>Ga0164290_1000969_pt1 | contig 62155 bp, 61 predicted proteins | sample Micstemetagenome_FD_108782 | JGI IMG/M metagenome (GOLD analysis project Ga0164290, IMG submission 108782) | Contaminated culture microbial community from soil near Moab, Utah, USA - Microcoleus steenstrupii SON62 (Illumina Assembly) | ecosystem: Environmental > Terrestrial > Soil > Soil crust...
GAAAAAACCGGGCATGCACGCGCCGTTTCTGATCACCCTATCCTCATCGCGTTGATTGCTCAAGATTCAACGCCCAAAAAACAGGGGAAACGTCAGCCCTGACCCTCCCCCAGCGAAGCTGGGGGAGGGGATGTATACCTCTTCCCCCGGCTGGGCCGGGGGAAGGTTGGGATGGGGGCGTCGTTCCTTCCAGCGATCGGCTACGCCGCCTTCCGCGCCGCTGCGCTTCCCTGGGCCGCAGCCTGCTGATCGGCGAAGAACTTCCAGTCGAGCAGCATCTTCACTGAGCCGTCCGGATTCACGAACGCGATCGGTCCATAGTTCGTGAACCACAGTTCCGAGTCCTCCACGAATTCCGTGTGCTCGTGGAACACGCCGAGCGGTTCATAGCCGTAGTCGCCGGCCTTGGCACCGCCCATGCGGTACTCCATCGCGCCCTTGAACAGGAAGTACTCGCCTGCGCCGTAGTGGACGTGCGGTGCGAAGCTGGAGCCCTTCGCGCAACGGAACAGGACCGTCCAGGCGCCGCTTTCCGCGCTGGTGCGCAGGATCTTGTAGTCGATGCCTTCGCCGAAGGCGATCCACGGCATCTCGCTCGTGTGCAGCAGAATCTCGTCTGACAGCGGTGCGCCCATCGAAGTCTCCTCGTGCATGTCGGTTGTGGTCGTCGCTTCCACCGCTGGACGATCCTTGGCGGAATCGGCGCTATTATCGACAGCCCGATGCGCGAGATCTTGTCCCAGCCCGCCAGCGAATTTGATCCACGGCGCACGCAGCGGCCCGGAAGTTCCACCTCGAGGGGAGACGCGATGGACCCGGTTCAATCGACGACGTGGTCGACGCATCCGATCGCTGCGGCGCGTCAGTACTCCGGCTGGCGCGACGCGGTCAACGAGACCCACCTCGCGTGGGCGATGCCGCGGCGTCGCAACGGTGCCTACGCGGCCGCGCTCGAGGCCCAGGGGTTCGGCTCGGCGCGCGTGGTCACCTGTACCTGCGATCCCTGTGACGGGGCGCGCACTGCCGGCGAGATCAGCCGCTCCGACGCCGAGTACTTCGGCGTCCTGCATGTGGTCGACGGGTTCGAGCGCGTGCGCCAGGCTGGACGCGAAGCGATACTCGGGCCGGGTGACTTCACGCTCTGGGACAGCCGGCGGCCGATCGAATTCTCGGTTGGCGCGAAGCTAACCAAGGTCACGCTGCTGATGCCGCTCGCACTGCTGACGGCCGTGCTGCCTCGGGCCGAAGACCATGTTGCGCGGACCGTCAGCGGCGCGAGCGGGCCGGGCGCGCTGTTCGCGAGTCATCTGCGCGTGCTCGCACGCGAACGTCGGCGACTGCGCGATCCACAGGTGCCGGGGCTGCTGGCGACGACCATCGATCTGCTGGGAATGGCATTGGTACCGGACGAAGGCGCCGTGCGCGAGCATGTGTCGTCCCGCAGTCGCGACCTGCTCGTGCGTATCCAGGACTACGTGCTGCTGCATCTGGGTGATCCCGAGCTCAATCTGCGACGGATCGCGACGACCCACGGGATCTCGACCCGACAGTTGCATCGCGTCTTCGAGCAGAGCGGGCTGATGGTCGAGCGCTGGATCTGGCAGGAACGCCTGGCGCGCTGCCGCCAGCATCTGCTGCAGTCGCCCGGAGCCTCCGTGTCGACGATCGCGTTCCGGTGGGGTTTCAGCGATTCTGCGCACTTCAGTCGCGCGTTCCGGCGCCGCTACGGGATGTCTCCGCGTCAGCTCCGCCAGGCTGCCATGTGAATCGAGCAGGGTTGACGCAGATGCCGCGTCGCCCCTTGCTCTTGACCCGGCCGCGCTGCGCGCTACCGGATCAATCGCCCGGGTAACGCTCCGGTGTGCTCGTCGTTGCGCACTGTCTCGACCCCGGCCACGAATGTGTGCCGATAACCCTGCGCGCGCTGCATCAGCCGCTTGCCACCCGCGGGGAGGTCGTACACCACCTCGTGCGGCATGACCTTCAGTCGGTCGAAGTCGATCACGTTCACGTCGGCGCGATAGCCGGGCTTTAGCACGCCGCGATCGAGCAGTCCGTAGGAGTGGGCGGACGCGGACGTCTGCTTTCGCACCAGGTACTCCAACGGGATGCGATCGCCGCGCCTGCGATCCCGCGCCCAGTGCGTGAGTAAGAAGGTGGGCGCGCTCGCATCGCAGATGGTGCAGACGTGGGCACCGCCGTCGCCGAGGCCCATGACCGTGCAATCGTCGTCGATCATCTCGCGGATGACTTCGAGATCGCCCCAGTAGTAGTTCTCGAAGGTGTGCGTCAGCAGCCGCTTGCCGTCGTCGGCCAGCATGGTGTCGAGCGCCAGCGCACAGGGATCGACGTTCATCCGCGCGGCGCGCGCGGCGATGCTGTCGTTCGTGTTCGGCTCGTAGTCGTAGGCAGCGTCGAGCGAATAGGTGCGCGGCAGGGCCGCGTCGATCATGCGCGTGTGATCGTCGTCGGGTCGATCCTGCACCAGCACGCGCTTCAGATCCGGATCGCGCATGATGCGGTCGTAGCGATCGCGCGGACTTAGGTTCGACAGGGCGATCCACGCCGGATGGGTCGAGAACGGATTCAAGCTGGTTTCGAGACCCCACATGACGCCGATGGGGCGGCTGCCCACCTGGCCGGTGAAGTCCAGCCCGGCGGCGCGGGCGGCACGGATGCGGTCGCGGGTTTCGCGCCAGAGGTCGGGCGCGTTGCTCACCTGGACCAGCAGGATCGACAGCGGCCGTCCGGCGGCGACGGCGGCGGCCTGCAGGATGTCGAACTCGCCTTCGCCGAAATCGGAGTTCACTTCGATCACGCCGCGCCCGGCGCGTTTCATCGCTGCGGCCAGCCCGAACAGTTCGCGCTCGCGCGCGGAGAGGCTCGGCGTCGAGCGCCCGTCGCGTGCGCGGTGCTTGATGGTGCGTGAAGTAGTGAAGCCCAGCGCGCCCGCGTGCAACGACTGCTCGAGGAGTTCGCCCATGGTGGCGATCTCGGCGTCCGTGGGTTGCGAGGTGTGATCCAGGCCGCGCTCGCCCATCGCGAAGTAGCGCAGTGCTGCGTGCGGCACTTGCGCGCCGATGTCCATCACCTTCGGTGTGCGGTCGAGGACGTCGAGGTAGTCGGGAAAGGATTGCCAGTCGAACTTGACGCCCTCCGCCAGCACGGTGCCGGGAATGTCTTCGATGCCTTCCATCAGATTGATGAGCGCCGGCGCCGTACCCGGACGCACCGGTGCGAACCCCACACCGCAGTTGCCCATCACCGCCGTGGTCACGCCATGGCACGAGGACGGGGTGAGATACGGATCCCACGTGGCCTGGCCGTCGTAGTGGGTGTGGATATCGACGAAGCCGGGGGTGACCAGCAGGTCGCGCGCGTCGATCTCGCGCCGGCCGGGACCGATGGTGCCGCCCACGGCAGTGATGGTGTCGCCGTCGATGGCAATGTCCGCTTCGCGGCGCGGCGCGCCGGTCCCGTCGACGACCGTGCCGCCGCGGATCACGAGCTGATGCATCGAACTACCTCCTCAACTTGTTGTCGTCGGACCGCCGGGGCCGTGCGCCCTCGACGGTCGTCGTCGGCTCAGAACTCGGCGTCCAGTTCTTCGAGATCGTCCGGTTCGGTCCGGGCCGCCGACAGCCACTCCTGCACGGCGGGAAGCGCAAGTATGCACTCGCAGTAGGCCTTGCAGGCAGGGTCGAGCGGCACTTCGTAGGTGTCGAAGCGCGTGCATTCGGGCGCGAACATGGCATCGGCCATGGAGGGCGGCCCGAACAGGTACGGGCCGCCGTATGCCGTGAGGCATTCGCGCCAGATGGTGACGATGCGGCCGATGTCCGCCTGGGCGCCGGCCCAGACCTTGAACCCGGGATAACTGCCACGCAGGTTCATGGGTAGCGCAGCGCGCAGGTTGCTGAAGCCAGAATGCAGTTCTCCGCATACCGCGCGACAGTGAGCGCGGGCCTTGCGATCGGCCGGCAGCAGGCCGGCCTCGGGAAAGGTTTCGTGCAGATACTCGGCGATGGCGAGCGTGTCCCAGACGGTGACGCCGTCGTGCTCGAGTTTCGGCACCAGAAAGGACGGCGACAACGCCAGCAACTCGGCGCGCACCGAGGGGTCGTCGCTGGGGATTACGCGCTCGGTGAATTCGAGGCCGGCCATCTTGCAGAGCAGCCAGCCGCGCAGCGACCAGGCCCCGTAGTTTCGGCTGTTGATGGTGAGCGTTGCCTTGGACATGGGTTCGGGTCCTGCGGGGCGGCGGCGACAGGGTGTCGCTGCGGTGCATCAACTTGAGGCAGAATGGCGCTGCGGATCGGGACCTGCCTGACCTCTTCGCCTGTGGCGGCGGTCGGGAGGATTATGACGCTGCAGTGCGGGATAGAACAACACGCATGATTTATCAGGCCTACCAGACGCACGCCGACTTGTTCGAGCCGATCCGCCACCTGGCCGGTGACATCGCCAAGGCCCTCCGTCCGAACGCCGGCCCCGGCGCGGGCATGACTCGCCGCTGGGCCGCCGCCTGCGAACTGTTGTCCCGGGCTGCACTCAGCCACGGGCGCCCGGATTTCGGGCTTCCCACGGTGACCTGCGCTGGGCAGGAGGTCCCCGTGACCGAAGAGGCGGCGCTGGTGACGCCGTTCGCGACCCTGCTCCGCTTCCGCAAGGACCTGAAGTCGGAGCAGCCGCGGGTCCTGGTGGTCGCGCCGCTCTCCGGGCATTTCGCCACACTCCTGCGCGGTACCGTCCAGACGCTGCTGCCCGAGAACGACGTCTACATCACCGATTGGCACAACGCGCGCGACGTCAGCCTCGAGCACGGCCGCTTCGGCCTCGACGAGTACACGGAGCACGTCATCCGGTTTCTCGAATTCCTGGGGCCCGGCGCCCACGTGGTGGCGGTGTGTCAGCCCTGCGTTTCCGCGCTGGCCGCGGTGGCCGTGATGGCCGAGGCCGGCAACCCCGCGCAACCGCGCAGCCTGACGCTGATGGCCGGGCCGATCGACACCCGTATCAATCCGACCAAGGTCAACGAGCTGGCGACCAGCAAACCGATCGAGTGGTTCGAGCGCAATCTGATCGCCACCGTGCCGGCGAAGTTCGCGGGTGGTGGGCGAAGGGTGTATCCGGGTTTCGTGCAGCTCTCGGCATTCATGTCCATGAACCTGGAGCGCCATATCAAGGCGCACGTCGAGATGTACGAACAACTCGCCGCCGGCGATTACGAGAAGGCCCGGATCACCCAGGATTTCTATGACGAGTACTTCGCCGTGCTCGACCTGCCAGCCGAGTTCTACATCGAAACCGTGCGTACCGTCTTCCAGGAGTACTCGCTGCCGCTCGGTCAACTGAAGTGGCGCGGAGCCAAGGTGGAGCCGCGCGCGATCCGCCGTACCGCGCTGCTAACCATCGAAGGCGAGAAGGACGACATCTGTGCTCTGGGCCAGACCATGGCCGCCCAGGATCTGTGCAGCGGCGTGCGCCCGTACATGAAGCGCCACCACATGCAGGCGGGTGTCGGCCACTACGGCGTGTTCAGCGGTAAGCGCTGGCAGAACCAGATCTATCCGATCGTGCGCAACACGATCCTGGCGAGCGCCTGAAAAAAAACCCCGCGGGTGCGGGGCTTCGGGGTCGTGCCGTGAGCTTCAGACAGTCACTTGTTCCAGGTGGCGTAGCCGCTGGTCGTACCGTCGGCCCAGTTGATCTGGGTGATGCCGACGAAGGTATTGTTGGTTCCCGCAATGCCCTTGTACTTGCCGGTGCCCGCCGTGAAGGTGAAAGTGCCCGGCCCGCGACCACCCGGTCCCGGCGTGCCGGCGTTCTTCCAAGACAGGACGGCCTGGTCCCCGTCGGGGTCCTGCACGACGCAGTAGCCCCCGGCGGCGGTCTTGCCGGCGTTGAAATCCGCGTCGAAGTAGGCAGGGCAGCGTACACCCGCCAGATGCATCAAACCGCCCGCGCCCTTGTCGCTGAAGAACGAGCCGCTGAATTCGCCGACCCAGTACCAATGCCCCTTCTCCAGCTCCAGCGCCTTGCCGACACCGAACCAGCCGAAGGTCCCGACCGGTTTTTCCTGCGCAAGTGCGGGCATCGTTGCCAGCAATCCCGCCGTGGCCATGGCCGCGGCCAGCAAGGTTCCCCTCCGCAACGTGCCCGTCCATTTCCTGTTGCCTTGCATTGGTGAGCTCCCGTGTTTGGTTGGATTCGGGCAGCATGGGTATCACGCCGCCGCTTCGAGCGGAGTCAGTCGTAGCGACTCGCCTGACTCCGCTGCGGGATTCTTTCAGGAGCGGGCTTACAGATGGGTTACGAATGCGGCGGTCTGACCGGGCCGCGATTCGCCTGGCCTCAGATCGGTCGTGCTCGCGCCTGCGCTGCCGCGTCGGCGTCCAGCAGCGATTCGCCTGACCGTCGACCCCGTACTTCGAACGGGTCCCCGCGGGGCGCCTCACCCCGCTAGGTGACGAGATGCTGCGGTTTGCCCGCCACCCAGGCCTCGACGTTGTCGATCAACTGATCCGCCAGCGCCTGCATCGCCTCCTTCGAGGCCCAGGCCACATGCGGTGTCAGGATGAAGTTCGGCCGGTTCACCTTGAGCAGCGGATGATCGTCCGGCGGTGGCTCCTGGGTGAGCACGTCGAAACCCGCGCCCGCGATCAGCCCTTCGTCGAGGGCTTGGATCAATGCGGCTTCGTTCACCAGTCCGCCGCGTGCGGTGTTGATCAGCAATGCGCTGCGCTTCATCCTCCGGAACTGCTCGATGCCGATCATGTCGCGGGTGGACGCCGTCAGCGGCAGATGCAGCGACAGCACGTCGGATTCGGCCAGTACCTGCTCGACCGGCGTGAAGTCGAGTCCTTCGAGCTTCGGTGGCGCATGATCGGCGAACAGCACGCGCATGCCGAAGCCGCGGCCGATGGCGGCGGTGGCCTGCCCGATCGCTCCTTCGCCGAAGATGCCCAGCGTCGAACCGTGCAGATCGCCGATGTCGTGCGTGAACAGACAGAAGGCCGACGCCTTCTGCCATAGCCCATTGCGGACGTCCTGCTGGTACGCGAGCAGATTGCGCCGCAATGCGAGGATCAGCGCGAAGGTGTGCTCGGGAACCGTTTGCACCGCATAGTTGCGGATGTTCGCCACGGCGATGCCGCGCTTGCGGCAGGCTTCGACGTCGATGCAGTCGTAGCCCGTGGCCGTCACGGCGATCATCCTGAGTTTTGGCAATTGCGCCAGCACTGGCTCGCGCAACGGGGCCTTGTTGATCAGCGCAATAGTCGCGTCCGCGAGCCGCGGCACCAATTGGTCCGGCGTGGTCGAAGCGTATTCGACCCAGGTGTGGTTGAAACCCGGTCTGCGGATGTTCGCCTTGATGGAATCGCGTTCGAGCAGGACTACGTGATGTGACATCAGCGCTTGGTCTCCCGGGCGCTGGCTGCATGGGCGACGACACCTTCTGCATTGCGTGCGACCTGCTTCGTCAGCGATGCGTCGCTGCCGCGCCAGTAAGTCTGCGCCGCTGCCACGCCGCTGCCCGGTTCGATCCGGATGCCGGCATCGAGCATGGCCATCTCCGCGCCGCCGAGCGCGCCCAGCAGCATCAGTTCGTTGAGATCGCCGATGTGCGCGATGCGGAACACCTTGCCCGCGACCTTCGCGAGACCGGTACCGAGCGACAGGTTGTAGCGGCGGAACGCGATGTCGATGATGCGGGCGCTGTCGATCCCTTCGGGCACCACGATCGCCGACACGGTATCGGAGTACCACTTCGGCGCGCGCGCGCAGAGCCCGAGTTGCCAGCCATCGAGAATCGCTGCGCGCACGCCCGCGGCGAGACGCCGGTGGCGCTGGAAGACGTTGTCGAGACCTTCCTCCTCGAGCATCGCCAGTGATTCGCGCAGCCCGCGCAGCAGCGGCAGTGCCGGCGTATAGGGAAAATAGCCGGTCGCATTGGAGCGCATCATGCTGCCGAAGTCGTAGAAGTAGCGCGGCTGCGTGGATTTCTCCTGGGCCGCGAGCGCCTTCGGGCTGACGCACACGATGCCCAGGCCCGCCGGCAGCATCAAGCCCTTCTGCGAGGCCGCGACACACGCGTCGATGCCCCATTCGTCCATGCGCACGTCGATGCTCGCGAGCGAGCTCACCGCATCGACCAGCAGTAGCGCCGGATGCCGGGCCGCGTCGAGCGCGCGGCGCACGGCGGCGATGTCGCTCACCACGCCGGTGGAGGTTTCGTTGTGCGTGGCTAGCACGGCCTTGATCGCGTGCGCCTTGTCCTGTTCCAGGATCTCGAGAAAACGCTCCACCGGAGCACCCTCGCCCCATTCGCAATCGACCACTTCGGCCTGGAAGCCGAGGCGCTTCACCATCTCGATCCAGTTGCTGCTGAACTGACCGTGGCGTGCGGCAAGCACCAGTTCGCCCGGCGACAGCAGGTTGGTGAGGGTTGCCTCCCAGCCGCCGGTGCCGGTGGCCGGAAACACGATGGGCGTGCCCGCCGTGGTCTGGAAGACCAGCTTGAGACCGCGCAGGACCGTGCGCGCGAGTTCCGGAAACTGCGAGGAACGGTGATCCTCCATCGCACCCAGCATCGCGCTCTGGACGCGGTCGGGCACGTTGGTGGGTCCGGGGATGAACAGGAAGTTGCGGCCGGCCATTGAGGCATGCTCCAGGATGGGAGTCGCGCGAGTCGTGCATGATACTAGGCCGCTTCGGGATCAATCCTGCAAAGGCTCGCCATGTCCGACGTCGTCATCACGGTTGCTGACCTGCGCTTCACCGCCCGCTACGAAGCGGTGCTCGCCCCGGTCACGTGCCGGGTCTTTCGAGGCGTGCTCCCGTTCGACAACAAGCTGATCCAGACCCGCTGGAGCGGCGAGGCGGCGTGGGTGCCGCTGGGCGATCTGGATCTGCGCATCCCGGTCGAGAACGCCACGAGCCATCCGTCGCGCGGCGATATCCTGTTCTACCCGCAAGGGGCCAGCGAGACCGAGCTGTTGTTCCCCTACGGCAGTTGTCGTTTCTCCAGCAAGGTGGGGCAGCTCGCCGGCAACCATTTCCTGACCCTGACCTCCGGGCTGGAGCTGCTGCCCGAGCTCGGCCGGCGCGTGTTGTGGCAGGGCGCGCAAGCGATTCGTATCGAAGCGGCCTGAACCGGCAGCACGACATCCCGGTGAACAGCGCTCGCGAACTGCTGGAGTGCTATATCGAAGCGAAGGATCTGAACCGTCCGGCGCTGATGGCGGCGGTCTATCGCCCGGACGCGGTGCTGAACTTCTCGATCGCCACCGACGAGATCCGCTTTCCCGGCGAAGTCCACGGTGTCGAGGCGATCACCCGCACGCTCATCGTGGACTTCGCCGAGCGCTTTGTGCAGTGCAGAACGTACTACGTCTGCGAGGCGCCGCCGGCGGACGGTGACGACGGCACCGTGGTCCTGCCCTGGCTGGTGATCATGCGCGAGTCGGAAGGCGGCACGCTGCGCGTCGGCAAGGGCTGCTACCGCTGGCAGTTCGAGCGCGACGGCGCTGCCCGGCTCTGGGTTCGGGCGATGCACATCTTCATCGTGCGGATGGCGGCGATTCCGGCAGCGGATGGCGAACGGCTGATGACCGCGCGCCCGGAGCTGCCCTACCCGTGGCTGCGGCCGCCGGAACTGCGCCGCGTCGCTGATCAGCTACTCGAACGCGGGCCGGAACTGCAGTTCCTGCGCGACTTTCGCGAACCGGTGGTCGTGCCGCACGGGTAGTGCCTTGGTTTCGCGTCGCTCCGATCGGGTGCGACGTGTCGAGTTGACGCACCATCAGTGTGCGACTACCTTATCCCGCAGCAAGCACTAGAACTTGCGCGGCAACACGTTAGGCGCTGTCCCGCGCGTGGCACGTTGCGTGCGAATTGCGCTCGTCGTTACACCGACGGAGTCGGTGGAGTGCTGTGCTTCGCGCGTGCTCGTCCCCCGCGGGCTGGTCCTTCCCTGCTAGTTCGACTCCCCGGCTGTGCGCCTGGAAGCAGACAAATCGGCCGGTATCGGTCCGTACTGAACAGTCGAAACCCAACGGGAGGAAAGCGTGGCGAAGGAAATCTTTTGCGCCTTTGGTGTCGATGTCGACGCCGTGGCCGGCTGGATCGGGTCCTACGGTGGCGAGGATTCGCCCGACGACATCTCGCGCGGCCTGTTCGCCGGCGAGGTCGGTACTCCGCGCCTGGTCAACCTGTTCAAGCGCTTCGGGATCAAGACCACGTGGTTCATCCCAGGCCACTCGATCGAGACCTTTCCCGCGCAGACCGCGATGGTGGTGGAGGCCGGCCACGAGATCGGCATCCATGGCTACACCCACGAGAACCCGATCTCGATGACGCCGGCGCAGGAAGAAGAGGTTCTCGACAAGTGCATCGACCTGGTCACCAAGGTATCGGGCCGTCGCCCGACCGGCTACGTGGCGCCCTGGTGGGAGTTCAGCAACGTCACCAACGAACTGCTGCTCAAGAAGGGCATCAAGTACGACCACAGCCTGATGCACAAGGACTTCGAGCCCTACTACGTGCGCGTCGGCGACAAGTGGACGCTGATCGACTACTCGAAGAAGCCGAGCGAGTGGATGCGACCGCTGACGCGCGGCGTGGAGACCGATCTCATCGAGATTCCGGGCAGTTGGTACCTGGATGACCTTCCGCCGATGATGTTCATCAAGAAGGCACCCAACTCGCACGGCTTCGTCAATCCGCATCACCTCGAGGAAATGTGGCGCGACCAGTTCGACTGGGTCTATCGAGAGATGGACTACGCGGTGTTCACCTTCACCATCCATCCGGACGTGTCGGGTCGCCCGCAGGTGCTGTTGATGCTGGAGCGCCTGTTCCACTACATCACCCGGCACCCGGGGGTGAAGTTCACCACCTTCGACGAGATCGCCAACGACTTCGCCCGCCGCAGCCCGCGCAGGAAGTAGCGTTTCGCCCCCCGAACCGGCAGCTTCAGAAGCGCAAGGCATGGAAAGCTGGCGCAATCGCAAGACGCTGATCCTGAGCCGTACCGAGATGATCGGCCTGCTCACGCCCGCGGAATACAACGGGTGCGTCGAGCAGGCCTATCGCATGCACGGCGAACGGCGCTTCTACATGGATCCGAAGGGCCACATCGTGCTGGACAAGTATCCGGGCGAGTGGGAAGCGATGCCTTCGTACATCGAGGAGCCGGAGGCGGCGGCGTGCAAGTGGGTGTCGATCCGCGAGCGCAACCGCGAGAAGTTCGACCTGCCCACGGTGTTCTCCATCCTGATCTACACGCATCCGGAAACCGGCTTTCCGCTGGCCATCTGCGACGGCAGCCATCACACGGTGATGCGCACGGGATCTGCGGCCGCGGTGTCGGCGAAGTGGCTCGCACGCAAGGATTCGAAGATCCTCGCCATCGCCGGTGCCGGGCACATGGCGGCCGGCGTGCTCGCCACGTGCAACGAGATCTTCCCGTGGGAGGAAGTGCGCATCTGGAGCCGCTCCCAGGGCACTCTCGATCATTTCGTGAAGCAGCAGCAGCCGCTGTTTCCGAAGCTGAAGCTGGTGCCGTCCACCAACATCGAGAAGGTGGTGCGTGGCGCCGACGTGCTGGTGACGGTGACTCCGGCGCGCGCGCCGATCGTCAAGAACGAATGGATCACCGAAGGCATGCACATCGCCGCGCTCGGTGCGGACAAGGGCGGCGACCAGGAGCTGGAAGGCGCCATCCTCCAGCGCGCCCGTATTTTCGTGGACGACATCCGGCAATGCCGCACGGACGGCGAGATCAACGTTCCGCTGTCGCATAAGCTGATCAAGGAACAGGACATCGCCGGAGAGATCGGCGAAGTGATCGTCGGCAGGAAGAAGGGGCGTACCTCGGATCGGGAGGTCACCTTGTTCGACTCCACCGGCATCGCGCTGCAGGATTCGGCAACCATCCCGCTCGAGTACGAGCGGGCCCTGGCCGCCGGAGTGGGTATCGAGAAGAAGATGATTTCGACCTAGTCGTTTTGTGCCCCCAACAGGAGACGATCATGACCGACAAACCGCAGGACGGAAGCTCGATCAACGCGACGGCGGCCGAGGCCGGCACGCCGGCCTCCGATGGACGCCGCAAGTTCCTCAAGACCGCTGCCATCACCGCTGGTGCCGCTGGCGCGGGCATGATCGACGGCTTCCCGCTGGTGTGGTCGCAGACCACGAAGGACATCAAGCTGGTGCAGGTGGGCGGCTCCTATTCGGCGATCAAGGAGATCGCCGAGCAGGCCACCAAGGATCTCGGCTTCAAGGTCGAGATGCAGACCGCGCCGCACGACGCGCTGCTCAACCGGCTGCTCACCCAGCCGCAGTCGATCGACATCGCCGACATCGAGTACTTCTTCCAGCATTTCCTCCTGCCCAAGGGCACCCTGCACCCGATGGAGGCGAAGAAGATCAAGCTGTGGGACAAGGTCGTCCCGATCTTCAGCAAGGGCGAGTACCCCGACGGGCGCAAGGTATCGACCCAGGGTGTGCTGCCGTTCGAGGTGCAGTACCTCGAGAAGCCCGGCGACAAGAAATTTGCGACCAAGCCCACGGAGTACATCACCGGCATCCCGACGGTGTACAACGCCGACACGCTCGGCATCCGCCCCGATCTGGCCAAGCGCAAGATCGAAAGCTGGGCCGAGTTGCTCAATCCCGAGTGGAAAGGCAAGACCGCGATCGTGTCTGTGCCGGGCATCGGCATCATGGATGCGGCCATGGCCATCGAAGCGCGCGGCGACCTGAAGTACAAGGACAAGGGCAACATGACCAAGGAGGAGATCGACAAGACCATCGAGATCCTCATCAAGGCGAAGAAGGCCGGCCAGTTCCGCGCCTTCTGGGGTACCTTCGACGAGTCGGTCAACCTCATGGCGGCGGGCGAGACGGTGGTGCAGTCGATGTGGTCGCCGGCAGTGACGGCGGTGCGCTCGCGCGGCATCCCCTGCTTCTATGCACCGCTCAAGGAGGGCTACCGCGCCTGGGCTAGTTGCATCGCGCCGATGGCGCACTTGAAGGGCCCCAAGCTCGACGCGGCCTACGAGTACGTCAACTGGTACATGAGCGGCTGGCAGGCCGGCTTCATCGCGAAGCAGGGGTACTACAGCTCAGTGCCGGAGATGGCCAAGAAGTTCATGAGCGAGGACGAGTACGGCTTCTGGTACGAGGGCAAGGCCGCCAAGGGCGACATCAAGGACCCCTACGGCAACCTGATGGAGAAGGCGGGCGCGGTGCGCGACGGCGGTGCCTTCTGGGACCGCATGGGCAAGGTCGCCTGCTGGAACACGCTGATGGACGAGAATCGTTACATGGTGTCCAAGTGGAACGAGTTCCTCGCATCGTAACGACCATCTGAAGCAGCAGACGCCGGCGGCCTCGCCCGATTCCGCGAGCGCTGCCGGTGCTTCACCCAAAGAGCACAAGAAGGGCACCCACGCAGTGAAGCTCTCTCGCAGCCAGATCTCCGCCCTGCAGGTTGCACCCATGGCGCTGGTGCTCCTGCTGTTCTTCGGCGTACCGCTGCTGGTGGTGGTCGCCTTCAGCTTCTTCGACTACGACGGCATCAACACCAACCCGGCGTTCGTGTGGGCCAACTACGCGGAGCTGTTCGGTTCGAAGGTCACGCTGTCGCTCTACCTGAAGACGCTCTACTTTGCCGCGATCGTGTGGGTGATCACGCTGCTGGTCGGGTTCACGGTCTCGTACTTCCTCGTCTTCCACGTCCGCAGCGTCCTGTGGCAGATGGGCCTGTTCCTGCTGTGCACCGTGCCCTTCTGGACCTCCAACATCATCCGCATGATCTCCTGGATCCCGTTCCTCGGGCGCAACGGCATCTTCAACCAGGCCTTGATGGGGGCGGGGATCACCCACGAGCCGCTGGAGTTCCTCTTGTTCTCCGATTTCGCGGTGATCGTCGCCTACGTCCACCTGTTCACGCTGTTCATGATCGTGCCGATCTTCAACTCGATGGCGCGCATCGACCGGTCGCTTATCGAGGCGGCGCGTGACGGTGGCAGCAGCGGCTGGCGCATCATCTGGGACATCGTGGTGCCGCTGTCCAAGACCGGAATCGCGCTCGGCTCCATCTTCGTCATCACCCTGGTGATGGGCGACTTCTTCGTGGTCAAGGTCATGAGCGGCAGCCACAGCGCCTCGGTGGCGATGGCCATGTCCAACCAGATCGCCATGGTGCAGTATCCTCCGGCGGCCGCGAGCGCGGTGGTCCTGCTGGTCATCGTGTCGCTCATGGTGGCGGCGATCCTGCGGCTGGTCGACGTGCGCAAGGAACTCGCGAGGTAACCCGATGGCGGCTCCCGCTCAGACGCAATTCGGCAAACGGCCGAAGAGCTTCTACTTCCTCGCCGGCTTCTTCGCCCTGTTCGTGGCCTTCCTGTACGGGCCCATGTCGGCCATCTACATCCTGTCGTTCCAGGGGCCCACCGGCGGGCTGACCTTCCCGATGCGCGGCGCGTCGCTGCATTGGTTCCACGCGCTGTTCGCGCAGGAGCGAACCGGGGATTTCGCCGGGGCCTTCGCTCGCTCGCTGTTGCTGGCCGCACTCGTGCTCAGCGTGACGGTGATCATGTCGGTCCTCGCCGGCATGGCTTTCCGGCGCCGTTTCTTCGGGTCGACCTTCGTGTTCTACCTGGCGATCGCCAGCCTGATCATGCCGGGCATCCTGGTCGGGTTGGGCATCGGCCTCACCTTCCAGTTGTTCGAAATCCAGACCTCCTGGTTCACTTCGGCGCTCGGAGCGCAACTCACCTGGACGTTGCCGTTCGGCCTGCTGATCATGTTTGCGGTGTTGAGCCGGTTCAACCGCGCTTTCGAGGAAGCGGGGCGCGACCTGGGTGCCAGCAACTGGCAGATCTTCTGGCTGGTCGTGGTTCCGATCCTGCTGCCGGGCATCATCGGCGTCGCGCTGTTCGGCTTCACGCTCTCCTACGACGAGTTTCCGCGCACGCTATTGACCGCCGGTGCGCAGAACACACTGCCCATGGAGATCTGGGGAATGACCACCAACGTGACCTCGCCCGCCTTGTATGCGTTGGGCACCGTCACCACCGTTGTCTCCTTTGCCGCGATCACACTGGCGCTGGGCTCGATAGCGTTGATCCAACGCCGTCGAGCGCGGCGCCCCGTACCCGAGGAAACGACCGGTCCGCGCGCGTGATGCGAACGCGCGCGCGGCGCAAGTCACCGCATCTGGAGTGAGCATGGAGCCAGGCAGGAACAGCGCGACCGCCCGCGGCGCGATCGAGTTGGTGAATGTCACCAAGCGCTTCGGCGACACGGTGGCGGTTCGCAATATCGATCTCAAGATCCCAGGCGGAGCCTACTGTTGCCTGCTCGGTCCATCCGGGTGCGGCAAGACGACCATCCTGCGCATGATCGCCGGACACGAGGATCCCACCGACGGTGATGTGCTGATCGACAACGAGAATGTGGTGGGCAAGGCGCCGGTGGGGCGAGGCACGGCGATGATGTTCCAGAGCTACGCGTTGTTTCCGCATCTCACCTGCCGCGATAACGTTGCCTTCAACCTCAAGGTGCGCGGTGTGGCGAAGGCGGAGCGGCAGGAGCGTGCACTGGAGATGCTCGCGCGGGTGCGCATGCGGGAATTCGCCGATCGCCTGCCCGCGCAATTGTCCGGCGGCCAGCAGCAGCGCATCGCGCTCGCCCGATCGCTGATCACGAATCCGCGCGTGCTGCTGCTCGACGAACCGCTGTCGGCGCTCGACGAGTTCCTGCGCCTGCAGATGCGCGGCGAACTGAAGCGGATCCAGACCGAGTTCGGCATCAGCTTCATCCACGTGACCCATACGCAGATGGAGGCGATCGCGCTGGCCGACATGGTCGTGGTGATGGATCAGGGGCGCATCGAACAGGCCGACTCGGCGCGCCACGTCTTCGAACGGCCGCGTACGCCTTACGTCGCGCGCTTCATCGGCGGGCAGAACGTGATGACAGGCAAGGTGCTGGAGCGACGTTCGGGTGCGGTGCTGATCGATACCGGCGGCAAGCACTTGCTGGTGAGCGCCCCCGACACCCTGCCCGAGATCGGTGCGACGTTCGGCATCGCCGTCCGGCGCGACCGCGTCCGGCTGCAGCGCAGCGAGGGTGCGCCGGCGGGCACCACGCTGAATTCGATCAGCGGTCGGGTCAGCGCGCTGGAGTACCAGGGCTCGTGGCTCAAGATCACCATCGAGGATGCCGGCGGCGAGGACTTCGTCGTGAACGAGGCCGACAGCATTTTCTTCGCAACGCCGGTGGAAGTGGGCGATACGGTGAGTGCCAGCTGGGCGCCCGAGGAAGTGCACTACCTGTCCACCGCCATTGCAGCGGGGTCGCGCTGATGTGCGGTCTGTGCGGCGTGTTCCTGACGGAAACCAGCTGGAGCGATGCCTCGGTCGGTTCGGTGGAGGCCGGGGCGCGCACGCGCCGGCACGAACGCCTGCACCGCGTGGCTCTTGCCAATCGCGTCCTCAAGCCGTACGGATCCAGGCTGTCTGACTGGAACGGCGTGTCCTACCTGGTGAGCGGTCCGACCGGACAGACATCCATCGTTGCGAGCGTGGCTGCGGTCTGGCCGGTGGTCGAGCAGTTGCGCAAGCTGCGCCTCGATCCGCTCGACGAAGGCCTGATCGAAACGCTCGAGCGCGACTGATCGCATTGATGAGTTCCGCACGAACGCTCACGCCGGTCAATGTGCTCACCGGTTTTCTCGGGAGCGGCAAGACCTCGCTGCTGCAACGCCTGTTGCGCTCCCCCCGGCTCGATCGCACGGCCGTGCTGATCAACGAATTCGGCGAGGTCGGGCTGGACCATCTGCTGGTGCAGCGGGTGGACGAGGCTGTGGTGCTGCTGGAAAGCGGCTGCATCTGTTGCACCATCCGCGGTGATCTGAACGGGGCGCTGCGGAGCTTGCTCGACCGGCGCGACCGGAGCGAGATTCCGGCCTTCGATCGCGTGATGATCGAGACCACTGGACTCGCCGATCCCGGTCCGATCCTGTACACGCTGCTCAACGAACCGGTGCTGCAGCACCATTTCCGGCTGGGCAACGTCATCACGACGGTGGATGCCGTGAACGCCGAGCTGCACCTGTCGAAAAACCCCGAAGGCATCAAGCAGGTAGCTGCCGCCGATCATCTGCTGGTCACCAAGACCGACCTCGCGACCGACGATCAGGTGGCCGCGGTGCGCGCAGTGCTGGCACAGGTGAATCCTTCCGCGCAGGTGCGCGACGCCATCGACGAGCCGCTCGATGTCGATGGCCTGCTCGATGTGCGTCCGCCGAAGTCCGCCGCGACCTTCGTTCCCGCCGGGGACCCGGCCATGACCGATATGCTGCAAGCGTTGCGCCGGCACAGCCAGGAGATATCCAGTTTCAGCCTGGTGCTGGACGAGCCGCTCGACTGGACTGCGTTCGGCGTCTGGTTGAGTCTGTTGCTGCATCGGTACGGCGACGACGTGCTGCGCGTAAAGGGCATTCTGAGCGTGCAGGGCAGCGCCGCACCGGTCTTCATCAATGCCGTACAGCACGTGGTGCACCCGCCGCAGCATCTGGGGTCCTGGCCCACCGGGGATCGTCGATCGCGGATCGTGTTCATCACGCGCGGTGTCGATCATGCGCGGCTGCGACGCTCGCTCGAGGCGTTCTGCCGCCTGCGCGTGGCGGAGCTGTCGGTCTCGGCCTAGCGCCGCCCTGAAACACGGAGGAGATCCCGCACGATGGCGTCCGAGGGCAGCACCAAAGCATCGGGCATCCGTACCAACCGGCTGCCCCAAGAGGCGTACGAGCGCAACTTCGCCGATGCGCATCCGCCGCTCACGTCGAACCAGGCGCTGGTGGAGAGCGACCGCTGCCTCTTCTGCTACGACGCGCCGTGCGTGCAGGCCTGTCCCACCGGGATCGACATTCCCAGCTTCATCCGCAAGATTGCCACCGGCAACCTCAAGGGCTCGGCCCAGGACATCCTGAGCGAGAACGCGTGCGGTGCCCTGTGCGCGCGGGTCTGTCCCACCGAGGTGCTGTGCGAAGGCAGCTGCGTGCGCAATCTCCAGGAGCACAAGCCCGTGGCCATCGGCGCCTTGCAGCGCTACGCCACGGACTGGGTGTTCGATCGCGGCGTCCAGGTCTTTCAGCGCGCGGCCGAAACCGGCCGTCGCATCGCCGTCGTGGGCGGCGGTCCGGCCGGACTGTCCTGTGCGCATCGTCTCGCCACCCTGGGACACTCGGTGACCGTGTTCGAAGCGCGCGACAAGCTCGGCGGCCTGAACGAATACGGCGTGGCCGCCTACAAGGTGGCGGGCGGGATCGCCCAGCGCGAAGTGCGCTATCTGCTCGAAGTGGGCGGGGTCGAAGTCCGGCTCGGGCAACGACTCGGGAAGGAGCGGTCGCTGGCGGCGTTGCGGCGCGATTTCGACGCGGTGTTCCTCGGTATCGGACTTGGTGCGGTCAATGCGCTGGGCATCGACGAGCCGGCCATCGACGGCGTGTACGACGCCATCGACTACATCGCGGACCTGCGCCAGAGCCTGGCGCTCGCGAAGCTGCCGGTCGGCCGCAGCGTGGTGGTGATCGGCGGCGGCATGACCGCGATCGATATCGCGACACAGATCCGGCGCCTGGGCGCCGAAGACGTCACCATCGTCTACCGGCGCGGCCCGGAACAGATGGGTGCCAGCACGAAGGAACAGGACTGGGCGCAGACCAACGGCGTGCGCATCAAGCATTGGGCGCGGCCGACCGGGTTGCTGACGGCCGAAGGCCATCTTGCCGGCGTCGCGTTCGAGTGCACGCAGCTGGACGGCCAGCAACGACTCAACGGTACCGGCGAACGCTTCGAATTGCCCGCGGACATGCTGTTCAAGGCCATCGGGCAGGTGCTGGTGCGTGATTCCCTCGATGGCCAGGTCGCGTTGCTCGACACTGCGTCGGGACGCATCGCCGTGGATGCGGAGCGTCGGACCTCATTGCCCGGAGTGTGGGCCGGCGGTGACTGTATCGCAGGGGGCCGCGATCTAACCGTCGAAGCCGTGCAGGACGGCAAGCTCGCCGCGCTGTCGATCGACCGGGTGTTGCGTCCGGTGCAGGCGTCAGGAGTTCGCCATGGCTGATCTCACCAGTACTTTCGTCGGAATCCGTTCGCCCAATCCGTTCTGGCTCGCTTCCGCACCGCCGACCGACAAGGCGTACAACGTCAATCGCGCTTTCGAAGCCGGCTGGGGCGGCGTGGTGTGGAAGACGCTGGGCGAGGATCCGCCCATCGTCAACGTGAGCGGTCCGCGCTACGGCGCCTTGCTCGGGACCGCACGCAACCTGATCGGCTTCAACAACATCGAACTGATCACCGATCGGATGCTGGACGTGAACCTGCGCGAGATCCGACAGGTGAAGCGCGATTGGCCCGACCGTGCGCTTGCGGTGTCGCTGATGGTCCCGTGCGAAGAGCGGGCGTGGAAAACCATCCTGCCGATGGTGGAAGACACCGGCGCCGACGGCATCGAACTCAACTTCGGCTGTCCGCACGGCATGTCGGAGCGGGGCATGGGTTCCGCGGTGGGTCAGGTGCCGGAATACGTTGAGATGGTGGTGCGCTGGTGCAAGGAGAACTCGCGCCTGCCCGTCATCGTCAAGCTCACGCCGAACGTGACCAACATCCTGGCGCCCGCGCGCGCCGCGCAACGCGGTGGTGCCGACGCCGTCTCGCTCATCAACACGGTGAGCGCGATCATGAGTGTCGATCTCGATGGCATGACACCCAGCCCGAGCGTCGGAGGCCGCGGTGCGCACGGCGGCTATTGCGGTCCGGCAGTGAAGCCCATCGCGCTGCGCATGCTGGGCGAGATCGCGCGCGATCCGGAATGCCGCGGCGTGCCCCTGTCGGGGATCGGCGGCATCGCGACGTGGCGCGACGCCGCCGAGTTCATGGCGCTGGGCGCCTCCAACGTGCAGGTGTGCACCGCCGCCATGGTGTACGGCTTCAAGGTGGTGGAGGACATGATCGACGGTCTCGCGAACTGGATGGATGCCAAGGGCTATCGCACCGTCCCGGAGTTCGTCGGCAAGGCGGTGCCCCAGTTCGTGGACTGGGAGCAGCTCGATCTCAACTACACGGTCAAGGCGCGCATCGACCAGAGTCTGTGCATCCAGTGCGGCCGCTGCCACATCGCGTGCGAAGATACGTCGCACCAGGCGATCACGCGTGAGCGGGACGGCAAGCGGCATTTCGAAGTCATCGATGCTGAATGCGTGGGCTGCAACCTGTGCGTGAACGTCTGCCCGGTGGACAACTGCATCACGCTCGAGTCGCTGCCGGTGGGTACGCTGGATCCGCGTACCGGCCAGCCGGTGCGCAGCTATGCGAACTGGACCTCGCACCCGAACAATCCGGCGCGGCGCGACCTTGCCGCGACGGCGCCCGCCAAATGAACCCGTGGAGCCTGGTCATGCGCTCGCCAAGTGCGTGACGAGCCGGAGGAAATCGAGATGTCGCTCACCATCAATTCGGAACGGCTGTGGGACTCCCTCATGGAGCTTGCGAAGATCGGCGCCACGGACAAGGGTGGGGTACGCCGCCTGGCGTTGACCGATCTAGATCGGCAGGCACGCGATCTGGTGATCCGCTGGTGCCAGGAAGCAGGCTGCACCGTGAGAGTGGACGGGGTGGGCAACATCTTCGCTCGGCGCGCCGGACAGGATGACAGCCTGCCGCCGATCATGACCGGCAGCCACATCGACACCCAGCCCTCCGGCGGCAAGTTCGACGGCAACTACGGAGTGCTGTCGGGGCTCGAAGTGATCCGCACCTTGAACGACAAGAGCATCAAGACGCGCGCGCCGGTGGAAGTGGCGGTGTGGACCAACGAGGAAGGCTCGCGCTTCACGCCGGTGATGATGGGTTCGGGTGTCTTCGTCGGTGCGTTCCCGCTCGACATGGTGTTGCAACGTCCGGACATCGACGGCATCACGGTGGGTACGGCACTGAACCAGATCGGCTATGCGGGCTCCGAACCGGTGGGCGGTCGCCCGGTGGGGGCCTATTTCGAAGCGCACATCGAGCAGGGCCCGATCCTCGAGGACGAGGACAAGGTGGTGGGTGTCGTGGTGGGTGCGCTGGGCCTGCGTTGGTACGACGTGGTGATCACCGGCCAGGATGCGCACGCAGGCCCGACACCCATGCGCTTGCGCAAGGACGCGCTGCTGGTGGCGTCGCGCATCGTGCATGAGGTCAACGCCATCGCCTATCGCTTCCAGCCCAACGGCCGCGGGACGGTGGGTTTCATGCAGGTAAAGCCGAACTCGCGCAACGTGATTCCGGGCGAGGTGCGGTTTTCGGTGGATCTGCGGCACGCGGAAGACGCCGAGCTCGAACGCATGGAACAGGAGATGCGCGCCGCCTGCGATCGCCTGGCCCGGGCGGAGCACTGCACGGCGAATGTCGAGCGCGTGGCCAACTACCCGGCGTGCAAGTTCGACGAGAGCTGCGTGGCCCAGGTGCGCAAGGGCGCGCAGGAGGCGGGATTCAGCCACATGGACATCGTCAGCGGCGCCGGCCACGACGCCATCTACATGGCCCGCGTCTGTCCCACGAGCATGATCTTCGTGCCCTGCGAAGGCGGCATCAGCCACAACGAGATCGAGAACGCCAAGGCCGAGCACCTGGCGGCCGGTTGCAACGTGCTGCTGCACGCCATGGTCGAGCGCGCGGGCATTGCCCATCGATGAAGCCGAAGGTCGTCCTGCTGGCCACCGGCGGCACCATCGCTTCGCGGTACGACCCGGCCCTGGGCCGGACCGTCGCCTCGCAACGCGCCGAAGATCTGCTGGCGATGCTGCCGCAGGCCGCCGACGTCGTGGACCTCGAAGTGATCGACCACGCGACGGTGGCGAGCTTCGACATGACGGTGCAATTCGCCTTCGGTCTCGCACGGCGCATCAACGAACTGGCCGCGCGCAGCGATGTCGCCGGGATCGTCGTGACCCACGGCACCGACACCATGGAGGAAACGAGCTATCTCGCGGATCTCCTGCTCGTATCCGACAAGCCCGTGGTGTTCACGGGCGCACAGCGCGCTCACGACGACCCGCAAGCCGACGGGCCGTTCAATCTGCTGAACGCGTTGCGCGTGGCGGCGGTGCCGGCGGCGCGGGGCCTTGGCGCGATGGTGTGCTTCAACGGCACCATTCACGCGGCGCGCGACGTGACCAAGGCGCATACCAGCGCGGTGGAGACGTTCCAGTCGCCGGATCACGGACCGCTGGGTGAAGTGGATGGCGCGAGCGTCGTGATGCACCGCAGACCGAGCTTGCGCCGCAGCTTCACCGTCGACCGCCTCGAGGACAGAGTCACGTTGTTCCGACTGGCGCTCGGCGTCGATCTCGAAGACCTGCGCGCGATCGTCGCCCGCAAGCCCGCAGGCATCGTGATCGAAGCCTTCGGACGCGGCAACGGACCCAGTGCGCTGACCCCCATCGTCCGCCAGGCGACCGAGGACGACATCGTCGTGGTCGTGGCGTCGCGCTGCGGCGCAGGGCGCGTGAAACCGGTCTACGGCGGTGGCGGCGGCGGGCGCGATCTGGAGGATGCCGGCGCCCGCTTTGCCGGTGATCTGCGCGGACCCAAGGCGCGGCTGGCGCTGATGGTCCTGCTGTCGGCGGCCGACACACGCACGCGCGTCAACGAAGTGCTCGCACAACTCGCTCCCTGACGGGAGCCCCTGCCTTTCGCCCGAACGAGGAGACCCACATGGCTGCAACCCTGATCAGGAACGGCAGGATCGTCACCGCGGTGGACGACTACGCCGCGGACATTCTCGTGCAGGACGGCAAGGTCGAGACCATCGGCCGCAACATCGCGGTGGGCGGCGACGTCGAGGTGCACGACGCGGCGGGACTGCTCGTGCTGCCCGGTGGCGTGGACGTTCACACCCACCTCGACTGGGAGTTCGGTCCCACGTACACCGTCGATACCTTCGGCACCGGCACCAAGTCCGCGGCGTTCGGCGGTACCACGACGCTCATCGATTTCTGCAATCAGACCGCCGGCTTCAGTCCGCTGACGGGCCTCGAGAACTGGCACAAGCGCCGCGAAAGCGCGTGCGTGGACGTCGGCGCGCACATGATCATGCTGGACGTGAACGATCAGAGCCTGATCGACATGAAGACGCTCATCGCCAAGGAGGGGGTGACGAGCTTCAAGCTGTTCATGGCCTATCCGGGCGTGCTGATGGTGGACGATGGTGCCTTGTTCAAGGCGATGCGCGTGGCCGGCGGCAACGGCGCCATGACCTGCATCCACGCCGAGAACGGCCCGGTGATCCAGGTGCTGGTGCAGGAGGCGGTCGCGCAGGGCCTTAAGGCACCGAAGTACCATGCGAGCACGCGGCCGTCGATTCTCGAAGGCGAGGCGACGCATCGGGCGATCCGGCTCGCGGAACTCGCCGGAGCGCCGCTCTACATCGTGCATCTGTCCGCGGGCGAGGCGCTCCATGCCGTGACCGAAGCGCGCGATCGCGGCATTCCGGTGCATGCCGAGACCTGTCCGCACTATCTGTTCCTCACGGCAGAGGAGTACGAGCGACCCGGTTTCGAGGGTGCCAAGTACGTCATGACCCCGCCGCTGCGCGATCATCACCACCAGCATCAACTCTGGCGCGGCCTGAAGACCGACGACTTGCAGGTCGTCTCCACGGATCATTGCCCGTTCTGCTTCAATGAGCAGCCCTACGGCATCAAGTACTCCAAGCAGCAGGGCTTGGACAGCTTCAGCAAGATTCCGAACGGAGCGCCCGGCGTGGAGACGCGGCTGCCGTTGATCTTCGACGGCGCGGTCGGCAAGAACGGCATGTCGATCAACCGCTTCGTCGAGATCACGTCGACCGCACCGGCCAAGCTGTTCGGTCTGTTCCCGCGCAAGGGCACCATCGCGGTCGGGTCCGACGGCGACATCGTGCTGTTCGATCCGAAGGAACAATGGACCATCCGTGCTGCAGAGCAGCACAGCCGCATCGACTACACATTGTTCGAAGGTCGGCCGGTCACCGGCCGCGTGAAGAAAGTGTTCCTGCGCGGCCAGTGCATCGTGGATGGGGCCCACTGGCGCGGGCGCGAGGGCATGGGTCAGTACCTGCGGCGGGCTGAGTCCGGCGCGATCCGCTGACGGCGCGTTCGGCCGGCTATTTTTTCTTCTTCCAGCGGCTGGCGCACTGGACCGGCGAATTGCGCACCAGCATGTTGACCTCCCTGGCGTTCGCCCAGTGGATCACGTCGTGGGACGCGCCGGACGTGCGGTTCCGCAACGTCGGCTCCTGCGCGGTTTCGACGTCGCCCTCGATCACGTCGTCCAGCTTCGGCACCGGCGGCGCCTTCACCGAGAACAGCCCATAGGCGTAAGCGGGATCGCCGTCGGGCAGCTTGAGGACGAAATAGCCGCACGTCGGGTCGGCCCAGCTCACCACGCCCTCCGCCGCGAATCCCGCGGCGGGCAGCAGACAACACAATGCACCAGCGCACAGCAACCGCTTCTTCATTCGTGTTCTCCTCCCTCCGGACCACCGCGCCGCAACATGGACGCGCCGTGAATCCTACCTTGACTTATGTGGGTGACATCGAAAGAATTCGGCGCAGCAGGCGTGAACAAAGTGCACCCGACGTCAGATCGGCAAGCACGGGCAGGTATCGAGGGGAGGTTCAGTACTTTTTCTTGGACCGGTCGGCGATCCGCCGTGCATGCGGCTGCCGCCGCGTCGGTTCGTCGCCGCTACGACGGCGGGCGGACCCCTTCTTGACCTGAGCCCTAGGCGCAGTGCGATGACGCGCGCGGGCGCGCGTGCCCCCGGGGGACCCGCAGGCACCGACCCGCTCGACCAGGCCAAAAGTCCGTGGTTCGAGTCAACTCAGGAGGGGTCGTCAACATGAATATCACGTTGAAAACGATGGTGGTCGCACTCGGCTTTGCAGGGATGGCGAGTGCGGCGTTCGCAGGACCGGTGAGCGAACAGATGCTCGCTCAGGATCCGAGCGATTCGTGGCTGCACACCAACGGCAACTGGGCGGGCCACCGCTACAGCTTGCTGTCGCAACTCAACAATCGCAACGCCAAGGACCTCAAGGTCGCCTGGACGACTTCGGTCGGCGCGAAGACCGATTCGCAGGCCACACCGCTGTATCACGACGGGCTCATCTACTTCCCGCAGGACAACAAGGTGTTCGCGATCGACGCCGACAACGGCAAGATCGCGTGGAAGTACGAGCACAAGCTGCCGGACGACTGGGGCGGCTACAACGTGCCGTTCTTCACCGGCAAGCATCGCGGCGTCGCCATTCTCGGCGAGAACGTGTACTTCCTGTCGAACGACAACAAGCTGCACGCGCTCAACTACAAGACCGGCAAGCCCAAGTTCGTCGCCGACTACCAGAAGGACGGCATCGTCTATCCGAAGGACTTCGCCAAGGCCGGCGACTCGAACGGGTACATCAGCACGGTGGGTCCGATGGCAGTGCCCGGCGCCATCATCCTCCCGATGAACGGCACCGACACCGGCGGCCTCGAAGGCTTCGTGCTCGGCGTGAGCCCCGAAGACGGGAAGTTGCTGTGGAAGGCCAACATGATCCCACGGCCTGATGAGCCGGGCGGCGACACGTGGCCTGCAGGCAGCCAGAAGTACGGTGGCGCCGGTCCGTGGATCGCCGGTTCGTATGATCCGGATCTCAAGATGTACTTCACCGGAACGGCCAATGCCTACGAGTGGAACCCGAAGAACCGGGGCGGCGGCGAGATGGACAATGTCGGCGCGGCGAGCATCGTCGCGGTCAGCACGGACAGCGGGAAGGTCAACTGGCGCTACGTCGGCGTGCCGGGCGATCCGTGGGATTTCGACATCCCGCAGACCCCGATGGTGATCACCATCGACGGCAAGAAGACGATCGTGCAGCCGAACAAGACCGGTTACATCCATCACCTGGATGCCAAGACCGGCAAGTACCTCAAGGCCGATCTTTTCATCGACAAGATCAACTGGATCAAGGGGTACGACAAGAACGGCCGTCCCATCGACATGATTCCGCTGCCGAAGGAAGGCGGCGATCCGGTGGAGATCGCTCCTGCGTTGCTCGGCGGGGTGAACATGTACCCCAACGCCTACAACCCGAACACGGGCAACCTGTATCTGGCCGCCACCGAGTCGTCGATGAAGTACGGCTTCGAGGACATCAAGCTGATCAGCAACGTCCGTCACTTCGGCGCGTATCAGGAGTTCAACTTTGGCGACGAAGTCGACAAGGCCGTCAACGTGAAGACCGGCAAGGAAGTGTGGCGCGACACGCAGGTCGGCAAGCCCGGCTATGCGGGCGGCATGCTGACCACCGCGGGCAATCTCGTGGTCTACACGACGCAGGGTGGCCGCTTCACCGTGGCGGACGCGCGTTCGGGCGAGAAACTCTATGTGCTGAACACGGGCATCGCCGCCAAGTCGGGCCCGATCACGTTCATGCACAAGGGCAAGCAGCTCATCGTGCAGCCTCTGGGCGGAACGCCCGGCTTCGGTCGCGACGAAGCGAACGGAGTCGAGTTCGGCCACGCCATCATCGCGTTCACGCGGTAACGGGCGGACATCGCAGCAAACCGGGCGCGCGCGCGAAGTGCGCGCCCCTTTTTTCGGGACCTCGTTTGCGTCCTGTCGGCTACAGGGAGTCTGCAGCATGCAACGCAATTCGAAGATGCGGTGGAGCAGGTGGATATGCGCGATGACGCTCGGCCTTCTGGCCGGAACGGTCGTCGCGGACGATGCGATCCCGGACGTCAACCCGTACTCCGGTGACGAGAAGGCCATGCGCGAAGGCAAGTCGTGGTACCGGGGTGTCTGTGCCGCCTGCCACGGCGGTCGCGCCGACGGCGCCGGCGAGCGTGGCAACGGCGCCGACCTGCGCAAGCTGGAACTCGGCTTCAAGGGCTTCGTCCACGTCGTGCTCGAAGGTCGCCAGCAGCCCGGGCGCACCATGGCCATGCCGGCCTGGAAAGGCGTACTCAAGAACGACGACATCTACAAGATCGGCGCCTACCTTGAAACCATGGCGATCGAAGGCGCCAACTGGAAGGAGGGCAACAAGCATTGAGGTGCACGGGACGAAGTACGTCCCGCCGCGGCAGGCCGCTTTGCCTGCGGGAACTCCCGCAGGCGCCTCTGATCTCCATCGTATGGATCGACCGGGGCGGTGGTAGCATCCTGCCCTCACGGTCCGGGTGAGTGCTTGGCCCGCGAATTGCTACAGAGAAGTTCAAGAAGCCGCCGAAGGGTCCGAAACCCTAGGCAGGGGGGAGTCGAAATGGAGCTATTGCCATGGACGCCGCCCCGCTTTCTTCGCTGCTCACCGAGCTTTTCACCGCGATTCAGCTGGTTTCCGGTTACGGACTACCTGAGCGCATGCCGGAAGTGCACTTCGTGCCCCAGCAGATCATCCAGGAGAAGTTCTGCAACGGGCCTTGTCGCATCCGGGCGGTCTATCAGCCGGAGACGGGCGTCTACATCGACGAGCGGCTCGACGTGGTGCACAACACCTTCGAGCGGTCGATCCTGGTGCACGAACTGGTGCACCACCTGCAGGCGACGTCGGGCATGTTCGGCGCTGACGTGAGCGAGTGCGAGCGCGCCACGCACGACGAGCGCGAGGCCTACGAGATCCAGAACCGCTACCTGAGCAGCATGAAGGACGAGCACCGCATGCCGCTGCCGCGGTTCGCGCGGGCCTGCAGCGGCTGACACGCTGCTGTTGTTGGGGGCTCGAACGCCCTCACGAAGAAGTCGGCGGGATTGCGTTGCTGTTGTGTTCTGTATACAGTCTTCGAAACCCCTGGTTTTCGGACTGCCCATGGCTTCCCTGCGACAGATCGAGTTCACGCCCGACCTCACCGAACAGGTGCACCAGCGCCTGCTCGACGCCATCTGCGAAGGTGAACTGGCCCCGGAAACGCGCCTGACCCAGGAAGACCTGGCGCTGCGTTTCGACGTATCGCGGCAACCGGTGCTGCAGGCGCTGCGGCTGCTCAAGAAAGACGGCTTCGTCATCGATGCGGGGCGTCGGGGCCTGATGGTGGCGCCGCTCGACGCGGCGACCATCCTGCACGTCTACGAGGTGCGCGCGGTTCTCGATGGTCTCGCCGCGCGCAAGGCGGCGCTGGCCGGCGCGAAGCTGGACCAATCGCTCGTTGCGCAGGGGCGCAAGACCGTGGCGGGCGGCAAGGTCGGCGCGATGATCGACGCCGACGCGAACTTCCATGCCCAGATCTATCGCGCGTCGGGCAATCCGATGTTGCTGGACGCGGCCGATCACCATTGGCGCCACATCCGCAGGGCGATGGGCGCGGTGCTGCAATCGGCGCGTGTGCGCGAAGGCGTATGGAACGAGCACGAGGCGATTCTTGCGGCGATCGCTGCCGGCAATGCGGAGCTCGCAGAGCGGTTGGCACGGGACCATGCCGCAGCGGCCGGCCGCAATCTGGCCATCGAATACGAACGAAAACTGCGCGCGGCGTCCTAGGCTTCGACGATCGGTTTTTTCGATCGTCGCCGTTTTCTCCTACCCCCAGCTTCGCTGGGGGTAGGCCGGGATGGGGGCGATGTTGGAACCGCAATACCCAGAATGAGGAGATACCATGAAACTCGACCAGGAACAGCTCGACCGCTTCGATCGCGAAGGCTATCTGTTCTTCCCCAGCCTGTTCACACCCGAAGAGGTGAAGGTGCTGCTCGACGAAGTGCCGGCGATCTACGCGCAGCGGCGTCCGGAGAACGTGCGGGAGAAGGGCAGCGACGCGGTGCGGACCAATTTCGCCGCGCATCTGTACAGCGCGCCGTTCGCGCGTCTCGCGCGTCATCCGCGAATGGTGGAGCCCATCGCCCAGCTGTTCGGCGAGGCGGTCTACATGCACCAGTTCAAGATCAACGGGAAGATGGCCTTCGACGGCGACGTGTGGCAATGGCATCAGGACTACGGCACCTGGTTGAACGACGACCAGATGCCCACGCCGCGCGCCATGAACGTCGCGATCTTCCTGGGCGAGGTGAACGAGTTCAACGGGCCGCTCATGTTCATCCCGGGCAGCCACAAGCTGGGCGTGGTGGATGCCCAGCACGACACCTCGACCACCAGCTATCCGCTGTGGACCATCAACCACGACACCATCCGCAGGCTGGTGGACAGCGGCGGCATCGTGGCACCCAAGGGGCCGGCCGGCTCGATGATCCTGTTCCATTCGTGCCTGGTGCACGCCTCCTCGTCCAATCTGTCGCCGTGGGATCGCATCAACGTCTACCTGAGCCTGTGCGCGGTCTCCAACCACATCCGCCGGTTCAAGCGGCCGGAGTACATCGCGCACCGCGACTTCACGCCCATCGAATGCCTGCCGGACGACTGCCTGCTGAAGGCGTACGACGTCGCGTTGCCCTGGAAGGACGGCACGCCGGAAGCGGCACTCAAGTCCGCGATTGCCGCGTAGGGAGTCCGCTATGAACCTCTACGCCAAGCTGTGCGAACGCGAAGCGCAGGGCAAGCGCCTGCGCGTCGGCCTGATCGGTGCCGGCAAGTTCGGCGCGATGTATCTTGCACAGGTACCGAAGACGCCAGGGCTGCATCTCGCGGGCATCGCGGATCTTTCGCCCGCGAACGCGAAGGTGAATCTCGAGCGCGTAGGCTGGGACCCGGGCCGGCACTCGGCGCCGTCGCTGGATGCCGCGTTCTCCAGCGGGCTGACGCACGTGGGTGACGACTGGCAGGCACTGGTGGCCGATCCGCGCATCGACATCATCGTGGAAGCGACCGGCAATCCGACCGCCGCGGTGGATCACGCGCTGGCCGCGTTCGCGCACGGCAAGCACGTGGTGATGGTCACCGTGGAAGCCGATGCGATGTGCGGGCCGATTCTCGCGCAGCGAGCGCGCAGCGCCGGCGTCGTGTACAGCCTCGCCTACGGTGATCAACCGGCGCTCATCTGCGATCTGGTGGATTGGGCGCGAGCGTCCGGCTTTCCGGTCGTGGCGGCCGGTCGAGGTCACAAGTGGCAGGCGCACTTCGCGCAGTCGACACCCGATACCGTGTGGGGTTACTACGGCCTCACGCCGGAACAGGCGAGGATCGGCGGGCTCAATCCGAAGATGTTCAACTCCTTCCTCGACGGCTCCAAGCCTGCCATCGAGAGCACGGCCGTGTGCAACGCCACCGGGCTGACGCCGGCGCCCTACGGCCTCCTGTATCCGCCGGCCAGCGTGGACGACATACCGTTCGTGATGCGGCCGAAGTCCGAGGGCGGCCATCTGCATCACAAGGGCCAGGTGGAAGTGATCTCGTCGCTCGAGGCGGACGGTCGCGTGATTCCCTACGACATCCGCTTCGGGGTGTGGGTGGTCTTCGAGGGCGACACCGATTACATCCGCCGCTGCTTCACCGAGTACGGCGTGCGCACCGATCCGTCGGGACGCTACGCGTGCCTCTACAAGCGCTGGCATCTGATCGGCCTCGAAGTGGGCATCTCGGTGGCGTCGGTCGGCGTTCGACGCGAACCCACCGGTTGTGCCACCGGCTTCCGCGCCGACGTGGTTGCGACCGCCAAGCGCGATCTCAAGGCCGGCGAAGTGCTCGATGGCGAAGGCGGCTACACGGTCGTGGGCAAACTGCTGCGCGCGGAGGACTCGGTGCGCATCGGAGCGCTCTCCCTCGGACTCGCGCACGGCGTGAAGCTGACCGTGCCGGTCAAGGCAGGCGAGCCGGTGCGCTGGCGCGACGTGGTGGTGGACGAATCGCTGGCGGCGGTGAAGCTGCGCCGCGAGATGGAGCAGGCGTTCGCGCCCGAAACAGCGCTCGCCTGAAGGTTTCAGTCCCGTCGCAGCACGACGGAGAAATTGTTCGCCGGCATCGCGGCGATGCCGGCGAACGCGAAGCCTGCGCCGGCCGCTGCTTCGAGCACCGCTTCTAGATCGCGCACACCCCAGGCAGGGTCGCGGGCGCGCAGGCTCTCGTCGAACGCGACGTTGCTCGGCGCCGTGTGCATGCCGTCGCGCTTGAACGCGCCGTACAGATAAAGGATGCCACCCGCAGTCAGCACGGCCGCAGCGTTGCGCATCAGCCCGAGCGTCGCCGTCCACGGCGAGATGTGGATCATGTTGATGCAGAGGACTGCGACCGGTGCTTCCGGCAGCGTCCACGACGACGTGGTCGCGTTCAGATCGAGCGGTATCCGCACGTTCGCCACTTTCGCATGCGTGATCCACGCCGCGATGCTGTCCCGATTGGCCGGGTCAGGGTCGCTCGGCTGGAATGCGAGCTGCGGCAGGGCGGCCGCGAAGTGCACGACGTGTTCGCCGGTTCCGCTCGCGATCTCGAGCACCGTGCCCGCGCCCGGCAGCCATGTCCGCAACACCTCCAGGATCGGCTCGCGATTGCGTTCCGTCGCCGGCGCAAAACGGCGGGCATCGGTCATCGCCAGAGCTCGGGGCTAACGCGCTTCCAGTTCGGGATAGTGGCGGAAGATGCCGTTCTCGTTGAACGGGATGCGCCGTTTCGACGCGAGGTAGGCAGCAACCCGCGGTACGTCCGCCACCTTGTCGTGCAGGGCGACCAGGTTCGGCCAGCGCGGCTCCAACTTCTTCATCGCCTTCGGGAACGCGTAGCGCAAACCCTCGACCAGCTGGAACATGGACAGGTCCACGTAGGACAGCGCGCGCCCCACCATGCGGCCCCGGTTCGCCGCGCACACGCGTTCGAAGTAGTCGAAGCGCTTGGGCAGACGATCCCGCAGGAAGTACTGTGTGCGACGCTTCGCTTCCGCCTTCTGTTGGCGGTAGTACAGCGCCACCGCGATCGGATGATGGGTGTCGTGCACCTCCGAGAGGAAGTCCGTGACCGACAGCTGCAAGCCATGCGCCCAGACCCGGCTCTGCTCGGCCTTGGGCACCAGCCCCAACCGTGGCCCGAGGTACTGCAGGATGTTGGCGCTGTGGGAGATCACGAGCTTGCCGGCCTTGAGGAACGGCGGCGCGAAGGGCGGTTGTGCGAGCTTGCCGTCGTTCATCAGGCTGATCATCGCGTCCACGCCCTTGCCGCGGCCGGGCAGGCGCGCCATGTCGGCGTAATCGGCGTCGGCTGCTTCGAGGGCTAGGCGGACGAATTCGCCGCGGCCCTGGATGCCGGGCCAGTAGTAGAGCTCATAGCGCACGGCACGGTCCCCCTGGGCGGTTCGAAGTCATTCGGCATAGCGCGGAACGCGCGGCATGCCGGAACTCTGCGTGCGGTCGTGGTTGATCCACAGCACTGCGCCCTCGGCCACCAGCAGCGAGGCGATGCGCTCCATGGACCGGAGCGACTGGTCGCGGTCGAAGTTGCGTGCCGGCACCCGCTGCGCATCCCAGTTCTCGCGGAAATGCACCATGTCGCCCGACAGGATCACCGCGCCCTGCCGCGGCAAACGCACGAGCAGCGACTGATGTCCCGGCGTGTGACCCGGCGTGGCGATGATCATCACGGAACCGTCGCCGAACACGTCGTGGTCGCCCTCGAGCTTCGTCGTCGGGTTGTCCTTCAACTTGCCGTAGAGCGCGGGATTGAACCCGTACTTGGCCGGATCGGGTCCGAACGCAGCGTCGTACTCCGCACGCTGCACCAGCACGGTGGCTGCGGTGAACAGGTTGGCATTGCCGACGTGGTCGCTATGGAAATGAGAAAACGCCACGTGCGTCACGTCGGTGGGCGCGATGCCCAGCTCCGCCAGCTGCGATTGCAGCGTCCTGCGCACGTACAAGGTGAGGATGCCGCCGCCGGCCACCACGCCTTCGGGCTTGTCGGCGATCGCATCGGACATGCCCGAGTCCCACAGCAACCAGTGCCTGCCGTGCCGGATGAGATAGCAGTTGTCGCTGAATTCCCGTGCGACGCCGACGTCGACGCCGGGTGACCAGTTCGACACGTCGGAGGTGCGTGACTCGCCGCATTCGAGGACGTACATGCGGTCGACGGCCGCTGCGAAGACCGGTCCTCCCAGGCTCGCAGCGGCGACACCCAGCAGCACCACGCAGAGTCGCTTCAACGTAACGGGCAGGCTCATGGCTCATCTCCCCTGCTGGAACGACGGCGATCGGGGCCGTCGGACGATCGTTCGAAACGGGGTGGCACGAACCTCAACCGAAGCACGCGCGCACGACACCCCCCTCGACCCGCAGCGCGGCACCGTTGGTGGCCGACGCGAGCGGGCTGCAGACGTAGGCCACCAGATTCGCCACTTCGTCGACGGTCGCATAGCGCTTCAGCAGCGAAGTCGGGCGGATCTTCTCGAAGAATTCCTTCTCCACCTCGGGAAACGGCCGGCCCGGTGCCCGCCGCGCGATGGCGGCCTTGTTGCCGTCGGACAGCGTCGGGCCCGGCAGCACGGCGTTCACGGTCACGGCGGTGCCGGCGCAGGTCTCGGCGAGCCCGCGCGAGATGGCGAGCTGCGCGGTCTTGGTCATGCCGTAGTGGATCATGTCGGGCGGGATCTGGATCCCGGATTCGCTGCTGATGAAGACCACGCGGCCCCAGTTGCGTTCCTTCATCGCGGGCAGATAGCTGCGCGACAGGCGCACCCCGCTCATCACGTTGACGTCGAAGTAGCGCTGCCAGTCGGCATCGGCGATGTCGCCGAAGGCCTTGCGCTCGAAGATACCCAGGTTGTTGACGAGGATGTCGACGGCAGGAAAGCGCTGCGCGATGTCGTTTGCCGCCTGCGCTGTCGAGAGATCCCCGACGAAGGACCGGACGTCGGCGCCCGGCGTCGCGGCTTCGATGCCGGCGACTGCGTCGGTGACTGCCGCCGCTTCACGGCCGTTGATGATGACGCGACACCCCTCCGCGGCCAGCACCCGGGCGATGGCGAGGCCGATGCCCTTGCTGGAACCGGAGACGAGGGCGAGCTTGCCTTGCAGCTGGAGGTCCATGATGGCACATCCCCGATCGGGTGAGGGAAAGGCCGGATGATAGGCGCAAGCCGCGGATTCAGCGATTGATCGGCAGCGCGTCGATGCGTGCTTCGATCTCGGTCATCATCCTGTCGTATTCGGGACCACCCACGCCGCCGAATCGCTTCACGAATTCTGCCTCCGGCATGAACTCGGGCAGGTCGGCGCTGGGCGGCATCACGTCCGGTTCGTCGATGCCCCGGACGACACGCTGCTGCAGTCTGCGTGCGCCGGCCGCACGTGCGGTCGCCAGTTCGCCGAAGCGGGTGCCTGCACCATCGGCGGCGATGTCGTTGAACGAGAAACCGCTGCCGCCGCGCGAATCCTGGATCTCTTTGTACAGACCGATCGCATCGGCCAGCGACTTGCCGGCGTTCGCGGCGAGCGCCGCGGAGACCAGGAAGTGCTTCGGAAAGTCGTCGCGTCCGCTCAAGACGATGCGGCGGGGAGCCGGCTGCGGCCATGACTTGGCGTCGGGGACCACGGCCGCGATGTCCTGTTGCACGACGTAGAGCGCGGCGGTGAGGATCGCGGCCCGGTTCTCCTCCACCGGATCGTTGCCGGCCGAACGCTCCAGCGCGAACCCGAAGAGATCGCCGAGCAGCGCGGTCATGGGCACCGACTCACCCGGCACGCGCCGGCTCCAGTCCGCAAGGCGCGTCCGGTAGGCGAGCAGACGCGCCTGGTCCTCCGGCGGGACCGCGACCGCGGTCAGCCGTGCCGGGGCTTGTTCCTGCCAGCGATAGACGATGTTCACGCGACCCTTGCCGAAACGCACCTGCTGCACCATGTCGGCGACGAGGCGCGCTTCGCTGTCCGGCGCGGACATCGACACGGCAGCTGCGATCAGGCGATTGGCGACCGCATCGGGCACGGGCAGGCGTCCGATCCGCAGGTAGCCCACGGTGGGCAGCTTCCCGGTTTCCTCGAGAGTCGCATCGATGTTGAGGAACTTGCCGACCGGGCTGCGCGGAACCGCCACGGTGATGGCGAGGTGTGCGGCGCCCTGTTGCACGACCAGCCGGCCGGTGCCGTGCGCGAATCGCTGCAGCAACTGCTTGAGCGCCAGATCGGCGTCCTGGGCCGAGACCGACAGCGTGCGCACGTCACCGGTGCGCAGGTGGCGCGGATCGTTGCGATCGAGGATGCGCTTGGCGCGCTCGATCGACTCGTGCGTGAAGGTCGCGCTGCTGTTCACCAGGGGCACGTCGTCGAGCGCGAGCGTCACGGCAGCGGCAACGCCCGCCGCCAGCGTCGCGATCAGGAGCAGCAGGCCCCAGAGGATCTTGCGCATGGTTCGGTACCACGCCTCAGGGATTGCGGCTCGCCGCGTATGCGGCGATCGACACCATGTCCTCTTCCGTGAGTGGTGTCACCACCGGCTTCATCAACGCGGCCCACGGTCCGTGACGCAGCCCCTGCTTCATGTCGAACAGCTGGCGGAAAAGATAGCTTGGCGAGCGGCCCGCGAGCGCCGGGACCGGACCGAGACCTTTGAGATCCCCGCCGTGGCACACGCCGCAGGCCGTGGTCTTGCCGGCGCCGGTGTTGACCAGTGCCTCGCCCCTGGCGAGGCTGCCCGTCGGCACGAACGCACGGAACGCGGACTTCGAATCGCGCAACTCGGTCCGTTCGAGATCGAGCGGCATCTCGATGATGCGGTTGCCGATGGGTTCGGTACCGGCGCTTTCCTCGGCGACCAGCATCCAGCCGCCGACGCGGGTCTTCGGCACGGTGTCGGTCTCGACCACGTGGATCCATTTGCGCGGCTTGAGCGCGGCAAAGTAGGCAGCGGCGGCCTGCACCTCCTCGGCCGTGGCGACCTTCGCCACCGCGGTCATCAGGTTGATGGGCAGGCTTGCCGGTTCGGCACTGCGGCGAGCACCCGATCGGAAGTCTTCGACCTGCTGCACGATGTACGCCGCCGGGAGACCGGCGAGGCTCGCGTTCTCGGGGCGGCCCAGACCGTTGGGCAGATGGCAGTAGCCGCACGCGAACACCTCGGGACGCCGTCCATGGGCCACGATCTGCGGCATCGACGGATGATCGTCCGGATGCCAGTCCGGCGCGTCGAACAGATCGCGGATCCGCGTCAGCGTGAATGCCGCGCTGCTGTCGGGCACGTGCCGCGGGACACCGTCATCGGCGGCCGGCTGCGCACCGGGAGGATTGACCGGATAGGCCCAGGGCGGCGGCGGTTCGGCTGCACCGGCCGCGCAGGCGATGAAGAGCAGCGCGCAAGAGACGAGTCTTCCCAAGGGGCCTCCCTGGCTTTTTCGAAGGATCGGCGGGTCGCTCCGGATTCTACGTGGACCCGGCCCTAGGCGGCCGACAGGGCCAGCGCCAGCGGCGTCGTCACCACGGACAGCGCCGTCGACAGCACCATGCTCGACGCCACGGGGCTCTGCATCGCGTCGAACTGGCGCGCCATCACGTAGACGTTGACACCCACGGCCAGCGAAGCGAGCAGCACGGCCGACTGGCGTTCGAGCGGAGGAAGCCCCAGCAGCAGCGCGAGGCCCAGCACCACCAGCGGCTGCACGGCGAGCTTCACGATAGTGATGCCGAGACCTTCGCGCCAGCCGGAGCGCACGCCGAACTCGGCGAGACCCATGCCGACGACGATCAGCGCGAGCGGCGCGGCCGACTGCGCGATGAGCGCAAGCGGCTCGTCGACCATGGCCGGCAGCTTCCAGCCGGTGAGGCCGAATGCCGCGCCGGTCAGGACGGCAGCGATGACGGGCGTGGTCACCACTTTCTTCGCCGTCCCGAGGAACCCCTGGATCGACAGATCGCCGTGCCGTGCCCACTCCACCGAAACCGTGGCGAGCGTCCACAGTGTGAGCGAATTGAACACGATGATGAGGCTGACCGGACCGAGCGAGGCGTCACCGAGCGCCGCTTTCGCGAGCGGGATGCCGAGCAGCACGTTGTTGGAGAAGATGCCGCCGAGCGCGAACACCGATTGCTGCACACCGTTCAACCGGAACAGCGCCGCGCCGGCGATGCGGCCGATGACGAAGGTGATCAGGCATCCGCCGAAGAACGCCAGCAGCAGACGCCATTCGAACGGCGGCAGCCGCGACGGGTCGCTCATCAGCCGGAACAGCAGGGCGGGGACGGCGACACCGAACACGAAGGCTGCGAGGGCGTCACTCACCGCCTTCGGCCAGCGCCCGGAGGCCGCGAGGGCGTAGCCCAGCACGACCAGCACGAAGTGCGGGGCGGCGAGCGAGAGCTGCTGCAGGAACGTGGACAAGCGGCGGCCCTTCGAGAAACCGCGATTGTCCCACGCCTGCAGTTTCGGATTACGCCGCGCGCCGCTCCGTTGACTGGTGCGCCACGAGCTTCGCCGCCGCGTCGCGCAGCGCGGTGCGCAGGCCCTCTTCGACCACCGGGTGGTAGAAGGGCATCTCGAGCATGCGCTCCACCGTCATCCCGCTCTGGATGCCCCAGGCGAGCAGATGCGCCAGGTGCTCGGCGTCAGGACCCATCAGCTCCGCGCCCAGCACGCGACCATCGTTGGCATCCGCATAGACATGCAGCAGCCCGCGGTTGCGGAGCATGACGCGGGAGCGCCCCTGGTCTTCGAAGGATACTTCGCCGACGACGATCGCGGCGGCATCGAGATCGGCGTAGCGCCGGCCCACCGTGGCCAGTTGCGGATCGGAGAACACGATGCCGAGCGGCGTGCGCCGTTGCCCGGGCCGCACGTCGGGGAACCGAGCCGCGTTCTCGCCGGCGATGCGGCCTTCGTCCGCGGCTTCGTGCAGCAGCGGCAGGTCGTTGTTCGCATCGCCCGCGATGAAGATGTTGCTGTCGCCGCAGCGCAGCGTGCCGGGGTCGAACGCTGGAACGCAGCGCGCATCGAGTTCGATGCCGGTGGCCGTCAGCCCGAGGTTGCGCACGTTCGGCGTGCGGCCGGTCGCGGCGACCACGGTGTCGACCACGATCTCCCCGGCAACGCCCTTGGCGGACGTCCACCGCACCCGCACCCCCGAGTCGGTCCGCTCCACGGCGATATCGTGCACGTCGGCGTCGAGCGGAAACTCGCCGGCGAAGGTCCGCGTGGCGTAGTCGCGGATCGCCGGATCGGTGAACGGGCCGACCTGGCCGCCGAGGCCGAACATGTGGACCTTCACGCCCAGCCGGTGCAATGCCTGGCCGAGTTCGAGGCCGATGACGCCGGGACCGAACACGGCGGCCGAGCGCGGCAGATCGTTCCAGTCGAAGATGTCGTCGTTCACCACGAGCCGGTCGTTGGCCGCACGCAGCGGCGGCGGGACGCTCGGCGAGGAGCCTGTCGCGATGACCGCTGTCGCGAAACGCAAGGCGGTGTGGTCATCGACCACGAGCGTGTTGCGGTCGGTGAACCGCGCGTACCCGCGCAGCCGGTCGCGCTCCGGAATGCGTTGCACCCCTTCCAGCACGAAGCCCACGAACCGGTCGCGTTCGCGGCGCACGCGCTCCATGACCGCCCGTCCATCCACATGCACGGACCCTTCGAGCCGCAGCCCGAACGCATGCCACTTCGTCGGACCGTGAGCGGCCTCCGCCGCGGCGATCAGCAGCTTGCTCGGCATGCAGCCCACGCGGGCGCAGGTGGTGCCATAGGGGCCGCCTTCGATGATCACGGCCTGCTTGCCGGCCGCCTTGGCAGCACGGTAGGCCGCGAGGCCGGCGGTGCCGGCGCCGATCACGGCGACATCGGTATGGATGATGTGCATTACTCGGTGTCCTTGTCGGTGCCGGATCGAGACCGATGTTCCGGTCTCGATCCGTCCTTCGCTCGGCCTTGCGTTACGCCGCCTTGCGGGCCTTCTCGCGGGCCCACTGCTCCAGCTCGTCCGCACCGCCGATGTAGCTGCCGTCGATGAAGATCTGCGGCACGGTGCCCTTGCCGGTGACGGCGCCCACCACCTTGCTGCGGATGGTGTGGTGCAGCGGAATCTCGGCATAGTCGTAGCCAAGATCGCCGAGCAGCGACTTGGCGCGGGCGCAGTGCGGGCAGCCTTCGCGGGTGAAGATCGCGACCTGCGACGGCTTGCTCGCCTTGGGATTGATGTAGGAGAGCATCGTGTCGGCGTCCGACACCTCGAACGGGTCGCCGGCCTTCTCGGGCTCGATGAACTGCTTCACCACCACGCCGTCCTTCACCAGCATCGAGTAGCGCCACGAGCGCTTGCCGAAGCCCAGGTCGGACTTGTCCACCAGCAGGCCCATGCCGTCGGAGAACTCGCCGTTGCCGTCGGGGATCAGGCGGACGTTGGACGATTCCTGGTCCTTCGCCCACTCGTTCATCACGAACGTGTCGTTGACCGAGACGCACACGATCTCGTCCACGCCGTTCGCACGGAACGCGCTCGCGAGTTCGTTGTAGCGCGGCAGGTGGGTCGACGAGCACGTGGGCGTGAACGCGCCGGGCAGGGAGAAGACCACGACGGTCTTGCCCTTGAAGATGTCATCGGTGGTGACGCTCTTCCACTCGTTGTTCTCGCGCACGCGGAACGTGACGTTGGGGACGCGCTTGCCTTCGCTGTTGGGGAACATGCATGACTCCTTGGTGGGTATGGGATAGGTTGGGCTGGCGATCAGCTTGCAGACCGCAGGATGCCGGCCGTACCCCTGATGGGGCCAATACCTTGTTACGATGCGGGTGATAGGCGATGACTATCGAGGTCCCATGACCCTGCAGGAACTGAAGTACGTGGTGGCGGTGGCGGAGGAACGCAACTTCCGGCGCGCCGCCGACAAGGTGTTCGTGAGCCAGCCGAGCCTCAGCGCGGCGGTGAAGAAGCTGGAGGACGAACTGGGCGTGCGATTGTTCGAACGCGGTCCCCAGGAGGTGCTGCTGACCGAGGCCGGTCGCCAGGTGGTGGCGCAGGCGCGTCGTGTGCTGGACGAAGCGGCCCGCGTGAAGGTGGTGGCCAAGGAGAAGCGCGACCCGCTGCGAGGCACGCTGCGGCTGGGCGTGATCCACACCATCGCGCCCTACCTTTTGCCGGATCTGGTGATGGCGCTGCGCTCGAGCGCGCCCGGCATGCCGCTCGACATCGAGGAGAACCTCACCGCGAACCTCGACCAGATGCTGCGCGGCGGCCTGATCGACGTCGCGATCGTCGCGGAACCCTACTCGGCTACGGGCATCGAGACCGTCCCGCTGTACGACGAGGAGTTCCGCGTGGTGGTCCCGGCGAAGCATCCGTGGGCCCGTCGCAAGGCGGTCTCCGCCGACGAGCTGGAGACCCAGAACCTGCTGTTGCTGTCCATCGGGCATTGCTTCCGTGACCAGATCCTGGAGGCCTGCCGCGAGTTCGCGAAGCCGGCGCCCCCGGGCAAGGAAGGCAACTCGCTCGAGACGCTGCGCAGCATGGTGGCATCGGGCCTGGGCATCTCCGTGTTGCCGGCCTCGGCGCTTACGCCGCGCTACGCCAATCCGCTCATCAAGGTGATCGATTTCCTGCCGCCCAGGCCGCTGCGTCGCGTGGTGGCCGCGTTCCGGACGGATTTCCCGCGCAAGGCAGCCGTCGAGGCGATCGCGGCGGCGGCTCCTACCCTCGATCTGCCGGTCAAGGCGGCGCCTCGCGAGCGCCCGTGATCCGCGACGAATCCGGGGGGTTCGCTCCCGGGGACGTCGAGGTCGCTGCGACCTCTAGGTCTCGCGCCGGCCCCGCCGAGTCAGCGTGCCGCGGATCGCTTCGATGTTGGCGCGCACACCGGGCATGTTCGGGTTGAGGGCTAGCGCGCGCTCGAAGTAGCCGAGCGCCGCTTCCATGTCACCACGCTGCAGCGATATCAGGCCATAGCCCGACAGGGCTCCGAAGTGCGATGGGTTGCGCTTCAGCACCTCGTCGCAATCCGCGGCGGACGCGTCGAGGTCGCCCGCCAGGTAAAGAGCGGTGGCGCGTTTGTTCCAGCCTTCGGCGAATTCCGGCTTGCGCTGGATGATGCGGGTGAACACCTCGATGCTCTCCGGCAGCCGGCGGTAGGCGAGGTGCTCGGCACCTTCGGCGAACAGGCGATCGATCTCGACGTCGCCCGAGCGGCTCCAGATGGCCCAGATCGCGCGTTCCGAGCCGGCGCGTACCGAGGCATCCTCATCGTCGAGCGCCGACAGCAGCGGCGGCACGTCCGCCATCTCGCCGGACTCCGCGAGGTGGACGACGCCCAGCTGTCGCGTCCGCACGTCGTCCGAGGCGAGTTCGCGCAGCGCGGTGGCGCGGTCCGTGTCGGCCCAGGCTGCCGGACCGGCCAGGCCCGACAGCAAGAGGATGCAGCACATCCAGGAAAGCGGCTTCATCGGCGTTTCCTTTCGTCTTGCCGGATGCCATGGTACCCCCGGGAACGCCGATCCTCCGCCGGTTCTCGTAGAATGGACCGCAACCGAGACGGTTCAGGAGCCCAGGATGACACGACCCCCACGCTCGCATTGCTCCCTGCCCTCCGACGGGGCGCGTCGGCACCTTGGGGCAGCCCGGCCGTATGCACCTCGAGGCTTGTTGCCAGCGGGCCTGTACGACCCGGCTGCGTCGGCCGCTGGCCCATCGCGGCGGCAGGTATCGCGCTGACATGTCCGACACCGAAACCCCGGTCCGGCTGATCGATGCCGTGGGCAGGGAGCACGCGCCCGCGACGGGCGTGGTGCGGATCGTTTCGCTCGTGCCGAGCATCACCGAGCTGCTGTTCCGCCTGGGGCTGCAGGAGAACCTCGTGGGGCGGACCGGCTTCTGCGTGCACCCCAAGGGGCAGGTGCGGCGCGTGTCGAAGGTCGGCGGCACCAAGACCGTGGATGTGCTCAAAGTGAAGAAGCTGGGCGCCACCCATCTCGTCGTCAACATCGACGAGAATCCGCGTCCCGTGGTGGAGGAACTCGCGCAGTTCGTGCCGAACGTGATCGTGACCCATCCGATCGAGCCCGAGGACAACATCAGTCTCTATCGGCTGCTGGGCGGCATCTTCGGTCGCGAGTCGAAGGCGGAAGAGCTGGCGAGCGCGTTCATCCGGGAACTTGCCGAGACCCGCGCAGCCGCCCGGGAGTTCGAGCGCGAGAAGGTCCTCTATCTCATCTGGAAGTCGCCCTGGATGACCGTGTCGCGGGCCACCTACATCTCCCGCATGCTCGACCTGGTCGGCTGGGAGACGGTGCCCGCGCAGGCTCACTCGCGCTATCCGTCGGTGGAACTCACGCAGCAGAACCTGCGCGACGTGGACGTCGTGTTGCTGTCGACCGAGCCCTACAGTTTCTCCGATCGGCATATCGACGAGATCCGCGCGGAGTTGCCGCCGCAATCGAACCCGCACATCGCGTTGATCGACGGCGGCATGACCTCCTGGTACGGCAGTCGGGCGATCGACGGGCTGCGCTACCTGCGGGAGCTGCGGCGCGCGTTGCGCGCCTGAGGCCCTCTACTTCCGCTTCTTCTTCGCAGCCTTCGACACCTTCGCTTCGCGTGCTGCGGCCTGCTGCGCCTGAAAGATCGCGCTGATCGTCGCGGCCGGCGAACCGGCCGACGCTGACTTCGAACCGGCAGGCTTCTCCGCCTTCTTCGCCTTCACCTTGCGCTCGGATGAGGGCTCCGCAGCGGGCTTGGCGACCTTGGATGCTCTCACCTTCCCGGCCGTCGTGCGTGGCGGCTCGTCGGCCGCCTTCGGAGCAGGAGCGGACGGCGGCGCGACCGGCTCGGTCCGGTCCGGGGCCGCGGTCGGCGCAGACTTCGCCTGCGGTGTCCGGGTGACGGGAGCGCATTTCGCGCCCACCTCGCCGGCATCGAGGCGGAACTTGGCGTAGGAGCCGGGCGCATCTTCCAGGGCCGGCAACGCTCCGTCGCCGGGCGTGCGCGGCTTCACCTGCCCGCCGCTGAAACCGTGAATCCAGGTGGTCCAGTCGTTCCACCACGACCCGTCGTGGCGCTGGGCACCCGCGAGCCACGCGTCGGGCTTCTCACCGAGCTGCTCGTTGGTCCAGAAGTTGTACTTCTGCGCGGCCGGCGGGTTCACGATGCCGGCGATGTGGCCGGATCCGCCGAGCACGAAGCGCACCTTGCCGCCCAGGCGCTGCGCACCGTAGTAGGTGGATTTCCACGGGGCGATGTGGTCCTCGATGGTGGAGATGAAATAGGCCGGCGTGGTGACCGCCGACAGATCCATCTTCTCGCCGGCCACGGTGAGCGCGTTCTTCTCCCGCAGCAGGTTGCGGATGTACATGTTGCGCAGGTAGAACGTATGCATCTTCGCCGGCATGCGCGTGGAATCGGAGTTCCAGTACAAGAGATCGAACGGAAACGGATCCTTGCCCATCAAGTAGTTGTTCACGACGAACGACCAGATGAGGTCGTTGTCGCGCATCATGTTGAAGGTGCCGGCCATCTCGGACCCCTCCAGATAGCCGCGGCTCTCCATGCGCTTCTCGAGCTTGTCGACGATCGCGTCGTCGACGAACACGCCCAGCTCGCCGGGCTCCTGGAAGTCGATCATGGTGGTGAAGAACGTGACGCTCTTCACGCGGTCCGCCAGCCCCTTCTTCTGCAGCCACGAGAGCAGGCAGGCGGTGAGCGTGCCGCCGAGGCAATAGCCGATCAGGTTCACCGCGGGCTCACCGGTGATCTTCGCGACCGCGTCCATGCCCGCGAGGGGGCCTTCGTACAGGTAGTCGTCGAAGGTCTTCTGCGCGTGCCGCTCGTCCGGGTTGACCCAGGAGATGACGAACACCGTAATGCCCTGGTCCACCGCCCACTTGATGAACGAGTTCTTCGCGCGGAGATCGAGGATGTAGTACTTGTTGATCCAGGGCGGCGTGATGAGCAGCGGCGTGCGGTCCACCTGCGGTGTCGCAGGGGCGTACTGCAGCAGTTGCATGAGATCGTTCTGGAACACCACCTTGCCCGGCGTGGTGGCGACGTTCTCGCCCATCGTGAAGGCCGAGTTGTCGGTCATCGAGATGGCGAGCTTGCCCTTGCCGCGTTCGAGATCGCCCAACAGGTGGTTCAGGCCCTCCAGCAGGTTCTTGCCGCCGGAATCGATGGTGGTCTTCAGCACCTCGGGGTTGGTGAACACGAAATTGGTCGGCGCCAGCGCGTCCACGTACTGGCGCGTGAAGAACTTCACCTTCTTCGCGTCGTTCGCATCGAGGCCTTGCGCGTCGGCGACGGCCCGCTGGATGTGATCGGCGGCGATCAGGTAGGACTGCTTGATGTAGTCGAACACGAAGTTGTTCTGCCACACCTCGTTGCGGAAGCGGTTGTCGCCCTTGGAGGGTTCCTTCACCGGCTTCGAAGCATCGCCGAGGAACTTGGATAGCGTCGCGCCCCAGAGCTTCGAGTAGTCCTCCCACGCGCGCATCTGCAGCTCGGCGAGCTTCATCGGGTCGGACATCAGCTTGGCGCCGAGTTCCATGAAGGCCTTGTTGATGCCGAGTTCCTCGAGGTCGCGCAGCATGCCGGCCTGCGGCTGGTGCTCCACGAACTCCGAGATCACCTTCGCGGATTTCTCCGCGATCTCGGCGAGCGATCGCTGCAGTTCGGCGGGATCGACCGGGGGTGGGGTTTGCGGTGCGTCGGCCATGGGAGCGGCTCCTCCTTCAAGAGGCGGCGAAACGGAAGATGCCGTCGCTGCCGGAGGCGCGCGTCACGGCGCCTTCAGCGAGCAGGCGGTTGAGATGCGCGATGGCTTCGCCCATCGCGAAATAGAGCTGGTGGCTGTCGAGCCTGCGGCGGAACAGCACCGGCAGCACTTCGGCGGCCGTGACGGGCTTGCCGGTGCAGGCTTCGCGCAACTCCGTCAAGCGGTCGCGGTGATGCTGCTGCAGCGCTGCCACGCGGGTGGCGATCCCGCGAAACGGCAGGCCGTGCGCCGGCAGCACCAGCGTGTCGGGCGGCAGGTCGGTGTAGCGGGCGATGGAGCGCAGGAACTGCCCCACGGGATCGCCCTCCGGTTCCGTGGACCACACGCTGGTGTTGGTGCTGATCTTCGGCAGCAGCATGTCGCCCGAGATCAGGATGCCGAGATCCTCGCAGTACAGCGACGCGTGTTCCGGGGCATGGCCGTGCCCGACGATGACCTCCCAGTGGTGTGTGCCGATGGCAATCCGGTCGCCTTCGGTGATGCGGCGGAAGCGCATGGGCAGTTCCGTCACCGACCGGCGATAGGCATTCCCGCGGCCGCTGATGGCGGCCACACCCTCGGCGTCGAGGCCGTGCGCATGGAACAGGTCGGCCAGCGCGTTCCCGCCGTAGCCGGCGGTTCCTTCCCAGACCGCGTGGGCGGTCAGGTACTCGGCCTCCGTCATCCAGAGTTCGACGTTCCACCGCTGCGTGAGCCAGCCGGCGAGGCCGACGTGGTCCGGGTGGTAATGGGTCGCGATGACCCGTGTGATCGGTCCGTGGGTACGGAAGATCTCGTCCCAGGCGGCTTTCGTGGGGTCGGAACCGAACCCGCAATCGACGATGGCCCAGCCGGCGCCGTCGCGCAGGAGCCAGAGGTTGATGTGATCGAGCGCGAACGGCAGGGGCATCCGCAGCCACAGCAGCCCTTCGACGATCGGCGTCACCGTCCCGGTGGGGGGCGGCCCGGCAAACGGAAACTGCAGGGTGCCCGCTGCCGGTGATTCGGCGAGCGATTGAGCGGCGGTGGCGGGTGGGGTCATGGCAGGGCTGTCCCGGGACGCCACCGCGCTTCCCCGCGAGGGGCGACGAGCGGTCTCGTGCGTGGGGCCGGTGTCATCCTCGTGAAGCCTCCCGGGCGGGCCGGAGGCAGGTCTTCGTTTTGAGCCCCAGTGTAACGCGCGCCGCGTCGCACCGCCGCTGCACCGGGTCCCAGGCGCAAATTGACGTCCCCCCCAACGTTACCTAGACTCGAAGGCTCTTCGCGTTGCGGCCCCGATCCGCAGCCAGGTGCCCTAAGGAGGGGTCGACATGGACCGCGCATCGCCTTCCGCCCTCACCCGACTGCCGATGCTCAACTTCGCGCACGGCGAAACGCTCGACATGCTGCGCGAGACCGTCCAGAGCTTCGCTGCGGCCGAGATCGCCCCACGGGCGGCCGCGATCGATCACTCGAACCAGTTCCCCATGGACCTGTGGCGGAAGATGGGCGAGCTGGGGCTCCTCGGCATCACCGTGGAGGAGGAGTTCGGCGGCACCGCCATGGGCTATCTCGCCCACATGATCGCGATGGAGGAGATCTCGCGCGCCTCCGCGTCCGTCGGACTTTCTTACGGTGCGCACTCAAACCTGTGCGTGAACCAGATCCGCCGCAATGGCAGCACGGCGCAGAAGGCCCACTACCTGCCGAAGCTGGTCTCGGGCGAGCACGTGGGTGCTCTCGCCATGAGCGAACCCGGGTCCGGGTCGGACGTGGTGAGCATGCGGTTGAAGGCCGAGAAGCGTGGTGCCGGGTATGTTCTGAACGGCAGCAAGATGTGGATCACCAACGGACCGGACGCCGACGTGCTAGTGGTCTACGCGAAGACCGACAGCCAAGCCGGCCCCAAGGGCATCACCGCGTTCCTGATCGAGAAGGGCATGCCCGGGTTCTCCACGGCGCAGAAGCTGGACAAACTCGGCATGCGCGGCTCCAACACCTGCGAACTGGTGTTCCGCGATTGCCTCGTACCCGCGGATCACATCCTGGGCGAGCTGAACCGCGGTGTGCAGGTGCTGATGAGCGGCCTCGACTACGAGCGCGCCGTGCTCGCCGCCGGGCCGCTGGGCATCATGCAGGCGTGCATGGACGTCGTCGTGCCCTACGTGCACGAGCGCAAGCAGTTCGGTCAGCCCATCGGCGAGTTCCAGCTGATGCAGGGCAAGCTCGCGGACATGTATACGACACTGTCCGCATGCCGCGCCTACGTGTACGCGGTGGGCCAGGCGCTCGACCGCGGCGAGACCACGCGCAAGGACGCGGCCGGTGCGATCCTGTACGCCGCGGAGAAGGCCACGTGGATGGCCGGCGAAGCGATCCAATGCCTGGGCGGCAACGGCTACATCAACGAGTATTCCACCGGCCGGCTGTGGCGCGACGCGAAGCTCTACGAGATCGGCGCCGGCACGTCGGAGATCCGCCGCTGGCTGATCGGCCGCGAGCTGTTCGCGGAGACCTCGTGACGCAGGTGCTTTCCGCGGTCAGCCCGTTCCCCGAGAAGGGGCGCAGCCAGATCCGCACCGACACCGCGCTCGCCATCGCCCGCGCGCTGATCGAAGGTTTCGACAAGCATTACCGCATCTTCCGCGAGATGAGCCGCGCGGCGAAGGAACGCTTCGAGCGCGCCGACTGGGCCGCGGTGCAGCGCGCCCACGCGGACCGCATAGCCCTGTACGACGAGCGCGTGCGCGAAGCCGCCGAGCGCCTGCAGCACGAGTTCGATGCCGACGCCCTGCCCGACGCGCTGTGGCAGGACATCAAGCTGCAGTATGTGGGCCTGCTCACCAACCACAAGCAGCCGGAACTGGCCGAGACTTTCTTCAATTCCGTCAGCACGCGCATCCTGCACCGGTCCTACTTCCACAACGACTACCTGTTCGTGCGGTCCGCAGTGGCGACGGAGTACATCGAATCCGATCCGCCCGCGTACCGCAGCTACTACCCGGCCACCGACGGGTTGCGCACGGTCGTGGCCACCATCCTGGCCGATTTCGGTCTCAGGGTGCCGTTCGACCATCTGCGTCGCGACGTCGGCTATCTCATCCGCGCGGTGCGCGAGATCCTACCGAAGCCGTTGCGCCTCGAGGCGAACCATCAGATCCAGGTGCTCTCCTCGCTGTTCTTCCGCAACAAGCGCACCTATCTCATCGGCAAGTTCATCAACGGGCATCTGGAACAACCGTTCGCCGTGCCCATCGTGCACGACGGCGCCGGCGGCCTCACGCTGGACGCCTGCCTGTTCGATCCGCGCGAGATCGCGCCGCTGTTCGCCTTCAGCCGGGCCTATCTGATGGCGGACATGGAAGTGCCGTCCGCCTTCGTGGACTTCCTGTCGAGCATGATGCCCGGCAAGCCGCGCGCCGAGCTCTACACCGCGCTCGGGCTGCAGAAGCACGGCAAGACGCTCTTCTATCGCGAGTTCCTGCATCACCTGAAGCACTCGCGCGACCAGTTCGTGCTCGCCCCCGGCATCAAGGGCCTGGTGATGGTGGTGTTCACCCTGCCGTCCTACCCGTACGTCTTCAAGGTGATCCGCGACAACATCTCGCCCACCAAGGACGTCACGGCCGAGACGGTCAAGGAGAAGTACATGCTGGTGAAGCGCCACGACCGCATCGGGCGCATGGCCGACACGCTGGAATACGCCAACGTCGCGTTCCCGCGCGAGCGTTTCACCCGCGAACTGCTGGACGAGCTGCGCCGCGAACTGCCCTCGCAGATCGAGGAGGACGGTGCCAACGTGGTGGTGAAGCACACCTACATCGAGCGGCGCATGAAGCCGCTCAACATGTTCCTCGACGAAGCCGACGACGAACAGGCGCGCGCCGCGGTGCGCGACTACGGTCGCGCCATCAAGGAACTCGCCTCGGTGAACATCTTTCCGGGCGACATGTTGTTCAAGAACTTCGGCGTCACGCGCGGCGGCCGCGTCGTGTTCTACGACTACGACGAGATCGCCTACATGACGGAGTGCAACTTCCGTCGCATCCCGCCCGCGCCGACGCCGGAAGCCGAGATGTCGGCCGAGGCCTGGTACCCGGTGGCGCCGAACGACATCTTTCCCGAGGAGTTCGCGCCCTTCCTGTTGTCCGGCGCGAAGGTGCGCGGCGAGTTCCTCGCCCACCATTCCGATCTGCTGAGTCCCGATTTCTGGAACGACTGCAAACGCGACATCGAGCGCGGTCACATCGAGGACGTATTTCCCTACCGTCGCGAGGCACGCTTCGCCAGTCGATTCGCCGCCGCGACACCGTCAGGAGGAGACCATCCATGAACAACGATCCGATCGTCATCGCCGGCCTGGCCCGCACGCCCATGGGCGGGTTCCAGGGCGAGCTGAAGGACTTCACCGCCGCCGAACTCGGCGCGGTGGCCATCCGCGCGGCCGTCGAGCGGGCCGGTGTCTCGCCCCAGGACATCGAGGAAGTGGTGATGGGCTGCGTGCTGCCGGCCGGTCAGGGGCAAGCGCCGGCGCGGCAGGCCAGTCTTGGTGCCGGGCTGCCGCTCGGCGCCGGTTGCACGACGGTCAACAAGATGTGCGGCTCGGGTATGAAGGCGGCCATGTTCGCGAACGACCTGCTCGTGGCCGGCACCAACCGCGTGATGGTGGCGGGCGGCATGGAGAGCATGACGAACGCACCCTACCTGCTGCCGAAAGCACGCACGGGCTATCGCATGGGGCACCAGCAGGTGCTGGATCACATGTTCCTCGACGGACTGGAGGACGCCTACGAGAAGGGTCGTCTGATGGGGACGTATGCGGAGGAATGCGCGTCGAGCTTCAACTTCTCGCGGCAGGAGCAGGACGCCTTCGCCATCACGTCGCTCGAGCGCGCCCAGAAGGCGAATTCGGATGGCTCGTTCTCGTGGGAGATCGCGCCGACCACCTTGAAATCGGGCAAGGGCGACCGCTTCCTGGACCGCGACGAGCAGCCGTTCAAGGCGAACTTCGAGAAGATCCCGCAGCTGAAGCCGGCGTTCCGCAAGGACGGAACGGTGACCGCAGCCAACTCGAGTTCGATTTCCGACGGTGCCGCGGCGCTGATACTGATGCGCCGGTCGGAAGCGGACCGCCGCGGTATCAAGCCCATCGCGACCATCGTGGGCCATTCCACGCATGCACAGGAACCGGGGTTGTTCACCACGGCGCCGGTGGGCGCGATCCGCAAGCTGTTCGAGCGCACTGGCTGGACCGCGGATGCCGTGGACCTGTACGAGATCAACGAAGCGTTCGCGGTGGTGACCATGGCCGCGATGCGCGAGCACAAGCTGCCGCACGAGAAGGTGAACATCCACGGCGGCGCTTGCGCGCTCGGCCATCCCATCGGCGCATCCGGCGCGCGGATCCTGGTGACGTTGATCGGTGCGTTGCGGAAGAACGGTCTCAAGCGCGGTGTCGCATCGCTGTGCATCGGCGGGGGCGAGGCTACGGCGATGGCGGTCGAGATGGTTTGAGGCCCGCGGAGAAGCGTGAAACACGAAGGACTCGAAGAACACGAAGGGGGCGCGAAGCAAGAACCTACAGGACACTTTCGCAAAGGGTAGGCGAGACGGTGCAGCGGGACCTGATTTCCTTCGTGCGCCTTCGTGTTCTTCGAGTCCTTCGTGTTGAAGGAGTTTCGTGTTGAAAGAGTTGCTACCCGCATCCGTTGACCAGCAGTGATGGAGGAGAAAGCAGTGAACAAGCACAACATCGGCTTCGTCGGCGTCGGTCTCATGGGCCACGGCATGGCGAAGAATCTCGTGGAGAAGGGCTGGAAGGTCACGATCCTCGGCCATCGCAACCGCGCGCCGGTCGATGACCTGGTGGGCCGCGGCGCGACCGAGGCGAAGGATGTGGCGAGTCTCGTCGCCGCCAGCGACGTGGTCATCCTGTGCGTGACCGGTACGCCGGAGGTGGAGGATCTGGTGAACCGCGCCGGCGGCGTGCTCGCCTCTTGTCGCAAGGGCCAGATCGTCATCGACACGTCCACCAGCCAGCCGGCGTCCACGCTCAAGCTGGTGGAGGCCTTCAAGGCGAAGGGTGTGCGCTTTGTCGATGCGCCGCTCACGCGCACGCCGGTGGAAGCGGAACAGGGCCGGCTCAACACGCTCGTGGGTGCGGACGCCGCCACCTTCGCGGAACTGGAGCCCGTCTTCAAGGCCTACTGCGAAAACGTGTTCCACATGGGCGAGGCGGGGGCCGGGCACGTCATCAAGCTCATCAACAACTTCGTCGCGATCGGTACGGTGGCGCTGGTGTCCGAGGCGCTGGTCGCGTGCGTCAAGATGGGCGTCGACCCGAAAAACCTCGTGAAGCTGATGAGCGTGGGCGCCATCAACTCCGGCATCCTGCAGATGGTTGCCGGCGGTGCCTCCGAGGGGGACTTCACGCGCATGAAGTTCGGACTCAAGAACGCTGCGAAGGACGTGCGCTACTACAACCTGGCGATGACCGAGATCCAGCTGTCCGGTGTCATGGGTCCTGCAGTGAACCAGAGCCTCGCGCAGGCCATGTCGCTGGGCTTCGATGCACCCGACAAGCTGCTCGCGTCGCTCGTGGAGGCACAGGCCAAGCTGAACGGTGTGCGGGTCGGCGCATGAGCGAGCCGTTGGTCTTCCACTTCGACTTCTCCTCGCCGTACGGTTACCTCGCGAGCACGAAGATCGATGCACTGGGTGCCAGGTATGGGCGCGAAGTCGTCTGGAAGCCGTTCCTGATCGGGGCCACTTTCAAGGCGACCGGGCTGCCGTCCATGGTGGAGATTCCGCTCAAGGGGGACTACACCCGTCGCGACTTCGCCCGCAGCGCCCGCTACCACGGCGTGCCGTACCGTGAGCCGGACCCGTTTCCGATCGCCACTCAGGCGCCGGCCCGTGCGTTCTACTGGGTCGATGCGCAGGACAAGGTTCGCGCGAAGCGGCTCGCGGTGGCGCTGCTCAAGGCCTATTTCGTCGATGGCATCAACATCTCGAATCCGGCCGACACGATTGCGGTGGCCAAGGGCCTCGGTCACGATGCGGCCGCCCTCGAGGCGGCGCTGAACGATCCCGCGGTCAAGGCGCTGCTCAAGAACGAGGTGGAGGCCGCCATGGCGAGGGGCGTGTTCGGCTCGCCCTTCGTGTTCGTCGACAACGAGGCCTTCTGGGGCATCGATCGCTTCGACCAGATCGAGCGCTGGCTCGCCACGGGAGGATTCTGAGTCCCGTGACCCTGCGTCGGTTTCGTCATCTGTGCGTCTTCTGCGGTTCGAGCCCGGGGGGCGATCCGGTCTACACCCGCACCGCGCGTGAAGTGGGTCGTCTGCTCGCGCATCGGGGTATCGGTGTCGTCTACGGCGGCGGCCGCACCGGCATGATGGGCGCGGTGGCGGAAGCGGCCCTGGCCGAGGGTGGGGCGGTGCTCGGCATCATTCCAGAAGCGCTGATGCGCAGCGAAATCGCCTACCAGGGGTTGACCGAGCTGCGTGTCGTGCGGTCGATGCACGAACGCAAGCAGATGATGGCGGATGCGTCCGACGGGTTCCTCGCGTTGCCCGGCGGGTTCGGCACGTTCGAGGAGTTCTGCGAGATCCTCACCTGGGCTCAGCTCGGCATCCACGCGAAGCCCTGCGGCCTGCTCAACGTCGCGGGTTACTACGACCCGCTGATCGCGATGTTCGATCGCGCCGTCGGCGAGGGCTTCGTGCGGGAACGGCACCGCGCGCTGATGGTGGCGGACAGCGATCCCGAGCGCCTCCTGGCGGCCATGGCGCGGTTCGAGGCCGGAGTGGCCGAGCCGCTGCTCTCCCCTGATATTCTCTAGGGCCATGTCCCAGATCCGCTCCAGACTGAACGCCCGCAGTGACGAGTTCCGCGCCAACGCCGCTGCCATGGGTGCTCTCGTGGCGGATCTGCGCGACAAGGTGACCCGCGTTGGTCAGGGGGGCGGCGCAGCGGCCCGCGAGAAGCATCTGGCACGGGGCAAACTGCTGCCGCGCGAACGGGTCCGCCAACTGCTTGACGTGGGATCGCCCTTCCTCGAGCTGTCGCAGCTCGCCGCCTGGGGCATGTACAACGACGAGTCGCCGGGCGCCGGCATCATCACCGGCATCGGCCGCGTGAGCGGACGCGAGTGCGTCGTGGTGGCGAACGACGCCACGGTGAAGGGCGGCACCTACTACCCGATGACGGTGAAGAAGCATCTGCGCGCGCAGGAGATCGCGCAGCAGAACCGCCTGCCGTGCATCTACCTGGTGGATTCGGGCGGCGCCAACCTGCCGAACCAGGACGACGTGTTTCCCGATCGCGAGCACTTCGGGCGCATCTTCTTCAACCAGGCCAACATGTCCGCGCAGGGCATCCCGCAGGTGGCCGTGGTCATGGGCTCGTGTACCGCCGGCGGCGCGTACGTGCCGGCGATGAGCGACGAGTCGATTATCGTGAAGAACCAGGGCACCATCTTCCTGGGCGGGCCGCCGCTGGTGAAGGCGGCCACGGGCGAGGTGGTGAGCGCCGAGGAGCTGGGCGGTGCCGACGTGCACACGCGCGTTTCCGGCGTGGCCGACCACTATGCGTTGAACGACCGGCATGCGCTCGATATCGCGCGGCGCATCGTCGCGAACATGAACGGCGTCAAGCACGTGGATGCCGACGTCGCCGCGCCGCGCGAACCGGCCTATGCAGGCGACGAACTGCACGGAATCATCCCGGCCGACGTCCGCAAGCCCTACGACGTGCGCGAGATCATCGCCAGGGTCGTCGACGGGAGCGAACTCGACGAGTTCAAGGCGAACTACGGCACCACGCTCGTGTGCGGCTTCGCCCGCGTGTTCGGCTACCCCGTGGGCGTCGTCGCGAACAACGGCATCCTGTTCTCCGAATCCGCGCTGAAGGGCGCCCACTTCATCGAACTGTGCGCGCAGCGCGGCGTGCCGCTCGTGTTCCTGCAGAACATCACCGGTTTCATGGTGGGTCGCAAGTACGAATCCGGCGGCATCGCGAAGGACGGCGCGAAGATGGTCACGGCGGTCGCCTGCGCCAGGGTGCCGAAGTTCACGTTCATCATCGGCGGCAGCTTCGGCGCCGGGAACTACGGCATGTGCGGGCGGGCGTTCGGTCCGAGGTTCGTCTGGATGTGGCCCAACGCGCGCATCTCGGTCATGGGCGGAGAGCAGGCCGCCAGTGTGCTCGCCCAGGTTCGGCGCGACGGCATCGAGGCGAAGGGCGGGGCCTGGAGCAGTGAGGAGGAAGCCCGGTTCAAGGCGCCGATCCGCGCCCAGTACGAAACCCAGGGACACCCCTACTACGCGAGCGCGCGGTTGTGGGACGACGGCGTGATCGATCCGGCGGAGACCCGGATGGTGCTGGGGCTGAGCCTGTCGGCGGCATACAACGCGCCAGTGGAGCGCACCCGGTTCGGGGTGTTCCGCATGTGACGCGGGAGACGGGGAGCGAGGCAGAACGATGGTCGAGAAGAAACCGGAATCGAAAGGACGACCGTCCGCGGAGGTGGACGTCGTCACGCTGAAGAACATCGGTCCGCAGTCGGGCAAGTGGCTCGCGGCGGTGGGCATCCGTACCAAGAAGGATCTGGAGGAGCTCGGTGCGGTGAACGCGTTTCGCTTGATGAAGAGCCACGGGTACAACGTGACGCCGGTGATGCTCTATGCGTTGCAGGGCGCGTTGATGGATCTGCATTGGAATCGTCTGCCCGGCAAGTTGAAGGACGAACTGCGGGCGAAGGCGCGTGCCGATGAGTGAGCCGCTCACGACGGTCGACGTCGCCCCCGACGGAGTGGCGCGCCTCACCATGAACCGGCCGGACGTGCACAACGCGTTCGACGACGTGCTGATCGCCGAACTCACCGAACGCCTGCGGCAACTGGACCACGACGCGCACGTGCGTGTCGTGGTGCTGGCGGCGAACGGGAAGAGCTTTTCCGCCGGGGCCGACCTCAACTGGATGAAGCGCATGGCGCGCTATTCGGAGGCCGAGAACCTGCGTGACGCGATGCACCTCGCGGGGCTGATGCATACGCTCGACCGGATGCGCAAGCCGACCATCGCTCGCGTGCAGGGTGCGGCGTTCGGCGGCGGCGTGGGCCTGGTCGCCTGCTGCGACATGGCGGTCGCGATGCGCGAGGCGCAGTTCTGCCTGTCCGAAGTGCGGCTGGGATTGATCCCCGCCGTGATCAGCCCCTACGTGGTGCAGGCCATCGGCGCACGGGCGGCGCGACGCTACTTCCTGACCGCGGAACGGTTCGATGCCGCGGAAGCCCACCATCTCGGTCTGGTGAGCGAGGTGGTCGAGGCGGACCAGCTCGACGAGACCGTGACGACGCTGACCGGTCATCTGCTGAAGGGTGGTCCGCACGCCATCGCCGCCGCGAAGGACCTGATCGCGGCGGTGAACGACCGACCGATCGAGATGCCGGTGGTGGAAGACACGGCCCGGCGCATCGCCCAGCAACGCGCGAGCGCCGAAGGCCGCGAGGGTGTGGCGGCGTTCCTCGAGAAGCGGGCGGCGGCTTGGGTGGGGCGGTCGTGAAAGGCGAAGGCTGGTTTGACCGCGAAGGAAGCGAAGGAAAGCGAAGGAGAACCCAAGGAAGCGGGGTGGAACGCCATTGGTTCCTGCCTTTGCTTTCCTTCGCTCTCCTTCGCTTCCTTCGCGGTTAAAGTCCTTACCGACGTCAGCAAGAAGCGAGTCAATGTTCGACAAGATCCTCATAGCCAACCGCGGCGAGATCGCCTGCCGGGTCGCGCGCACCGCTAAGCGCCTGGGCATCCGCACGGTCGCCGTCTATTCCGAGGCCGACGCCGGCGCGATGCACGTGGCCTCCTGCGACGAGGCTTGTCTCATCGGTCCGCCGCCGGCCCGCGACAGCTATCTGCGCATCGACCGCATCGTCGATGCGGCGAGACGTTCCGGTGCGCGCGCCGTGCATCCCGGGTACGGATTCCTGTCGGAGAACGAAGACTTCGCGGAGGCATGTGCGGCCGCCGGCATCGTGTTCATCGGGCCGCCGGTGGCTGCCATCCGCGCCATGGGATCGAAGAGTGCGGCCAAGGCGCTCATGGAGAACGCAGGTGTTCCGCTGGTGCCGGGCTATCACGGCGAAGCGCAGGACATCGATCTGCTTGCGCGCGAGGCCGAACGTGTCGGCTATCCGGTGTTGATCAAGGCTTCCGCGGGCGGCGGCGGAAAGGGCATGCGCATCGTCCGCACCCCGGCGGAACTCAAGGACGCGGTGGCCTCCGCCAAGCGCGAGGCGGCCTCCTCGTTCGGTGACGACAAGGTGCTGATCGAGCGTTATCTCACGCGGCCGCGCCATGTGGAACTGCAGGTGTTCGCGGATACCCACGGCAACTGCATCCACCTGTTCGAGCGCGATTGCTCGGTACAGAGGCGGCACCAGAAGGTGCTCGAGGAAGCGCCCGCCCCCGGCATGACCTCGGAGCGCCGGCGTCAGATGGGTTCGACCGCCGTCGCCGCGGCGAATGCGGTGAACTACGTCGGCGCCGGCACCGTCGAGTTCATTCTCGACGAATCGGGCGAGTTCTACTTCATGGAGATGAACACACGCCTGCAGGTGGAGCACCCGGTCACGGAGATGATCACGGGGCTCGATCTGGTCGAATGGCAGTTGCGCGTCGCCGCGGGCGAACCGCTCCCGCTGACCCAGGAAGAAGTGACGGTCCACGGCCATGCGATCGAGGCGCGCGTGTATGCGGAGGATCCGGCGCGCGGCTTCCTGCCGTCGATCGGGCGCCTGGTGCACCTGCGCGAACCGGCCACCTCGAAGCACGTGCGCGTCGACACCGGCGTGCGCGCCGGCGACGAGATCGGGGTGCACTACGATCCGATGATCGCGAAGCTGATCTGTTGGGACGTGGACCGGCCTTCGGCCCTGCGCCGCCTGCGTCGCGCTCTCGGCGAATACCAGGTCGCGGGCGTTTCCAACAACGTCGCTTTCCTCGCAGCGCTGACGGCCCACCGCGCGTTCGCGCAGGCGCACGAGGATACGTCGCTGCTCGATACCGGCCTCATCGAGCGCCACCAGGCGGAACTGTTTCCGCCGGCCGCGCCAATCCCCGACGCCGTGCTTGCCGTGGCGACACTGTCTGAGTTGCTGCATGCGGACGCGCTCGCGCGGGAGCGTGCAGCGGCTTCCGGCGACCCGCATTCGCCGTGGCATGGGTCGAGCGGCTGGCGCCTCAACGAGGACAATTTCCACGTGCTGCGTTTCCTCGATGCCGGCAAGGCGGTCGCGGTCACGGCGCACTATCGCGCCGACGGCTACGAGTTCGAGCTGCCCGGCTCGCGCTCGTCGGTGCGTGGGTCGCTCGAAGCGGATGGGAGCATGGCGGTGGACATCGACGGCACGTGCTTCGATGCCACCGTGGTGCGGCTGGGGACCGTGCTCGAGGTGTTCGCGTTGGGTTCGACCCACCGGATCGAGATCGAAGTCCCCGACCGCGGTGGCGACGATGCGGACGGCGGATCGCTCGCCGCGCCGATGCCGGGCAGCGTGATCGAGGTGCTGGTGAAGCCCGGCGATACCGTGGCGAAGGGCGCCGCTCTGATGATCATCGAGGCGATGAAGATGGAGCACACTATCGCAGCACCCGCCGCCGGAACGGTGAAGGAAGTCTATTTCGCGAAGGGCGATCAGGTGGCCGAAGGGGTCGATCTGATCGGATTCGAGGCGGACGCATGAAATATCCGCACAAGGTGAAGATGGTCGACGTCGGTCCGCGTGACGGTCTGCAGAACGAGTCCGCACCGGTGTCCACCGAGGTCAAGGTCAGGTTGATCGAGCGGCTCGCCGACGCCGGCCTCCCGGTGGTGGAGGCGACCAGCTTCGTCTCACCCAAGTGGGTACCGCAGATGGCGGATGCCGCGGAGGTCATGGCGCGCATCCGGCGCAAGCCCGGTGTGAGCTACCCGGTGCTGGTGCCGAACCTGAAAGGTCTCGAAGGCGCTCTCGCCGCCAGGGCGGAGGAGGTGGCCGTCTTCGCCGCGGCGTCCGAGGCGTTCTCGAAGCGCAACATCAACTGCACCATCGACGAATCGCTCGATCGCTTCGCACCCGTGTGCGAGGCGGCGGCGGCGAAGGGCGTGCGCGTGCGCGGCTACGTTTCTTGTGTGCTCGGTTGTCCCTACGAAGGCGAAGTCGCACCCGAGGCGGTCGCGCACGTTTCGCGGCGGCTGTACGCGATGGGGTGCTACGAGGTGTCCCTGGGCGACACCATCGGCACCGGCACGCCGGCGAAGGCGCAGCGCATGGTCGAAGCGGTTGCGAAGCACGTTCCCGTGGAGCGGCTCGCCGGGCATTTCCACGACACCTACGGTCAGGCGCTCGGCAACATCGTCGCAGTGATGGAACTGGGCGTGGCCACGTTCGACAGCTCCGTGGCCGGGCTCGGCGGATGTCCCTACGCGAAGGGCGCGACCGGCAACGTCGCGAGCGAGGACGTGCTGTACCTCATGAACGGTCTCGATATCGAGACCGGCGTCGACCTCGAGCGGCTCGTGGATGCGGGGGTCGAGATCTGCACCGCCATCGGCCGCGAGAACGCGTCGCGGGCCGGTCGGGCACTGGCCGCCAAGCGCGCCGCGGCGCGCTGAGGGGGACGTCCCCCCCGACAGGCCTGCGGCCTTTTCCCCCAAGGGGGGCAGCCTTCTTGGGGCGGCCCGGCGAAGGCTGAGGCTGCGGTGGCAATGCTGTTCGCGGTACCGGCGTCGGCGGCGGACGACGCCTGTGGAGATGGCGGCATCGGCGGCACGGGTGCACCGGTCGCCGCTCACGCCGCTGAGGGCGACGGCTCCAATCCGGAACCGGTCGGCGGCATCGGCGGCACCGGCATCGTCGCGCGGCTGGCGCCAGGCGAGCGCGGCCGTGTGATCGGCACCATCACGCGGTTCGGGAGCATCTGCGTGAACCGGCTGCGCATCGCGTTCGAGGCAGACACGCCGACTGCGCGGGACGGCCGCGCCATACCGGCGGCGGACCTCCAGGCGGGTCAGATGGTGCGCGTCGAAGTCGCGCGCAGCGGGCGCAAAGCATCGTGCTGCTCTCGCGTCTGGTGGGCACCGTCACGGCCCGTGACGAGGAAGCACGCGTGTTCCGGGTGATGGGTCAGCCGGTCCGCTTGAGCCGCAGCACGTGGATCGGTATTTCCGGCACCGCCGTACCGGCGGTGGGTACCAAGGTGCGTGTGAGCGGGGTGATCGATCCCGCGGGCATCGTGGCCGCGTCCCGCCTGGATGGGGCCGGGGTGGACGAGCCGGACGCGGTCATGGCGCGAGTACGGGAGATCGACGGCCGCTATCTGGCGGTGGGTGAAGTCCACGTGGAACTGGTTTCCGGTGAACCGGCCGAGCCGCCCGAACCGGGCGAGGAGGTGGCGGTCGCGGGGCGCTGGAACGGGGGAGCGCTCGTAGCGCAATCGCTGGCGCTGGCTCCGCGGGGTGCCTTCGGCGTCCGAGCCGCCAGCATCGAGGGCTTCCTGCATGGATGCCGAAGCTCGGACGACCTGGGCCTGGACGGCCAGCAGCTCGACTTCGGGGCTGCACCGCCGCCCCGTGGATGGGTCGGCAGGCGCGTCGTGGCAGACGGCCGTCTGCGCGAAGACGGCGTGTTCGAAGTGGAACGCGCCGTCCCGAGTCCGTTCGACGGAGATATCCCCGGGAAGGCGGTCGAGTTGCAGTGCACGACGCGGTCGTCGCCCGGTAGCTGAACCAGGATCGGCGCGGGATCCGCGTCGATTCAGGGGGTCCGGGATGGGGTATTCTTGCGCACTGCCGCATCCGTAGCTGCGCTCGCATGTTCTCCGCCGTCCCGGACGTGCCGTCCCCCTGTATCCAGGTCTGTCGTCTCGATCCCGTCACCGGTCTGTGCGTGGGCTGCCTGCGCACCATGGACGAGATCGCGGGCTGGCTCGATCTTTCGCCGGTCGAGAAGCAGGAAGTCCTCGCGCATCTCGAGGAACGCCGCCGGCAGACTGCGCCCAGCACCTGAACGATCCCGACGCCGACCTACACCGGTTACCGCCCTTGCCTCTTTCCAGACCCGCTGCCCGCCAGCCCATCCATACCCGTACCGTCCAATGCCGCGGCTACGCGCGCGACGACGGCCTGTGGGACATCGAAGGCCATCTGGTCGACACCAAGAGCTACGACCTGCCGAACGAGCATCGCCGCGATGGTGTCATCCGCACCGGTGAACCGTTGCACGAAATGTGGCTGCGGCTCACCGTCGACATCGATCTCAAGGTGCATGCCGTCGAAGCCGTCACCGAATGGGGTCCCTACGCGGGATGCGGCGACATCACGCCCAACTTCCAGCGGTTGAAGGGCCTCACCATCAAGGCCGGCTGGACGCTCAAGACCCGCGAACTGGTTGGCGGCGTGGAGGGTTGCACGCATCTCGTGGAGCTGCTCGGACCGGTGGCCACCACAGCGTTCCAGACCATCTACTCGGCGCGCGAGAAGCTGCGCCCCGCCGGTTCGGATGGCCGGCGTCCGGGCCTGATCGGCACCTGTCACATGTACGCGCCGGACGGCGCGATCGTCCGCGAACGCTGGCCGCGCTGGGCCACGGGGACGGCCGAAGAGCACGGATGAAGCGCGCCAAGCGCCAGCACCGACCAGTCGTCGCGATCCATGTCGAGCAGGCGATCCGGCAGGCGTTCAACGAGCAATTCGGATTCAACGCGGAGCGTCGCTCGGTGACCGTGGGCCGCAAGACCGCGAGTCACGAGTTCGCGCTGCACGATGCCGGGAAGACGCTGGGTGCGATCGTGCTGCCCTCGAACCGCGCGTTCGATACCGCAGCCGCGGAGATCCTGTGGTTGTGTCTGTGGGAAGGCCCGGAACGTCGCGTGATCATCACCAGCGAGCTCGAACTCGCGCAGCGGCTGGTGACGGTGTTCCACGGCTGCTATTTCCCGACGCAGATCGAGGCGTTTCATTTCGATGCGGCATCGCGATCGTTCTACCGCGCGGGACGCTTGGGAGCGGATTGAGGCGTTGAAGAGGGCTTGCAAGACTAAGCGCACAACGCGGAGGACGCGGGGGACGCGGAGGAAAAGCAAGAGCGGGAAGGGCAACTGGGTTTTGCCTTCCCCCGCGTCCGCCGCGTTGTGCGCTTGGCATTTCAGTACAACAAGAACTTAGGGAGGAGACTTGAGCAAACCACTCGCAGGCATACGGGTGCTGGATCTGACGCGGCTTTTACCGGGGCCGGTCTGCACGTTGCACCTGGCGGATCTCGGGGCCGACGTCATCAAGATCGAGGACACGGGGGCGGGCGACTATGCACGCACGCTCGGCGCGCCAGAAGGACGCGAAGCTCCGGTGTTCCTCGCGATCAACCGGAACAAGCGCGGACTCCGTCTCGATCTCAAGCAGCGCGAAGGCGTCGAGACCTTTCTCGACCTCGCGCGCACCGCGCACATCGTGGTGGAAAGTTTCCGGCCCGGCGTCGTCGATCGACTGGGGGTCGGCTACGAAGCCGTGCGGAAGGTGAACAAGGCGATCGTGTACTGCGCGATCTCCGGCTACGGACAGACCGGCCCCTATCGCGAACTCGCCGGGCACGATCTCAACTACAACAGCATCGCGGGCTTCACGGACCAGATCGGATCGGCGGACGGCGACCCGGTGATTCCGAATCTGCAGGTGGCCGACATCCTCGGCGGCGCCGTGGTCCCTGCCATGGGCATCCTCGCCGCACTGGTGGATGCGCAGCGCACCGGCGAGGGGCGGTTCGTCGACGTGGCGATGACGGAGGGTGTTCTCGTTCACAACCTGCAGGCGCTGTCGGCCATGGCGCTGGAGGGAAAGCCGCGGCCGCGCGGTCGCGACCTGCTCTCGGGCCGCGAGGCCTGCTACAACGTGTATCGCACGGCCGACGGACGCCACATGGCGGTCGGTGCGCTCGAGACCAAATTCTGGAACGAGGTCTGCGATGTGCTGGAGCGCCCCGATCTGAAGACCTGCCACTGGGCGATGGGTGGCGACCCTGCTCCGGCGGTCGAAGCCCTGCGCAGGATCTTCGCTTCACGGACCCAGGCGCAATGGGTGGCGGCGTTCGAAGGCCATGATTGCTGCGTGACGCCGGTGCTGACTCTCGACGAAGCCGAACGCGATCCGCAGCACGAGGCGCGCGACATGTTCGTGCATGCGGCGCATCCGCGTGCCGGCGACGTGCTGCAGTTCGCGCCGCCGTTCAAACTCTCACGCTTCGACTTCGAAGTGGAGCGGCCGGCCCCTGCGGCCGGCGAGCACGCCGAGGAGATCCTCGGTGCGCTCGGCTACGACGGCGCGAAGATCGCCGGCCTCAAGGCGCGACGGGTGATCTAGGGCCTGTTAACACTGAGAACGAGCCTGCGCTGGGGGCTATGAAGGCCCAGGGCTAGGTGTGAAGCTTCAATACGTTGTTTCTGTGGTTCACCCGGACTGAGTCTGGGAGACTGGAAGTCGCCAAACACCCAGACCTCCAGGAGCTCAGCCGGATGAACGCTCACAAGAATGCCCGACTCA
>Ga0164290_1000970_pt1 | contig 62150 bp, 61 predicted proteins | sample Micstemetagenome_FD_108782 | JGI IMG/M metagenome (GOLD analysis project Ga0164290, IMG submission 108782) | Contaminated culture microbial community from soil near Moab, Utah, USA - Microcoleus steenstrupii SON62 (Illumina Assembly) | ecosystem: Environmental > Terrestrial > Soil > Soil crust...
CCCTCATGGCCGATGGTACTGCACCACAATGCGGGAGAGTAGGTAGCTGCCATATTCATTTAAAAAGGCCGTACAGAAATGTGCGGCCTTTTTTTATCCACCTAGCACAAAATAGGAAATGCCCTTTCGATACTCCCGCTTCATCCTCTGCTGACCAACCTGCTGCCAGGTGGAACAGACTTTGCAGCCAACCTGGAAAATCCAAACATGCGCCCCTCCCGCTATCCGGCTCTACTCATGCTCGTCGCCGGCTGCCTGGTGCTCTCCAATTGCCGCCGCAGCACCGTTCCCGGTGCACCCGTCCTCGAAGCCACAGGAGGCGATTCCGTATCCTTCATCGTTCTGGGTGATTGGGGAAAACAGGGCGGCCAAAACCAATACGGTGTTGCCGACCAGATGGATCGCGCCGCGCGTAAACACAACTGCCGCTTTGTAGTAACCACAGGCGATAATTTCTACTACAATGGCGTGCGCAGCATCACCGACCCGCACTGGAAATCATCCTTTGAAGATGTGTATCATCATCCTTCCCTGCAAATTAACTGGCATCCCGTCCTGGGAAACCACGACTATGGCTACAGCGTTCCGGCTCAGATCACCTATTCGGCTATCAGCGGCCGCTGGCGTATGCCTGCCCGCTATTACCAGCTGGAGCAGCGAATCGGGGAAGATTCGGATGCACTGCTCATGTTTACTGATACGTCGCCTTTTATCGGCGCTTACCATCGTGGCGGCTACTCCGATCTGAGCACGCAGGATACGGCTGCCCAGATACAATGGCTGCAACAGAGTCTGTACCGGAGCCGGGCCCGGTGGAAAATTGTCATCGGGCACCATCCCTTGTATTCCGTAGGGCCACATGGCCACAGCCAGGAACTGATTCAGCGTTTTGGACCCTTGTTCCGGGAAACAGATACGGATTTCTACCTGAGCGGACACGACCATAGTCTGCAGGAGATTGTAAAGTCCGGCACTAGTACCCGATTCCTGGTCTCAGGGGGCGGATCCGAGTTTACGCGGGTACGTCCCGACGCCGACACCCGCTTTGCAGCGGCACGAACCGGCTTTCTGGTCATGACGCTTTACCCGCGCCACGTAAACTACTATTTCTACAGCAAGGGCGGGCGCGTGCTGTATGCCCGGCAGCTACGCAAGTAAAATCATCCTGACCAGTGAATACGGTAATTCCTTTCAGGGTTGAGCAGCAGGCACTTTCCGGATCGAGGGCTGCGGGAAGCGGACCCTGAAAACCGGGTAGCGGAGATGCTCCGGTTCGCGGTAGGGGCTTCGCTGGTAGATGAAGTACAGCTGGGCCTGCGCGCTTTGTGCAAACGCCGAATCGCTGTGGCGACGCTCTTCCAGCTCGCGCCTCAAGTCCGGCTGCTGTTCCAGGAAAGTTGCCGCTGTTTCCTCGAATACGTAATCTGAAAAGCCCTCCTTTGCTCCCAATATTGGATCGAAGAAATTCCAGGCAAAATAACTATCCTCGCCCTGAGGCTCCAGCGTCTCCACCAGGAAGCGCCTCCCGGCTTGCTTTGTATGGATCCAGTAGTCGCCCTTACGGAACTGTTTTTGGATCTTTTTCAGGGACACCTGAACATTACTATTGGGATGGTGTCCTTCGTAGGGTCTTGGCGCTGCCGTATATTGCTCGATCCGGTAGGTTTCCACTTCAACAACGGTGTCCCGTTCCAGCCGGCGCATCTTTATTCCATTGGCCTCCAGCAGACCAATTACCTTCCACCATCCCTGTGGAATTATATAGGCATCGGGGCAGTCTACGAAGAGAGAGTCGCGGTAGACATCAAAGAAGGGAACCTGCTTTTCGAAGGGGCGGTTACGATCATAAAATAAGCGGGGTTTGCCAGACACCAGGCTATTGCGATATGATGCTTCGTAACCTTTGAAGGTAATGCTTCGCGACTGGCTGCGATCCCAACGCCAGGCCAGCGGGAACCGCTTCTGCTGCAGCTGCTGTTCACGTGCCTCGCGGCGCAGCCGCTGCAGGTGGCTGCCCTGCATACCCGCATATTCTATAAAGCACTCCATCATGGCCCTTGTCGCCGCAACCCGCTGGGGGTAAGGCTTCAGCATATGGGTTTCGGGCACGAAAGCGAAGGTATTCCAGAGGCAAGCATAGCCACTGCTGTAGCGGGGACCATCGAAAAACTGCGGCCAGCCTGCATCGGGCGGCCCTGCGTTCCAATGATTCACGTAAGGTGCCAGGTCAAAGCCCTTGGCCTTCATCATCGGGTACAATGCCGGTTCGAAAGATTCCTTCAGGTAGGTACCCATGATGCCGCCCAGCTTGTTATGCTGTGTGGTCAGCAGCGTCATCACATGCTGGTAGTCGGCGCCATTGCTCACATGGTTGTCGACAAATACATCAGGGTCAAGCCAGCGGAAAATACGTGTAAAGCTTACCGACTCCCGGGCATCGCACTTGATAAAATCACGGTTGAGGTCCAGGTTCTGGCTATTGCCGCGGAAGCCTTTGTCGGTGGGGCCGTTCTGGTCGACCCGGTAGTAGGGGCTGCGGTTCAATGCTCCGCCGATATTGTATACCGGGATCAGCGCCAGCAGCACATTGTCGGGAAGGCGGTATTTGCCCAACACGATGTCACGCACGAGCAGCATCGAGGCATCAATACCGTCGGGCTCTCCGGGATGAATGCCGTTGTTTACGAAAAGAATGGTATGTCCCTTTTTGCGGGCACTGGCCGGGTCAAAGGTGCGGGAGCCGGATACCAGCACGAGATGCAGTGGCGCACCGGCGTCGGTGGGCCCCATTTGCCGCAGCTGCAGCAGGGGCGATCGCCCGGCCAGTCCTTCCCACCAGCGGATGATTTCGGGATAGGTGGGCGACTGGCTTCCGCCGCTTTTTTCGAATAAAGTGGGGAAACGGGTCTGAGCAGCCAGGAACAGCGAAAGAAGAAGGGCCGCGAGGGTCAGGGGAAGGCGCATGCGCTAAGATAGGGGCGCTTCGCATTCGGGCACAAAAAAGCGCTCCGCAAGCGGAGCGCTTCAAATTATTTATAGGCGCAGGCCGATTAAGCGAGCTTGTTGACGCGCTTGGCGAGCTTGCTCTTCAGGTTGCTGGCTTTGTTCTTGTGGATGACACCACGCTTGGCCAGCTTGTCGATCATTGCGATCACTGAAGGCATCTCTTCGCCGGCAGCATTCTTGTCGTTCAGCGCTTTCAGGTCGCGGATGGCATTACGGGTGGTTTTGCCATAGTAACGGTTACGTTCGCGGCGCTTAGCGGACTGACGCACATCTTTCTTTGTTGCCTTATGATTAGCCATGTTCTTTTAATTTCGGACGGCAAAGGTAGGGAAACATTTCTGATTTCAAATCCCCGCCAGCAGTTTTTTTTCATCTCCCCCAAAATGTTGTGATTTATTAACGGTCAATGGGTGAGCGCCTTTCGGGTCGTTCCGTTTCCCCGTAAACCATGCCGGATTTTACACGGCTTTTTTCAGGGCGGAAGGAATCAAACTACGATATATTTGCGTACCCAAAAAAATTCTAAATCCCCGTTCATGAAGGATTTCTCGTATATCACGAACTCCCATCCTGCCTATATCGAAAGCCTCTACAACGATTTTCTGCAGAATCCTACGGGTGTTGACCCCGATTTTCGCAAATTCTTCGAAGGGTTTGACTTTGCGATCAACCAGGGAGTCAATGGCCATCAGGCGACCGCGCCGGGTGGCCCGGTAGATGCCGGCCAGCTCGCCCGGGAGTTCTCGGTATACAGCCTGATCCAGGCTTATCGCAAGAACGGACACCTGGTTGCCCGCACCAACCCGATCCGCCCCCGCAAAGACCGGGGCGCGAACCTCGAACTGAAGTACTTCGGCCTCACCGACGCCGATCTCCCCAAGACTTTTCTGGCCGGACAGTTCCTGGATATGCCCGGCGCTACCCTGCAGCAAATCATCGACCGTCTGCAGAAAGTCTATTGTCACCACGTGGGCGTTGAATACCAGTATATCGTAGACCGCGGGCGTCTGGAATGGCTGCAGCGCGAACTGGAGACGAACCTGGATAAGCCCCTTCCGCTTGAGAAGCGCCGCCGCATTCTGGAAAAGCTGAACCAGGGCGTGATTTTCGAGAAGTTTCTCCACACAAAATATATCGGCCAAAAGCGATTTTCGCTCGAAGGCGGCGAAACCACCATTGCTGCACTTGATTCCATGATCAGTACCGGTGCGGAAGCCGGCGTGCAGGAGGTGGTGATCGGCATGGCCGACCGCGGCCGCCTGAACGTGCTGGCCAATATCATGGGGAAGACCTATGAGCAGATTTTTTCTGAATTCGAAGGCACCGCCATTCCCGACCAAACGATGGGAAGCGGAGACGTGAAGTACCACCTTGGTCATAGCAGCGAGGTGGAAACCCCTTCCGGAAAGAAGGTGAATCTGAAGGTCACGCCGAATCCTTCGCACCTGGAAGCGGTAAACCCGGTGGTATTGGGTTTTTGCCGCGCAAAAGCCGATGTACTCTATGGTTCTGAATACGACAACGTGCTGCCCGTGCTGATTCACGGTGATGCCTCCGTTGCCGGCCAGGGCATCGTGTACGAGATTCTCCAGATGAGTAAACTGCCCGGCTATTCTACCGGTGGCACGATGCATTTTGTCATCAACAACCAGATCGGCTTTACAACCGATTTTGATGACGCGCGCAGCTCCGATTACAGCACCTCCGTTGCCGCTACCGTGCAGGCCCCTGTGCTGCATGTAAATGGCGATGATCCGGAAGCAGTGGTGAAGTGTGTTGAGATCGCTACCCGCTACCGCCAGGAGTTTAATGTAGACATCTTCATCGACATGGTCTGCTATCGCCGGCATGGACATAATGAAGGCGATGATCCCAAGTTCACGCAACCGCATCTCTACGCGCTGATCGATAAACACGCCAACCCGAGGGAGCAGTATGTGCAATACCTGTTGCAGAACGGTGAGGCCGATGCCCAGAACCTGGCCAAGGAAATGGAGCAGAAATTCTGGAGCGATCTTCAGGAGCGCCTCGACGAGGTGAAGCAGAATCCGCTGCCGTATAAACTGCAGCAGCCCGAACTTGACTGGAGAAGCCTCCGCAAAGCTCGTCCCGAAGACTTCGAAGCCTCGCCGTCAACCGCTATCACTCAGGAGCAGTTCACTAAGCTGTTTACCGGGCTGATGCGCTGGCCGGAAGGTTTCAAGCCGCTCCGCAAGGTGGAGAAGATCCTGCAGGACAAGGTCAAGCTTTTTGAAGCCGAGCAGAAGGTAGACTGGGCAACCGGCGAATTGATGGCCTATGGAAGCCTGCTGCTCGATGGACATGATGTGCGTATGAGCGGGCAAGACGTGAAGCGCGGTACCTTTTCGCATCGCCATGCCGTTATTTATGATGAAGCGACCAACCAGGAATATAACCGCCTCAATGGCCTTGAAGGCCGCGTCGGAGCCCTGCGTATTTATAACTCGCTCCTCAGCGAGTATGCCGTGCTGGGGTTTGAATATGGCTATGCGATGGCCAGCCCGAAAGCGCTGGTTCTCTGGGAAGCCCAGTTCGGCGACTTTGCCAACGGCGCCCAGATCATCATCGATCAGTTTATTGCTTCCGCAGAAACCAAATGGCATCGGATGAATGGTGTGGTGATGCTGTTGCCCCATGGTTATGAAGGACAGGGTCCCGAGCACTCCAGTGCCCGCCTGGAGCGCTTCCTGCAGCTGTCTGCCGAGCTGAATATCATTGTCACCAACATTACGACCTCGGCCAACTTCTTCCATGCACTGCGCCGCCAGGTAGCCTTTCCCTTCCGGAAGCCGCTGGTGAACTTCTCGCCCAAAGCCAACCTGCGCCTGCCCGCCACTTACTCCCCGATCGGCGCCTTCACGGAAGGCGGCTTCCTTGAAGTGATTGATGACAGCTTCGTTACGGATGCAGGCCTGGTGAAGAAGGTCCTTTTCTGCAGCGGTAAGGTTTATTACGATCTGGCGGAGCGCCAACAGAAAGAAAACCGCGGTGATGTAGCGATCGTGCGGGTGGAGCAACTGTATCCGCTTCCGGTGCAACAGCTCGAGGCACTGCAGCGCAAGTATGCGGGTGCCTCCTGGTTCTGGGTACAGGAAGAGCCGCTTAATATGGGCGCTGCCGCTTTCCTGAAGATGAACCTGACCACGATTCCCTTCGGCATCATTGGCCGTCAGCCCGGCGCCTCCACCGCCAGCGGCTACAGCAAGGTGCATGCGCAGGAGCAGCAGGAGATCGTCAGTACGGCTTTCTCCGTATAACTACTGATTAACGACATTGTATAAATACAGATAAAAACGAACCGGATGATCGAGATCAAAGTGCCCACCGTAGGCGAATCGATAAACGAAGTTACCCTGGTCAAGTGGCTCAAAAAGGATGGCGAATACGTAAACCGCGATGAAGTGATCGCCGAGCTGGAGAGCGAAAAGGCTACGTTCGAAGTAAACGCCGAGCAGGCCGGAGTGCTCAAGACGGTCGGAAAAGAGGGAGATACCCTTAACATCGGCGATGTGCTGGCACAGATTGACGAGACGGCCCCTAAGCCGGAAGGCGCAGCCGCGCAGGCCGAGGCTCCCAGGGCAGAGTCGAAACCCGCGGCTGCACAACCCGCACCTGCCGCTGCCCCGGTAACGGCTATCGCCAACGATATTAAAGCTACTCCGGTAGCGTCCGCCATCATCGCCGACAAGGGCGTGGATCCGAAGTCGATCCAGCCCAGTGGCTATAACGGCAAGATCCTGAAGGATGATGTGCTGGAGGCCCTGAGCAACCCCGGACGCAAGCCGGGTACCGTTGCCTTCAACCGCGAAGAGAAGCGCGAGAAGATGAGCAACCTCCGCAAAACAGTCAGCCGCCGCCTCGTGGAAGCCAAGAATACCACGGCCATGCTCACCACCTTCAACGAGGTCGACATGAGCCGCATTATGGCCATCCGCGCTGCCAACAAAGACAAGTTCAAGGAGTCGCATGGCGTGAACCTGGGCTTTATGAGCTTTTTCACCAAAGCCTGCTGCTTCGCCCTGCAGGAGTGGCCGGCCGTAAACGCTTACATCGACGGCGACTCGATCGTTTATCATCACTACTGCGATATCTCCATTGCCGTGTCCGCTCCGAAGGGACTGGTGGTGCCGGTGATCCGTAATGCCGAAAGCCTGAGCATGCCCGAGATTGAAAAGAAAGTGCTGGAGCTGGCCGGCAAGGCCCGCGACAACAAGCTTTCGATGGAAGAAATGCAGGGAGGCACCTTCACCATCACCAATGGTGGTGTGTTCGGCTCCCTGATGTCGACTCCCATTATCAACATCCCGCAGTCGGCCATCCTGGGCATGCATAAGATCCAGGAGCGCCCGATGGTGGTCAATGGCGAGATCGTGGTGCGCCCGATGATGTACCTGGCCCTGAGCTACGACCACCGCATCATCGACGGCCGCGAATCCGTATCCTTCCTGGTGCGCGTGAAGGAACTGCTCGAGAATCCGGAGCTGCTGTTGTTCGGAAAAGATCCGACGAAGGCGCTGCTGGGGCTGTAGAGAACGTGAGGAAGGGAGGAAAGGAGGAAGGGAGGATAGGAGGATGAAATAAGGTAATAAAGGAGCATGAGGGGATTTGAGGGGAATGGACGTTCTGAAAAATAGCAGACGGGGCTTCCGGAAGGGAGCCTTTTCTTTTACCATCTTTGCCCCATGAAGGTGGATGCCTACATTAAATCAGCCGCGACGGTCCTGGCGCAATATGAGGGGAAAATTCCCTTTGCGTCCTGGCTGAAAGAGTATTTCCGTAAAGAAAAAAAATTTGGATCCCGCGACCGGCGCACCGTGTCGGCGCTTTGTTATGGCTATTTCCGGTTGGGGAGCCTGCGTGCGGTCCTGCCGGTGGAAGAACGTATCCGCCTGGGTGCTGCCCTGGCCGACGGAACGACCGGACTGCCGGAAGACCCGCTGCCGATCTTCCCGCTTCATCACTATCTTTCTTCGGAAATAGAAAAGGAGGCTTTCGCCCTGTCGCATTTGCAGCAACCCGACCTGTTTCTGCGCCTGCGTCCCGGAAAGGAAGCAAAGGTGAAAGCGCAGCTGGAGGAGGCCGGAATTGCGTACAAGAATTGGGGGAGCGATTGCCTGGCGCTTCCCAATGGCAGCAAGGTAGACGAGATCCTCATGCTGGATCGCGATGCCGTAGTGCAGGACCTCAGCTCGCAAAAGGTTCTCGATCTGTTCACAGATGCCGGGCTGCCGAAGGGGCCCCTGCAATTGTGGGATTGCTGTGCGGCCAGCGGCGGAAAATCGATCCTGGCAAAGGATCAGCTCCCGGGCGTTCAACTAACGGTATCGGATATACGAGAATCTATTCTGATCAACCTGCGCAAACGCTTCGAAAGGGCCGGCGTGGGCCTGATGCGCAGTTTCGTCGCCGATGTGGGAGCGCCGGATTTCTGCCTTTCCGATCAGTTCGATATCGTGCTTTGTGATGCGCCCTGCTCCGGATCGGGCACCTGGGGGCGCACGCCCGAGCAACTCACCGGATTCACGGAAGATAGGATCGGGTATTATGCCGGCCTGCAGCAGCGGATCGCCGTCAACGCAGCGGGCTCCGTAAAGAGCGGGGGCTATTTTCTGTATGCCACCTGTTCGGTTTTTGCTGCCGAAAACGAAGAAGTGGTAGCGCATCTCCAAAAAAATACCGCGCTGACCTTGCAGTCGGCGCGGTACTTCAAAGGTTATGGAAACAAAGCGGATACCCTTTTTGCCGCCCTTTTCCGTTTATAGTTTGGTGAGCTCACGGGTGCCCAGCAGCTGTCCATTGGCGCTCAACGAAACATAATAGGTGCCGGCTGCCAGTCTTGCCGTAAACAGATTGATGCGGGAGGTGCCCGAGGGCAGAGATTGTTGCTGTGTCCACACCAGGCGGCCGGATGCGTCGGTTATGCTCAGCTGCGTCTGCGCAAAGGAACGGGGCAAGCGCACCGCTACTACCAGGTCGCCAACCGATGGGTTGGGGAGTAGCAGCATATGCTGGTCGGCCAGCAACGGGGTGTTGAGGCCGGTGGCCGTACAGGCGGCGCCGAGGCTGAGCGTGATCTGGTCGATATCGGCAGCGCTGAAGGAAGCAGCCGCCGTATCAAAGACCTGGCGGATACGATAGGTGATGGTGCCGGCCGGGGCATTGACCAGGGAGTCTTCAAACGTGTAGCTGCGGCTGCCGAATACCTGGCCCTGACCGCTGATCGTGGCCACGGTGCTAAAGCCGGTTTGTCCGGGAATATTGCGTTCCAGCTCATAGCGCATCGTTGCCACATCCTTGCTGGTCCAACCGATGCGGTACCGGCATCCATTCAATTGGGTGATGGTAGCGGAGGAGAAGTCGGCCGTCAGCTGCATCAGGGCCTTTTTCATATCGGGGATGCCATAGCCGGTGGTATCGTTCGGCGTATGGAACCGACTGCCGGAGCGGCGAACCGCATCAATGATCTTCATGTTATTGAACTCCGGAAATCCCTGCCAGAGACAGGTGATGAGTCCGGCAAGGTTGGGTGTGGCAAAGGAGGTGCCGTTGCCACCGGCGATGGGTCCGGTCGGGTACTGGATGATGGTGCCCACACCCACCGATGCCACATCGGGCTTCACCTGTCCGTCGGCGGAAGGGCCACGGCTGGTAAAGGAGCCGGGTACTCCTTGGGCGTTTACGGCGCCCACGGTCAGCACGCTGTCGGCATCTGCCGGCGTGATGATGCGTCCCCAGGGCTTGTTGCCTTCATTGCCTGCGGCCGTAACGACCAGCAGCCCTTTTTTCGCTGCCAGATCTGCAGCCCGGGCCGAAATGGTGGTGTTGCCGTTCAGGTCAGAGAAGTTGTAGTTGTACGTATTGAAGGGCGCATCGAAATCGTAGTAGCCCAGCGAAGAGGAAATCAGGTCGCCGCCGCTGCTGTCGATCCGTTCGGCACCTGCGGCCCAGTTGTGTTCTTCGATAGGAGTTTCCGTAGCCGCGTCTTCGGTACGGAAGAGCAGAAAGTTCGCCTTATAAGCAGTGCCTACAAAACTTCCGGGGAGGTTGGCGGCAATCGTTGTGAAGCATTGCAGTCCATGCGGATGATCTTCATTGACACTGCTTTCGCGTGCCACGAAGTCCCAGGTGCCGAGAATCTGCCCGTTACGGCGGATGCTGTCGAGCGAAGACACCGTCAGATAGTTCTGGTAGCCGGCATCCACCATGCCAATGAGCATGCCCTCACCACGCAACCCGATGTTGTGCAGGAACTGCCCGTTATGAATGCGGACCTGCGCATCCGAGGCGCCGTAATTGACGTTGTCGGCCTGGGTAGAAGCAAAGCGGCCGGTGGCAGCACGCCCCTCGGGTTGTTCCCATTTATTGCGCTGCGGGCCTGCCGGCGTCCCCATACGAAAGGAGATCGGGGCTGCCGACAAAACGAAGGGAAGTGCGTTGATCCGGTTGAGCGCCGCTGCATCGGTTGCCTGTATCGACACCTGGTTGAGCCATTTGGAGGTGTTCAGGATCGCAACGCCTGGTATCACCCGCAGGCTGTCGAGATAGCGTTGCGAAACGGGCAGGTCCGTGCTGTCGAGTGCAATCTGGTACCGCGTACGACGCTGCAGGCTGCGGACCGACAAAAAGGCGTCGGGATTGGCAAGCGAGAAGTTGTTGGAGCCTTTATCGCGGAAACGTACGAGGTAGCGGGTGACCTGGGCATCGGCACTGTACCCGGCAAGTTGTGCCGCCAGAAGCACCAGCAGGAATTTGGTTTTCATGGTATCAGTTGTGTTGGAGCAGACTCCGCTCTACGGCAAAACCTACGGTGAAAGGCGTGGTGCCAGGACCGGTAGCCGGCTGGTATTCCCACAAAATAAAATGCTGGTAAATGAGCCCAAGGCCTTTTGCGAATTTGTCGACCGAGCGGATCCGCGCGCCATAGGCCGTCGGTACCGCGATGTCGGCATTGATGGATTCGTCGACGTGTTCCACCGTGATCACGCCTGCATAGCTGCGCCCGTTGAGTGTCAGGCTGCCGTCGGTTTCCATGATCCGGTATTCCCAGGCGCCCATGTCATCATCGATGCTGAAATCGTACAAGGGCTGGTAGGGCTGAGCCGGCAGGAACTGGTTGCCCCGCCAGGTGGCGCCTTCACGCACGGGGTTCAGGAGGCGCAGTACGCGCAGGTTGTCTTCCGTGAATTCCACTCTGCTGCCCGAAACGCCAATTGTATAGGTGCCCGCGGGGCGCCAGGCCTGGGTGCCCGCCGAGTCGCGGAGAAAGCGGAAAATGCGCCAGACCTTTTCGCCCTGGTTGTTGGTGATCAGGGAGTCTACCAGGTGTCTTTCCTGGTAGCTTCGGCGTTCCACCGAGCGTCCGGCGTTCGGGAAAACAGTGGAATCTAGACGATACACAAGGAACTTGCCGCTCGCCAAATTGAGGTAGGCATCCGGCGTTTCCGCCTGGCGGCTTTCTTTTTCCCGCTTGCAGGAGCCCGCAGCGCCGAGTAGAGCAAACAAAAACAAAAACAGGACGGTGTTGCGCATAGCGTTTCTATTGGGCAGTCGTTTTTAGTCTGGCTGTCCGCTAAAGCTACGGTGAAAACGGGGAACCGATGCGCGCCGGTCGGTCAAAACCGGAAAATACGGGTCTGATCCGGGCTCCCGGGCTTTCTGATGAAGAAAACGGCCCTTGTTGTCAGTAGCGCTGAATGATGCCCCCACCGATGACGTCGTTGCCTTCATAAAAGACGGCGCTCTGTCCGGGGGCGATGCCTTTTGCTTTTTCAAAAAAGCGTACCCGAACACCTTCGCCTTCCGGATGCAACTCGGAGTGGCCTCCGGGATCCTTATACCTGATTTTCGTAATGGCTTCCTGTCCGTCCATCACGCCCTCATACTTGATCCAGTTGATCTTGCCTACGAACATCTCTTCACGGGCCAGGTCGATCTCATCGCCCAGCGTTACCGTGTTCGTTTCGGGGTCGATAGCGGTGACGTATACCGGCTTGCCCAGCGCAATATCGAGGCCTTTGCGCTGACCGATGGTATAGAAAGGATAGCCTTTGTGCCTGCCGAGGATGTTTCCGTTCTTGTCAACAAAGGCGCCCCCGGCAACCCGGTTTTCCAGGCCATCTACCTGGCGCCGCAGGAAGCCCCGGTAATCATTGTCGGGCACAAAGCAGATCTCGTAGCTTTCTGCTTTTTTTGCCAATTCGGGGTAGCCGAAGTCATGCGCCATCTGACGGATCGCGGTTTTCCGGTAGGTGCCGAGGGGCAGGAGGGTGCGGCTGAGCAGGTCCTGCTGCAGTCCCCAGAGCACATAGCTCTGATCTTTGGTTTCGTCGGCTCCCTTCGAAACAAAATAGCGCCCGTTGCTGTGTTGCGCCACGGAGGCGTAGTGTCCGGTTGCGATAAAATCGCAGTTCAGCGCATCGGCACGTTTCAGGAGCGCGCGCCACGTGATATGCGTATTGCAGAGCACGCAGGGATTGGGCGTACGCCCCGCAAGGTATTCATCCACAAAATTCTCGACCACAAAGGAGCCGAACTCATCCCGGATATCGAGAATGTAGTGGGGAAATCCGTGCTGTACAGCCGCCATGCGGGCATCGTTAAAGGAATCTACATTGCAGCATCCCGTTTCTTTTTTGGACCCGCCGGAAGCGGTATAGTCCCATGTTTTCATGGTGATGCCGACTACTTCATAGCCCTGTTCGTGCAGCATCAGGGCTGTAACTGTGCTGTCGATGCCGCCACTCATGGCAACGAGCACTTTTCCGTGTTTGCTCATGTTGTTGAACCGCCCGGGAGTTCAAAGCTCCGGCCAGGATGCAAAGATAGGCCGGAATGGAGAAGGGGGATGTTAAAGAGGTTTAGGAGGTTTAGGGGGGAGGAGCTTTAGCGGGTAGGGAGGAGGTTTTGAGTGGTTTGGGATGGTTTTGGAAGGTTATGGGAGGTTTGGTAAGATGTGTTTAGCTGGGTTGCGGGGGCATGGTCAACGATAGTTGCAGGGCCTGCCCGAATGTGATTTCATTGCGGTTGATTGGCTGAAGTAGTGGCCGAAGCAGACCGATAGCTTTTGATTTTCGGGGATGGCAGGAAAAATACGGCCTGTCTTGCGGGCGGGCCGATCAAAACAAGGCGGCTCCCTTTATCTTCGTGACATGAGACTATTTACTGGATTTCTGGGGATGATGATGCTGCTCTCTTGCAACGGGCAGGAGAGTAGAAGCAAGGCTGCAGGCGGTGATACCGCGCAGAAGCCGGCCCCGGCGAAGCAAGGGCAGCAGGCAGGCGTACCCGCAGCTGCCGGCGGCACGCTCGATACCGCAAAATATGACCGCCTGTTGCAGTACATGGCCAATGGCGATACGACCGGCCGTTGGCCCGTAAAGGGCCCTTACCCGCTGCCCGGTGCCATCCTGCCCTTTTACCGTCCGATTGCCTATTACGGGAACCTGTATTCCAACAAAATGGGTGCCCTCGGCAAGTGGCCGAAGAAAGAAATGATCCCGAAACTGCTCGACGAGGTGAAGAAGTGGAATGAGGCCGACACAGTGATTCCTTCCATTCCCTGCCTGCACTATATTGCCGTTACCGCTCAGGGAGCCCCTGGTAAAGATGGCAAGTACCGCTACCGCATGCCCCACCATCAGATCGATACGATCCTGAACTGGGCAAAGGAGATTAATGCCATCGTCTTCATCGATGTACAGATCGGGCTGAGCACGCTGCAGGCTGAAATTCCGCTTTTTGAGAAGTATTTGGCGATGCCGAATGTACACCTGGGTATCGATCCGGAGTTTGCCATGTTGGGCAAGGGTGGAAAAAAGCCAGGCTCCGTAATCGGAACGGTGGATGCTGCCGACGTGAATTATGTTTCTGGTTACCTGGCCGAGCTGGTGCGCAAGCATAACCTTCCTCCCAAGATGTTCATGGTGCATCGCTTTACCAAGGGCATGGTCACCAATTACCAGGACATCAAACTGCGTCCGGAAGTGCAGATCGTAATGGATATGGACGGCTGGGGACCGCCGGACCTTAAGAAGGGAACCTACCGCTATTGGATCAATGAGCAGCCTGTGCAGTTTACGGGTTTCAAGCTGTTTTATGTGAACGACACGGAAAAGTCGGGTCAGAAGGAAATGATGAGCCGCGAGCAGATCCTGGGACTGAAGCCCAGGCCGGTGTACATACAGTATCAATAGAAGCGTGCATCAGATTTCGAAAGGGCGTCCCTGAGCAAGGCGGCGCCCTTTTTCTTTGTCTTTTCAGACCAAAAATGCCCACGCCTCACGATGCCGACTGCTTCCACACCACGATGAACCCGATGATGACCAGTATTAATACGGTGATGATCGCAATCAGCAGCCAGGGTTCAAGTTTCAGGTCCAGCCTACGGCGGCGTGCTCTGCGTTGGGCGGTTTTCTTTTTCAGGTCGTGGTTGAGTGCTTCCACGATGCCTTTGATTTTTCGTTTGTCGGACAGCTGTTCCAGTCCTTCGAGGGCTTCTGCCTCAAACTCCGCGTCAAGCAGTTGTGCTTCGATCTCCTGCTGCTTTTCGGGCGTAAGGCGGCCTTCCAGGTAGCGCAGCAGCGTTTCCTGGTCGATGTCGGTTTGCAGATGGGATAATATGTCTTTCAGCCGCTCGTTCATGAGTATCGTTCATTCCGCTTCCGCTCCACCAGGATGCGGAGATTGCGTTTGCCGTTCTGGATATAGCTCTTTACCTGCATCAGCGTGTAGCCCGTTTGATCGCTGACCTGCTGATAGCTTTTTTTCTCCAGGTAGAACAAAGTTACGCACTGTCGCTGCTCCGGGTTCAGCTCGCCAATGGCTTCTTCGAGCAGGCGGTAGGTCGTTTCGTTTTCCTGCATTTCTTCGTGCCGGTCTTCCGGTGCCGCGATCGGACGGTCTTCGATATCTTCCATTCGCCTTCCCTGCTGGCTTCGCAGTTTCATCAGGCAGTGGTTTTTGGCCACCATGTAAATCCATGATTTGAAAAAATCGATCCGGTATTTCCCTGCTTCGGTCAGCACTTTGAGGAAGACCTGCTGAACGGCATCGCGGGCTTCGTCTTCATCTTTAAGATACTTCATGCAAACACCTAGCAGCAGCAGCGTATACCGCTCCAGGAGCAAACCCAGCCAATCGGCATTTCCGCTGACGCGATAGCGTTCCAGCAGTTCGGTATCGGTAATATCGTGGTAGCGCTCAGCTTTCACGGCAAAGGTTGGATCATCAATTTCAGTCGCAGGTCTGCACCTTAGATGCCTGAAAATGGAATTTGCATAAAAGAGCACTGTTTTTTCAGTGCCCTGTTGTCGTCAAGAAAACAGCCCTTTCAGGGCGCGTAGGATGGCCGCATCCCAGTTGAGCATTTTGAAAGCCGTATAAAAGAGAACCACTGCAAAGATCTTCTTGAGTACCTCTTTATCAAGACGGAGGGCCATCGAGCTGCCGAAATAGCCGCCTACCACAAATCCTATCGCCAGCAGTCCGACCACGCGGAAATCGATTGGCTCGCCCCGCTTCTGGAGATCGTAGTAATACTTGAAGAAGGCGATGATCACCACCGGAAAGGTGAGTACGCCCAGCGAGGTGCCTTGTGCCTGGTGCTGACTGTAGTGGAGCACATAGGCCAGGGCCGGCACGAGCACGATGCCGCCGCCGATGCCCACGAGGCCGCTGAGCATGCCGGCGACCAGCCCGACGATGACAACGAGCAGCATGATTTGAAGGGTCATAGAAGGTTTGCTTTGGTGCATCAGGAGCCGAAGGTTTCCTTGTATAAAGCTATGGCATCTTCGATGATCCGGTAAGCCGTTTCGCGGGGCTGAAAGGCATCGATCACCACTTCTTTGTTTTCGAGCACCTTGTATTGTTCGAAATAGTTTTTCAGCTCATTGAAAAAATGCCGCGGGAGGTCATCGATTTCGCGCATATGGTTGACCGATGGATCGTTTGTGGCGATGGCGATGATCTTGTCGTCTTCCTCTCCGTTATCGATCATTTGCATATTGCCGATTACGGTGGCTTCCACCAGGCAAAGTGGCTGGATCGACTGGGAGCAAAGCACGAGGATGTCGAGCGGGTCACCGTCGAGACCTAGTGTTTGGGGAATGAACCCGTAGTTCACCGGATAATGAAAGGAGGAGTAAATCACCCGGTCCAGTTTGAGGAGACCGGTGGCTTTGTCGATTTCGTATTTGGTGCGCGATCCTTGTGATATTTCGATCAGCGCATTGACTTCTTTCGGGGCCTCAGGGCCAAAGTGGGCGCCGTGCCAGGGATGCAGTACCTGCATCGTCGGATTTTTTTTCATGGATGGTAAAGTTTGTAACCGATAAAGGTCGCCAGCAAACCGCCGGCCACCGTTGCCGTTGTATAAAGAAGAGCATTGAGCATGTTTCCACCGGCCAGCAGCTGATGGGTTTCCAGGGAATACGCCGAATGCGTGGTAAATCCGCCGCAGAAGCCGCTCATCAGCAGGTTGCGCCAGGGGGCACCTGCCTGAAGCCGTTCGCAGATACCCCAGAGCAGCCCGATCAGGAAACAGCCGCCCAGGTTTACGCCCAGCGTGCCCCAGGGAAAGTGGTTTTTGTTGAGCAGCTGTTGCAGCCCGAAACGCAGTACGCTTCCGGCTGCGCCACCGACAGCTACCCAGAAATAGCTGATCATGGCTGGTTGCCCGAACTGTTGAGTAAGGTATATTTCAGGTCGACGCGCCACTGGTCGCCCTGCCGTACTACCCGCATTGAATCGCGCTGGTGACGGAAGGAGTTGTCGTAGATGATGATGCTGGTGCTGTCGTTGATGCTGCGGGTATCGTGAATCCGGATGGAGGCCTCTTTGTAGCGGCGGTTTTCCTCCCGCGACAGTCGTGCCCGGTTTTCGGCGGCCAGTTCCAGCAATTCGAGGTTGGCCGAGTCGGCGAGCAGGTAATTGCGGGCGCTCGCAAAGTCATTGTCGAGCGAAGCACGGATAAAGCTGCTTACGGCATCCACATCACTGTCGGCGGATGGCCCTTTCTTTTCTTCCGTGCAGGCTGCCAGCAGCAGCAGGAGCAGTCCGGAAATGGTGCGGCGGTTCATGGGGCAAAGGTAACGATTCGGGGATCGTGAGGCGTGAATCGTGAGTGGGTGGAGTGATGTTACGGGATGTCGATATCCGGTAAGCGCCGGTACGTTCACAATAGAAAAGCCCCGAAGCATCGCTTCGGGGCTTAAGAGCTTTAATAAGGTCTGTTAATCAAGTCTCACGACACTCACGATACTCACGGCTCACGACTCCTGCTGCTCATCCTGCCTTTGCTGCCGCTCCACGCGGAAGCGCTCTTTTCGTTCGGCACGCTCGGCATCATCGAGCTCCTGCTCGCGCTGCCCTTCTTTGTCGTAGGCTTTGAGGATGGCCTTCACGAGGCGGTGACGTACAACATCTTCCTCATCGAGTTCAATATAGCCGATGCCGTCGATGTCGCGCAGGATGCGGCTTGCCTTCGCGAGGCCGGAGCGCTGGTTGCGCGGAAGGTCTACCTGCGTAAGGTCGCCGGTGATGATGGCCTTGGCATTGGCCCCGATACGTGTGAGAAACATCTTCAGCTGAAGATCCGTAGCGTTCTGTGCTTCGTCGAGGATGATGAAGCAGTTGTCGAGCGTACGGCCACGCATGTAAGCCAACGGTGCAATTTCAATGGTGCGGGTCGACATGTAGTAGCCAAGTTTGTCGGCAGGGATCATGTCGTCGAGTGCATCATAGAGTGGCCGCAGGTATGGATCGATCTTTTCCTTCAGGTCGCCGGGCAGGAAGCCAAGACTCTCTCCGGCTTCCACCGCGGGGCGTGTGAGGATGATCTTTTTCACGACTTTGTTCTTCAGCGCGCGCACGGCCATGGCCACGGCAGTGTAGGTTTTACCCGTACCGGCAGGCCCGATGGCGAAGACCACGTCGTTCTTTTCAGCTGCTGTCACCAGTCGTTTCTGGTTTTGGGTGCGGGCACGCACCGTCTTTCCGTTCGGGCCGAACACCAGCACGTCGGCCGGGTTGCGTTCCACAAAGTTGTCGACCGTTTCGGCATCGTCGCCGCCCAGGATCTGCTCGAAATAATTCTCCGACATGTGCCCGTTGCGTTCGAGGTACTGGATGAGGAGCTCGATTTTTTCTTTGGCTCCCTCCACCTGTTCGGGAGCGCCGCTCAGTTTGAGCTGGGTGCCGCGGGAGAGGATTTTGAGCAGGGGAAATTTCTTTTTGAGGATGTCCAGTTTGCCGTTATTGACACCGAAGAATTCAATCGGGTTAACGGTTTCGAGGTTGATGATTGTGTCTCTCAATTCAAGTAGCTTTTGTTAAAAACAATCCGGTCGAAATCCGGCTGGCTGCTTCAAGTTTTCCTGCCTACAAGATATAACCCGCTGGATTAGATAATGTAGTTACTTGTACACAGATGTGAATTAAAAAATTATGCCGTAAATCCGTTTTTTCAGCATTCGCAAGAAAGGAGCTGCTTACTGATTCTCTCCACAGGCATGCTTTCCGCTGTCTTTTTTAAACGTGTATCCTTCTTGGGTGAGGAACGCCGGGATACGAATCAAATATACCTGTTCGTCCGCCAATTTGGTGTTATCATGATGTTAGGAAACCGGCGTCTGTTAAAGTACTTCGCCATGCTTCCGGCCACTGCCGGGTTTGGCCTGCTTCCGGTGCGTCTTTTGTGGTATTCCCGGCTAAAACGAATACTATGAGCAAGAAGGGTAACGATTCTTCGTACAACCAGTCGCAGCACGGTCACGAAGAGGGACAAATGAACAATACGCCCAACAACAGCCGCAATAACCAGCAGGGGATGCGCGACATCAACCCGGGCAACCAAAAGAGTGTGCATCAAAGCAAACAGGGCAGCCAGGAATCGGAGACGGAAAGCGACCGTGCCCACCGCAACGAAGAGGAGGGCATCCGTGGCGGCAACAGCAGTATCTAGGAAACATTCAGCAAAGCAAGGTCAGGACGGTAGTCTGTTACGATACTGCGGTCCTGACCTTGTTGTTTTTAGTCCTTAGTCTTTCTTCCGGAAAAAAGTTTTGTTACCCGCCGCTGGTTCCATACATCCTGTTGCACGAAGTCGCCCAGGAAATCAAAACGGGCATCGCCCTGAATACGAACTGAATCAACACCGGGAAGAAGGAGCGCGTCGTCTCACAAACTGAAGCCGGCTGAAGGAAAGCGGCTTTCTTCGAGTGTTTTGAACAAGATGCGCATTTGCTGTCTGCAACGGCTGTTCGGATTATTGAAAAATCGCGGCCTGCAGACTACATGCCGTCGGTTGAATCCAAATGTTAATTGCCCTTTTCAGCTGCCCTTGAATCGACTGGAAACGTCCTTTTCGCTTGCAGCTTTTTCGTATCTTACAGGCCTAATTTGAGCACTATGATTAAAATGCAAGTAATTGGCAATCTGGGGAAAGATTGCGTCGTAAACACCGTAAACGGTAAGAGCGTCATCAACTTCACGGTGGCGCATACGGAAAAGTACAAAGACAGCCAGGGCAACCAGCAGGAAAAGACTACCTGGGTAGATTGCGCCTACTGGACCGACCGCACGGCGGTAGCGCCCTACCTCACGAAAGGCAAGCAGGTATTCGTGGAAGGCCAGCCCGAAGTACGCAGCTTCACCCGCCAGGACGGCACGGCTGGCGCCTCGCTGTCGATGCGTGTACGCGAATTGCAGCTGATCGGCGGCGGACGCAACGAAAACGAAGGCGGTGGCGGCTATGGACAGCAGCAGCAGTCTTACGGAGGCCAGCAGTCTTATGGTCAGCAGGCACCCCAGCGCCAGGGCGCACCGGCTGCCGGCAATACCGACATGACCGACGATCTTCCCTTCTGATGAAGTGAATCCATATCGAGGACCCCGCGAAAGCGGGGTTTTTAGTTTATTGGTCTATTAGAATTCGTCTCTAAATACGTTGGGTTAGACTTGCGTTGTAAGCTATGGGTTCGGGCACTATTCTATCCGTGTCGACAGATTTCTTATTACGACGCACTGCACCTCGGAGAGGCGCTCTTCCGGTAGCCATGGGTGCAACCCATGGCTATGATGGCAGGTAGAGACACGGCACCCCGAAGTGGGTGCTCTTTGGGTGTCCCCGCCGCTAAGAAAACTACCAGCAGCCATTCATGCGAACGGTCAACCGAAAGAGCGTCCCTCCGGGACGCGTGTTCGTCTTGCCTGTCCCTACCCCGGGTTGCACCCGGGGTTACCCAAAGAGCACCTCTCCGGGGTGCGTTATTGTATCAAAATTGTATGCTACAGCCAGAACCGCATTCTGAGACAGCTTCTAGTTTATTGGTAACAGTACCTACCAACCCATTCTCCTATTTCCCCATTCTCCCATTCGCACATCAGCACATTAGCCCATTAGCACATTAAATTCGCGCCATGACGCTCACCTACAGCTACGATACCCTTTTTTCTTTTGCTTACGCGGTGTTCCGGGCGCTGTCCTGTTCGGAGGAGGATGCCCGTCTGGCTACGCAGGTACTGCTTTCTGCCGATCTCCGCGGAATCGACTCGCACGGTATTGCCCGCCTGAGCGGTTATGTGCGCCTTTGGGAGGCGAAGCGGGTGGCCGCTTGTCCTGAAATCAGAGTCCTGCATGAAACGCCCTCTACAGCCACGGTAGACGGGGGCAGCGGGCTGGGCCTCGTGGTGGCGCCCAAGGCCATGCAGATCGCCATCGACAAGGCGAAAGCCGTAGGCAGTGGCTGGGTGAGCGTACAGAACAGCAATCATTTCGGTATCGCCGGCTACCATGCCCTGATGGCGCTGGAGCACGATATGATCGGCATCGCCCTCACGAATGCCAGTCCGCTGGTAGCGCCTACTTTTTCGGTGGAGCGCCTGCTGGGCACCAATCCCATCTGCGTAGCCGTACCTGCCGGAGCAGAGCCTCCGTTCGTGGCGGATATGGCTACCACCACGGCTGCAAACGGTAAGCTCGAGATCCTGCAACGCAAGAACGGTGTGGCGCCGCTGGGCTGGATCCAGGATAAGAACGGTCATGGCGCTACCGACCCGCACCTGCTTAAAGCCGGCGGGGCCCTGCTGCCGCTGGGTGGCGACCGCGAGCACGGAAGCCATAAGGGGTATGCGCTGGGTGCAGTTGTAGATATACTGTCTGCCGTGCTGAGCGGCGCCAATTATGGTCCCTGGGTGCCGCCTTTTCCGGCCTATGTGCCCATGCCTACGGGTATGCCCGGAAAAGGCATCGGGCATTTCTTTGGAGCCCTGCGGATCGATGCCTTCCGCCCGGCGGACGATTTCAAAGACCACATGGACAACTGGATTCGCCGTTTCCGCAGCGCCAGAACCGTGGAAGGGCAGGAGCGCGTGCTCATCCCGGGCGACCCGGAAAGGGAGATGGAAGTCATCCGCCGCCAAACGGGTATCCCGCTGCTGGGTCCGGTAGTAGATGACCTGGCGTACCTGTCTGAGAAGTTCGGCATTCCGGTGCCGGTGCCGCTGCCCTAACTTTGCGGGTTCTATGAAGGTTATGAAGTTTGGCGGCACCTCCGTAGGTAAGCCGCAACGTATGAAGGATGTGGCCCGGCTGATTACGGCCGGCAGTGAAGAAACCGTTGTGGTACTGAGTGCCGTCAGCGGAACCACCAATACCCTGGTGGCCATCAGCCAGCAATTGGCCACCGGCGACAGGGCCGGTGCCCGGCAGGCTATTGATACATTGCAGGAGCATTATCAACTGTTTGTTCAGGAACTGGTGGCGACACCGGAAGCCAGGGCAACAGCCACCGCAGTGCTCGAAGAGCATTTCGATTTTTTGAACATCATTCTCCGCATTTCCTGGAGTGAGGCCCTCAATAAGGATATCCTCGCGCAGGGCGAACTATTGTCAACGAAACTGTTCAGTGTCTATCTCCGGGAGCAGGGTATTGCCCATGTTTTGCTTCCGGCACTCGAATTCATGCGCATCGATGCCCATGACGAGCCGCAACTCGACGCCATCCGCAGCCTGCTAACCAGCCAGCTGGAAGCCCATGCCGGAACAAAGCTCTTCATTACTCAGGGTTTTATCTGCCGGAATGCCCGCGGGGAAGTAGATAACCTGAAGCGCGGCGGCTCCGATTACAGTGCTTCCCTGATTGCTGCGGCCGCAGGTGCCAGCGTTTGCGAGATCTGGACCGATATCAGCGGCATGCACAACAACGATCCGCGGGTGGTGGACCGTACGCGCCCGATCGACCAGCTGAGCTTCGATGAAGCCGCGGAACTGGCCTATTTCGGCGCCAAGATTTTGCACCCGGCCTCCATCTGGCCTGCTCAGCTATACCGGATTCCCGTGCGGTTGCTCAATACGATGGAGCCCACGGCTCCCGGCACCCTCATCACGGAGACGGCAACCGGTTCCGGAGCCAAAGCCATTGCCGCCAAAGACGGCATCACCGCCATCAACATCAAAAGCAGCCGCATGCTGCTCGCCTATGGTTTCCTGCGGCGGGTGTTCGAGGTTTTCGAACGGCATCGCACGCCGATCGACATGATCACTACTTCGGAAGTGGCCGTATCGGTTACGATCGATAATGCAGAGGCTCTTTCCGCCATCACTACGGAGCTCGAAGCCCTTGGTTCGGTCGGCGTCGACAGCGGGCACACGATCATCTCCATCGTCGGACATGAGATCGCCTCCGACAGCCGGATGCTGCGTCAGGTGTTCGGAAGCCTTGAGGGTGTAGAAATACGGATGGTGAGCTATGGGGGCTCTTTGCACAATATTTCGCTGCTGATCGCGTCTGACCGAAAAAAGGAGGTGCTGCAGCGACTGAACCAAGGAGTGTTTGGACTCTAGGTCCGGCAGAAATAGTTATCACTATTCAACGCTCAATGCTTAATGTTCAGGTAGGGTGAACCATTTGGACATTGAGCATTGAAAATTGACGATTGAGCACGTTCCATCTTATGCAAAAAGGCCGGAGCATCGCTCCGGCCTTTCTATTTAGATGATCAACATCGCATCTCCATAGCTGAAGAAGCGGTATTTGTCTTTGATGGCTTTTTTATAAGCTTCCATCATGAGGTCGTAGCCGGCAAAGGCGCAGCCCATGATGAGCAGGCTGGTTTTGGGCAGGTGGAAGTTGGTGACCAGCGCGTCGGCGATGTTGAACTCGTAAGGCGGGTGGATGAAGATGTTCGTCCAGCCTTCGGAGGGCTTCAGCAGCCGCTGCGCCGTGAAGCTCGATTCGAGCGCACGCATGGTGGTGGTGCCGATAGAGCAGATACGATGGCCGGTTTCCTTGGCCTTGTTTACGATTTTGGCAGAGGCTTCATCGATGCGGTAGTATTCGGCGTCCATCTTGTGCTTGCTCAGGTCTTCCACTTCGATCGGGCGGAAGGTGCCCAGGCCCGTATGCAGGGTCACTTCGGCAAAGCGCACACCCTTGATCTCGCAGCGCTTGATCAGCTCGCGGCTGAAGTGCAGGCCGGCGGTAGGTGCGGCAACCGCACCTTCGTGCTTTGCGTAAACGGTCTGGTAGCGCTCGCGGTCTTCCTCGTCGGGCTTGCGCTTGATGTATTTGGGGAGCGGGGTTTCTCCATGCTTTTCCAGTATCTGCCGGAAAGCATTGTCATCCCCTTCAAACAGAAACTTGATGGTGCGGCCTCGGGAGGTCGTGTTGTCGATCACCTCTGCTACCAGGTCTTCGTCGTCGCCAAAGTAGAGTTTGTTACCTACGCGGATTTTGCGGGCGGGATCCACGATCACGTCCCAAAGCCGGTGCTCCTTGTTGAGTTCGCGCAGCAGGAACACCTCGATCTTGGCGCCGGTCTTTTCCTTGCGGCCATACATGCGTGCCGGGAAAACCTTGGTGTTGTTCACCACAAAGCAGTCCTTGTCATCGAAGTAATCCAGGATGTCGCGGAAGTTGCGGTTTTCGATTTCGCCTGTTTTGCGGTGGATCACCATCAGGCGGGAGTCTTCACGTTTTTTGGACGGATTCTGCGCAATCAGGTTCAGCGGCAGATCAAATTTGAATTGGGACAGCTTCATGTAGTATGCTTCGTTTTACGGTCAGTACCGTTGCTGTCGGATCGGGAAGAGGAGGCGTTGTCCGGTGCTGACGTCTTTTCAGAGTCGGAGAAACCTCCCAGTCCCCGGTCTTACGGCACCGGGTCTGGATAACGCATTTAAGGGCGCAAAGGTAATAAGAATATCGAATATCGAATGTTGAATATCGAAATAGCGCGTAACGGGTGGTTGCCGGTGCGGGCTATGGGTGCGGGACTAGCGGGTGGCCACAGCCCCATGAAAGTTATTGAGCGTGCGGAACTTCTTTTTTTCGGGCTTCCAGGTGATGCTGAGGCCGGGTGTGCCTGCCGGAGTTCCGGTAATGCCGAACTGTACGGTTTTGGGGCGGATGCGGTGCAGCGATGGAATGCCCACGCCGGCGACGGCGCCAACTACAAAGCCGATGATTACATCCGAAGGATAGTGCGCCAATGCCCTTACGCGGGCATACCCTACAAAAAGCGGTGGAATCGAGGCCAGGCTATACAACAACAGGCGCTTGTTGCGCAATTCCGGATGGTAGTCGGTATACACTTTCACGGCAAAGAAGGTTCCCGCTGCCGCATTGGCCACATGTCCGCTGAACAGTGAGTTGCGGTTTCCGCCCCGCAGGCGTTGCGCATCATCAAAACCCGGGTAGAACACGATCGGCCGCAGCCGGTTCTGGAAGGAAGGGCCAAGCGGACTGTAGTTATACGTAGAGAAAGTAACGGCTTGTGTCTGGTAGAACAGCATCAGGATCTTCGGCCAGTCTTGCCGGACATTTCGGTCTAAGAAAATGGCAAACGTGGCGCCAAGCGTTGCCGGGAGGGCAACGTCCGACACTTTAAACCAATTGTCCCGTTGCGCCGGGTTGAGTTCTACGGCCCAACGATCGAAGCGGCTCAATAGTTCGGGCCGCAGCGCTGCGATCTCCGCCGGACTTATTTTTTGCTTTGCATGGAGAATATTCCTGATGGCGAGCACGTTTCCAACAGTCATCACCACACTGGATCCAACCGTGCCCCAGGGATTCACCTGGTATACCTGCTGTTTCAGTTCGTGGTCGGCAGGTGCTTTAGCGGCCCCCTCGGGCGTCATGCGAATGATGGTATCTATTTTCTTGTCTTCCTGGGAAAAGGCCGGGCAGGCAGTGAGCAGCAGGGCAAGCAGCACCAACGCCCGGTTTTTCAAGGTGTATTTCAGCGCAGACATAGTAAGCCGTCGGATAAAAATCCCGTGCCATGACAGGCGTCGCGCGATCCTGGAAACCCGGGCGCTTACTTCCTGCCGGGAAGTGCGGCCAGCAGGGCCTGCGTGTACGGATGAGCGGGTTGTGTGTATACGTTGTCTGCGGCGCCCAGTTCCACAATTCGGCCTGCCTGCATGACGGCAATCCGGTCGCTCATGTAGCGTACCACCGACAGGTCGTGTGAGATAAAAAGCAGGGTGAGACCCAGCTCGCTCCGCAGGTCATTGAGCAGGTTGAGCACCTGGGCCTGTACGCTGACGTCGAGCGCCGAAACCGACTCGTCGCAAACGAGCAGCATCGGGTCGGGTGCCAACGCACGCGCAATGACGATGCGTTGCCGCTGTCCGCCAGAGAAAGCATGCGGATAGCGGCCGGAAGCCGTTTCGGGAAGCCCGACCTGGTCTAAAAGCCGCCGTACGCGAACCCGGCGCTCTTTCCCGGAAAGCCGGTTCAGCACCAGCAGCGGTTCCTCAAGCGCTTCGCCGATGGTGAGGCGGGGATTCAGTGCCGAATAGGGATCCTGGAAGACCAGTTGTACCGTGCGTCGGTATTGCCGGAGTTCGGCCGGGCTGAGACGGGCCAGGTCCTTTCCTTTTATCAGAATCTGGCCTTCTGTGGGTTCCGCCAGCCGCAGCAACGTACGGCCCAAAGTCGTTTTGCCACATCCCGATTCACCCACCAGTCCGAGACTTTCTCCTTCATAAAGGCGGAGGTTAATGCCGTCAACTGCGGTAAAGGCAGCGGTTGTGCGGCCGAACAGATTATGGCGCAGCGGGAATCGTACCGTAAGGTTCCGGACCTCGGCCAACACGGTTTCAGAGGGCAGGGCCGGTGGGGTAGACCCAATATCTGTGGTGTTCCCGTTCAACAGATCCGCTACCACCGGCAGACGCCGGCCTCTCGCATGCTGCGCGGGGCGGCAGGCAAGCAGTGCCTGGGTGTAGCGGTGTTGCGGCCGCTCCAGTACTGCGTCCCTTGTTCCGGATTCGAGCAGATGGCCCTGATACATAACGGCAACCTGGTCGGCGATATCCGAGACCACGCCCAGGTCGTGGGTAATGAAAAGTACCGACATCTCCATTTCCTGCTGGAGTTCCCGGATCAGTTCCAGAACGGCTTTTTGTACGGTCACATCCAGCGCGGTGGTGGGCTCATCGCAAATCAGTAGTGCCGGCCTGCAGCAAAGCGCCATGGCAATCATGACGCGCTGTTTCTGGCCGCCGCTGAGCTGGTGCGGATAGCGGCGTAACAGGCTTTCGGGCTCGGGTAACCGCACTTTCCCCAGCCAGCGGATCGCCTCTGCGCGCGCTTCGGCTTTGGAAAGCCGGCGGTGGTGGCGCAGCACTTCCATAATTTGCCGGCCGCAGGTGAGCACCGGGTTCAGTGCGGTCATGGGTTCCTGGAAGATAAAGGCAATGCGGTTGCCGCGGAGCGCTGCGCTATCCTTTGTTCCCAGCGAGAGCAGGTCGACCGGCTTTTCACCTTCGTAAAACAGGGCCTTGCCACTCGTTTGCGCCGTGGCGGGCAACAACTGCAGCAGCGACAGGGCCGTCAGTGATTTGCCGGAGCCCGACTCCCCGACAAGGGCCAGCAGTTCGCCCTTCGGGAGCGAGAGCTTCAGGTCTTTCACTACGGATACCGGTCCGGCAGGTGACGGAAAAGAGATATGCAGGCCTTCTATGGCGAGGAGTGGTTTCATCGCTGGCCGGGTGCCGGCACTACCTTGATCGATAGTTTCTTTTCGGGCACCGGATAGTAGGCCATGCAAACGGCACAATCGGGTTGCGTGGCCGGAACAATGGTGAAGTAAAATTCATCACCCTGGTTGAGGTGGGAAGGAAACGTACAGGGATTCGCCAGGGCAAACACATTCCGGTAGCTGTTGCCGCTGTTTTCATCACGCCACTGCGCTACCAGTTGTGCGGTATCCATATCGCCTTCGAGGACGCTCAGCGTATAGTTCATGCAGATTCCCTTTATTTCCAGGCGCCCCTTGTAAATCGTTCCGGTTGGGTCGTCTGTTCCCTTGCGGCAGCCGGCCTGAAGGGACAGCAGCGCGGCTGCCAGGAGACCGAAGGTGGTGAGCTTCATATGCATTTTTTTTACGGCTGACAGCCTTTCTGATCCAAATGTTGCACCGGTCTTCACCGCGTCAGAAGCGAAGGTGCCGCACGGTCAGGCCATTGTTGGCCAGTTGTTTCAGCGAGGAGATGCCGATGCGCAGGTGGCGCTCCACATACTGCTCCGTGACTTTGCGGTCGCTTTCCTCGGTTTTGACGCCTTCGGGAGTCATCGGAGAGTCACTTACGAGCAGGAGGGCGCCGGTGGGAATCTTGTTATAAAATCCTACGGAAAAGATCGTTGCCGTTTCCATGTCGATGGCGTAGGCACGCACTTTCTGCAGGTATTCCTTGAACTGCTCATCGTGTTCCCAGACGCGGCGGTTGGTGGTATACACCGTGCCGGTCCAGTAATCGACCTCATACTCTCGGATGGTGGTGGAGATGGCCTTTTGGAGGGCGAAAGCGGGTAGTGCCGGCACTTCGGCCGGGAAGTAGTCGTTGGAGGTACCCTCGCCGCGTATGGCTGCGATGGGAAGGATCAGGTCGCCCAGCTTGTTTCGTTTTTTCAGCCCGCCGCATTTGCCCAGGAAGAGCACGGCCTGGGGCTGGATGGCAGTGAGCAGGTCCATGACGGTAGCAGCCGTAGGAGAGCCCATTCCGAAATTAATGATGGTAATGCCATCGGCAGTGGCGCACTGCATGGGCTTGTCGGTTCCGACAACCGGCACATTATGCCACTCGGCAAACATGCGCACGTAGTTGCTGAAATTGGTAAGAAGGATGTATTCGCCGAAGTTGCCCAGCGGCTGACCCGTGTAGCGGGGCAGCCAGTTTTTAACAATATCGTCTTTCGTCTTCATGCACAAATATAAATCATTACGTTTGAAGCATGATCGAAGTGTCGTATCCGGAGCCGGCCTTTCGTTACCGCGATGAGGGCGGCAGGCGCCTGATCTTCGACGGAATCCGTCGGTGCTGGCTGGTGCTGACTCCTGAAGAGTGGGTACGTCAGAACTTCATCGCCTTCCTGCTGCATCGCTGCGCTTATCCCTCCTCGTTTGTGGCAGTGGAGAAAGAGCTGCGCCTGAACGATCTGCGCAAACGCTTCGACTTGTTGGTTTACGACGGGGGGCATCAGCCCTGGATGCTGGTCGAATGCAAGGCGCCGGAGGTGCCGCTTACGGAGGAAGTGCTGCAGCAGTTGCTGCGCTACCACCTGGCCCTTCCCGTACCGTTTCTCGTGATCACCAATGGCACGCATACCCTGGCCTGGCGCAAGAAAGAAGGCCGACTGGTGGAGCTGGACCGGCTGCCGGATTGGAGCAGGCCGGATGCCCATACGTAGAAGAACCATGGTCATTCAAAATCAAAATTCAAAAGTCAAAAGGTTCGTTGATGTTCATGGGTCGCCGGGCGTCTCGTGGGTTGTAGCCGTAGCCTTATTTTGACTTTTGAGTTTTGACTTTGCTCCCAGATTTCGATTTTTAATAGAATTTCAGGTCGTCTTTTCTTCAAAAAGCGCCTGGTAAAAGGGGCTTTCTGTTTTTTTCCATTTGTCCCAGAAGGTAAAGTACAGTCCGTAGTTATACTTGAACTGCTTATGATGCAGGGAGTGATGGGTGGCACCGATCAGCCAGCGGCCCAGGAAGTGACGCGAGAACCCTTTGGGATAAATTTCAATGTCGAGATGGTTGACGACCGAACTGAACGTCATCAGGGTCAGCTGCGTAATCACGACATACAGATGCATCGGCAGCAGTAGCAGGAGTGCCGGAAGGAAAAGCGCTTGCAGCACTCCTTCGAGCGGATGAAAGGAAAAGGCCGTCCAGGGCGAGGTGATATTGCTGTCGTGATGCACTTTGTGAAGCAGCCGGAACACTTTCGGACGATGCATCCAGCGGTGCAGCCAGTAATAATACGATTCGTGCAGCAGCAGGGCAAGCAGCAGGCTGAGGGGCAGCCACCAAAGCGGATAATCCCGTACGTCGAGGTAAATACGCGTATGACCTTTCTGCCATAACACCAGCAGGATGCTGCCGGCAACTGCGAACAGTCCGGCCGTGATCGTGCTCCAGGCTACTTCACGCCGGTATTGCCCCGGCCTGTGTGGCCGTTCGTTGATCTTCCGTTTTCTCCAGCGCTCCGGGTACCAGAGATAAAAGATACCATGAAAGAGGCCGGCGATCAGCACATAGCGGCCAATCACTACGAGAAACACCACAACCGTTGCAAGCAGGAAATAGAGCGGTTGGCTGAAGTCGGGCAGTTTCATGGGGGAAAGATAGGTTAGATCGGTGTTTTGGGAGCGGCGGATGAGGGATGGGGGAGGGGAGAATGGGAGAATGGGGTAATGGGGTAATTGGGTAATGATGGGTTGAGAGGGTTTAGAGGTTTAGCGGGGTTTAGAAGGTTTAGAGGGTTTAAAGGGTTTGCTGGGTTTAGGCATGCCGGCGGGCATAGGGCCGGCAGGCCTATTCAGAACTGATTAACCGGTCAGAACTCTTTTTGTTCGCTGCTGCCTGTTGCCGGCAGGCGTATTTCATAGGATTTTCCGTTGCCCAGGGTAAGTGAGCGGCCACGAAGCCAGGGGTTCAGCTGGCGGAGCATCTTGTAGGTAGTGCCCTGCTGGCGCGCAAAGGCGGCCAGGTTGGGGATGCTGCTGCTGACCCGGATGCTGCGCACCGGCACCGGCGCGTACCTTTCTTCTTCCCGTACGTGAAAGCCCAGCTGTTCGGCATTTTCCATCAGGTATTTGAAAGCCAGGATCCGGAAAAGATAGCGGTTGGTTTCTTCGGGAAGCAACAGGTCATAATAATGCGTTGTGCCCTGGTAGCTGGCCTGGGCATTATAACCGCCTTGTCCGCAGTTATACGCTGCCGCAGCGGCGGTCCAGCTGCCGAATTTCGCCTTTGCGCTCTTCAGGTAAGCACTGGCCGCATCGGTAGCCCGTTCCAGGTGGAAGCGCTCATCTACTTCCTTTCCGGTTTGAAGACCGTAGCCCGGGGCGGTTCCGTTCATGAACTGCCAGAAGCTCACGGCGCCGGCATGACTGATCGCCGTTGGCACCAGGTTGCTTTCGGCGATACAGAGGTATTTGAAATCATCCGGAACCCCATTGGCCCGGAGCCGTTCTTCGATGACCGGGAAATAGCGTTTTGCGCTTTTCAGCAAAAACAGCATGTTGGCGTGGTTGTAATAGTTGATCAGCACCTCGCGGTCGAGTCGCTCGCGCACATCCCAGAGCTCGAGCGGCACGGCTTCCGCAGCAAAAGACAGCTGCGCAGGCAGTGCCGGGGCGGTTACGCGAACCGAAGTAGCGGCTCCGGCCGTGCGCAGGGCTTCGTTTTTTCTTTCCCGAAAGGCAAATTGACCTACGATCAGCGCTCCGAGCACAATGCCGAGCGACAGGTTCAAAAGTGTTTTCGATACCGGTTTCATAGCAGAGCGGATAAGGGATGAGGATTCTTGCCGGCTTCGGCAGGGGTATCGCTGCAACACCCAATACCGCGCCGGGTTTTTGCTGTTTCCCGGAATTCGCATTGCCTTACCCGGCAGCGGTAAAGTCAGGGCTGTGGCTGCTGTTCACTGTAGTCGTTCTCGTCGCTCCCCAGGCTGTAGAGCTTATTCTCTTCGTCGCCCTGTCCGAGGGCATCGGTGTCGGTTTCATCCGTGTTTCCCGGGATGTCGAGGTCGTGGCCGCTTAGCTCGGCGCCGAAGGACCCTTCGTTGAGTGGCGCTCCTTCGAAGTCGGTGTTGTCGAGCGCTGCTGCGTCGAGCCGGTGCTGGTCGCGGGTGGGCAAGTAGGTTTCAGCTTTCCCGAGCGAGGCCCTTTCCGCGCTGCTGACGTCGGCCTCTGTTCCCATCAAGAAATCGGTGTCGTCGTCTTCGTCGTCGTTGAAGATTCCAGCTCCCTCCTCGTCGGCCGAAGAAATGGTCGTGTCGCCCAGCATGCCCAGGGGCGGCGGGTTTATGAATTCCTGACCCGGGATGTCTTTTACATCCGGAAGATTGATTGTCGCCTCATCCGGACGTAGCCGCTCCCGGTCGTGTTCGTTATCGCGGATGTCGCTTTCATCGCGGCGATCGTCGGATGCGGGGCGGCTGTCGCGGCTTCGGTTCTGCTCGTCGTAGGGTTGGGCGCTATCGTTAGGCATGGCCTTTATTTTTCAAAAAGGGGTGAAAAAACAATGCCGTAAAGCAGCTGGCACGATAGTATGGGCATAGCCGGAAAAGAACACTATGGAAAAAAAGAACGAAAAGGATGAGCTGCAAAGGGCGCGCCCTGCCGACGAAGGAACCCGTAAAGATCCCCATGTGCGCGATGAATCAGGAATTCAGCCGGGCGTCAGCACCGTTAGCCAAAGCAAATACGACGGCGATAATCAGCGCACTTCCCGCAGCGGAGGCGATGGCTTCAAAACACCCTTCGGCGAAGATGCCGACCGGAACTTCGAGCAGCCCGGTGACGAATGACGAAGGGACTATTCCTCCTTTTGTTGCCGACTGGCGATGCTTTGGGGATGGAGGGTACGGTAGGCCAGCACCGTACTGATCAGCAGGAGCAGGGAGCCGAGCAGGAAAGGAGCGCCGGCAAAATGAACCGGTGCAGCGGGTGAGGTGAAATAGGCGAAAAGACTGGTCATCATCAGCGGGCCGAAAATCGAAGTAACGCTCATGAGGCTGGTCAGCGAGCCCTGCAGGGCGCCCTGTTCGTTGGCGGGTACGTTGGAGGTGATGATCGCCTGAAGGGCCGGACCCGCAATGCCTCCGAGGCAATAGGGAACCATGATCGCAAAGAGCATCCAGCTCTGGCTGGCAAACGCAAAGAGGAGCATACCGAGCGTGTACAGGCCGAGGCCGAAGTACACGCTTTTTTCATTGCCGATGCGCGGGTTGATGATGCGGATGACACCGGCCTGCGTAACGCCAATGAAAAGCCCGAACATCCCGAGGGAGATGCCGATCATTTTCTCGGTCCATCCGAACTTTTCCACCGTAAAGAAGGTCCAGTTGCTTTGAATGGCATGCGCCGCCAGATAGACGAGAACCAGGGCACCGATCATACCTCTGATCGAAGGGAAGCGCAATACCAGCAGCACGGGCGCCAGCGGGTTGGCTTTTTTCCAGTCGAAGGCACGCCGGTTTTCAGCTTTGAGCGACTCCGGAAGCACGAAGTAGCCGTAGAGCGTGTTCAGGAAGCAAAGTCCGGCGGCCACCAAAAAAGGCGCTTTGGGCCCCAGCGTGCCCAGAAAACCGCCGATCACCGGCCCGATGATGAAGCCCATGCCAAAGGCTGCGCCTACGAGACCGAAGTTTTTTGCCCTTTCTTCCGGGGCGCTGATGTCGGCGATATAGGCGGATGCGGCCGTGAATGAAGCGCCGGTGACGCCCGCAATCAGGCGCCCTGCGAAGAGCCAGCCTATGGTGGGGGCAAAGTAGGTGAACAGGTAATCGCACCCGAAGCCGAAGAGGGAAAGCAGCAGTACGGGACGCCTTCCGAAGCGGTCACTGAGGTTGCCGATGATGGGGGCACACACGAACTGCATCAGTGCATATGAGAAGTTCAGCCAGCCACCCCAGCGCGATGATGCCGAGACATCTTCGCCGGTCAGGGCGGTAATCAGGCCGGGGATCACCGGAATGATCAGCCCCAGCGATGCCACGTCGATCAGCAGTGTCAGAAAGATAAAGCGGAGGGCAGCCTGCCGGTTCGGTATCATAAGTAGGGGTTCGGGCGCAAAGGTGCTTGATTTGACGGACCTGACCATCCGCATGCCCCGAATCAGGTGACGGGTGGGCCTTCCTGGGGCGTTTTGGCCACACAAATAGAATGGCGGCCAATGACTTAAAAAATCAGATGGGGCAAGTAAGCACGGCAGAGCTGGGCCTGAAGCGGCTTTTTCAGGCGGATGTTCCTTAGCCGCTCCGGCAGGTGCTGCGCGGCACTCCTTTTGCGGAAAGGGAAGTCTAAAGCGCCAGCCATATGACCGTCCCCCAGTTCAACCGTCTTACTTCCCGCCAGAAGAAAATTACCGTACTCCGCACCGGCTCCTTTTTAGGTGAGCACAAAGCAGGGATTTTCCGGAAAATGCTCTACCAGGTCGATAATTTTTATGTAGAGATCTTTTTCCTCCGTTTCGGACGGGAAGCAATATGGTACAATACCTTCGAAGATACCCAGGGCCTGCGCGCCTACCTGAAACAGATCGATATCTCGGGTGTGCTGGCCGATCTTTCCGTGTCCTCCAACAAATCCAGACAGTAAGCGTATGCGTGAGCAGAAGAACGGCGTGGTGGTGGTCCTGCCGCCCGAATCGGGGGCGCCAGGTTCCGAAGAGTTGAAACGAACGCCTAACCCGGAGCCGCGCGCCAATGAAAACCTGGACCCGGAAGACTGCCGTTCAGGCAGTGAGGAGGGCGGTGTCGGCAGCGAGGTAACGGACGGAGAGGATGGGTAGGAACGGTAACCTGCAGAGGTAAAACCTGGCCTGTAAAGTTTGGCGGAGGATGTGAAAGGCTGGGAGCAGATGCCGGGCCTTGCGGCAACCGGCGCCCTGGCGCCTGATCAATCTTGTTGGCCGCTCTTGTTTTTTTCTTTTTGTGCCCGCAGCGTCTCACCGAAATCAAGCCCATGGTTGAGTCCATCGATCATCCGGAGCAGTCTTTTAGTGCGGGTCGTGTCGGTTTTTGCCTCTTCGATCCAGCGCACGTAATGCCGCTGGTGCGAAGGGGGCAGCTTGCGGAAGAGCGCGTCGGCCATGGGCTCATCTGCGAGGCATTCGAGGACGTAAGCAGGGACGGTCCACACGTCGTCATCGACTTCCAGCTTTACCTGAACCTGCGCGCCTTTTCCCTTCTTCAGGGCTTTGCGCATCGAGGCATTTACCGCCAGGATGAACTGTCCGCGGCCCATGGGCACCAGCGAAACACCCTGGATGGGATGCAGGTCGATGGCACCACGTACCCGGTAGGAGGTGCGGCAACCCGGCTTTAGTGCCTCCGCCACTTCAGCAGGGATGTCGATATAGGTCCAGCCCGTTTTTTCGCCCTGCCCGTCAAATCGTTGCAGTGCGGCCCTGAATTCTTCCATGCGGTAAACTTAGGGATTTTGCTGTTCGCGCTGTGCATCCCTCCTGGCATAACATTCGCCTCCTTTCTGCCAAATGCGTCACTAAGTGCAGCAAGGCCAGGCAGCGAGGCGGCCTCAAGCCGGATGCGCCGGAAAACCCATTCAAATTCTTATTAAACCGAATGTCATGAGTGAACGTGATCAACAGCAGCCGAAGCGGCCAGAACAGCCCTACCCTGGTCCCCAGGGTATCGATAAGGCCCCGGGTGAGGAGCCTGCGCAGGACCCGGTCAACTTTGTGCCAGAAACCCAGAAGGGAAAACAGCAGGTTGATGCCGACCTGGACGATCCGCAGGATACCGCAACAGACCGGCAGGATGTTTAATTGGATTCCGGGTTTCGGGTTCTGGGTTTTGAAAGGGTAGGAGAACGAGAGAACACGGAACACGGAATGGAAAACCCCTAACTTTATCCCATGTCGTGTAATTTTTCCCTTCCTATTTCGGGCGAGCCGCAGGCGGCGCTCGATAAAGCCCGCAAGGCGGTTCAAAGCCAGGGTGGTACGTTCAACGGCGACACCCAGGCCGGCAATTTCAGTGTCAGTGTGTTCGGTAATACCATTGCCGGAAACTATATCGTGAACGGGGGGCAGTTGGATATCGTCATCAGCGAAAAGCCCTTCCTGCTTCCGTGTTCCGCCATCGAAGGCTACCTGAAGCAGGCCATCGGATAAATAGCCGACCTGTTAAAGAAGTTTTAACGGCGAATATCCGGGTTTGGCCGATGCACGATCCCTTCCAATCTAAGGACCGAAGTTTCCGGACCCCGGATTCCGTAGTTTTACGGTGTGCCCGAAACGGGTACCGCATCCTTCGATAAAGGGGTCGCAACCAAACTACTCAGCCAGAAAATGGCGCATCTCCTACGCCTATGTAGAATGCATTGGAAGTCCTGCTCGCAGGGCTTCTTTTTTTTCGCTTTCCGCTGGTCAAAAAGAAAACGGAAAGCCACCCGCTCCCTGTACTTTCACACCGATGAGCCGTCTTAAATTCCTTGTTTTATTCGTCCTTATTGTTTCGGGTTTACCTCTTTCTGCCCAGGTTTCCCTTACCCTACGCGTTCTGGATCCCCGTAAAGCGCCGGTTCCTTATGCCTCCTTGCGGGTAACGTCGCTGGCCGATAGTCTGCTGGTACGCGAAGGCATCAGCGACAGTGCCGGAAGGGTACGCGTTGAACTGCCGGCCACCGGTGCCTACCGTGTTTTGGCTACCTCTGTCGGTTTTCGCAGTGCAGACAAAGGCTTCCTCGTACGTAGCAGTCCTGCCTCGTTTACCCTGTCGCTGGAAACCTCCGGAACGCTTGAGAATGTGGTAGTGACCGTAAGCCGGCCCCTGGTGCGCCAGGACGACGACAAGACGATCGTAGATCCCGAAAACCTGGCGGCGTCGTCGACCAATGCCTACGAACTGCTCGAGAAGACGCCCGGATTGTTCATGGACCAGGACGGGAATATGTACCTCAACAGCACTACGCCGGCAACCATTTATATAAATGGCCGGGAGCAGCGCATGAGTACGGCCGATATCGCGACCATGCTGAAGAACCTGCCTCCGAATGCGATTTCGAAGATCGAGATCCTGCGGACGCCATCGGCCCGTTACGATGCCTCGGGCAGCGGCGGCATCGTGAACGTGGTGCTGCGGAAAGGAGTCAGGCCGGGCCTCACCGGTAGCCTTACCGCGGGCGCCAACCAGGGACGTTTCGGAAACCAGTTCATCGGCGTCAGCCTGAACAATAACAACGGCAGGGTTCAGACCTATCTCAACCTGCAATACAGTCACCGCGACAGTTACGAGGAGATCCGGTCGCAGCGTTTCTTTCGTCCTGATTCCGTATTGCGCCAGAGCGCATGGACGCGTTACCCGGGCTACAACCTGTATGCGGGCTATGGTGCGAGCTTCCAGATAGGAAAGGCCTGGGAACTGACCTACGACGGACGCGTCAGCTTTAACCGGAGCCGCAACCGCAGCACGAACCTGTCCTCCATCGAGCAGGCAACCACGGGAAGTAAAACGGTTGAGAATGAAGCAAACGTAGGCAACCAGGCGCGGAACTACAGCATCGTGCAAGGGCTTTCCGCAAAGTATAAAGTCGACAGTGCCGGCTCCGAATGGACAACCGATCTGTCGTTCACACAGGCGCCCAATCATACCGATCAGGATATTGAGACGCAGTTCCGGATACCGGCACCGGCCCTGAACCGGCTCGATGGGCTGATCGATAACCGGCTTTTCTTTTTCTCGGCCCAGAGCAACCTGATCAAAAAGCTACCCCGCAGACTCACCCTCGAGGGCGGGCTGAAAACCACGCAGGTCCGCTTTCGAAATACAACCACCTACGGTCGTACCAATGCCTATGATTACCGCGAGCAGATCCATGCCGCCTACCTGCAGGCCTCGAAGACGCTGGGCGGCTTCGTGTTGAAGGCGGGCACCCGCCTCGAGAATACCCGTATGAACGGCCGGCAGCTGCAGCCCGATGATACTTCGTTTTCCATCAACCGCACCGACCTGTTTCCTTACGTGTACCTGAGCCGCGACCTGATGTCGATCATGAGCTATAAGCTGCGGGGCTACCTGGTGTACCGACGGACCATCAGCAGGCCCGCCTACGAATACCTGAATCCTTATCCGCGCGTCGTGGATCCCTACCTGCAGGAGAATGGCAATCCGGCCCTGCGTCCGCAATTCACCCAGAACTACGAGGCCAACATCTCCGTAGACGAGCGTCCGATTCTCGCCTTCGGCATCAACGACACCCGGGACATTTTCACGCAGGTGGTGTATCAGCCCGATAGCAGCAGCCGCAAGATCGCTTACCGAACGTATGACAACCTGGGCACCAACCGCGAGTTCTACTTCCGGGCCCTCGGGGCCATTCCACCCGGTAAAAGATATTTTGTCGTGGCGGGCGCGCAGTATAATCAGAATTTCTACCAGGGCTTTTACGAAGGCAGGCCACTTTCTTTCCGCCGCGGCAGCTGGACGATCTTTACCTACCAGACCTTCAAGATCACTCCGCTTACGCAGCTGGCAGTGAACGGCTTTATGCGCCTGCGCGGCCAGCTGCAGTTTTATGAACTGAGCGGCTTTGGTTCGCTGAACATGAGTCTTACACAGCAGCTTTTCAAAAAGAAGCTAACGCTTACCCTTAGCGGCACCGACCTTTTGTACACCAACAACAACCGCTTTTCTTTGCTTCAGGGCACCGTCAATGCCAGCGGGCAGCGCCAGGCGGATACACGCCGCTTTGGAATCAATCTGCGTTACCAGTTTGGCATCCGGAAGAAAGAAGAGCAGAATTTCCTGAATATGGAGACGCCGGATCGATGACTGAAATCTGAATTAAAATCCAGGAAAACTCCCGCGCAAACTTCTAATGGCTTTTTAATAAGTCGGCGCTTGTGTGGCTTTTAGTTTTGCATCACTACTACATCCTAAGTAGGATAGCAGTTTTTCTGGTCAGTTAGTTTTGGTTTAATAAAGCCCCTTTCCAGGGGCTTTTCCCATCTTATACAACATATACCGCGGAATAACTAAATTGGAGCATACTATGTCTGAGGCATATTCCATATTGCTGGTTGAAGACGAACAGAAGATCGCCGATACCCTCTGCGTGGGCCTGCAGGAGCAGGGATACCAGGTCGCTGTTGCCTACGATGGCAACCGTGGTGCAGAGCTTTTCGGTCAGCACTCTTTTGACCTGATGGTGCTGGACCTGAACCTGCCGGGTCTGAATGGCTATGAACTGTGCCGCCGGATCCGTGCGGTCAATACACAGGTGCCCATCATTATGCTCACGGCGCTCAGCGCATTGAAGGACAAGATTGAAGGATATGATTCCGGCGCAGACGATTACGTAGTGAAGCCTTTCGAGTTCCGGGAATTGCTGATGAAGATCCGGGTGCTGCTGAAGCGGACCCAGGCACAGCCATCCGGCACAGTGTTGCGTGCCGGCGATCTGGAGATGCACCCCGAAAGAAAAGAAGTCCGCCGTAGCGGCAAGTCGATCCACCTCACGGCCAAGGAATTTCAGTTGCTGGAGTTTCTCCTCCGCCAGAAGAACCGGGTGGTTTCGCGGGCCGATATTGCGCTGAATGTGTGGGATATCGATTTCGATACCAACACCAATGTCATAGACGTCTACATCAATTACCTGCGCAACAAAGTCGACAAGCCTTTCGATCAGAAGCTGATTCATACGCAGGTGGGCGTGGGCTATATATTGAAGGAAACTGCCTGAACATGCCGATACGCCTGCGCATCACCGCCCTTTTTTCGCTATTGGTTTTCCTGATCCTCGGGCTTGTTTGTGCGGGCATTTATTATTTTTCTTTTGTAGGCCGGCAGCAGACGATCAATAACCGGCTTTATTACCGGGCCATCACGACGGCGCGCCTGCTGAACCGGGAGGAATTTTCGAACCAGCAGCTGGTGCGCACTGTAGACTCGCTGACCACGCTTACCTATACCAATAAATCGGTACAGGCCTATGGGGCCGACGGTTCGGGCATTTATCGCTATTCAGACCGGGCCGGTGATACGATCGCTGTGAACCGGAGTCTATTGGAAGAGGTGTGGGATCAGGAGCGTCTTTACTTCCATGCCGGCGACAAAGATGTCGTGGGCTGTTCCTTCCAGGAATTCGGCACACCGCTCCTCGTATTCGTGGCCGCACGCGACCTTGAAGGTCTGCAGAACCTGGAGCGCCTTCGCCGCCTGCTATGGCTGGTTTTCATTGCCGGCAACGTGCTGGTGTGGGTAGCCGGTTATATCTTTTCGATGCGCCTGCTGCAGCCGGTGCGTAACATTACCGCCGACGTGGCCGAGATCTCTGCCCAGAACCTGACCCGCCGTCTGCCCATCCGTAATAGCCGTGATGAATGGGGACAATTGGCGACCACCCTGAATGAATTGCTCAACCGCTTGCAGGATAGTTTCGATATGCAGCGGCGCTTTATTTCCAACGCTTCGCATGAGCTGTCGACGCCACTCACCTCCATATCGAGCCAGCTCGAGGTCTCCCTGTTGCGGGAGCGCAGCGCCGAAGCCTACCGCGCAGTCATGCGTTCGATATACCAGGATGTACAGCACATGGGAAAGCTCACGCAGACCCTCCTCGAGTTTGCCAAGGCATCAGGAAACACGGGCGGACTGGAGATCGAGGTGCTCCGTATCGACGAGATCCTGCTCGGGCTTCCTGCCGAGATCAGCAAGGTGGATCCGCGCTATGTGGTTACGCTCCGCTTCGAAGATCTCCCGGACGAAGAAGAACGGCTACTGGTGTATGGCAATGAGGCCCTGCTGTTTACGGCCATTAAAAATATTACCCTGAATGCCTGTAAATACTCGTCTGACCGGAAAGCCGAGGTGTTGCTGCAGGCAGGCGAAAAGACGATCATCGTGCAGGTGGTTGATCACGGAATCGGCATATCCGAAGAACATATGGAGCAGATCTTCCAGCCTTTCTTTCGGGTAGAGGAGAATCTTACCGGCGGCTTTGGCCTCGGGTTGCCCCTCGCAAGGCGGATCATCGGGCTTCACAAAGGCGAGATGGAAGTGTATTCGCAGAAAGGCAGCGGCACCCGTTTTATACTGAAATTGCCTGCGGTGCACGCCCGCCAGGAAACTCCCGGGAGCGGCGCCTATTGAAATGCCCGGCATTTGGCACAATCTTTTAACTTTTCGGCACTGAAAGGCAGAAGAATTCAGGAGACGATTCCACATGACTATAGCCAACATGAAACCTACTTTTCTGTATGCGGAAGATGATCTGGACGACTACGAGGCGTTGAAAGAGGCATTGGAGCAGATCACCGACAAATACGAACTGGCCCACGCGAAGAACGGCACCGAAGTTATCCGCTACCTCGAGCAGCAGGAAGGTCCCTTGCCCTGCCTGATCGTGCTCGACCTCAACATGCCGGTAATGGATGGTAAGGAGACGCTGACCTGGCTGAAGAGCCAGGAAGCATTCCGGGAGTTGCCAACGATGATCTTCACCACCTCGTCCCGGGAGGAGGACATCAAGCTCTGCCAGAGCCACAATTGCACTTTTTTCAGAAAGCCTACTTTATACCGCGACCTGCTCCATGTAGTACAAATAATGCTACAAATGTGCAAAGAGGAACCGTCTTGATTTTCAGGCGCGTTGTTTGTTTTTCCATAAACGGTTTAGTGAAGAAAGAAACTGTGTGTTATGGAAAATCGGGAAAAACATCGACTTGAGAAGCTCTACGTTCATGAAACGCAGCGCTTCCTGCAACAGCTCCATGAGGGTGCGGGAATTGATCAGCTCGAAGAGCAGAAACGGCGCATCCTGGAGCTTTCGCGTCAGCTCGACCGGGAGCGGCCGGTGTGCGATCCGTCAGCTGCACCGTTGCGGCGGCACCGCTATGATGCCTGATCGCCGCAGCAGGTAATAAGAGCCGTCTCCACAGACGGCTTTTATTATGAAGCGAATGCTGGTGCGCGGGCACATCGGCCGGTATAAAAAAAGACGGCCTTCAGGACCGTCTTTTTTTACTGGCAGGAAAGAGCTTCCGTCAGGGATTCTGATGATGACCATCGGTGCCTTCCAGTTTCACGAGCTTGTTGTAAAGACCCATGATCAGGAAAGCCGCAGGCCACTGACCGATAAACAGGCTGACTTTCTGCCTGCGCATGAGCTGCAAAGCCAGGGATACGCCCATAAAGCCTACAGCTGTCCAGAGGTACACATCAGAGGGAACCTTCGCCGTTTGTTTTTCAATTGCGGCGGCTACTTTACCTTCCTGGTAAGCCGGGTTGTAATTTGTTGCCATCGTTTTCTGCTTTTAGTGTGGGTATAAAGTCAAACTTCTTGCCAACCGAAAACGATACATTTGAAGATGCCTGGATTTGTAGCGGAAACATCGATTGTGCGCCGTATCTGGAGCCGGAGCGAAACGGTGCTGTTTATCTTCGCAGGGGCAGCCGCCGAGTTCGCCTTGAACAAGGCAGTTGACTGGCTTTATTTTACCGGACGTCTGCCGGCCGATCCGCTGGGTCGTTTGTTCTCCACCGTGCAGTATGCGCGCCGCATTGTGTTTGCCTCCGAAGAAAAGGCACTTGCCGCCATCGATCAGATTACGCGTATACACCAGGAGGTCGAAAAGGCGCGTGGCAGCGTCATTCCCGATTGGGCCTACCGCGACGTATTGTATCTCCTGATCCATTACAGCGTTGCTTCCTTCGAGCTGCTGGAGCGGCCGATGACGGTTGCAGAAAAGGATGAGCTCTATGACGTATTTCTACGGATCGGAGAACGCATGGGCCTGAAGGATCTGCCCCGCACCTGGACCGATTGGGAGCCATCGCGGCAGCATCACCTCCAACAGGACCTGGCACATACGCAATGGACCTATGATCTTTACCTCCAGTACCGCAGGCACCTGGGGGGCATCCGCTACTTTCTGGTATTGCAACTGCAGGGTATCCTGGTGCCGCCGCTGGTGCGCAGGATGCTTGGTTTAAAGCCTTCCCTGCTCATCCGGGCTACGGTACCTGTTTACAAACTTTGTTACCGTATCGGTTTTGACCGGATTATCAAGGCGGTCCTGCTTCCGGAGAAATACAAGAAGGAAGTGGCCGCGCTCGACCGCCCGCCTGCGGGACCTTGATCAATTCAGGCCTCATTCTCACCCCTTACCGGCCGGTTGCGTTTATCTGTTGGCTGAAGCTGTTTCTGCATGTTGGCCGCATTCAGCTTGTCGGGCGTGATGTTCGTCAGGGCGGCCATTACTTTGTTTTTGGCGCCGGAGATGATGCGCTGGTCACCGCCCATCAGTGCTTCGTACCCGTCGCGGGCTACATCGGCCGGGTCGGAGAGCGCGGCTTCCTGGTATTCTTTGGTGGCCTCCGCCCCTGCCTTATGGAAGAAATCGGTGTCGGATGCACCGGGCTGCAGCACAGTGATGCTGATGCCGCTGTCTTTAAGTTCAGCTGCCAGGGCCTGGCTGAACTGCAGCACGAAGGCCTTGGTGGCGCCATATACCGCCATCAGCGGCGTCGGGATCTGCCCCAGTATGGATGAAACCTGGAGGATGCGCCCCCGCCCCCGTGCCCGCATATCGTCGAGAAACAGGCGGGTCAGCACGACCAGCGAGGTGATGTTTAGCTGGATCAGGTCGAGATCACGTTGCAGGTTGCTTTCTGCAAACGGACCATAATCTCCCTGTCCGGCATTATTGATCAGAATTTCGACATCCAGTCCGCGGCTTCTGACTTCCTCATAAATGCCGTGGGCCGAGTCTTCCAGAAAGAGATCCTTCGAAAGCGTTACCACATCGATGTTGTGCCGGTCGCGCAGCTCGGCGGCAGCGCGCTCCAGCTCAGAGCTGTTGCGGGCTACCAGCACGAGATTGTAGCCATCGCCGGCGCAGAGCTTCGCAAATTCCCATCCAAATCCTGTTGAACCGCCTGTTATCAGGGCATAGGTCTTACCGTTGTGCATAGCATAGGTGTTGTTCCGGGAAGAACGCGCAAGCGAAGTGCCAGAGATGACAGCCGCCGGCAAGTGCGATCAGTACAGGACATCCCTCTGCATCCTTTTTCTGCAACACCTAAAGCAGAGCCATTATGGCCGGCAGGCAGACGGCTTTTCGCCGCTATCTGTCCGTCTGCTTGCGCCGAAAGGTATTGGTGATCCGGACGAAGGCGGCCCGGCTTTTTTCCTGCTGCTCGTTCGCATGGCCGACAAGAAGGTAGTAGTAGCCATCATTACTGAAGAGCATTGCCTGGTATACCAGTTCGTTGGCGCCGTCTGCGGCTTTGCCATCGGCCAGCAACGCATAACCGTTCATACCGTCGACGCTGATTTCATGCACTTCGTTAATGACGCTTTGCCCGCCCCGGGGCAGCTTTTTTAGCCGGTCCTGCGCAAACTGCTTTCGGTTGGCAGGATCGACCCTGCCGAGTGAGCCGGTGATGATCAGCGTGGGCTTTTCGGTTGGGATTTTGCCGTCGGTCGAATACAAAAGACTGCCCGACATATAGCGGGCCAGTTGAATGTCGGTTCCCTCCGCGTTCACCGAGAAAGGCGCTGCTTCGGCACCATCTGCGATTTGTGCGGCGTTATAGACAGTGGAGAAAAGGGCATTGCGGATGGGCCCCTCCAGGTTTCGGGCGGCTTCCGGGTAGATGCCGTTGATCAGGACCGTCGTCTTTTCGTCGCCGAAAATCAGTATCTGCTTCAAATAAGTACTGCCATTAGCCTGTTGGGAAACCTTTACGAGTGTGGCGGAAGCGTTGTTATAAGGCACCGTCTCTTTACTCAGCATGTTCATACCCCGGGATCCGAGTGCTTCAGCTGTGAAGCCGGCAGCCGTTTGCTGGTACGGCACCGGCATCTCACTGATCATGATGGATGCGCCCGTGTTCGCATTCATAAAACCACCGAAGTTGGTGGCGGGCTCAAAGCCGGCAGGAGGGATGAGGGTGCACCGGGTTCCGGGAACCCGTACGTGTTTGGCCGTTTGTGCGATGGCCAGCTGGCCCGCAAGCAACAGGATTGCAAGAAATGTGAAGTGCATTGGTCAGGTTTTAGGTCGTTGGCCGTTTTTATTTTCTATTTACGGAGAGACCAAGATAGGCTGCGCAGGTCATCATCTCAACTGCAGTCGGTGAAAAATCAGCGCTTTCCCGGTTCTGATTCTGACAGCGCCTTTACTGCGCATCGCGGTAATCCTGCTCCGTAAATGTGAACAGGTAGCTGGTGTTTCTTCCGTAGGCATTTACATCCTGTCGGGTGTAAGGGTAGTTTTCTTTGTTGAGGAGGTTACGCGCGGCGGCAAAGGGGTAATGTCTGGGTCTCGCTTGTGCAGGCACCGCCCGGTAATGCGAGATCTTATGTTGGTTGTTAAAGGTTACGACGATGGAATCGCAGGCATGCAAAAAGCCCGCAGCAAAATCTGTGCGGTCTGCAAAGCCGGCGCTGGTGCCACGTGCCACTTCAAGTAGCTGGCCCGCAGTGAGGGTAAGGCTTTGCCCAGGTACCAGCACACCTCTGAAATAGGGTTCGATGGCTATGGTATGGGCGGTTGTGTTTTGCAGCCAGGTTCTGGTGACGGTAGTCTTATCCTTGCTGCACCCGGCTGCGGACATCATCAACAGTAGAATAGGCCAACGTTTCATGAACGGCTTTGTTTGGTTAGAACGATTTGCGCTGCACTTTTTCGTGGTACGGAAGATACAAGGGGAGTGCGGCCGAGCCATACCACCCGTAGTACTCGGCATCCAACAGGCCGGCATGCACGGCGGCGTCATTAGCCAGTAACTTTCGCGCCTCTTCTACGGTAGGTACATCGAGGATGAAAATGCCCCGGTAGGCTTTGTCGTTTTTCTGGAGCGGGCCCGCTACCACCAGCTTGCCGGCTTTTGCGAGGGCTTCGATATTGCGCATATGTCCTGCAAACAGGCTATCGGTGATCTTTTTATCATTGATCGTGACCGTGCCGGTTTTCAGCAGCACCAGCAGGTAGCGTTTCATGCCATAATCGTCGGCGCCCAGCGAATCTGCCAGCTTTGCATCGTATGCTATACCGTTCTGCGAAAAGCCGGACAGGGGAAGCAAACAGAAAAGCAGCGGGATGAAGCGTTTCATATCCCGAAAGGTAGGCATCATTTTGCATACAGGCAGGCTGTGCGTAGGATTGTCCTGACGTCTCTGTCAGACGACGAATACCACCGCTTCGGCATTCAGTGTGATCTTGTCGGCAATATAGGAGGTGCCTTTTACGTAATACTTGCTGGCATTCAACTTTCGGAAAGCTTCAACCTTTATTTCGTATTTCAGCAGATTGTCTTCATTGTATAGTGCCGGGTAGATCAATTCAGTGCGAATCGGCCAGATTTTTATCAGCTCTTTGCCAGCCGGATCGTAGGCAAGCTGGAGCTTATGGCAGGCCCAGGCGTAGAACAATCGTTGGGTGAGCAGCGGAAGCACGGTCATTGTCAGGTGGTTCGGGCTGTGCTGCATCTGGCTTTCGTAATTCCGGTCAAACAGGGCGAATGCACTGTTTTCTTCTACTTTGATTTCCCGGAGGTGAAAGGTTTCCTTTACGTAGGCGTCGGGCATGATATTGAACACCGCCCCGATAGTGGTTTCTTCCTTGAAAAGCATGGGATTTAGGTTTTGCTGCAAGAAAAGGAATTTTAGTACGCTAACGGGTACCGGCAACTTTTTTTCTGTGTCGGAGAATCAATTTTTAACTTGATCACGCTGCCGTGCAGTTGCTGCCGGCAATCGGCTGGTCAGCTATAGGCTCCTGCCAGCAGAAACAGGATGCAAAGTAGTGTCAGCCATACGATCAGTAAGCGCACAAACTTCCACCAGGCTTTGTAACTGACGCCCACTAGGGCAAGGGAAGGAAGGATGAGTCCTGTTGGTGTCAGGAAGCCCATGATTCCCATGCCGAAGAGGTAGGCATTCACCAGTTCGCGGCCTGGCACGCCGGCCATGATGGCAAGAGCGCCCATAATCGGCATCGTGAGCACGGCCATTCCGGAGGAGGAAGAAATGAACAGCGTAAACAACAGGTAGAGACACAACATCAGCACGATGAAGAGTGCGGGAGAGAGGCCTTTAAGCCCGCCGGACGTATAGTAAAGAATCGTGTCGCTGATGGCGCCATCATTGAGGATGAGGGTAACCCCCCGGGCTATGCCTACGATGAAGGCAACGCTGAGGAGGTCTTCGGCGCCTTTGAGGAAAGAACGGATGAATTGTTTTTCGGGCAGGCGCAGCAGAAGTCCCAAGAGGATCGACGAGCCCACAAAAAGGGTCGTCATTTCGGTAAGCCACCAGTCGAGCCCCACCACGCCATAGATCATAGCACCGAAGGTGCCGAAAAAGAGAAGCAGCAGGAATTTGTCGCGCCCCGCCAGGTGTTGGCCACCTGCTTCCTCCAGGCTTGTGTCGAAAGGCGGATGCACATCACCGTCCACCCTTTTTACCCAGGAGCTTGAAGGGTCGCGTTTTACCCGCTGCGCATAACGAACGGTATAAAAGATCATCAGCGCCGAGGAGACTACAAACATCAGCACACGTTCAGTGATGCCTTCGGTCCAGTTGACACCCGCCGCATTGGAGGCGATGATGGTGGAAAACGGATTGGTAAAGGAGGCGAGCGTGCCCAGCTGCGTACCGCCAAAGATCACCATCACCGGCACCAGCAGGTCGTAGCCGGCAGCCAGGAACAGCGGCACCAGGATGGGGTAGAAGGCCAGTCCTTCTTCGGCCATCCCATAGGAACCGCCTGCAAAGGCGAACAGGAAGGTAAGGATGATAATGAGCCAGGACTCGCGTCCCTTCATCCGGTAGGCCAGCGAAGACAGGCCGCGGATCAGCGCGCCCGATTCGTTGAAGACATTCATGAAGCCTCCGATGACGAGGATGAACAGGATGATGTCGATGGATTCGTGGATGCCTTTTACGGGCGCCTGCAGGATCTGAAGGGGGCCCTGCCGCTGCGCTTCGATCCGGTCGTAGGTGCCGGGCACCGACACGGGCTTGCGGATCCCGCCGTCTGCAAACTTCTGAAGCGGGATGCGGATCTGCAGACTGTCGAGCGATTGCTGGGAGAAGGGAACTGCGGTATCACCCTTCGGGCCCGAAAGAGTGAAGGTGGTACTCCCTTTCGTATAACCGAGGGTCTGGTAGCGGCCGGCAGGCAGCAGCCAGGTGGCCAGGGCCGCCAGCACGATGACCAGCATCAGGATGGTGATGGGGGAGGGAACAGCACGTTTGGTGGTGGACATGCGACCAAAGTAGCAAAAACACTGCAATCAATGGGACACCGAAGGCGCGAAGACGCAAAGGAATACAATGTTTCGCATCGCTTACTGCGCCCTACAGAAGGGTAGCTGCAAGAGGATCTTCGTGTCTTCGTGCCTTCGGTGCGCCAGTGAAAGCCTGTGCCAGCAGACAGGAATCGAAGCGGAGACAATGCCCTTGGTGGTGCTGCCAAACCCCGTAATCAATGGGACACCGAAGGCGCGAAGACGCAAAGGAATACAATGTTTCGCATCGCTTACTGCGCCCTACAGAAGGGTAGCTGCAAGAGGATCTTCGTGTCTTCGTGCCTTCGGTGTCCCTTAAAAGGACAACCTCGTTATAACGGCTGTGTCTGTTCCACGTCGTTACGGAAGACCACCACATCCTCGAACACATCCACCAGCACAGGCTGGCTCTTGTCGATGCCGCCGGCGAGGATCTGCTTGCTGAGACCGTTAACGATCTGCTTCTGGATCAGCCGCTTCAGCGGACGGGCGCCAAACTGCGGATCGAAGCCGTTTTCGGACAGGTAGTCGAGCAGGTAGTCGGAAAAACGCAGTTGGATACCGCTGTCTGCCACCAGCATCCGCAGTTGCTCGAGCTGGATGCGGATAATCCCGCGGATTTCGGTCTTCATCAGGGGTTGGAAAAGGATGATCTCGTCGACGCGGTTCAGGAACTCGGGGCGGATCGTTTCCCTCAGGCGCACCATCACTTCTTCTTTTGTGCGCTCCAGTACCAGCTCTTTGTTCTTCTCGGTCACCTCGGCAAAGTTCTCCTGGATGATATCGGAGCCCATATTGGAGGTCATGATGATGATGGTGTTCTTGAAGTTCACAATCCTGCCTTTGTTGTCGGTGAGGCGCCCATCATCGAGTACCTGCAGCAGCACGTTCCATACATCGGGGTGGGCTTTTTCGATCTCGTCGAGCAGCACCACCTGGTAGGGCTTGCGGCGTACCGCTTCAGTGAGCTGTCCGCCCTCTTCATATCCCACATAGCCCGGAGGGGCGCCTACGAGGCGCGATACGGTGTGTTTTTCCTGATATTCGCTCATGTCGATGCGCGTCATCATGTGCTCGTCGTCGAAGAGGTATTCGGCGAGGGCCTTTGCCAGCTCGGTTTTACCAACACCGGTAGTGCCCAGGAAGATGAAGGAGCCGATGGGCTTCCTGGGATCCTGCAGGCCCGCACGGCTGCGACGGACGGCATCCGCTACGGCTTCGATCGCTTCTTCCTGGCCGATCACCCGCTGATGCAATTCTTCTTCGAGGTGGAGCAACTTTTCGCGCTCGCTCTGGAGCATCTTCTGCAACGGGATGCCGGTTGACTTAGCTACGCTCTCTGCAATGTCTTCCGCGTCAACTTCCTCTTTCATCAGGCGCCTGCTGTTGGTGCTCAGTTCGTCGAGCTCCTGCTGCAGCTGCTGGATGGAGCTTTCCTGCTCCTTGATACGGCCATAGCGGATCTCGGCAACCTTGCCATAATCACCTTCGCGTTCGGCCTGCTCAGCCTGTTGTTTCAGGCTTTCGATCTGAGCTTTGGCGTTCTGGATTTTATCGACCAGTTCCTTCTCCTCGTTCCACTTGGCGCGGAGCGTGTCGCGTTCCACGGCCAGGTTGGCCAGTGTGGTGTTGAGTTCGCGCAGCTTCTCTTCGTCGTCTTCGCGCTTGATCGCCTCGCGCTCAATTTCCAGCTGGCGGATCTGGCGCTCCAGTTTGTCAAGTTCCTCGGGCATCGAGTTCATCTCGAGCCGCAGTTTGGCGGCGCTTTCGTCGATGAGGTCGATGGCTTTGTCGGGCAGGAAGCGGTCAGTAATGTAGCGGGTCGACAGTTCCACGGCGGCGATGATGGCCTCATCCTTGATCCGCACATGGTGGTGCGTTTCGTAGCGGTCTTTCAATCCGCGCAGGATGGAGATGGCGTCTTCCACCGAAGGCTCATCGATCAGCACCTTCTGGAAGCGCCGCTCGAGGGCCTTGTCTTTCTCGAAATACTTCTGGTACTCGTTGAGCGTGGTGGCGCCGATGGCCCGCAGCTCGCCGCGGGCCAGTGCCGGCTTCAGGATGTTGGCCGCATCCATGGCACCTTCGCCTCCGCCGGCTCCTACCAGCGTGTGAATTTCATCGATGAAGAGGATGATCTCACCTTCGGAAGTACTCACTTCCTTTACGACGCCCTTGAGACGCTCTTCGAACTCGCCCTTGTATTTGGCGCCTGCGATCAGCTGCCCCATATCGAGGGCATAGATAATCTTCGACTTGAGTGTTTCCGGAACGTCGCCATTGACGATGCGCATGGCAAGACCTTCGGCAATGGCCGTCTTACCGACACCGGGCTCGCCCACCAGCATCGGGTTGTTCTTGGAGCGGCGGGAGAGGATGTGCAGGGTACGGCGGATTTCCTCGTCGCGTCCGATCACCGGATCGAGTTTGCCCTGCCGGGCCAGTTCATTGAGGTTTTTGGCATATTTCTGCAGGGTGTTGTATTGGGTTTCCTGCGTCTGCGATGTAACCGTACTTCCCTTGCGCAATTCCTTGATGGCGGCGATGAGTCCTTTTTCGGTGAGGCCAGAATCCTTCAGCAGCGAGCCGGTGCTGTCGTTGCCCTGTACGAGTGCGAGGAGGAGGTGCTCCGGCGTCACGAATTCATCGGCGAACTGCTGGATGACCGAGCCGGCACGCAGCAGGGCATTGTTGGCGTCGCGGCTGATGTTCTGGGCCGGTTCGCTTCCCTGTATTTTAGGCAGGCGGTCGAGCTGGGCGCCGAGGCGTGTTTCCAACTGGCCCACATTAACCGCGTTCTTCTTCAGCAGAAACTCCACCGGCGAGTCTTTCTGGTCGAGCAAAGCCCCCAGCAGGTGCTCCGTTTCAATATTGGCATTCTGCCGGTTAAAGGCCAGTTGCTGCGCCTGCTGGATCACTTCGGCCGCCTTAATGGTATAATTCGATAAGTTCATAGCAAAGCTTTTTGCGTTTCGGATTGCAGATTTTCTCCTAAGTTCACAAATTAAATTCCAAGCCCCTCAAACCGTAATTATGACCTTTTTTGCTCGTTTAAACTGTCTGAAAGTCAGCTCTGTTGCGGCTTTTCTGCTATTTTTTCAGGTTTCGGGTGCCCAGATGGATACGGCTGCGGTCAGCGCCGTAATGCAGCAGGGTGTACGGCAACTCAAGGAGAACACGGCCGTACTGGCTGTTGGCAATAAAGACACCCTCATTTATAAGTACGACACGAAGCAGTTTAACATTGTGCGTGGGCAGGGTGCTGCGGGTTATATCACCCAGCTGTTTACGACAACCATGATCCTGATGCTGGCTGAAGAAGGCAAGCTCAGTCTCGACGACAAGATCGCCCAATATCTCCCCGAGTATGGTAAGTATGGCAAGAACTACATCACCATCCGTCACTGCCTGACCCACCATACGGGTATTGAGGCGCCTTCGAAACCTGCATTTTTTGACTACGGCAAGTTCGAATCCCTGGAAGAAGAGGCCAACGCACATGCACGCCGGGAAATTCAGACCAACCCGGGCACCGAATTCCGTTATTCTGACCGCGGCGTTCCGGTTGCCGCCCGCATTGCCGAGATCGTCACGAAAAAGCGTTTCGATATGCTGATCGTGCAGAAGCTGTTTCGTCCGCTGGGCATGCGGGCCAGTAATTTCAGCAATATGGAAGGAAAGCGCCCCCACCCGGTGTTCGGAGCACGCACGTCTGCGGCCGACCTGGTAACCTTCGGGCGTATGCTGCTCAACGGGGGTAAGATGGATACGATCCGGCTGTTGAGCGAGGCTTCCGTTCAGGAGCTGCGCCGCCTGCTGGTGCCTGCCGAAGAACTGATCAACGCTCCGAAGGAACTGGCGCGTTATGAGTATGCCATGGGCGGATGGGCCATCGGTGCCAACGGTAAGGAAGCTTCGGCCCTGCTGGTGCCCAGTTTCGGCGGCACTGCCCTGGTCATCGACTTTTGCCGGGGCTACACCTTTGCACTTCTTTTCAAGGAAATGGATAAGAAACTGGATCCCTGGGCCGATATCAAAGAGCAGCTCGACGGCGGCCGCGACGTGCACTGCAAGTAGGCCGAAGGAACACTCAGATGTTTACAGCAAAGGGCAGGAACTTCCTGCCCTTTCTTTTTGACTGCTTTTTAGGGCGTTTTCTGCGGCGTTACCCGCCTGTCTTCACCAGCACCACGGAGGCCCGGTCGGCTTTGTGGATGCTATTGAAGTAGTCGCGTACAGCCTTCCACTCGTTTGCCGGATAAACGCCAGGCCAGGCCTGCCATTCGCGGTAGTAGAGAACCCGGTTGTTCTGAAAACGTGCCTCCATTCGGTAATAACCGAAGGGTGCCCGTATTTCTACGGGTTTGGGCAATGCTTCCGGGCTGTATCCTTCCGGCACGGCCACTTCAACGCTGTCGATTTCCGTGAAGGAGGCGCGCAGGTGAATGGGATGTTCGCGTTCTTCAGCCAGCAGCTGGGTATTGCTCCGGTTTACCAGGTTCGGGATGAGGAAGAGGCGCTTCCCGGTGATGGTGGCATAGCGTGGCAGCAGTAGTTTGAGGTCTTCCCTGAGCTCGGGCAAGGTTCCTGCCGAAGGCGTATAGCGAAAGTCGGACACCTCATACTGCGCCAGGCCCAGGTTTTCATCCAGGAACTTGCGCACATCTGCCGGAGACATCGACTGGATCGTCATTGCCAAATCGTCCTGCAGTTCTGCACGGAAACGGGTGCTCGTTTCCAGGGCGAGGTCGCCCTCGCTGAGCAGGCGCCCCACGGCGCGCCGTTGCTGCAGGTTTTCGCGCCAGGTGTATCGGGGCGTTGCCACCACCTTGCCCCCCTCTGGTGTTACCAGCAACGCCTTACGGTTGCCGGTGAAGCTGCCCATATAGCCGGCCGGTGTGTTCTGGTTGGTGCATTCCAGCCATAGGGAGTCGTTCTGCAGGGGTACGCACAGGATGGCGTGGTTGAACTGATTGGAAGGAAAGTCTTCCATCATGGCCCGGCTGGCGGCGCGCTCACCGGCACTAATCAGCGTGTAGTAGGAGTTGATGCCCGCTTCCCGCAGCAGGCTGTACATATAATTGGTCAGTGCTTTGCAGTCGCCATAGCCTTTCTCCGCTACCTGCCGGGCTTCGAAGGTTTGCCAGCCACCAATACCCAACTGGATGCTGATATACCGGGTATGCTGCTGGAGCCACTTGTATAACCGGATCGCTTTTTCGCGTGGGTCGGTGATGCCGGCGGTGAGTTCCTTTACCTTGCTGCGGGTGGCTTCGGGTAACTGGTCGCGGTCGCGGTTGAGCTGCAGCATGAAGCGTCCCAGCGATTCCCATTGGCTGGCGTCGCCGCTATAGTTGCCGAGCGCAAAACTGTTCGGGGCGAAATACACGCAGAGTGTCAGGTCGCGCCAGAGCGGACCCGCAAAGGGGTAGGTGATGGCTGGGAGGTTACGGACCGTCCAGGTGCGCTCGAGCCGGCTTTCCGTTTTTTTCTCCTGCGGCTCGCCCGGATAATTGAAAGCACGGAATCGGTAGGTCGAAGCCGCCGGACTGACAAAGGTGAAACTGCTGTGCGCTACTGAAAGGTGCTCGTCATCCTGTGGTATCCAGGGCGGCATGAAAAAGGTATGGTTCAGGCGCTGCTTTACCTCGTATTCTACCGTGTAGGGGTATACGGGATGATCGAAACGATGGCTTTTGATACGGTTGTCTTCGAGAAAGCTCTCGCTGTAGGCACTTTGGTCTACAATATCGCGGCCCTTCACGCGGCGGATGAGTTTGCCTTCGGCATCGTAGAGCGCCCCTTCAACCGACTCCACGCGAATCAGTTTGTCGTAGTGCACGGAAAAGGAAGCGGCATCTTTGCCCGCATCCCGCAGGATGGTGACAGCGTAGCGCCGGTAGAGAACGGCTTCGCGCTCATTCACCCATTCGTACCGTACTTCTTCGGTGCGTTTTACCACGTGTGCATTGGTCAGCAGGGCGGGCTGCAGGGAAGAGACAGCGTAGGGGGCGTCAGCGGCCTGGCTCCACAAAGGCAGCAGTCCGAACAGCAGCCGTAAAAAGCGAGGGGTCATTTTTTCTTTTTTAAGACGATCTGTTCTTTGTGCTTAGCGACAACCTGGCTGAAAAATTCGCGTAGTACTTCGTACTCCTGCGCAGTGAACGTGGCTTTGCCGACGCGCAGACGTGAGCGGAGCGAGATCACTCCTTCTGAATGCGATATGAGGTATTCGAAGCTGCCTTCATTCTGTTCGTTCAATTTCATCCGCGTCGATTTGGGCAGCTCATCGAGTACATAACCATCAGGCACATATAGCGTCATATTGAAGGTCTCGTCGATGGCGTGGGGCATTTCCACCGGATACAGACGCTCTGGCGATTTCAGCGGGTTTTCCTGCATGCCTTCACCGAACATGGGGCTGATGTACACAATGTCTTCGTCGTTCAGGGGCATCGTCAGCTCGGCGCGGATGCCCAACGGAAAATCAAACTGCGACAAAGAATCGACCGATGTTTTGCCGAGCATGATCTGCTGTCCGAGGCTTTTCTGCAAGTCTGCGAAAAGGGTGGCTGTTCCTTTTTCGGCGGCATACCTCCGCATGCGGTACGACTCGATGTAGCCCGGCGTTTGCTGAAAGCTGCCCGTCCATCCCTTTTTGTCGGGAGAGCCCAGAAAAACGACAGTCTGTTTTTTCTCCCGTAGCGAGTCGGCGATCAGATACACCGGCGACGCTTCATTGTTCACCACGCGGCCCATACCGTTATAGCAGTCGGGGTGGAGGCGCCCGAATCCCATACGGGGTTTGCTCGCGTCGAGATGCCATGTTTTTCCGTCGATGTTCACCGTGGCGAGTATGTAATTGAAACGCGTGAGCATCGGGTAGGTGGTGAACACCGTGCCGTGCGAACGTGTGCTGATCATCACGGGATCGGCTTCGATGCCGGCATAGCGCAGCATGGTGATCAGCAGCAGGTTTACTTCTGCAACCGAGCCTTTACGGCTCTTGAATACGTCTTTCACCGGGTTTTGCAGGTAAATTCCCTCCTGCTGGGTGCAGGTCACATTGTCGCGTACAAAGCGGTAGATGCTGATGGCCTGCTCCAGCTTGCTTCCGCGCATCAGCTCCCCCATCACCTCCGAAAGATAGCCGTTGTTGTTATCGAGTTTCTGACCGAAATTTTCATCTTTTAGAAGCGTTTGGGCCTGCTGCGGCCAGGTGGGCACGAGATTGCGGTAGTTCAAGGGCTCGCGGTAGGCAGCCAGCTGAAAGTCGATGTGGCTGAGGTAGTTGGAGGGTGCCGACAGAAAGGCCTCCGGACGAAAGCCGGGCACTTCCCGGGTTACCCATCGGTAGGTGGTAACACCCGCCGTGAGCTGATGGCGGTCGGCCGGTCCGAAATCCTTTGGTTGAAGTACGGTAAATTGGGTGACCCGGTCCGACTTTTCACTGATGTAAAACGGAATATACCCTTTGTAGATGAACAGGTATTCGAGAAAACTCGGCACCTGCAGCACATACTCGCTCCAGAGGCGGGGCGTGCTTCCCTGGAAATCCCAGGGCTGCAGGGTATAGAGGTAATCGGAGGTGATCCGGTACTCGATATCGATGATGGTTCCTTCTTTCACCGCGGGCAGGGTGATCTTTTTGATATCGAGATTTCGGTTCTTCTTTTCTGTGAAAATCTGGTCTTTCGTCAGTTTCGTTTCGACGACTTTCCCGTTTTCCAGATTGTAGGATGTGGCTTTGATGTTCTCCAGGCGCTCCTCCAGGTCAGAACTCTGGTGATACAGCGGAATGCTGAAGGTCGCCTCGTCGTACCCGCCTTTCGACAGGATATGTACACGGCGGTGGCGGCGGAAGATGAAGTTGAACCAGCCCTTGGCATTTCCCTCGATCTCGGTCTGGCCCACATCGGCAAGAATCACGGCATTGGCCCCGCTATCCAGCGCATAGGTCCTACGTTGCAGCATTTCGGGGGTTATCTTTTCGAATTTGTAGACTTCGCTTTTGTTTTGGGCATTGGCCAAAATTGCGGTTCCGGCAAGGAAAAGGCTAAGAAAGATCGATCGCATAAGCTCAGTTGGTTTTCTTCCTCAAATAAATAATTTTTTTGCATATGGCAAAGGCATCCCGAAAATTAACGGTGCCCAAGGTGCTCAATCGGTCCCGGAAGCGGACCTTTGCGCCAGACATGTCTGTTACCGCTCAAAATACCCGTTGGATCAAAGAAGCCGCCCGGCGTCATGGCTTCGACTTTTGCGGCATCGCCCGGGCACGTCACCTCGACGAAGATGCCCGCCGCCTGGAGCGCTGGCTGAGCCAGGGGATGCACGGCGGCATGAGTTACATGGAAAATCATTTCGACCTGCGGGTCGATCCGACACGACTGGTGCCCGGAGCGAAGTCGGTGATCACCCTGTTAAAAAATTACTTTCCCGCAGAAGAAAGCCAGGCGGAGCTGAAGGTAGCCCGCTATGCCTGGGGTGCCGATTATCATGAAGTGATCCGCGCGCGGCTGAATCAGATGCTGGCCGAAGCGCAGGAATCCATCGGCGCCCTGCAGGGGCGCGGGTTCGTGGATTCGGCGCCGGTGCTGGAGCGGAGCTGGGCCAAAGAGAGCGGTCTTGGCTGGGTGGGGAAAAATGGCAACCTGATCAACAAGGGTGCCGGCTCTTACTTCTTTATTGCTACCCTGATCACGGATCTGGAACTGGAATACGATGATCCCTTTGCCCGCGACTTCTGCGGCTCCTGCACCCGCTGTATCGATGCCTGTCCTACCGCTGCCATCCTGCCCGGCAAAACCGTCGACGGCAGCCGGTGCATCTCTTATTTTACCATTGAACTGAAAGACGAGCTCATCCCCCAGGAAATGCAGGGGAAGTTCGGCAACTGGATGTTTGGCTGCGACATCTGCCAGGAGGTTTGCCCCTGGAACCGGTTCAGCCAGCCGCACCAGGAGCCCGCCTTCGCACCTATTCCGGAAATACTGAATCTGAGTACCCGCGAATGGGAGGAAATGACCGAAGAAGCCTTCCGGAGAATCTTCCGCTTGTCTCCTTTAAAGCGCTCGAAGCACAGGGGCATTCAACGCAATCTTCGTTTTCTGCGGAGTGACAACGGGCAGCCGGGCATAAAAAACGAAAACGGTAATCTGTCCTCGTTTTCCTGAAAGCGTTTGACACGCTGCTTTTTCTCCCTTTCAAAACTGTATCGCGATCCGGCTCAGGTACTCCAACTGGTTCGTGGCGCCATAGCGATACTGGTAAAGCCCGTCCAGCGAAGCCACCAGCAGGTAGCCGCCGCGTGCGATGGCGCCGAAGGCATATACACCCGGAACATGCTGGCGCAGCATCAGGTTGGCGGGGTTCGTGGCATCGTAGTAGCGGATGCCATCCTGTGCATCGCAGGTAAACAGGTGGGCACTGTCGGCCGCCAGGTAGAAGGGGTTGTTCAAGGTGTAAGATCGGACCAGCTGGGGGCTGCTGAGGTTGGCGATGTTCACTACGTCTACTTTACTCGTAGTGCTTCCGCAACCCGAGCCGCCTCTCACGACCACCCAGGCAAACGAACCGTCGGCCACTACCTGGTCGCAGGGGGTGGCAAGTGGGAAGGCACCGGAATAGGACGGCTGCGCCGCATTGTTCAGGTTGTATACCTGTAACCCGGCAGGCGTGCGCACGAGAAGCCCGCTGCCGAACGCTTCGATGCGCTCGATCGGGTTGCCGGCATTCTGGTCGGACTGCAACTGGGGTTGGGCCGGGTTCGCCAGGCTGAAGGTGCGGAGCCGGGATGCCGAATGGGTATACAGGTGCTGTTGGATCAGCGCAAAGCGGGCCGCATTCAAATCGCCCAGCAATTCGTTAGCGCCAAGCCTGCCCAGATCGTCGCAGGCGCCGGTGGTGTCTTTCTCCGCGAAATCCGCGACGACGAAAGTCTGGTCGGGGGTCGTTCGTGGACCGTTAAAGGCCTGCGACTGGTCGGGGAAGGCATCGTCGATGATCCGTACCGGCCGGATGTCGTTCATGTTCGAAAGATCGAGTACTACCAGGTCGGTCCAGGAGTCGGCATAAAGATAGGCGCCCTGTACCGCCAGGTCTACGTTGCCCGGCAGGGGGAGAAACGCATGCGGCCGCGGGGAGGCGGGGTTGCTGTTGTCGATCAGGTGGATGCCTTTTCCGAATTCGTTCAGAAAAATCCAGTTGCCCTGGATGATGAATTTGCCGGGCGACTGGATCGGGCGTGCCGCTGCACTGTGCATGTCGGCACGCACATCCGAAAGTTTACGGTATACCGGCACTTTGATCTTGAACGTAGACCTGCAGCGGTCGCGTGTGCACGACGCCAGCAGCAGTGCTGAAGTGATGAGCCCTAAAAACAGGCGGCTGATCCGGTTCATAAGTTAGTGGTTTACGGCACGGGGCCCTCTCTTAAAAGTGAATGCGTGCCTGCAGGGTGGCCTGCAGCAGGCGGCGGTTATGTTCTTTTTGAAAAGGTGTTTGTCCGATCTGGATGTTGGGGCCGATGCTGAGGCGCTCACGGCCACGGAACCTGAAGCCGTACTCCAGTCCGGCGCTCCAGAACAGCAGGTTACGCTCCATCTGTTCGGTGGAAGGAGTTACCTCGCCGCTGGCCGCGTTGAATTGGTAGCCTCCTGCCAGCAGCCTCGTAAGCGTGATGCCGGCCTGCATGCGCAGGGGAACACGGGGCAACAACTGGAAACGAAGGCCGGCCGGCACCGAAAGATATTGGTAGTCCGACTGGATCTCAGTAGTGCGAACGCTCGGAACGGGCGCCGCTACGGCCATTATGGAAAAGCTGCCCGAGCTACGGCTGCGTACTTCATAGCGGGTGCCGATCTGCAGGCGGGTATAGGCAAGGCCGGCATAGACCTGAAGGCGCTTGCCGAAGTGGCGGGCCAGTTCCGCACCAACCGACCAGGTGGGTCCGCCGGAGAAGTCGGGCCCTGTTTTTTCATAGCTTGCCATCGCTGCTGCCGCATCGGGCGTCGCCACCGCGTTTCCTTTACCGGCCTGCGGATGCACATAGCCGGCCTGTCCGGTCAGGCTCAGCTGCCAGCGGTGGGGGCGGGCCGGTTTCGGAGTTGCCGCAGGCTTCCCGGCTACCGGTGCCCGGCTGATTGCCGTGTCGGCTGCCGGTTCTATTTTGCCGGCAATTGCGGTGGAGTCGGTGCTGTCGGGCGATAGCTGGCTACCCGTGATTTTTTCATGGAGCGGAGCAGCCTCCGACGGGATTGATGGGTCCGGGCGGTCCTGCTTCTTGTTGATCAGTGCCGATGCCAGATCAGGTTGCTGTCCATACGGGCGCGTTTTGTGGGCTTCATTGTTCCGGCTATTGCGGTTGCTCCTCCTTTTCTGATCGTTTCGATACTGGTGATTCCGCTCCCGTCCGGACGCTGCAGAAGCGACCGTTTCTTCGAAGGATGCCGCAGCCGAAGACCTGGCAACCGGGGATGTCGTAACAAGCGATGTGGCATGCCCGGATGCTGTCTTTTTGCGGCGCCGGGTGCCGGTGGCCATGCCCGAAGCATTCTGTTGCGGGCCGATCACGGGGCTGAGCGGCTTACGTTCTTTGCGGGAATCCGACGGGTGCAGCGCTGGCTCCGTTGCGGTTACCGGTGGCTCACTTTCTGCGTTAGCGGCCGGTGGCTCATTTTCCGGGTTGCGGGCAGATGCCTGCTGCCGGTTTGCAGGGGCGGAATAAGCTGTTCCCGATTCGGTGGCGGGGCTTTGGGAACCGCTTCCGGATTGCTCTTCACCAGGCGCAGCGGGCGTTGGAGCTTCTGGCCGCGCCCCGTAAGTTTGACCAGGCTGGGCGTTGGACGCTGCTCCGGTACCGCCAATCGGTCGGCTGATTTCAGATCCATCGCTGTTGCGCAGCAATAGCCAGCAGCTGCCGGCAGTAAGCAGGAGGCCAAAGAACAGCCAGAAAAAGCCACGGCGCCGGCGCCGGTCCTTACGGATCTGCGCCTCTACGGCCTCCCAAACGGGCGGGCGGGGCTCCAGGCGTAGGCTGCCCAGCTTTTTTTCTACGTCGCGTTCAAAATTATTTTCGTGCATAGCTTGTCTTTTGGTTGTTTGCCCGGTTGTTTATCCAGGTGATCAGCAGTCCGCGTGCCCGTGCATATTGCGATCGTGAAGTGCCTTCGCTGATGCCGAGCAGGGCGCCGATTTCTCCATGGCTGTAGCCTTCCACCGCATACAGGTTGAAAATGGTCTGGTAGCCCGTCGGCAGCTGCCGCACCAGTGCCAGCAGTTCTTTGGCATCGAGATCCACTGCCGGACTGTCTGGCGCCACCGGGTGCAGGTGGTCTTCTTCGAAGGACAGGCCGGTATTGTAGGGGAAGCGGCGTTTCAGGTAGTTCAGTGCCGTGTTGACCATGATCCGCCGGATCCATCCACCGAGTTCGCCCTCGTTTCGATACTGTTCCAGGTTGCGGAAAACTTTTACGAAGCCTTCCCGCAGCACGTCCTCGGCGTCGTCCATGGATTTCGTGTACCGGTAGCACACGGCGAGCATGTCGGCCGCAAAACGGTCGTACAGCTCTTTTTGAGCGCTCGGTTTGCCCTTCAGGGCCTGGCGTACCAGTTCACGGTTGTCCATCATGGTGGAATCAGGGATCTGACAGCGCCTTCAGCGTTTTCGTTGCAGCGGCGGATAAAAAATCAGGGCTTTTCCTGCTGGGCTTCCTCGCGGAGGCGTCCGATGCCCTGTTCCATCAGGCTGCCATAGGTGCCTTCCAGGAAAAGGCTGCTGAATTTTTCCCAGGGATACCAGCGGAAATGAAAATCGGAATACCACTGAAGTGTGAGTGAGTCGCCACCGAGGCGGTGGATGCGGAAGTTGTTGTCCAGATCGCGTGCGCCCGGGTGCTGCAGGCGTACCCGGGTAAGGCTGTCGCTCCGCTCGATCCATTGAAAACGGACCTTTTTCAGGTCGACGGCCGTATCGGAAAACCAGGGATGCCAGCGGGGCCACTGCGCACTGTCGTTGACCAGCCCGAGAATGTTCTCTGAACGGGCGGCGATATTTGTGGCTCTCGAAATCCGCACCTTTGAAGGGATCAGGAAAGCGATGGCGGTCCACACCAGGAAAAGCAGCACGACGCTGATGAGGGCGAGTTTGAGCATGCGCATGGCGGTAAAGGTAGGACGGCGCTCGCAGGATCTGGTGAAGGAGCCGGCTTGTGGGCTCCGTTACACGCCGTTCCGGGTCAGAAAACAGCACTTAGTCCCACTTGAACACACGCACGGTGGCCGCATAAATGAGGATACCCCAAACGCTGAGCACGGCAATTTCGGGCCAGCAGGAAGCCAGGCTGGCGCCTTCAAAAGCCACATTGCGCATGGCGTCGTTGAGCGCGGTGAGCGGCAGAAAGCGAAGTACGGGCTGCAAAAAGCCGGGCAGGGCCTCGCGCGAGAAGAAAGTGCCTGAAAGAAAATACTGCGGAAACATGAAAATGTTGGCGTAGATGGGGATCACGTTCTGATTGCGGGCCACATTGGCGATGAAAAAGCCGAATCCCATGAACACGAGCAGGGCCAGGAAGCACAGGAGCAGCATGTTCGCAAAGGTGATCCAGCCATGCGCGAGCGTGAACCCATAGGCGAAACGGCCAAACAGGATCAGCGCAATGACGATGCTCAGCTGAAAAATCACTTTCGACAGGCTTTCACCCATAATGATGTAGCCCCGGCGGATGGGAGTGGAGTAAAGCCGTTTCAACACGAGATTTTCCCGCAGCGAGAAAAACAGGAAGGCTACGCCAAAGATCGCCGAGCCGATCAGCGAGAAGCCGATCATCCCCGGGAGGAAAAAGTCGATCATTTTATAATGCCGGCCCGGCTGTTCGCGGGTGCTGATCGTTGCCGTGGTGGGCCGCCCGGGATAAAGCTGCTGGTCGAGCTGGTGAATGACGTCACGCAGAACCGGGTAAAGCACGGGCAGGTCGCGGCTGCTGGCCTGGGTTACCCGCAGGCGCACTTCGTAGGGGCTGCGGGTACTGTCGCCACGTTCTGCTATCTGCATAACGGCTGTGATACGGCCCTTGCGCAACAGGTCTTCGATGTCTTTGTCCGGGTTGTCGTTGGCAACGATATGCAGTCCGGGCGCATGCCGAAGTGCCTGGTACAGGACGGTGCTGCTGTCTGTGTTCTTCTCAAAGGCTACGTCCACCGAAGCACCGCCGCCGCCCCGCCCGATGGAGCCGAAGATCATGATCAGCACCACGGGGAAGAAGAGGCCGAAAAAAACCAGCTGCGGACTTTTGAAGGTGGCCACCAGGCTGGCCTTTGTGATGGCCAGCATGGCCCGCACCTGGTTGTAGTGTTGGGACATAACGTGAGTTAGGGCCGCAAAAATACGGGCTGCCCGGCTAAGGGCTCCGATCTTCAGCGGAACGTATACTGGAAAGGAAGGCGGGCCTGCGGCGACTGGCAAAGCTGGCGGATCTGTACCAGCTGCTGGTACACGGCAAACTGCTCGGCACCCAACTGGCGGCGCAGTTCCGCTGCGGGCTCCTCTTTTTTCCGGTTCAGGATTTCATCGACCCAGCTGCCCTGCTCGGGAAATTCCCGCAGACGATAATCGCTGGTCTTCGCCAGGCGTGCGGCACAGCGTACGGCGTCTTCAAGAGAGCCGATCCGGTCCACCAGTCCCAGTTGCAGGGCCCGGTTGCCACTCCACACACGTCCCTGGGCAATGCTGTCGACATAGGCAAGGCTCCTGCGCCGGCCTTCGGCAACGCGTTGTTTGAAAAGACCGTAAATGCGCTCCACTTCATTTTGCTGAAACGCCTTTTCCTGTTCGGTCAGCGGCCGG
>Ga0164290_1000971_pt1 | contig 62139 bp, 54 predicted proteins | sample Micstemetagenome_FD_108782 | JGI IMG/M metagenome (GOLD analysis project Ga0164290, IMG submission 108782) | Contaminated culture microbial community from soil near Moab, Utah, USA - Microcoleus steenstrupii SON62 (Illumina Assembly) | ecosystem: Environmental > Terrestrial > Soil > Soil crust...
AAATGATGAGTGCTTTGAGCCGAGGGGCTTTGTGGAAACTTCAGGTTGGCGTCAACCGGAAACCGTAGCAAGAAGCCCGCACCACGTGAAGGACTGACTGAAGCGTGATGAAATACTGAGCTCGAATGCAACGAGCAGTCAGGCAGTAGTAAGAATACCAGCGCAGAGCAATCTGGCTGGTATTTTTGTTTGTGCTCTGAGACGTAGTCTGGTAGCGGCTTGGAGTACCTCGTAGCGACATGGCAGCGCTGGCGGCTCGCACGCATCTATGTGGTTACTCTATTCCTTGCGTTTTCGTACATAATGGAAGAGAAGTGATAAAGCCTGGTCTGTTGGGTTCAACGCCATGTCGCCGATCCTTGAGATTTCACTCTTCTTTGTTTTTGCGCTCTGGGTTATTCCACTGACCTGGGCGATTGTTCATACGGTTTACGCGATTCCCGGGAAAATCATAGACACCCAACGTGGTCTGAGGGGTTTACTCTCCACAGTAAAGACCTTTCCTGCACGATATAGAGCGAACCAAGAGCTCTGCAAGATGACTCGAGCACAGGCTTTGCTAGAGAAACGGTTTCAAGAGGTAGAGGATGATCTCAAGACGTTCCGACGTCTTCTAAGTACTGCTATCTCGAAAGAAGATAAGTTGAAGGCGGATCTTCAAAAACTTCAAGGGGAAGTTGATGAAATTGAGGCCGAAAGCGGAGGCTGTAAAAAAGGCTCAGCTCGCGTAGCACAAAAACGAAATGAGCTTGAGTCTGCGCGCCGTGATCTGGAGCGTTGTACGTTTGAGCTCGAGCGCCTCCGAAACAAACTTACTGAGAAGGAAGCCAACGTTTCAAAAGAATATTCCAAAAAGCAGGTCGCGGTCGCAATTCTGAAAGCTGACTATGCGACAGATCAGGTGTATGCCGCATTGTCCAATGTCTCAACTGAAACGGACTCTTTCTACACGAGAATGGAACTGCGTGTCTTGAAGCGCGAAGCGGATGCTTACCTGAAATTCTTTCTTGAAGACAGGTATGTGAGTTTCCCCACTGTGGCGAAGGCTATTAACAAGCTACCAATTGAGAGATTGGAATTGTCAGAACTTCAAGAGGTTTTGGAAGCGGTCGACGCCGCTGCCGATGACCTCGCTTTGATTCTAGTTGCCGGCATGAATTATGGAAAAATCTTATCGCTGCGAGTGAAAGTGGCAAGAGCTGAAGTCAGAGCTTGGACTCGGAAAGCAGAAGAAGCTAAATTTCAAAGTAACTCAAAGCAAGCCGCACAAGCAGAACAACGCCGAGCTGAATTCGCTCTTGAAGCAAGCAACCTTGAAACTATGATTGAGTCGGCGAAAATCTGTTCCGACGACTTTACTCAAATGCATTCTGGTCTTGCCGCCAAGGAGCGCGAAATCTTTGACCGAATTGCTGAACTAGAAAAACTCAAGCGAGACCTTGAACAAATTCAGCAATCCGGGAGCGCTGAAGGGAACAGCGCAGATAAAACTTAGGAATGGTCTTGTTCTTAGCGCAAGAAGCCGAACAGCCACAGAAGGGCAATAATGCCGGTCGGAACGCCGCAAATCCACAAAATGAATGCCTTACCCATAATCCTTGATTCTCCATTTTTCGGTACAAGGGCAAGACTTGGCGCCTGTGGCAAAAGTTCCTTTTCTGCGGTGGGAACCCTGAGAAGTCAGTGGGTGTGGGTGATAGCGGGTGGGGGTGCTTTGTATGTCCGGAATGGACTCTGGGGATATTCGATCCCCGTCTCTTTTGTCTCGCTTATTGCCCGAGCGCTTGTTAACACGTTTTTGACTGCGATCTCTATGTCCGAAGGGCTTCTTTGATGACCCTGGAGTGTGATCTTTAAATGTCTTCTGGGGTAGTTGAAGCTATGCGTGGATCGGATAAACTAATTGCATCAACGGTGAGCACGTCACTTAAATGTTGAGTGCTTTGAGCCGAGGGGCTTTGCGGAAACACTAGATCGGCGTCGATCGGAAACCGTAGCAAGAAGCCCGCACCACGTGAAGGACTGACTGAAGCGTGATGAAATACTGAGCTCATATGCAATGAGCAGTCAGGCAGTAGTAAGAATGTCACCGCAGAGCAATCTGGGTGACATTTTTGTTTGTATGCGTTTCTTACTGGCGCAATCAATTGATGGGATTGGAAGATGGGTGGATCAGGAACAACCACGTTGTATAGACCGGTCGGCGCGAAGGAATTGGAACTCATTGCTGAGTCCAAGTATTTGGCGTTTCCTCCCCGGCTCTATTTCCAACCGATTTTCTATCCTGTGATGAACGAGGAATACGCAACACAGATTGCGCGGGATTGGAACACGAAAGATGAAGCCTCAGGATATGTTGGCTACGTTACCCGTTTTGAGGTTGGCACTGAGTACTTGTCCAAGTTCGAAGTTCAAGTGGTTGGTGCAGCGGAAGTTCACCAAGAGTATTGGATTCCAGCCGAAGATCTCGATGAATTCAACAAGAACATCGTTGGAAAAATAGAAGTTATCTCCACTTATGTAGGCGAAAAGGCTAAGCAATAACTTGCTTACTTTGCCGCCTTTTGTTCGAAGTATGGGTTCGGCAAGATTGGCGCCTTCTCCATATTCTTGTCAGCCTTTTGCGTATCCATTTCTTTCACAAGCACGGATGGTGCCACGATGCTTAGCGCGTCTCCTTGAGACGTGGTCGGCAACAAAATCGGATACGCTGTCGAATCATCGCCAACCGCAACAATGTCGCGCAGAGTGTTTAATCCTACTCCGTTAAATGGCGTTATACGCGCGATGGTCTCCGCGCCAGTTTCAACATCAATTCGATAGACGAGAGATGCTGGCAACAAATTGAAGCCAGAGCGTTTGCGCATCGAACCCATCATGCCCATAAGAATCGACTTGGGATCCAATACAGAAGTGAACATATTCTGTATGCGCCTCACGACCAGGACTGATTTTAGTCCTTCCTGTTTCCCAAGCTCTCGCAACTTTTTGTATAGCTCTTCTTTGCTTGTGGTGGCATCTGTAGTTACAAACAAATTTGTTGTACTAGCAAGGCCATATCGCGAGTGACCATTGCTTTGTTTCACATAGCGACTTGGTGTTCTTGTAGAACAGAATGTCTTGAGAATGCCCTTGTCTATGAGAGTGAGCTTCTCTGGCTTAACTCCCTCGTGATCGATGCTCATGCCACCAAAAAGTTTCGTACCCTTATAGTCAGTTGCGGCAGGGTCATCTACAACGGATATGAAAGTCGGCAACACACGTTGTCCGAATTTATCTTTCAATGGGTTTGTGCTTCCCATCATTGCAGCCAAGCCGCCACCGAGTGGATCGATCGGATTGCCAAAGTTCTGACCGATTGTTTGAGAGAAAAACTCGCCGCCTGCTTCACCCTCGAAAAGAATCGGACCGTCGTAATCTTCGATGAGTGGTGCCTTGATGGATTCAGTCAGGCGGTCACCCATGGCGCGTAATCTCTTTTCCATTTCTGGAACAGTTGGAAAATCGGATTCTGAGCGGCCAACGAAAATTTCGCTGTCGCAGACTACATAACCATCTTCGGCGCGTGCTGATGCAGTTGCAAGCAAAACGAACTCAGGTCTTGCTGAGAAAGTTTTGGTGCCTTCACTATTGATGAACCAGCGATTGAGCGTGTCGAGTCCGAACATCACAATCGACTGATCGACCTTCGGGTAGTCTTTGTAAACCGCGGATAGTTGCCGGACAGTATTGCTCCACTTCGTTTCGTCGCACATTACGCGCGACGGCTGTTCGACCAAAGTCACCTGTTTTTCTTTTGAAAAATCAGCCGGTCTATCCTTTACGGTATTTTGCTGCAAGAATGCTTTCTTAGCTTCTAACTTTTCGATTGCATCCTTGTATGCATCGTCAGTTTCGCTCCATAGCGACTGCCGCAGAACTTTGTAATCATCATCTACGGTGATGTTTTCACCACGCGCCATTCTTCCACCCATGAGCATTCCGAACAATCCGCCATCGGAAAATCTCGTATTGTCCAAGTCGTAGTCGCCAACTCTCAGCTCAACATTTAGATCTCGATCTCTCTCGATATTTTTCGAATCAATTGCGCCGAACGAACCAGCAATTCTCACAATATCTTTGTCTTTGACCGTGTAGGAAATGAAGTACGGTGCTTCGTGCCCTTTGATTCTCAGCTCTTTCATCGAGCGATCCATTTCGTCTTTCATTGCTTTGAAGATGACGTCATCTTGCGCTTGCGCCCTAATGGGAGAGCCAGAAATGATAGAAAGGACGGCGATTGCAACAATTGGTTGTTTGAGGTTTTTCATTTCGCGGCTCCTTTAGCTGGAGACTCAGAAGTCGTTTCCTTGTCTGGTTCTGACATTGGAGACGGTAGCAGCGGCGGCTTGTCCTGCGCTTTATGTTGACGTTCCACTTCAATGGTTCCGACCAATAAGCTAGGCGACGTCGCTGACACCGGAACCCATCCTGACTCCGCACCACATGTTCCGTTAAATGTGTCATCGTCATCAGCACCACACATGATGCGCTCGAGTGAGGCGAGTGGTGTTCCAACCAGATCGGCGCCGCGCATCAATTGGTCCGGTTTTCCATCAGGAAACACTTTCCAAACTCGCAGAGGAAGGAGCTTATACACTTGAGGCAGAACAGATTGGGTCATGGTGAAACCACCGGCAATTTCATCGAAGATCAACCCGTATGGCTTTCCTTGTTTCTTAACTTCCTCGATCAGCATCTCACGCAGTTTTGGATATGGAACGCGCTTTGCACTGTCGATTATGAGATTGGCTTGTCGAGCCACAGGATCTCGACCCGGTGAACACCGTCCATGTCCATTAGAGGTAGTGAAATCTTTAATTGGCGATCGTCCCATGAGGAATGTCTTCAAGACACCTTTATCGACCAATGTGACTTTCGATCCCGGTACGCCTTCGTCGTCGAATTTGTAATGACCGTTGAGCGCCTTGGCGCCAAATCGAACTCGTGTCGGATCGTCGCTTACCGTCACGAATTCTGGCATGATTTGCTGTCCGACTTTCTTCGCGAATGTTCTTCCTTCGTCCTCGCTCTTTTGCCTGTGTCCTTCGATGCGATGTCCGAAGGTTTCATGGAAAAATACGCCAGACGCCTTTGCTTTCAAAATCGCTGGACCAACATATGGCTCCGCCACTGGTGCCATGCGCAACGCGACAAGATCTTTTGCGACACTTGTCACCATTTTTTCGAGGTGAGCTTCATCGGGAACATCAGCGAGCGAAGGTGCTTCGATGCCATCATACAAAGCCAGCCGCATGCCGTCGCTAGCTACTGTCTTCGCCGTGGTGAAAACTCGATATTGTATACGCTCGTCTTGAATTTCCGTACCCTCGCTTGTCACCAGATAGCGCGTAGTTTTGGTGGCAGTAAAGGCAACATCCGAATCTTCGATACCAGGATAAGAGCGATAAATTTTCGACAAACGTCTGATTCGGTCTTCCCAAAGTTTTCTGTCGACATTCAGTGAATCGCTGACTTTGAATTCTTTCTGCGGCGCTTCCAGGGAAAAGTCCGCGGAAGCATCCTCTTCTTCGACTTTCACGTCTTTGTTCGCCAGCACCATCATGTATTTCTTCTGCGCCGACTTGAACTCGGAATCGGTCAGCGCCCAAAGTGCAACTCGAAGCGCATCCTCGTTGTCCTCCATTGGCGTGAATTTGAATGGAGACCCACCCGAGAACATGCTGCTGATGTCGAACCCGCCGCCACGAACCGGATGGCTGTTGTCGCGCTCGGGAGAGCCGACGCGCAAATCGATATCTACGACACGTGATTTCTTAGCCCGGTTGGTGCCGAGCAAGCCGCCAAAAGTACCCTTGATATCAACGGTTTCAGTGTCGTATACGCGGTAAGCGAGAAAGTAAAGGGGCGCATTGCCGGCATTTTTTAAGCGGCTGAACGAACGATCCAGCTCTTTGCGCATGGCGCGCAGTACCACGTGGTTGTCGCTTTTGGCGCTGCCGGAATGCGCAGCCGCGTTCCTAGAATGCGACTCTTTGCCGTTTTGGGACTTTTCATGGGTCGTCTTGGCGGGCGTCTGCTTCTCTGCTGCCTTCGGTTTTGGTTGGCTCTCAGTCGTTTTTTGGGGTGCCCCGTAAGCCGCCAAACTAATCGAAACTGCCAATGTTGCCAGTGTCAAAGACAGGTAACTGCGCGCGCGAATGTTTCCGTTCATTTAAGCCTCGGATAAGTTCTATAAATGGTAACTACCACTAAAGACGTAACGAAAAACCTACTGGAATATGTTTTCTCATGGTAGAAATGAGCGCATGACAGTTGAATTGATGGGCTAGATTAAATGGCGCGAACTGCGATTGTGATTGGTGCGGGCCTGGGTGGGCTTTCGGCGGCGATCGCGCTCACGCGAATTGGCTTCAAGGTTGAAGTTTATGAGAAATCGCAGGAGCTGAAGGAGGTAGGCGCTGGCATAGTGCTTTATCCGAATGCGATTAACGTATTGCGGAAACTGGATGTCTATGACGCAGTCGCCTCTGCAGGTAGCTTTGGAAGACACGGCAGGTACATGACCTCAACCGGCAAAACGCTTGTAGAGATGGACCTGAGAGATGTTGGTCTGGACAAAGAGGCGATCGCTATCCATCGTGCCGACTTGCAACATGCCTTGGTGGAGAAGTTGGGCGCCGACAAGATTCATCTCGGAATGCCATTGTCGAGCTTTGAAGACAATGGGAGAGTTACGGCGCGTTTTCCAGGTGGGTCTTTTGCATCTGCGGATTTACTCGTAGGCGCCGATGGATTGCACTCTGTCGTGCGTAAGCAACATCTCAAAGACGGAGAGCCTCAGTATGCGAACTGCTTTGCTTGGCGCGGTGTTTGCGAGGGAACATTCGATGGTCTGCCGGATGACAGTGGTTTGTTGATCTTTGGTGCTGGATTGCAATTCGGTGCGATGCGCATCGGTCAAGGAAAAGTCTATTGGTTTGGTGCGGTCGCTGATAAGAAAGGCGCGCAAGGAAGAACCAAGATAAGTGACGTTCTTGAAAAATTTGGAAACTGGGCTACACCAATTCCACAGTTGATCAATGCTACAGAACAAGAGTCCTTACTAACTCACGACCTTTATGACCGTAAGCCGACTTTCAATTGGGGCAAGGGTGCGATGACTTTGCTTGGGGATGCCGCGCACCCGATGGTGCCTTTTATGGGACAAGGTGGCTGCCAGGCACTAGAGGATAGTATCGCCCTCGGTGCCTCACTTAAAGAAGCGCCATCGATTCCGAGCGGTCTGCGCCGATACGAAAATCTTCGCAAGGCGCGAACAGCAAGTTTCGTAAATCAGTCGCGCAAATCGATGAACGCATCTATGACAAGTAATCCGATAATCGTTGCCGCACGCGATCTTGTGTTCAGCAAAATTCCATCGCTAGTGCTAATGAAAAACTTCCACACACTCAATAGCTACGATCTTCCGGATTTGGATTAGTTCAATAGTTTGCAAATATCTGTATGCACTTGCTTTCCACTCCTGGTAGGTGGAATTTTTGTCCATTCGTACGCGGCGATTTTCACTTCTTTATTGTCTGGTAGTTTCTGAATAAGAGCCAAAACTACCTTGCCGATTTCGCAGTAATCCGGTCTCCAGTTTCGAAATAGCCTCTTAGTCTTGATTACACCTAGAGCCATAGCGATAAGGTCGGGATCGCTGAAGTCCCTTATTTCAGCAATAGACACAGCTATGCTAATAGCATCTGCACCTTCAAGGGCAGCCTTCATTCTGTTTAAGTCTTCGGCCTTTTTTGTGATCTGATAAATTTCAGTCGCTACTATGGTCGCTCCGTGTCTTTTGGGCGCACTGTCGAGCCAATATCTAGCGATTTGAAGCCATTCGTCATCAAAATCCATATGTTCTATGCCAATGAATTTTGCGGTTTGTGCTGACAGCGTGGCTCCGGTTGAATGTCCAGATATCGCTACTCTTGTGGGTTTCGCTTCGCTTGTGGTGATTCTCGTTTTCAATTCTACGCGTTCATATGCTTTGATAACCCGCGATCGGAGTCTGTGTTTAGGATGGCTTTCTAGCCATTCTTGCACTAACACTCTTGATTCGTTGGGCAGTGCACACCAACTCGTTTCAAACAGCCTGATGAAAATCTCGAATCTTATTTCAGTTATTTTGCGGGACTTTAGCCAAATCCAAAGTTTGTCTGCCGCATCATCATTGACAAAGAACATTCTCGTTTTTTTGTAAAACTCCTTAGCGAAGCGACTGGAGAAATGTTCTTCGGCCCAATCACAAACGAATGAAAGTGAATTCGAACTCTTTATGCCTATCTGATGCAAGACATCAAATGCTCTTTTCCTATTCAATTCATCGTTCAGGAATGCGTAAATTGATTCCTTGTTTAATTCGAGATCGGCATTAACCATTGCCTCAACAATCATCTGCTTTTCCCAGATCTGTATGTTGGAGACTAGTTTCTCTTTGGCGATTGAAATTGCTGCTCTGTCTGAAGTGTATTCAATGAGAGCACACAGCAAAAATAGGTTGAATCTCAGCTCCAACGATTTTTTTGCTAAAGCAATCGTCTCTTTATCCTGTGTAATTCCAAGCAATGAGGAAAGCACCATTTGTGCTTCATAATCGTGGATTTTGCACTGTCTTAGCCAGATTCCTGCATTTTCAATCATTCCTTCATATCTAAAGTTTGTAAGAAAATCTATCCAAAGGCTACCGGCGGCAGGATTGCCGGGGTTTGCAACTAGTAGCTTAAATGCCCACTCGAACTGCCGAAGCGTTACTCTGTTAGAGTCCCTAAAATTCTCAAAAATGAACACCCATGAGTTTGTTGCAGCCCATTGCGATAGCCACTCAAGGTCATTCTGAACTCTTGGATGAGCGAATATCTTGGACAGAACTTTGTCGGTGTTTTTGCTAGTCGGATTTTGCGTTTTGAGCCAATCTATTGCCGTCGCAACATTTTCGTCGCTGAAATCTTCGTTCAGAGCTGCAAGAATTCTCTTCGCGTTCACTCGTGGATCCGGTTGTCGCTCAGCAGATGGCTGTAGGTGAGAGCATCCTTAATATGCTAACAGGCTTTAATGACTATTTGACAACATCGTTTTGGTAAACTCTTAGCGACTTGTCTGTTTGCGGCAAGTGACCGGGTTTTGCAGGTAGAAATGTTTGCGGGAGCGATGCTCATGTCTTTTTCAGCTAGCGGGTGGGGGAAGAGAAAACTCTCTGTGGCTGTGGCGTCAGCTCTATTCGCGATGCAAGGACTGCCGGCATTCGCTGAAGGCGAGCTTGCAAACGCGTCGCCGGATATGCCTTCTGCCTCTGACAAGCCCCCGGTGGCGTTTGACGCAGTGTACAAACCCGCTATCGCGGGAGCGAAGAAGGCGCTGAAAGAGAAGTTAGATAAACTAACCAAGTCGGATGAGAACGCTGCTTCTGAAGCCGCGTCCAAGTTGGCGGCATGTGAATTTGCAGAGGAAGATTTTAAGTCTGCCGCAATGCATTTGAATCAAGCTATCAAACTGCTTTCGGATACAGCACCTAATCACAAGAGCAGATTGGTTGGTTTGCACAAGCATCTTGGTGATTGCGAGATTATTGAAGGACGAGTTTCTACTGCAATTAAGCACTACGAGGCTGCGGCTAAATTGCTTTATACGCTGGATCCCCACTCACCACTCAAGAAGAAAGTTCTTCGAGGACTGGGAGATGCTTACATGCGCGAGAAGAACTACGGCAAGGCAATTGATACTTTTAAGGCGCTCTTTGATTATCAAAAGGAAACGAACGACCTCTCAGTAGGATGGACAGCCGTTAGTTTGCGTGATGCGTATGAGCAGCTCGGAAGAAAGTCCGAGGCTGACAGATACTTTGATATCTCCTCTGAAATTTTCAGACCGCTCGTTAAGAATGTCGGACTTCAAAAACAGGACCACAATGTTTCACAAGTATCTCTCGATTTGTGGGATGCGTTGGAAGTAGAGCCCGAGTCGGCACCAGCTATTTCTTGGGAGCCAGCAGGCGGTGCGAAGCCGTGGGCGATCCTTCTATGTATTCACGGTATGGGTCTACATAAGTCAGCTTACGAAGCCTTTGGCAAGGCGATGTCCGCTCGCGGAGTGACTGTGTTTGCATTGGATGTTAGAGGATTTGGCTCATGGTGCAAGCTCGATCGTCCTAAAGTCAATTTTGAATTGAGTGAATCAGATATCTCGCACATTGCGGCGATGTTGAAGAAGACTTACCCTGACGTTCCAATATTTTTGCTTGGAGAATCGATGGGTGGTGCCATTGCTCTGCAATCTGCCGTCAGCTGCAAGGATGCGATTGGTGTCATTTCGTCAGTGCCTGCAGCCGATAGGTACAACGGTACCAAGACAAAAATGAAAGTTGCTTGGAAAGTAATCGTAGGTTCGAAGAACGATTACGACATCACCAAAGATGTTATCGAGAAAGTCAGCAACGATGAGAGACTTGTCGATGAGTGGAAGCAAGATAGAGAAGCTCGCTTCAAGCTGGGTACTGATGAGCTGATCAAGTTTGACGCATTTATGAAGAGCACAAAGGAAAAGGTTAAACAACTCGATAAACCCGTGTTGATTGTACAAGGTGGTGCAGATCCTTTGGTAAAACCCGCGAGTACGATCGAGCTTTATGATGCGATTAAGTCGAAGGACAAGACTCTCATTGTCATGGGATTCAAGGAACATTTGATTTTTGAGAACGAGCAATTCTTTCCCATGATGCTTGAAGGCGTGACCAACTGGTTGCGCGCTCATTCTGGTCTGGACGGCGCCCCACCCTGGAAGCAGAAGGAATTACCACCAGCTGCGCGAAGCCCGGCAATACAGTTGCCCACCGAATAGCGCATTGCTGCTGGCTCAATTCTATTATCCCGCTATTAGCTCTTCCGCTTTTCCGCCAGCATATGAGCGATTGGTGGCGGACCATCGCCGAGGTGAAATTCATTTGCTTTCTTCTCGGCATTGTTGTCGTCCACTGTTCCGCGTTGCATGTGGCGCAGGTACTCGCCCCAGTTCTCGACGAAGAATGTTTCTACATATCGTCCGGCTTTTGCAAGGTCGCCAAACAAATACCACTGATAAGCACCATTGCGTCGACGCAAAATTTCTAACGAGGCCATCGTCTGGCGAAATTCCGACATGCGTTCCGGATCTATCAAATACTCAACCGTGACAAGGACGGGTCCATGATCGGGATGTGGGTCTTTGATAATGTTGGGCTCCGGCGCGCGCGGCGTACGTAGGTCACTGTTTTCGGAAGAAACAACCTTGAATGGTGCCGAGCAGAAAGTACCGACCGCTAATAGTGCTGCAGCCGTTAGTAGTGCAATCGGCATGCTGGTATAAGAAGCAAATGTTCCCCAGACTAAACTCCCACCAGCAAGGCAGCCTTGAAAGGTGAACAAGAAGACTGCAATCGCACGAGCACGTACCCAGGCGGGCACAGATGTTAGAACACCGGCGTTGAGCGCCGCGTTGACCATGATCCAAACCAGACCTGCGAAAAACATTACTACGCAGGCCATAATGAAGTTGTGAATGAAAGGCAAGGCACCCATGGCGGCTGCAAACACTAAAGCGCTGACCATAAATAGCAAGTCCATAGACAGGTGCTTTCTTACAATGGGAATCAGTGTTGCGCCGAGGAGGTTGCCGACACCAAATAGGCTGAGAACAATACCGTATTGTGCGGCATTGAGTCCGTATTGTTGTTTTGCCATCAAAGGCAAGAAGGACCACAGCGCACTGGCACAGGCGACGAACACGACTGTCTTGATTATGACTGCACGCAATGCTTCTGAATGGCGAACATACCGCATGCCTGCTTTCATCGCACCGACTACGCGCTCTGCAGGAAGGTAACTTTCTTTAGGTGCTGGTTTCCACCAGATGAGGGCCGAAAGCATCGCGAGCATAGTTGCTGCGTTGATCAAAATTGCTGTACCTGGACCCGAGCCGCTTACAACAACCCCTCCCAGTGCTGCTCCAATTCCACGGCAAAAATTGAAGCTCGCAGCGTTAAGCGCAATGGCATTTTCCAATTCTTCCTTTGGTACCAATTCTGGTGCCAGAGCATTCCATGCCGGGGAATACATTGCCCAACCCAAGCCGACTAGAAATAGAAGAAGCAACAGCAGCCATGAGGTCATTGCACCATTTATGGTGAGCAGCCCTAGAATAATGACTCCTATAAAAACCCAAACTTGAGCACATAGCAACACTGTTCTTCTGTTGAAAATGTCTGCAATGGCACCGGCAGGCAGAGAAAGAAGAACAAATGGAAGGTAAATTGCAGTTTGGAGCAGTGCCACCATTATCGGTTCCGGTGCCAGTGTCGTCATTAGCCACGCAACCGCAATGTCTTGCATCCAGCCACCCAACAAAATTGCCACATTGCCGATCATTAGGATGCGAAATGCGGGTTGTTTTAACGGCGCCCAAACAGATTTTGTCGGTGTCTTCTCGCTTGCGGTTATGGAAGCTGAATCAGTCATATACTAGGTCGCGGTGCTGCGTAAAAGTTTGGAGGATTTCCAGTGGCTTGTGTTGACGCAAAAGCGCTTAGAGAGATCTGCCACTGACTCTGCATAGAACTGAGCAAGGAATTTCTCTACTTCGCTTCCGCTCGTGTCATGTTCGCTCGGTAAATATGAATTGACTTTGTTTGCCATTGATGGTGGCGAGAAATTAGGGCTGATGTCGAGAAACTCGAACAAGTCACTGATCTGTTCTTGATTGTTGAAAAAATCTTCTGAGATCAAGATTTTGATTTGATCGCGATCGAAATGTTTCAGATAATTGTCTAGATATCCGGCGTACTTGCCGCGCCTCAGATAATAATAAGGCGCACAGCCGACTATCTTCTCTTTGTCGTACGGGCGCTCTGAAAATGACTCGTCCGTGAGAGCCTGTTCTATAGTGGCATCTTCCAATTTGTTGCCGACGCTGTACCAGTAGTTTGAGATGGCTCTGTCCACTGGATCACGCAAAATGAAAATGATTCGTGCATCTGGGAATGATCGCGCTATTCTCTCAATCACCTCACTATGTTCCATGTAACACACCGATTTTTCCCCGCGCAGCGTCACATCATCGCGAGAAAAGTATGTCTTGAGATACTCGTCTATTCGAGAGGGTGCGTCTGGTTTGAGAAAGAATTTGGGTTCCGGCCACCACGGCTGATTTAGTTCTACTTCCGGATGTTCCGTCAGGATGGCATGAAGATAGGTGCTACCTGATCTCTGTGCGCCGGCAATGAAAAAATGTCTACTCACCTTTGACGATGCTTCCGATTGCGTAACTGGAATTCATTGACATTGTTTCGAGCAACCTTTCAACGTATTGCCCGAGTGCGCCAATAATGACTGCCAGGCTTGCATTGGAGAATGCCATGATCGCCAAGGCTGGTGTGAATTCCGGCAAGGAAGAGCTTAGGAAATAGTGCTTAGCTGTAAAAGCAACTCCGAGAACTAGACTAAACCATGCTGTGCCGTATCCAATATTTGCAAGTAGCTTGGGTAGTTTCGAATAATTGCAAATTATGGTGCCTACGAGTTTTGCTATTCGCTTTGGTGTATATGTAGATTCGCTGCCCATACGCTTATGATGTTCAACAACGACATTTGCACGTTTTGCTGGATCTGAGCAAACTAATGCAAGACCATTGATGTATGGAAAAGCTGTTTTGTACCGGCACATTCGTGCCACCAAATCCTTGCTCATTATTCTTACGTTTGAAATGTTGAGATCTTTTGGCTTATCGAAAATGATTTCGTTGAGACGGCTGATTATTTTGCTGCCGATGTTTCTGTAGAAGGCATGTTGCTTTTTAACGAACTTTGCAAAAATCAATTCAAGGTCTTTCGCAACCGCAGGTTCTATCAATTTGAACAGTTCTTCCGGTGGGTTTTGTAAATCGGCATCGATGGTCAGCATATAATCACCCGAACTATTTGCAAGCCCGCAGAGTACGGCGGGATGCTGACCAAAGTTGCGTGTTAGATCAATTGCGACAATATTTGGATTATTGGCTATCGCTTCATTGATGACTGCCCACGTATTGTCTGTGCTGCCGTCGTTAACGATGACTATCTCATAGCGGCATTGTCTCTTCTCAAAAGTGTCTGCAATGCGCTGGAAAAGCTCTTCTATTTTGTCGGCACCATTGAAGACTGGTATCACCACGCTGTATCGGAAACTGCGCACATCTATAACGCTAGGATCAGCAAATTTCTGATCGGCGTTTTGGGAATTCGTTTCGATAGGTGTGTGGAGCAATGTTGTTGCCATTAGCGCTCGATAATCTAGCTCCGTGAAAATCGGTAGGAGCAAGTGACCAACATGACAATCCTCAATCTTACACCCCCAAAGGCTGATCGGGATGAAGTCGCTGCCCTTTTTACGTCAAAAATGGGGTTGCTGAATCGCGTCTCATCTGGCGTTGTGTTTTGTCTCGAGTTCGTTTGCGCCTGTGGCTTCTCGCCGTAGGAGCCCGACCATTGCTTTCGCCACAAATGGACGCGCTGATGATGGACGTCCAAACTCGTCGTAGTAGGCATCTGGCGCCAGTGATTCATACCAATTGGGAGCGAGCATTTTGCGGTCGTACTTCCAAATGTCGAAAGGATTCTTGTCCTGAGGTGGAGTCAATTGTTCGTTCAAATGATTGAGCAGAGGCGATGACGGATTGTCACTGAGCCGATAACGCAAAAGCGCTAGTTCTTTACTTTGGGGCTCGGCGATGTAGGCTGAAACAGTTTGATTTGCGGAGAATAAAGAGACCAGCGCAGAAGCTAATAATGCACCTGTCACAATAGTTTTGCTCACTGAGAGTTTCTCTGAAATCCCTTGTATTGCGCAAAAGAAGTAGAGCATCATCAGTGCTGAAAGAGCATAGAGAGTGCGATAACTCGCCCAAGATTCTGCAACGATCAAATTGGGCGTGTAGCATAGGACGGGCAGGGCGATGAGTAAAAGAACCCTCTGTTTAAGCCATTCTTTGGGTTCGAGATTTTTGATGAAGAACCACAGACCAACCACAATAGTAGTTGCAATTGCTATCGCGATGTACGGGCTTGCAGCGAGATTGTTAAAGTTAAGACTGTTTGTAAGCGGTTCTGCAAGAAACCATTGGAGCTTTTCCAAAATGTCAAAGGAGAGATGGTCACGGTCTGATAGTAAGTAGGCGGCGTAATCTTTTTTCCCCCACATGCAGATCATGTATTCAATACCGCAAGCAATTCCGAATGCGGAGAATGCGACAGCAAGCAGGCGCCGGGAAACCTCCCACTGCTTAGGCGAAAGCGCGTCTTGCGCCATGCCAATCCAAAAGAACATCGCTGTGGTTTGATGCATGGCCATAGCGGCGCTCAGTGCCAGCACCGTTGCCAGATAAAGTCCGGCAAACGCTGGTGATTTTAGCGGTTTTTCCGCTGCGTATTTCGCTAGAAAGAAGGAAACATACGCCAGCGGAATTCGGATGGCGCCGAGAAATCCGACCAGGCTCCATCCAGAGAGGACTTGAAACGGTAACTGAGAAAACACAAGCAAAGATAATGCAAAAGATTGTGAGCGGTTCCAACCAACATGCATCGCGTGGCGAAAGAAAAGCGTTGCTAACAGCGCCGTGCCGAGTGTTGCAATCACGCGTAGATAGACTAAGTCGTTGATGCTGTGGAGCGATGAAAAAGCTAAAGCAATAAAAGGCAAGTTCAGCGGACGCCCTTGCGACATCATGCTGCCTACGATTTCAGGACACCATGCGCCTTTCGTAAGTGTGAGAAAGAGTAGATAGTAGTCATCTAGTATCCCGTAGTTGTGCAGGAAACATGGAAAGTATGTGACAAGCAAAATTGCTGAGAAAACGGCAAACGTCAGCAGCGGATGAGGCTTTTGGATCTTTGTAGCTGTTGCCGCCTCGATTGTTGGATTGTCGCTCTGCATAGATTCCTCGCCGTAGATGGCGGCAAGTCCAAAAGTTTCGGAGATGAGCACAAGATAAGAATCTCGACAATGATACCGCTCTGCCGTTTTGCTCATGGGACGGTGAGAATAAGTTCAGCGGATGGGCTTTTCCTGAGATTTTGTCTGTGCCGCCTTCCTCCCGACAAGTGCTATGATCCCCTATCCGTGAGAGATGCCGGGCGTGCTGGCGGGCTGGATGAGTTTTGTCTAAGCCGGCGCGTCAAAGTGATTGATTGAGGTTGGCGCCGACACGATGGTTTCCGGACGAGTCATAGAGTCGAAGAGTTCTGAACTGCTCGATGAACAAACTCATCGTGGCGAAGGTACGCTCGCCCAAGTATCGGTACCTGCCCAGACGGCGTCGCTGGTATCATCATCAACCTCTCCTTCTAAACCATCTGCCCGCCGCCTCCACTTCGACAGCATGCGTGCGGTGATGTTCTTATCTGTGTATGTCGGTCACGTAACAACTTCTCACATCAGCAACTATTGGGGCAGCGGTTTCGTCAATTCCGCAAGCAGCTTTGGATTCTATGCTTATCTTGTTTTGAGCGGTTTCTTGATCACTAGAATTTTGGTTGGCAGTGATACGGGCAAGACGTGGAGCGACGTGCGAGACTTTTGGCTGCGCAGGACGCTGCGAATATTTCCAATTTACTATTTGACTCTTGCCGTTTTGCTCACCTTTGGCTGGCTGCCGGAGCCACTCCCATTTGTCACATACGTTTCGAACGTCTATTTGTTTTTGATCAATCAGATGCAGGGGCCTGCTTGTCATTTGTGGAGTCTTGCTGTTGAAGAGCAGTTCTATTTACTGTTTCCTATTGCTTTTCTCTTTACTCCGAAGAAACATAGACTGAATCTTGTTCTAGTACTCTTGGCTCTATCCTTTGTTGTGCACACCATATGCGCCACCATGTTTCCGGGGCATAAATGGAAACTTCTGCTTCCTTCTTCCGGGCAGTGTTTGTTGTTCGGTGCTATTGCCGGATACTTCGATATGAAGTTGAAGCAACGGGATGAAACGAAGTTGTTCGTCTTTGCGCTTCTGCTCAACCTGGTTTTGATAGCAGTTCAATCTGTCGACAAGACATTGCCACACACACTGATCTTTGTAGACTCGGCTGCATTAGCCTTGTTCTTCTATTCACTCTGGCGCACTCGAAATGAGTTGATATGCAAATCACTTTCCAACAAATTGTTAGTGCATCTGGGCCAAATCAGTTACGCAATGTACTTATTCCATCTGCCGATTTTGTATCTTTTGATTGATTTTCCGCTGCCCGAGAAGATTGCCATCGGTTTCGTCAGTACTGCACTGTTGGCTTCGGCATCATGGTTCTTGTTTGAATCACCCATTAATAATCTGCGCAATAAGCTCATTCCAAGCCGCGTGTAGCATCACATAGGTTTGAACTTCATTCTGTAGACTTCAAAGTCCGCACTAGGATCCGCGAACACGCAAATAAATATTGGTCTGTGTTTGTAGTGCTCTGCACAAAATTCCGCGAAAAGTTGATTGCTCTTTTGGTCGCTCACGAAGTAAACGTTTTGCGATTTGCAGGCATCCAGAAGATTGGTGATCCCATGGCTTTCCAGCATGTCGTAGCCGACAGGTAGTATCCCCCACAGTCCGGTTCTGTAGATGTCAAAGTTGGCGAAGTATTTGCGCAGGTTTTGGAACGGGCGCATGTATTGATACGGAGCGGAGGTTCCCAGGACGATGTACAAATGTCCTGGCTGTGGATTGAGCCTTTGAATCGCCTGTCTGATTCTCTTCTCTTTGTCGTTGTAATATCCTAGGTCCAAATGCAATTCGCTGATCGTTGAATATGTATACCAGCCTGAGACCGCGCACAATGCAAGAGTTGCAACCGCCCTTTTGGATTTCTCCGCGTGTTGAAATCTCTCAATAATGTTTTTCAATTTTTGCCTGTCCATAAAGACAAGGAGTGTTGTTATGGCGCATGTCATCAAGGCAAGGTGCAGTCGGGTGGGGAGTTTCATCCAAAAGGAGAGGTAGAAGATCAGCGACGAAACTCCTGCAAACCAAACAAGCAATCTTGGTTTGCTCATTATTCGAACATCTAGTAGCGGCAACATGACTAGGCACAAAAGAAAGAGAGGCAAGATCGCAGCACGAAGAGTCCACTGAAGTTTATTACTTGTAAATGGTAATTCTGCTTGCTTGGCCGCTTGTGTGAGCGCTTCAGTCGTATAAATTTGTCTGTCTGCTACGAAGAACTGCTTTACCAAGGCGAAGTCATTCTCACTCAACTTAACTCCACTTCGATATAGTCTGTCCGAGTCGGCAATGTCGCTAAATGGTTTGAAGAATTCGCGAACACCTGTGAAAACTGGCTGTGTATCGTAATAGAAGTTGTTCGCTAATTTCAGACCAATGCCTAACATTACCGCTAAAGCAAAATACAGCAGAGGTCTGAAATGGCGTTTGACCAATTGGATGTTCCAAGGAGCAATCGCAATAGCTGTTATTGCACAATACAAGGCGACGAGGATAAAAGGCTCAAAGCGCATCATCGCGGCAAAAACTGTGGCGATTACTCCTACAACCACTGCCCATTTAGGAAATGCCTTTGCTGAAAATCTTGAAGTGAGTGGGAGGCAACAGAGCAAAAGGAAACCTGCTTGCGTTAGTAGCGCAGTTGCACTTGTGTATTGAAGTCCATTCACAATGAAGGCTCCAATCAAGACGTAATAGATGAGGAATAGCACAGCGCCAACGGCTCTGTTGAATCGCAACATCAGGACCATTGCGATTATTGAAAAACCGAAGATCAGAGCGCTAAAAAGATAGATTGAATACCAAGGAACGTCCGGCAAAACTTTGAAGAAACACATCAACGGATATGTAATCAGGACGTTGGTAAACCATGTCAGATACGTTGGAGAGTGCGTCAGACCAACACCCGACAGAAGGAGAGTGAAGTTGATATCGTCGACGGTTTCGAAATGCGCAGGAAAGATAAGTTGCGTGAGAGCAACGCAACAACAAGCCAATGAAAGCGCATACACAAAAACTGTACGGATTGATTGTCTTGTGCTCTTAGGAGCTTTATCAATTGTTCGTTGCGCCGGAACTTGTCCGGCGGAATTCGTTTCGGTCATGAGCGTCGAGGCTTCAACGAACAGCAAACCGGGGGTATTGGGGGGCGTGCTTTCCGATTTTAGCACCCTGTGCAGGGTCAACGCATGCGTCATCCGTTGCAATGTGCGGTCGACGCATGGGGCGCCGCGACGGTAGTAACCAGCAGATTTCCATGCGACCTGGGCGAGCGTGTGCGAAAGCTGGTGCTCGGTTCGTTTGTGCTAAGCTGAATGGCTCACCGGCTGGCATGAATAACGATTTGTCGAAATGGCTGAAATGTTGTCAATTAGACTCGGAAAAAGGGATGCTCTGGCTTCCGTGATTTTGGCCGTGCTGGCATTTGTTTCTTTCGGACCTTCTCTCTTCGCTGGTTTCATAAGCGATGACGGGCAGCAATACTCTTACATCTATAATTACCTGCATAGTCAGCCATTGATGCTGTTGCAGAATTTCACTAGCTGTTGGATGCAAGAACCGTTGTGGGGATTGCACTACCGCCCTATGATGCTGCTTCCGCTTGTCTTTGATGTTTTAGTTTGGAATCAAAACACGGTTGGTTGGCACATTACGTGTCTGTCGATTCATTCTGCATGCACAGTGTTGACATTCTTGCTGGCACGGAAGTTGCTGCAGAAGCTTGCCTATTTCGATGGAATCTCAATTCCTTTTCTTGCAGGTGCCTTGTTCGCTGCACATCCACTACATGCAGAGTCGGTGGCTTGGATCTGTGGAAGAGTAGATAGTGTTTGCACCTTCTTTTACCTGACCTCCTTTCTTTCGTTCTTGTATTCTCTCGATGCGAGTGGCAGACATGCGCGACTTTCGCGGATCGTCAGTCTCTGCTCCTGCGCTGCGGCGCTCCTGTCAAAGGAAGTTGGAGTCACGATTCCAGTCGTGCTGGCATGGTACGCATTTTGTTCTAGCTTGAGCGCTGTTCCATGGACAAAAGCATTTTTGTCGGCGCTAAAAGCAACGAGGGCTTATTGGCTTTTGCTTGCTGTATACATACTTGTTAGATCCCTTGCGCTTGGCACATTTGTTGGTGGCTATCACGGTTTTGGTTCTGTTGCACTCGACGCAATTTGGCTGACAGGCTTATTGCATTGGCGATTATTGCAAGGAGTTTTCGTCCCAATTTCCTTGCCTCAAATGACTGAGCTAGACTCTGCTTTCAGAACGCTGATCGCTCTATACGTTGCTATCGCCCTGGCATCAGTAGCGCGTTTTGCTGTTGTGCGTGACTGGATAGTTTGGAGACCGCTCCTCTTTCTGTCTGGTTGGTTGCTATTGGCATTTGCGCTGGTAGCGCGTGTCTGGTACGCGGCTGGCGGCTTGCCTGGTGGTCGTCACTTTTATCTTGTTAGTGTTCCGCTCTCCATTATTGCAGCGCTGATTGTCATTCCTACATCTACGAAAAGTAGCGCGGAGAAGCAATTGCAGAAGTTCTCAATCGGCATAGTCGCTGTCTTCAGTATTTTGCTCGCGGCGCTGTCATTCAAATCATCAGAGCTTTGGATTGAAGCGAATAGATACGAAGCCGCAACGGAAAAGGGCATAGCTGCTCTGTCCGCGACGAATACGGATGCACGTCGAATGGTGTTTCTAAACCCTGCCGCCACGTTCGAGCATCTTCCTTTGTATCCGACCTTTGTGAATCTTCAAGGGTGTTTGATGCCGCCGCTCTTTGCCCCGGATGTTCACAAAAAGATTGCAACACTAAGAGCGCATATCTTCAATTTGGATTTGCTGAACAAGAGTGCGCTGGTGGCAAATATGGAGCAGCCGAACACAATTGCATTCGGCTTTGATGGTGATACTCGTGAGATTCGCACTCTGCCGTCTGACTACTTTGTGTCCGATCCCTCGTCGCCATCGCATATCTCTGTTGATGGAAAATTGCAGCCGCTCACGAAGGCTCCTAGTGTGACAGTTTATGCTTTGTCGCCTTCTCAATCTATGAAGAAGGGGCTGATTGATTGCGTTGAGATAACAGCCTCTTGCGTCAAATCGGACGACATGAGTGGAATTGATCCATCTATGCTGCTGTCCTGGGCTAAAGATTTCGGTGATCGAAAGAGTGGCGTCTTAAATGCATACAAAACACCTGATGGCGCTCGGGCTGTTTGGCGGATTGATGATACGGATGCTCTCGCCAGTTCGCTTACATGCTTCATGGAGGCTGATGGAAAGGCGCACAAATATCGTTTTCATCTGTCGGAAATTTCGAGTTGGATTTTGTTTGGCAGTCTTTCTGATTTGCAGTTGACTGTTTCTCCGCCAAGCACTGAGATCACGTCAGTGAAATTCTTGAATCTCGAGAACGAAATTCCGAAATTGTCTGCTTCGCCGGATCGTTGGGCGAGGCAGCAAAATGGAACCGTCGCTCCCAGGTCAAACGATGCACTCGTTTTGAACTTTGATGCGACAAAGATCGCTGGAGCGAGTCATGTGATGGCAGAGATCTCCAAACCTTTCGAGTACTATGAATACTTCAATGCTTCATACAGGCAGGATGCGCTGTCACCAAACTCACTCAAGAAATATTCGCTTGAAGGATTGAAAGGCGAAATGGATTTATGGCGTGAAGATTTTAAGGTTCCGGGTGAGTATGATGTGCGCGTCGCTGCATTCAACAAGGACGGCAAGCTGATCGGATACGTTAGTGACCCGGTGACGATCTCGATCAAGTAAGGGTCCGTTGACGCATGGCTATATGCGCGGGCTGTTCTTTTGTCCTGGATTGCATATATAAGGAATGTGTTTTGAGGCGTCGGCAGCGGGGTGACACGGTGTTGGTTTTTTTGTGGAAACTGTCACTGAGTCTGGCTTTGCGGCGATTTTCTTGGGTTGATTTCCCACGTTGACATTATGAGTTCAGAAATGGTATTTTACCAGTAGGTTAATTAACTGATTGGTAAAATACGATGAGTTCGCACGATCAACTGAGCACTACATTTGCTGCGCTTGCAGATCCTACTCGAAGAGCCATTCTTGCTCGGCTTTCTGCAGGTGAAACCTCCGTGACTGATCTCGCGGAGCCGTTTGATATGAGCCTTCCGGCTATAACCAAGCATTTGAAAGTTCTGGAACGTGCAGGACTGATTTCGCGCAGTCGTGATGCTCAATGGCGTCCGTGTCGGCTAGAGGCAAAACCACTTGAAGCGGCCGCGGACTGGGTCGAGCAGTACAGAAAGTTCTGGGAAGACAGCATGGATCGGCTTGAGGAATATCTCACCGAATTGCAAAAGCGCGAGAAGAAAACCAATAAAGACAATGACGGTGACAATAGAGGCAGGGATGATGGCAAACAGTAATTGATTCTCGAGGCTGTTCCAATCAATGCTAGTGAGCTTGAGCGCAAGACATTCGAAGACGGATTTGAATCGATGAATGGTGGTTACGGCGCTACGCTCGATAAGCTCGATGAATACCTTAAGACCCTGAACTAGGGTTTATTCAATCCGCATCTGCGGATCCAGCCCCCAGCCGATGAGAATTTCTCTCTCTTCGCTGGGGGATTTGGCTTTCTTGAATTTTGCTCCTGATTGTCCCTTGACGCGTCGCTCGCATTCCGCCCAGGACTTGTGGCGCTGCAAAACGCCATTGTGATAACTCAGATAGGTTGTTGGGCCAGACCCGCCGTTGCCGCCTTTGTTGCCGTAGCCTGTGCTGCTGCCCTTGCCATAGCCAGTGCTACCACCTGCGGTGCTAGGCTTCTTGTTCTCTGGAATCGGCTCTGCGTCAGGAAGTTCGTTTAAGTCTATGAAATATCCATCGCGGGGACCAACATAAAGTTGCTCTGGTTTGCTTTTTGCAAACGACACTGCGATTTCGTCGCAACGCTCATTGCCGGCATAACCAGAGTGTCCGCGAACATATCTCCAATCAACACTGGATGGCTTAAGTCTCGTCACTTGGCGTAAAAGCTCTTCCCAGAGCTCGCGATTCGCAACATCCTTTCCGTCGGCGCTCTTCCATCCTCGCGAGCGCCAGCCCCAGATCCACTGCGTGATTCCTTTGATCACGTAGGACGAATCTGTATATAAGACAATAGGTGTGGCCTCTTTCAATTCCAGCATAGCGAGTGCTCGAATTGCGGCAGCCATTTCCATTCGATTGTTGGTTGTTTCCTTGACTCCTCCGCCGAGCTCGTGCACCGTGCCGTCCGGCAGCGATACAATGCAGGCCCACCCGCCAGGACCGGGATTTCCCGTGCAGGCTCCATCCGTGTATATAAGAACTGATGATGGCGCTAAAGTCATGTTGGTTAGGAATTATCGCACAACTCTGACGAAAGGGGCGTTGGCTAGGGAGTGTGCGTGCTGGCGCGGCTTGGTGAAAGAGTGCGGCTGCTCCAGATTTGAGTTGACAAACTAAACTGCTATCGGCAATACTTAAGTATATGCTTAACCAATCTGAATCGCTTGATCTTGTATTCCAAGCGCTGGCTGATCCCACGCGGAGGGTCATGGTTGAGCGCTTGACTCGCGGACCAGCATCGGTCAGCGAGCTTGCGCAGCCCCTGGACATGTCGTTGCCCGCGGTTGTTCAACATCTTCAAGTACTCGAGACGAGTGGTCTTGTTCGAACTGCAAAAGTTGGGCGAGTGCGGACCTGCACCATAGATCCGAAAACGCTCAGTCTTGCGGAAAAATGGATCAGCGAGAGGCGTGCACTTTGGGAGCGGCGATTGGATCGTCTTGGCGATCTTTTAGCGGAAGAAGACGATTGATTGGATGCGATCAGTGTTTTGCTTTCGAGTCTATGCGAACTGAGCGGCTTCTGAGCTATCTGATGTAGGGCGGCATTTTTGCCGCCCGAAAAGGCGCATGCAATGCGCCGTTGCATTCTCTACGACTTGGTGCCTTTTTTCAATTTTTTGATCGCCTTTTCGGCAAGTTCTTTATCTGGATAGTTCTTCTCTAGCTCGGAAGCTAGTGTTTCCGCCATCCACTTTTCTGCACCGTCAATATCTGCCCAGAGATATCCGCAGTCCATAACATAGGCTTCTGCTTCGCGTTCATCTCCAAAGCCGATGGTGCTGGGTGCTGTTTCGGGCAGTGGGAGAACTTCAGCCAAGTAAATTGGCACGTGATTATTTACTTGAAAAGCCTTAATTAAAAACTGATTCGTTTTCTCTGACTCACCATATTTCCTGAACAAGTGAAGAGCTTTTGTATAACTGAGCACAGCACTCGCTTCATCCTCGTGTTTTGAAAGCAGGCGTTCAAGCTCTTCTCCGCGATTTGCCTCGAGCAGGCATGCGGCAAATTGATAGTGAACACCCTGATGATCGGTGGGATTCCACTCCAGTAGCTTGCGGTAAATGTCCAATGCTTCATCAATCTGATCTTCCCACTGCAAATCAATTGCCAGCATTGCCATGGCGTGCATTAGTGGGCGCGTCTCGCTAGCTAACCAAAAGCTGCCTTTATAACGGCGTTCCCAGTCATTGCCTAGCACTTTTTCCGCGGAGGCGATCGCCTTTCTGTATTGCTTCATGCGAGCAGGGCGATCCGATGTTTCTTCCGCGATTAGCGAGTGCGCTTCAGAACAGTCGGGGAAAATATCGAGTGCTTCTTTTGCAAGCGCGAGTCGCTTCTTTCCCTCTTCAGCGCGAGCTTGAGAAACCTTCTTCTGCGCAAGACGCAGTTGCTCTGGTGCTTTCGCTGCACCGGCTGTTTCGCGGCGAATCAAGAAAACGTTCGATTTGGTGGTGCGCTTTGTCACGGTTGAAGACCTCGGCGTAGACGCGACTTACAAAGTCATGATTTTATCAGAGCTTCGCGCCTCACTTCAAGGTTTCATTGTTTTGAGTTTCTTCGCAAGAAAGGGTGCTGTTTTGCTGCTTGCCGTTTTTGACACTTTCTCCGGTGTTCCTTTGGCGACGACCTTTCCGCCCAACTCTCCTGCGCCTGGACCAAGGTCGATGACCCAGTCTGCGGAAGCGACAACATCCATATCGTGCTCGACGACTATGACGGTGTTGCCGCCTTCAACCAGCGCATGCATCAGAATCATTAGCTTTTCCACATCAGCTGGATGAAGGCCGGTTGTCGGCTCGTCCAGCAGGTAAACTGTGTTGCCGGTTTGAACTCGCTGCAATTCGGTAGCGAGCTTAATGCGCTGAGCTTCTCCGCCAGACAATTCTGTTGCCGGTTGTCCAAGTTTTAGGTATCCCAATCCGACATCGCGTAAGGTTTTCAGTGCGCGTTCAACAGCAGGCAGCTCAGTGAAAAATTCACTGGCGAAGTCAACTGTCATATCTAGAACGTCAGCTACGGTTTTGTCGCGATATTTGATCGCCAGTGTGTCTTCGTTGTACCTCGTGCCACCACATGCGGCGCATGGACTGTAAACGCTTGGAAGGAACAGGAGTTCAACAGAAACAAACCCTTCTCCTTCGCAAGTCGTGCAGCGCCCGCCGTCTACGTTAAAAGAGAATCTGCCGGCATTGTAGCCTCTCGCTTTTGCTTCGGGCGTGGCGGCGAATTTCTTGCGGATGAAATCGAAAAGCCCTGTGTATGTAGCGAGATTGGATCTCGGCGTTCTGCCAATTGGTTTTTGATCGACACACACCAGTCTCTTGATGTTTTCAATTCCATCGATTTTTGCTGGACGCTGTTCATCAATTTCTTCTTCGACTTCCTCGGAATCCTCCTCTGATTCTTCTTCAATTTTTTGATTACCGAGTGCGGCGCTAAGCGTGTCCGCAAGAACCTGGCTTATCAGTGTTGACTTTCCGCTGCCTGATATTCCGGTTACCACCGTAAGAACTGAAAGAGGTAGGTGGATCTCCAGATCTTTCAGATTATGCCTGTTAATCGCGCTGAGTTTCATCCATCCCGATGGTGCAATAGGTTTTCTCGAGCTTTGCCTCTGTTCGTTGAAAACATACTGCCGCGTCAGCGAATCTTTTGATTTTGAAAGTCCTTCTATTGGCCCGCTATACAGCAAGGCGCCACCTTTGTCGCCTGCGTGAGGCCCTACATCGACTATCCAATCAGCCGCGCGCACAAGATCCATTTCGTGTTCAACAACAAAAAGAGAATTGCCGTCTTCCTTCAGTTGTGTGAGCGTTTTCAAAAGCGCTTCTGTGTCTGCGGGATGCAAGCCGGCGGACGGTTCGTCGAGAACATACACAACTCCAAAGAGTCCCGAGCGCAGTTGCGTCGTAAGTCTCAGTCTTTGCAGTTCGCCCGCCGATAGCGTGGGCGTAGAACGGTCCAGTGATAAATAATCTAGCCCGAGTTCGCTTAGCAATCCAATTCGATCGTTCAAATCCGAGACTATCAGTTTTGCAACTTCTTCGTTTGCCGCAGTAGTGTCAATGCCTTTCGGTGCAGGTGCTTTTGATTGAATCTCTTTTTGCAAAACACCAGACAAGTCGGATAAGGACATTTGCGAAAGCTGGGCGATATCAAAGCCGCCAAATTTTACTGCCAGTGCTTCTGCTCTTAAGCGTTTTCCACCGCAGGTGGTGCAGGGTGATTTCTCCATGAACCGAGCGACACGCTTGCGCAGAGTGGCACTTTGTGTGGTGGCGAATGTATGGCGAACATACACGGCAGCACTCATGTATGTGCCCTGGTACGGACGTTGAATTCGATGCGCCTCGCGTTCTGCGTGGACTGTGACGACAGGTTTTTCTTCTGTGAATAGAATCCAGTCGCGATCCTTTTTCTTCAGTTCTTTCCACGGCTTGTTAACGTCGTAACCGAGCACGTTCAAAATGTCGCGGTAGTTTTTGCCTTGCCATGCACCGGGCCACGCAGCGACAGCGCCTTCTTTGATGCTCAAGCTATCGTCAGGCACCAGCGATTGTTCGCTTACCGTGTGTAGAATTCCGATGCCATGGCAATCGGGGCAGGCGCCCGTATGAGTGTTCGGCGAAAACGCGTCAGAATCGAGTCTTTCGGTAGCGCCTTTCGGATACGTGCCGGCGCGGGAAAAGAGCATGCGCAAGGAGTTGGATAAGTTGGTGATGGTTCCTACCGATGATCGCGCAGTGGGTTCTCCTCTCCTCTGCTGGAGAGCAACTGCAGGAGGAAGACCGCGGATTTCCGTTACTTTCGGTGCTGGAAGTTGCGCTATTAACCGGCGAGCGTATGGTGCAATTGAATCAAAGTAGCGGCGCTGCGCTTCAGCAAAAATGGTTCCGAAAGCGATCGACGACTTTCCAGATCCTGATACTCCAGTGAAAACAACAAAGGCATTGCGCGGAATATCTATATCAATACCATGCAAATTGTTCTGCCTGGCGCCGCGAACTTCGACGAAACCGTCCTTGTGCGCTTTGTTTTTTGAGAGTGTCGTTTTCATGTGACTTCAGTTTTTTGCGAAATATCATTAAATCACACTGGAATGGCGCTAACAATTGTTGTCGAGTGCTGGTTTATAAGGTTGCCGGCCTTGAGCCCGTGTATAGTATTGAATACGTAACTGTAGGCTGCTTTTCCCGGAAAAGCGAGAAATAGTCATGCAATGGAGCTGCCATGAAAAGGAATTTGTCGTCGAAATTTTTCAACAAGACTGCTGTATCGAGATCTTCGGTTTATGCAATCTTTACCTCTACTGTGGCAATCAACCTTGCTATGTCACCTACACTGGCGTTTACGTCTGATACTTCGGACGGACTGGAGCACTCGCAGGCGAAGCAGCGGTTAGCTCAAGCGCAACGGCGATTGGCTCAAACTCCAACTCCAAATCCTTCAGCAACCGCTTTTACCGAGCAGGCCGCTGTTCGTCCAAAGGAATGGAAATTCCAGAACGAGCAGGAGTGGATTGTAGATACAACTGGACACGACGTCGCTGAGATGTTGGGCTATGCCAAGTACGGGAAGAGCGAGTCGAAGTTCGCTGCGAAGGACCTCGACTTCAAAACTAAGACTGTTGACTTGGGCGCGAACTCCTATTCGTTCACTTATGCATATAAAGGTGAAGCGCCTGCAGAATACAAATTCAGCCTGCAAGATTATGCTTGGTCGCCGAAGAATTACGAACCTCTCGCGAAGCAATTGATAGAGAAGTTTAAATTGGCAGCCACGGCTCCATCAGTGATGCCGGATGATTTTATGAAGAATATGGGGCAGGCTGATTTTGATTCGTTGTTCAAGGAGAACATCAGAATTTCAGAAGCTCTTTCGAAAGACCCGCTTGATCCTTCGCTGCATGAACAAGCTGCGATGTTGCAGGCAGTCTTCAATATGCTGGAGATTTGTGGACTCTTCAGCGATACTCGGGCACCATTGTCTCGAATGTCCGCGCACCTTTCTCTTGCGAAAGCTTTGAACAATGACAAACTAGGCTCAGTCGGTCAGATTGCCAACATTGCTTTAGAAAGCATGTCGTGTCGTGACGGTGTTGCCATGCCGATGGTAGAGGAAGCACTAAAGCAACAATTCAGCCCAGAAGAGAAGTCTATTCTTCGCGCCTTGAAAATTCGCGGGACAGGAAATTGGCGGATCTATGTGGAAGCGGAAGCGACACCGCTTGAAGATAATCAATACGGATTGCGCTTCACGCAGACGCGCGGCATTGAAGAAACAATGAACAAGCTTGTGCGCAAGCATGGTTCTCTTCCGATTCAATGGTTTCGTATTCTCGACTCTGGTCCCAAATCAGTGCAAACCGGGCATGTCATTCAAGCAGGCATCGTATCCGCTGAGCTTCGTGATTTTCTGAAGAGCTACAATAAATACAAAGGCACCAATCGCGATGACGTTCAAAATCTGATACCAGAATTGAATTTGTCATCTACACGCTGCTTCATTGCGGATAGTGGTGCGCAGCCACTGACTGTTTTGAGCTGGGATGATGTGGCGGCGTTCCACAGCCGTCATATCGCCAATGCACTGTCATCGGAATACCTGTTCAATGCGCGCATGTATGGTGTTGAGCAGCTGGCAAAGCAAACCGCTGATCGTGCTAAATCGCTCTTCGGCAAAATGAACATCTTTCCTTTAGTTAATGCTCGATTCAATCTCGAGGAAGCAGAGCGCGACAAAATGCTCACTGATTTCCAGAATTTGTTGGTCGCGCATCCCGAGCTGGTGACGTCATACAACTGGACTACAATTGCGGGCAATGTCGCGAGAACTGCGCCTCAATCAAGTGTGCTTCAACCAGAGCTTTGGTTCGATCCACCTATGCCCATGGGCACTGTTTTCTACTATTGTCCGCGTCTGAAGAACAACAAAACCGATGTAGCGACCTTGACCGAACTCAAACGGCTCTCGCCGTACATGCCGATGATTTGCCTGGCTTGGGTGGAGAAGAAATACGGAGAGCATCCGACCAGCGATCAGTACCGAGAAGCATTTGGTCCGCTCGTGGAATTTGATATTCATGCAATGAAATATGTTGTCGGTGGTGAAGTGAAGAACCCTGACAAATACATTGCATTGTCTGAGAAATTGTGTGCAGAGGATCCAACTGAGTATTCCATTCTCGCTGCCTATTGCGTAATGAACAAAAGACCCGAGCAAGCCGCTAAATATTTCGAGAAGATGGTTGCAGAAGATGAAGATGCAGTGAGCGTTGCAAATAATTCTGATTGGTTGATTCGTTATAGATACGACCATGGACAGAAGGATAAAGCTAGAGAGCTTGCTCAATTTGCAGCAGAGGTTTACTCGCACAGAGGACTGCATGCGCAGGCTCGCTTGTTCGAGCGGGAAGGAAACTTGAAAGCTGCAGAAGAAAATTATCGAAAGATTTCTGCTCGCTACAATGATGATTGGGTGCTCGCGGCGTTCATGCTACGCAATGCAAGTAAAAATGCGACATATGCGACGGAAGGGGAGAAGCTGGCGAGCAAGGTCTTCCCGACGGGAATGAAGAAAGTCAAGTTGGCAGATTTCAAACAAAAACCCACGCAAGGTTTGAAAATCACAGATGACAAACAAGCTATGCAAGATCCGTCACTGAAGAATAATGCGGTTGTTGTGGCGGTCAACGGTTATGCAGTAGAGAACAAAAAGCAAGCTCAGCTCGCTGCGGATATTTCGACATCTCCGATTGTGACTTACATTGTCTGGGATGGCAGTGCGTTCAAAGAAGCAAAGGAAGAAACCGTAAATAACAACGAGATTGGCTTTCATTACGAAGCCATGAGTTCGGCGCTCACTCTGGACGCGGCGAACCAAAAGAAGGCTGTTCAATCGTTGACTGATTTGAAAGACCGGATGATGAAGCAAGCTGCTGATCTGCAGAAGCAGAATCTGCCACCAGAGGAGATGCTGAAACGTTTGTTCCAGCAAAATAATATTCCGCAGAGCATGTATCAGAATTTGCTTCAACAGAAGGCCGGCCAGTCCGCTGCCGGAGGTGGCGCTCCTGCGAAAAAGCCGTAATCGGCTTCCTCCTTAAAGTCGTAAGGCTACGCGGTAGCGAAGGTTGCAAACAGGTGGGCGGTAAACCTTAAGTTGTCGGTATTTGGCGTGGTTTTCAAGAAAAGTGCTGTTACTTTTGGCTGCTTTTCCCTGCTCTGCGCTGCCTTTAGAGTTAAAATAGCCTTTCTTAAAGCATATTTCTCGCATCACAGGGGACCAATCCGTGAGTTCTTCCGCACCTGCACCCGCGAAATCCACCGATTTCATCAGAGAAATCATTAACGACGACCTGCAAGCTCAGCGCCATAAGAAGGTGTTGACTCGCTTTCCTCCAGAGCCGAATGGTTTTTTGCACATTGGCCAAGCCAAGTCCATCTGCTTGAATTTTGGCATTGGAATCGAGTACGCGGAGAAGTTGCCAGGCAGTAACAGCGGTTGCAACTTGCGCTTCGATGATACTGACCCTGCTAAAGAAGATACTCTGTTCGAAGAAGGCATTCAGGCTGACGTGCGCTGGCTCGGATTTGAGTGGACCGGATTCTTCCATGCGAGTGATTACTTCGAAAAGATGTACGAGTACGCGGAGCATCTGATTGAAACCGGGAAAGCTTATGTTTGCAGTTTGAGTGATGCGGAGACGAAGCAATATCGTGGTGATGTGAAAACTCCTGGGACGAACAGCCCCTATCGCGACCGCACTGTTGAAGAGAATTTGGATTTGTTCCGCCGCATGCGCAAGGGCGAATTCAAAGATGGTGAGCATGTTTTGCGCGGCAAGATTGATATGGCAAATGCCAACATGAAAATGCGCGATCCGATGCTTTATCGCATTCGTCACACCCCGCACCACATGACTGGTGACAAGTGGTGCATTTATCCAATGTACGACTATGCGCATCCTATTTCCGACGCGCTTGAAGGTATCACGCATAGCATCTGCACGTTGGAATTCGAGAACAATCGTGAATTGTATGACTGGGTTATCGACAATCTGATGGATTATGCGAAGTTCCCAAGTCGTCCTCGTCAATACGAGTTTGCGCGTTTGAATCTGAACTATACGGTCATGAGCAAACGGCGCTTGCTAGAACTCGTCGAAGGCAAGCACGTTGATGGCTGGGATGATCCGCGCCTTCCCACGATTGCCGGTATGCGCCGTCGTGGTATCACGCCGGAAGCGATTCGTGCTTTTTGTGCCACGGTTGGTGTTGCGAAAGCGAACAGCACAGTCGACATGGCGCAGCTGGAATTTTGCATTAGAGACGATCTAAATCAAAAGGCTCCGCGAGTGATGGCGGTTCTGAAACCTCTCAAAGTAGTTATCGAAGGGTATCCTGACGATAAGGTTGAAGAACTCGACGCATCCTATTGGCCTCACGATGTTCCAAAAGAAGGGTCGCGCAAAGTGCCTTTCTGCAAAGAGATCTACATTGAGCAAGACGACTTCATGCTCGAGCCTCCAAAGGACTATTTCCGTCTCGCTCCGGGGCAAGAAGTGCGTTTGCGCTATGCATATTGCATCAAGTGCACTGATGTTGTGAAAGATGCAAACGGCAACGTAACTGAGGTTCGTTGCACCTACGATCCTGACACTCTGGGCAATAACCCCGTTGGCCGAAAAGTTAAAGGAACTATTCATTGGGTCAGCGCACGTCATGCTGTTGATGCGGAAGTCCGGCTGTACGACAGACTCCTTTCCGTGGAAGCTCCGCCCACGGGCAAGGATAGTGAATTCCTCAATGCAATCAATCCGAATGCACTGCAAGTGTTGAAGGGCTGCAAATTGGAAAGAAGCCTAGGTGAATCAAAAGCCGGTGAACGTTTCCAGTTTGAACGGCAAGGTTATTTCGTAGTTGATACGAAGGACACCAAACCCGGTGCACTGGTTTTCAATCGCATCGTAACGTTGAAGGATTCTTGGGCTAAGGCTCAGAAGAAATAGAGCGAGGTAAAACATGAAAAATTTCAGAGTCTGCTTGTGGTTGGACCGAGCAGAAGAGACGTTTGCGTTCTACCAGACAGTTTTCAAAAACGTCAAACACCTGCGCTCGACGAACTACAGCGAAGCCAACGCAAAAATGTCAAATCGAACCAAGGACGATTTGATGGTCCTCGAAATGGACCTTGAAGGTTTGGGCGTCATGCTGCTCAATGGCGATCCCATATTCCAACCGAACCCTTCGATTTCTCTGCACATAAGTTGCAAAGCCGCTGCCGAATGCGAAGAGTACTTCAACAAGTTGGCTGATGGTGGCAGTGTTTTGATGCCTTTGGATAAGTATCCATTCAGCGAGAAGTTTGGTTGGGTGAACGACAAGTACGGTGTCTCGTGGCGCGTGAATGTTGATAATTCTGCGCAGAAAGTAACGCCTTGCATTATGTTCCAAGGAAATCCAAACGGCACGACCGAAGAAGCGATGAAGCATTACACCTCAATCTTCGCCAATTCCAAGGTTATTGATACGCATAAGTTTCAGGAAGGCGAAGGACCGGTTGATCTTGTAAAACACGCTATCTTTGAATTGAACGGTGAACAGTTCATGGCATTCGACAGCCCAATCGAGCACGCATTCAATTTCACTGAAGGCGTCTCATTCGTCGTAACTTGCAAGACGCAAGATGAGGTCGACAACTTCTGGACAAAATTGTGCGAGGGCGGAAGACCGAGTCAATGCGGATGGTTAGTAGACAAGTTTGGCATCTCGTGGCAAATTGTTCCGACTGTTGTGCTTGATATGATTGAAGGCGCAGAACCGGGGCAATACGACAATATGATGCGTGCTCTTCTGAAAATGAGCAAAGTCGATATTGATGCTCTGACAGCAGCTTACGCCGGGAAGTAGGATCGCTTTTAATGAGTTGCGCTTTTGCTGCCATTCCAGGGACTACCCTTAATATCAATTATGATCGATCCTCCATCCCTTCCTTAAGAAGCGCATCTTTTGAAGTAACAATTTTTGGAGTTGCAGTTAGCACGACTGCGAACCCATCCGAAAAAGGGAACGTTTTTGTTATGAAGCGGCCCTGTGTATTGCGAGCATTGCGTTACAACAAATTTCGTCTGTACAGCATTTGTAGGTGGCATTGCAGCCATGACCGCTCGGATCCGAGTATGACACCGGATCGTTATCTACTTATGTATAAAGGTTTAGGCCACCCGTTTCTTCAACCCGATCGCGACTCATGAAACGGCCGAGGTAACCACTGTACGCCCTTGAATCAGTAAGTGATAAGCCACTCCTTGAATGGTAGTAATATCCGGCATACTGAAAATCTGCCGCCACGCTTTCCAGTTTTGTGCTTTTTTCCCAATGGGATCGAATGAGTAATCGGCTTCCAGCATGCCACTCGAATTCGTCAACTGTCTGATACTGCCGAGATAGTCCGACTCAAAGAAATAATCGGAGCCTGATACAGTCTCCCCCTTCCAAAAAGCTTCGGGTCGAAATTCCACTTGCATCTCGTTCTTCACATGCGGTTTGAGCACAAACCACAAACTGCTTTGTGCTCGTTAGCGAGCTCGAACTGTATTCCTCTATTTTGACTCCGTTTCCTGAAGGATCCAGGGTAAAAACAGACTTGTTGTCAATCCCCGGATAATCGATCTTTTTAAGAAAGTGGGCACTGCTGATGGTGCACAAACGAAGTTGGAGAGAAGACTTTCGTGGATATGTCGAGACCGTTAAGAGTTGCGAGTAGCGCCAGTGTAGACAGGTTGAGAAAAACGGCAGGTCATTGAATTTGTTTTCTCTTCATTCCTCTGCGTTTTCGTCCGCTAAATCGCGAAGGGTTTGACGAGCAAGTTCAGCTTCTCCCACCTCGAACAAAGCTTTCACTTCTTTCAACAGCTTGCGCAAAAGCAGGATCGCTTTTAATGCGATCCGCGATGGTTTCTTTGAAATCACGAGTTAGGGCCACTACTGGCAACCTCTTATCTCAAATTGGGCGTTGGCGGCTGTATTGCTTTTACGCAATATGGCATATTGACAATATTGACTCTATGCAATAGAGTTGTTTTATGCCGTGGACACTAGTGTACCTCAAAGAATTCGAAGAGTGGCTTGACGGTCAGACGGAAGACCTGCAGGACGAGGCACTTGCTCATTTGGAACTGCTAGGGGAAATAGGTCCAGTGCTAAGCAGACCGCATGCAGATACTCTTAAGGGGAGTAAAATCGCCAATCTGAAAGAGCTGAGATTTACATTTGCTGGAGCACCAATCAGAATTTTGTATGCCTTTGATCCAAACCAGCATGGAGTGATCATTCTTGCCGGCGACAAATCAGGTGACAAGCGCTGGTACGAGGTGAACATTTCAAAGGCGGAAAAACTATATGGAGAGCACTTGCAGAAGGTAGTTGCAGATCGAGAGAAAAAGGAAAGGCTTGAACAAGAAAAGGAAAAGAGGAAACGGCGATGACCAAGCATGATGAATATATGAAAAAGCTTTCGCCGGAGAGAAGAGCCAAGATCAAGGCGCGAGCCCAAGAGCTGATTTCCGAAGAAATGACTCTCAGTGAATTGAGAAAAGCGAGGCAGTTATCTCAAGAGACATTGGCTGAGATACTCCAGATGCGACAAGGTGACCTATCGAAGTTCGAGCGTAGAGCCGATGCATACTTGAGCACAATTCGGCGTTATGTTGTCGCCATGGGAGGATCACTGGATCTGATTGCCAGTTTTCCGAACTCGAAACCGGTGAAGATTATTCACATCGGCGATCTTGATGAAGAGTCTGACGTCAACGAGGAACGAGAGCTTGCTTGACGGATTTCTACCCTTCATTCTTCTGATTGCATAGACGCAGGAATTCATTTGTGATGATTTGCATTGGTTCTCGAAGTCTCTCTACGTCCACTACCAGGTAACCAAATGTGGTGTCATTCCTTCCCGAGTGATTGGCAAGTTTCTTGAGGACCACATAGGGTAGTGCTAAACGTTCAGCAAGGGTGAGAAAGGTGCGTCTCAGGTCATGAAGAATGAAAGGGCAATTTGCCTTCTCTGCTACTCCGTCGATGACATGATCTGAATCAACCATGTGGTGCTTTCCACCTTGCCCTGGAAAGACATACTCAGAATTTCCACGTTCCAAATATCGACGGTGCAGCATCTCATAGAGATAATCGCTCAACGGCAGACGATGTTCGTTGCCGTTCTTTGAGAGTTCGGCCCGAATAGTGAGGACCTTTGATTGAAAGTCCACTTCGTTCCACTTGAGCGTGGCGCCCTCATTGCGCCGCAGTCCGGTCAGTAAGAGCAGCATCAAGTAATCTTTGACTTTTTGGTGGCGGAGTTCCATTACGGCAGAAAACCATGCCGGAAGCTTGTGGTCTGGAATAATAGATTGCCGCCTTCGGTGTGGATACCACTGTCGATTGTTTGAAAGGCGTTTGACTGGGTTGACCAGGATGATTGGCTTTCCATCAATCTCGTAGTTTGCGGCTGCGAAATTGAGTAATGTACCAAGCATGTGCATGACGGTGTTTGCTTGCGCTTCTCCAGTTGTTCCTTGCTTGGTTGTTCTCCGCAATCCAGCATGCCGCTGCTCCACCATTTCTCGGGTGATTGCGACAATAGGAAGTTCCAGCCAGTCCCCCAGGCAGCGCGGAACCATCGATCTGTAAGCTCTCACCGTGTTCGGCTTTAAGTTTCGGACGGATAGGTAATGATCGAGGACCTCTTCCAGAGTGGCGCCTCTTATTTTCCTCTTTGCCCTTTCGATTGTTGGATCTTTCCCTGCTGCCATATTCGCCAGCAGCGTTTGTGCCTTTTTCCTTGCAGCAGTTGGGGTTAACTGAGAAACCTTGCCGAGTGTTATTCGGCGAAGCACGCCATTGACACGTGCTTCAACAATGTAGCTGCAGCTTCCTGGAGTGACCCGAAGTCCCAAGCCTATCAGTAGCGAATCACGAAAGAAGATTTGCCCCCTCTCCGGAGACTTGATACTTGCGATGAACAATTTGGTCAATTTGGGCATAATTCCTGCCTTCCCATTTTTGGGGTGGTATGTAAAGTTGAGTCGACAATATGTAGACAACTCGGAAAAATTTTTATCTTTCGAAAGTGTCATGTGACGGGCGTTTCCGGCGTTTGCTTTGTAGAAAAATTCGCGCGCCAGCACGCACATGCCCTCATGCCGGATTTGCGGCAAAGCGGGTTCCTGGCGTGCAAGGCTGGCTCTGGAAGAGCCACCCGAAGGGTTTAGCCTTGACGCGAGGGCTTTGCCGCTTGGCTTTTCGCCGGGCATGTAGCGCTGGCGCGTTCTTAGAAGAATGTTTTTCAGCTAGGCCTGGTGAAGTGACCTTGGCCCGTTTAAAAGACGTTTAAGGGGAAGATGATTGAGTCCTGAAATTCTTATGCTTGAGAAAAGTGTCCGCATGACGGCGGATGGAATGAAAAGCGAAACACGGCTAAAAACAGCGCAGACAGTTTCGCGTTGATTCCAATATAGCAGCGCCCTGATTTCGTGGCACCAGTGTTTACCCGGGGATTCGCTCTCCATAAGCTTTCCCATGTTTTCCTATGTTTTCTCCGGTCATCCTCAGCGCCAAAAGTCTTGCTTATCTGGTTACTTTAGTGAACCTGCCTGAATCTGAATTTGAGCTTGCCGGGAGCAAAAGCTCTACCGTACAAGGGCTTTGCTCGTGTGTGCCCGGCTCTAACCGCTGCTTGCAATTTGGGTGCCGGGAGCAAAGTCCTTTGCTGACAAGGCTTTTCATTGAGCGTGCCGACGCGATGTATCTTGCACTACCGGACGGTAAAATCTCCCGGCAGTGCTCCGGCCGCACTCACATCGAACTGAGCGAGCTGGCCGCCGCTTCGCTCGGACGGTGGCTTCGCGCCATACAGCCAGGTAAGGCAGGTTCCCAGAGCGAGATTTTTGTATCGGGTCATTCAACCCTTGTACCGGCTGCAGTAGCGGTTCCGACCATGGCATACTCGACTCAGTTGGAAACACATACCGGCCATTTCAGACCGCGCCGACTGGACTTCTTTGGAGCGCGACCGTGCGCTCTTTAACTTGCATTACCGCACGGTCGAACCTACCGGCAATGCTCCGGGCGACGGTGTCGCTCAGACTTGGCTGGTGCGCTTATTTGAACGGCGGCAGTGAAGTTGAAGGCACTCTAAATTTTTTGACGGTGCCGAAAAACTCCGTAGTGATGCCTGTTATAGTGCTTAACCTTTTCCTGTGTATCTTGCCTTCCGCAATTCTGCGTCGGCTGCTAGTATTCGGTTCCGCCTCGTGGCCAATTCGGCGGTCGCATTTGGAGTCCGATACGCTAGCGACGGCGGGAAAAAGCAATCGCCTATTGCGAACAGTGACTCACACTTAAAGGGCGCTCCCGACAAGCATTTTCAGGATTGACTATGACTCTCAATCGGCAGTGAGATTTTGACTCAGACTAAAAACCTATACAGGGAGCTGGTTTCGGGGTTTGACCTAGTCGTATGTATCTTGCGTTCCGTTTTCAAACGAGTTGCGCCTGACACTTGCATTGATGTTAGCTTGGTTGAGCACCACCTAACGAGACTCATCAGAAGGTTTTTTTTCAACGATTAATCTTCTGAAAGAAGCATCCACCCTTGCAAACTCATCGGTTCCGTCAGCCCGAGGGGGTAGTTCTTGATGGTTTGCAAAACACTCAAAGTTTTTCTCTAGCGCAACCAGTTTTCGGCGGAATTCCTGGCTAATCCGCCCGCTTAAAATAATTCCGGCAAAACCCGAGAAAAATGTCGAGAAGACCAGCAAGCCTTTGCTGAAGTTATTAAGTTGCGACACCTTGTCATGAGAGACTGCCAAAGATATGAGGAGTCCAATCACCAAAATTAGTACGGGAACCGTGGCAACCAGCATAAGTCGTTTTGCAATATTCATAGTTGCTCCGTGCGAATGGCTAGAAATCGTCAACGAGAAGGGCATGGACAATCTGGTTCCTTTCCAGCGACTCCGCTATCTGGACCAAATATTCGCTCACATACAAAGATACAGCCGACCGACCCTGCAGCCGCTAAAGCCATGCAGACCCAGAACGGAACACCGCATAATAGACATGCCGCAATACCTCCGGTTGCTATCGCTGAGCATAGTGCTTGGCAAAAAGTTGCATCGCCTTCCCCTAATCCAAGTGGATCAATCAATCCAACGGGATTGTTGAGCACGTATAAGTATAGATTCGTCGCGCCAAGCCCGAATTGGCTGCGCTTTAGATTTAATACTTTCGCGCTTGCGCCATTCAGGGTATTCATATCAATTTGGGCTATACCGGGCTGTGCAATGTGCATAAGACCCGTTTCGAAGATAGGGTCTCTCGAAAGCCAGCGACCATTTTGAGCGGAATACAAACGGAAAGTGGCGAGATTTAGACTGCTCCGCTCGTGCGCGAAGTAGCCGGAATATTGATAGTCTGAACTTTCACTTCCAGAAGTTCTTGAAGCAATTCCGAACGGCGAATAAGCATAAGAAGCAGTGATAACAGAAGCATTGTCTGTCATTTGAGATGTAGAACCTTGCGCGTTCACAGTGTAATATCGATTGGAAGCGCCATTCAATTGACCTAACGAGAAAAATTTTCTTGCAATAGTCCCGCCGGCGTCCCGCTCCTCAAGATTACGAATACCTATCACCACAAATTGCCTTGTACTCGTCACTGAACCAGAAACCGTCTCAACTATCTTCGTATTCCTCGATAGTCCATCGAACGAAAACTGGCTGTAATTGTTAACCCCCGGATAATCGATCTCTACGAGCGAATCCGCGACAATTCACATGATGGAGATGGTCGGGGAAAAGCTGATGCTGTCTATATTTTAGCTCTTTCAAACTCTTCGAACAAATGAATTTGTTCATTTTCAAAGACTTGAATGCTGGAGGTATGGGTATTTCATTTGCCGCTATATCTTCGCCGCTCATACGTGTTTTGACGAGAAAGAATAATTTGCTGCTGAGCATTCCCTAAGTTGGCGGAGAGACAACGGTATCCGTTCGGTAGACCGCAGGTCAGCTAACCGGCATCCATTTGTCGGGTGTCATCAAAGCGATATCCGGAGCTTTCGCCGAAGAAAGTCTGCTGAGAACGTCCGTCAAGTAGGCGAGTGGATCGACGCCATGAAGTTTGCATGATGCGATCAAGCTGGAAAGAATTGCTGCACGTTTGCCGCCATCTCGGCTTCCTGCAAATAGCCAGTTCTTGCGGCCGACTGCAATCGCGCGCATCGCGCGTTCTGCTTTGTTGTTGTCGATGGTAAGCGCACCATCCTCAGTAAATGTGCACAATGCATCCCACTGATTTAGCGCATAGCGAATTGCTTTGGCCAGCGGTCCTTTCAATTCGATCACACAATTCTTGTCCAACCATCTTTTAAAGATTGCCAGCACTTTCTTGGAGCGCCCTTGTCGAACTTCTCTGCGCACGTCCGGGGAATTTTTGGCGATACGCTTCTCAATTCTGTAGAGGACTTGTATGCACCTGAGTGCCCAGCTTGCAGCAGCCTTGTTGCTCGGCATTGCTTCAAAGAACTTGCGGCGAGCATGAGCCCAGCAAGCTACTTCACGCACTAAATTGCCCGCGTAAATTCCATCGTAGCCAGCATATGCATCTGCCTGCAAAAATCCTTCGAAGTCCTGGAGGAATTTTACCGGTCCATCTCTTTTTCGAGAATCAGTAAAATCATAAATGAGCAAATTGTTGTCGGCATCTCCAAGATACGCCCAAATTCGAGCCTGGCGAATGTTCTTTTCGTGCTCGCGATCTTGCAAATCCACAGGTGTATCATCTGTCCAGATGACTTTGGAACCGAGAATTCTTCTCTTCATTTCTTCGTAAATTGGCGTCACAAGACCAGCTGTGAACGCCATCCAGTCACACATCGTTGAACGCGGTATGTCTGCCCCATGCCGCCTGAAGATCCCCTCCAATCTATTCAGAGGAAGGTGATCGGCAAACTTGCTTGTCGCAATGTACGCCAACATCGAGCTGTCGGCCAACCCTTTCGGAATCGGCTTGTTCGGTACAGCAGCAATAACCACATGCTCCTGGCAGGTACTGCAGGCATACTTCAAACGCACGTCTTCAATTACTTCAACGCAAGACGGAATATAGCCGTATCTTTCGCTGACCTCTTCTCCAATCGCAGTGCGCTCCGCACCACATCCAGGACAGCCAAGTTCCTCTTTCGAAAGCTCGTGAACAACCCTGCGCCTGGGTAGATTCTTCGCCGGCTTGCGCCTTCCGTGCTTGGTACCATTCTTTGCGACTACCGTCTCGGACGTCTTTTCCGCTGATTCAAGCGGCGCGTCGATCAATGCTCCAAATAGCTTCAGCTGATCGGGATCGATACTCTCTGATTGCCGTCCAAACTTTGCTCGCAGAAGTTGCTGCAGGCGCTGCTGCAATTCCTGTATCTGCTCGTCCTTTTCGTCAAGACGTCCAAATGCTTGCTTGAGAGTGCCAACAAGATCACCCAGCATTTCTTGGCACTCTGCCAAATCAGAAGGTGGACTAAAATTGTCGAGTCCTTGAGGAGTCATTCCAGCACTGCATGCGGTGGCACAAACAACTCCATCATTTTACCGCGAAACCACGCTGAAATCAGCGGTTTTTGCCTACCCCAAAAGCCGCTTTTAATCTTCCAAAGGCTGGAGATGCCCAGCCCATTAGAAAAATAGATGAAACATAATATATAAGATCAGACTCTCGATTCCTCCCGCGTATATCTCTTTTGCTTCTGCATTCTCGCCAAATCAATACCGTTCAATAACATCGAAAATGTTGCCGGATCGATTTCCAAACTCGAAGCCGCCGCACAAGGCAGCGAAAATTTCCCTTTCTCCAAACGCTTGTAAAAAATCGCATAGCCGTCTCGATCCCAAAACAAAATCTTCACGCTGTCCTCAGCCTTGTTTCTAAAAACGAACAAGTGGCCAGAACGTGGCTCTTGTCCCAGGTCCGCTCGTACAATCTCCGCCAGGCTGTCAAAACTTCTGCGCATGTCGACCGGAACAACACAAAAGTAAATTTGCATCGACGCCGGAATGTTTAACACTAAGACTCCAGATTTTTCAAAAGCAACGCAAGCTGCTCAGCTGAAAACGTCGCCGGCAAAATTACACAGTGCCCACTTCTAAGGCGCAATTCCAAAGGCTCTGAATCTGTTTCGACGCGCTTGACCTTTTGCACTTTGATCTCTACTGGCACCAGTCGCTTGATCTTTGCCTTCCTTTTTCTCGACTTCTTTTTTGCTCCGTGAGGCGGCAAATCTTTCTTCCATTCAGGATGCTCCGGCCGCAATTTCTTGAACCAAGAGTAGTAATTGTTGGAGGAGATTCCTTCCTGCTCACAAAACTCTTGGACGCTCAGGTGATGTTCCCTCGCCCTCGTAATAAGCTCGGTCCAATAGTTCTCGCGTTCGGCGCTCGTGCTGCCTGGTGTTCTTTTCATCGACATCCCTTTCTGAAAACAAGGATGCCTCAGCACGCTAAATTTTAAAAGATGCGGTTCACCGGACGCTTACAGACAACGCATCTAATTTTGGCTTAGATTCCCAATTTGGAATTTTTTGAAGCGGCAAAGCAGCTCGTTGCATATGCTCGTCTGGAGCCCCGAGAGAGCCGCTCCGGCACATCTGTCAGAGGGCGCTCCAGCCTGTCGAATACGGGCAATGCGAGATTGAGGCAAGGACTCTATATGACTGCTCTGGTTGCGATGAACTGGAGCCCAATTGTTGCCGCTTTTATGATCGTGTGTTCCAGAAAGGAAAGCCGCCGATGAAAGTGCTCGGGGCAGCAAGAAGAAAGGTTTTGCACATAATTTACGGGTTTTTGAAGTCCGGAAAACCTTTCTCTGCGGAACTAGCCAGCGCTTAACGGACAAGACGATATCTGCTACGCGTAAACGCGGCGACCGCTGGTTGAGTTTGCGGCATTTTTAACCGCACCCCAAAATCACAACTGCATCCTCTCGCGTGCGCTCGACTATTTCAAGGGTGCGGTTCGTGGAACGCTTTCCTGAAGGAGATATTCTTCAATGACCCGTTAGAATCAAGACACCCTTTTCATGGAGAAGAAGTGTTCGCACTTTCAGCAGAGCCTTCGGAATTTGTTAGGCTGCCGGAGTATAATTCAATTTCAGGAATTTGCTCACTTGGTCCATCAAACGAGCCATCTTGGTCGGAATACCCGGCCACAATAAGTGCTTGCTTTTCCCCAAACGGAATTACTATCGCGTCATATCGAGCTTTATGTAACTGCCCTGCAAGAACGAATCTCTTTTTGTTCATGTCCAGTGTTTCTACAGTCGCAGTAAGGCTATACGCAGAATCTGCAATAGATTTCGTCGTTAAACCACCTACGATGATTATGTTGCCATCATTAAGTTGAGCGACACTGTGTTGATAACGCGGCTTTTGGAGGTTAGGTAATCGAATAAACTCGTTCTTTTTAGCATCATAGATTTCCGCGGCAGAGATGGCTTTAGATGGGTCGGGATTCCACCCGCCAGTTATCAGAAAGCGTGTATCATTCAACTTTGTTATGGTAGGTTGATGTCGAGGCGAGTTCATAGGTGGTCCGATTCTGACAGACCTAGATGCAGGATGAAATATCCAGGTTGAATTAACCGGCTCATTGTCGTCCGTAGCGAAATTCTGACTTTGATAGTTTGGGTGCAAAAACTTTTGTTCGGATTTCAGAGGAGTTCCTCCAAGAATTAGAATATCACTGCTTGGAAGCACGAGTGCATCAGTGCAAACAAAGCGACGAGTCTCTCCTCTATACGGTAATAGAAAAGTAGGTGGATACTCCATAATCCGAATCTGGTTAAGTGTCGCTGGCAACCCTCGGGTGTTCTGGGTCCAGGGTCCTAGTCTAAAGGTTTTTCCTTCTAGGGATAGAAGACCGCTGTTTTGCAGTAAAACTGGTAAATCCGCAAAATGATCTGCAAAGGAGCAAGCTACCTTACTCGATTTATCCAGAAGCATCAGATCTTTAGCAGGTACTATTTGAGTCGCAAATGGCAGTATTGATGGTGTGTCACGTTGATTGCCACAACCATACGAAAAAAACAAAAGCATAATTACTACAAGGAACTTGGTCAGACGCATTTCCTTTTACTCTTAACCACTTCGATCCTCCAGGATTCTGAGTGACTATAGAACCAAAATCCTTTAGAGCCAGTTTACTTTATTGGACCGTTGGGTGCTGTAGGCTTATCAGTTTTTGATTCCTTGCAACATTGTTTTAGGCAATTGTCTATTATTTGATCAAGAACCTTACCCCAGCCAGATGCTCCTTGGTCTGCGGCAGCTTGAGCACCCATAGCGTCATTATTTAGATCAACAATTGTGTCCGAACTCAATGACTCATTTAGTTGATTTCTTTCTCTCGTTAAATCAATTTTGCCGGTGGTGATTTCATTATATGCGTGGCCAATCCCATAATTCAGCATATTGCCAGCCAGCTCCGCAGCCTCGATTCCAATTCCTCCTCCCATTGCGAGCGCTCCGCCAAGGGCTCCTCCTCCAGAATTCATCGATGTCGACGCCGCTGCAATTGCATGGTGAAGACAGTTGAAAATACATTCCGACCACTTACTATCATTTCTTGAGCCAAAACCATTGGCGCTCATGACACCACTGGCATATGCGCTTTCACCACCCATGTTTCCCATAATTGGATCAGTTGGTTTCCAGCCACTATAACCAGAAGCGGAAGATGGATCTTTCCACAATCCCAAAGGATCAATAAATGAAACGGGATTATTTGATACGTAATTGCTTGAGTTTGGAGCGCTCAAATAATCGTTGCTCAGCCATCTACCTAAGGTGCTGGAAAATACTCGAGTAGCTGTTAAATTTAAACTGCTTCGTGAATGGAAGAAATAGCGAGCGAACTGAAAATCCCCATCAAATGCCCCTTGCGTCTTTGATTTTCTTCCGTATGGGTCGTACTGGTATTGACATTGTAAAACGCCACTGGAATTAGTGATTTCAGTGGTTGAACCAAGGTGATTGCCACAGTAGAAGTAGCTAAAACTACTTCTCTTCTCTCCATTTGTGAAGAACTGCTTAGCCACACTTCCTAAAGCATCACGCTCTTCCGCGCGGAAAGGACCGTTCCACAGATACCTCTGAGTACTTGTTACTGTTCCAGAGACTGTTTCAACAATCTCTCGATCGCGACCCGATCCATCATAATTAAACTGCGTGAAATTATTAATTCCCGGATAATCGATCTCGATCAGGCGATTCTCGGCATCCCGCTTGTATGTGTTGGTGCCGTTGGCGTCCCAAGTCAGCGTTGAGGAGGAACTGGCGGTGACCTTAAGTGAATTCGTATCCGTTACCTGGACTCAAGGCACGTCCTTACTTCTTGCGAGCCATGGTGCCTTTGATGGTGCCATGTGGTTCGCTGGTGTTTACGAAGATCTCGTTTTTGTTTTCCATGCCTAGCGGTTCGAGATTGAAAGGAATGCGGTGAAGATTCGGCATGGTCAGTGAGATTTCTTCGATGTCGTTTACTTTTGCAAGTACGGCATCGCCCATCGCAAACAATGTTTGTTGCGCAGAGAGGCTGTGGTGCTTTGCAAATGTTTCGAGCATGATTTGTCTGGCCTTTTCGTATCCACCATTAAAATCAGCATTGGCGTTTTTCCACACCCATCTTGCTTCGACTTTGGTACCGAAGATTCTGTCGTGTGTATCTTTCAGTGTGGTGTACGCATCTTTGATGTGACCAGCAAATTCTGAGTTTGTGATTTTCGCTACGATCAAATTGTTGATTCCGGAAGTAACTTTTGTTTCCTTCCTGGTCATATGAATGTGTGCGTAACGCATGTCGCTTTGCGCCTTCACAAATGATGTTGGGTGGAGACCGCCTTCAATGGGAATTTGCGACCACACGTCTTCGTCGATTCTTATGTGTACTTCGTCGACATGTTTGTAGTCGTCTAAGAAGTGTTTTGCAAGCGCGAGTCCGTATTCTTCGATGCTTTTCAGTTCGTTTCTCGCACCGATTACATAGACAGTGTTCTTCATTGAGTCAGTGGCAACAATTTTGCTGTTGTCGCCTTCGTAGTAGCATCCGCCAAAATCCGGGCCGGCGAGTTCGGTCTCGACTGTTATCTCTTTCCAAGTAGGAACTTTCCCGGAGCGGTTAATCTTGGTCAAGCGAACAAGGCTCTTGCCATACGAATTCTTGACAAGGGTGCTCACGAATGCTTTTTCTTGTGCCGTACCCGCGCTCATGGAATTGCCCTCCTTCGGACAGCTAAGTACAAAGATCTGTTGGCCACCCGCCGTTTCACCTGCCAGAGCAAGCCAACGGTACAAAAACGTCCCAATAGCTGCCAATCTTCCCGCTATCGCCGCTGCAGTGTCAAGCGCAAACGCCGTTAAAGCGCCGATTTAATCAAACACTCGATTGTCTAATTTACTGTAGTTTTCTACTTCTTTTGGGGAACACTGCCTTGCTTGGGCTCGGGAATATCAATTGCAGGATTCCGTTTGAAAAAGGCTTCCGGCATGATTTTGAAGCCCATGCTTGCTGATGGCATTACAGGCCAATCTTCGACACGCGGTGCGTGCGTGATTCCAACTGTGTACCAGCAGACGAGATCTTCATTGTCGATAGAATCTGCGTTTACCCATTCCGGAAGTCCTTCGCCACCTACGCTGGAAGTCGGATAGTCACCGCCGGCGAACAGCTCATCACGGTTGTACTGCGTTGTCCAAAAGTGATGCTTTAAGAATCCGGCTCTTTTCCTGTTGTAGGATTCTGGATGACTGTAAGGATATGCATTCGCTCCCGGTTGAATCAGATAGCCTGGTGGATGACCAAGGTATTTGTCTGCATTCTTGTTTACTACTTTCCAGCAACGACTCTGTACTTCATTGAGATCGCGCGCCGCATCCTCTTCTCGACGCAATAGGTTTCGTTCAAGCACGAAAGTGTTTTGCTGAAGTTGTCCACGACTTTCGTTAATTGGTCTGACGTTCAGTTCATAAACATTGTTTTTCACACCGTCAACATCAAAGTCCATTCGAAAGCAGAAGAAGTGCTGATGATTAATGCCGACGATGTTTGGCGCCATCAGTGTTCCATAACGTTCCGCACCGCGCGGTAGTACTCGGCCTTCTTCGTCAGGCTCTTGAGCGCAGCTTTCGCAATCTTTCTGATTGACTCCCTGCGCGAGCACGTCGCCGTTAAGGGTTACTTTTACTTCGATAGAACCATCTTGATTGAAAAAGTATTGACTGAAGTAATCGTAGTTTCCGAGAGTAAACATATGAGCGATGACAAGCTGCCTGCTGCGTCTTGTCGAAGTGCGATCGGCGTCGTCGTCGTGGTGCTCCCAGAGAATGCCACCATCCTGCTCCCAAATAGCCAGGCCTGATGGTTTTACTTTTACTGTGCCGACGCTGTTTGCATACGGCACGTCGATCGTCTTAGCGTAAGTCGGAACTTCATGGCCGGGTCGCAAAGTTGTGGTCAGGCGGCCAAGTCCATACTCGCCTTCGTCAATAGGTGAGCGCCAAACCCAGTCGTATCCAGGCGCTCCATATGGAACTGAAACTTCGGATACGCCAATTCGATGCAGAATAGGACGTAGTTTTCCACCGTCTTCATAGCCAATGCAGTGGAGGACTAAACCTTCACGCGAATCCAATTCGTATCTGAATCTCCACTTTTGCCATTTCACTTCGTGTCCTTCAATTAAAAAGGACGGTCCATCCGGTTGCGTGGTGACGAGCGGCTTACACGGTTCTCTTAACTTGCCGATTGTTGCCGGATCGAAGTAGTTGGACGAACTTCCTGCGAGCGGAATGATGTCCTTGCTGTCTCTCACCATGCACTTTTTCTTGGTCAGATTTACAAGGGCAGACAGTCCTTCGATCGGCTCGCCAAAAGAATTACTCCCTACCAATCTGTAATAGGGATAACCTCGGAGTAATCTGTCGCCATCGGGATTGTCGATATTAACGGGGCTTCCGACGACAAACATCTCCATGTGAACGTTTTCCATGTCCTTGATGCCACGTCGTTCTAATCCCTTCATCCATTCTGGATTGTTCTTCAGCAGTTCGATTCCGAGAGGCGTATCTTCCTCCAGTTGCATCGGTTGGACCTTTTTTCGATGAGTATCGGAAAGGATTTTCTTGCTGTTCAAGTCGGTGACAACTTCGTGTGTTTCGTTCGTCGCGATGTTGTAGAGAACGGCGATGGAGTTCCTCTGAATAGGATCTCCTGATTTGAATTTCAGTGTCACCTCTTTGTCCGGTTCCATCAACGTGAGGGTAACCAAAGAAACATCCTTTCCAAGCTTGCCGGCATCTTTCAGAATGGCGACGTTTTCTGCAAGCTCGGATTTTGTCATCGGATCCAGCGGGTGCAATATCGGTTCAGGTGCAGCGGCCGATACTGTAGTGTCGCTCTTCGAATCGACACTACTGGCAGATGAAGATGCTTTTCCTACCGAGTCAGCTAGTGCGTTGACCCCAAAGTAAGAAGTGCTGAAAAGCCAAAGAGAGAGCGAAATGCCGACGAACTGGTGTAAGTTTTTGCGCATTTAATTTATCCCTACATCGCAAGGGCGATGTTACCTGTAGATCCCAAGCGTCCAAGCCCGGAACCAGGAAAGGAAGATATCATAAATGCGCAAAAACTTTATGCTGCCGACGCTCGAAGTTCTCAATACTGTTTTTCAACCTACGGCGAAATTATCGACTCATAGTATTGAAGCCTTTTTTCATACTCCGGAGTTTTCACATCGACGTGCATCTTCGTCAATCGAATACCCCGGTACGCAGCCTCAACAGCCGTTTCTGAATCTTTAGCAGCTAGGGCAACTTCGATCACCGCGTCATTGAGTGAAATCTTTTCATTGCAAGACGTGTTTTTTTCAATCATCTGAAATGCCTGCCACGCTATTTCGTCAGCTTCCTGGATTCGTCCCATCTCTTCCAGCTTTAAACAGAGTCCCGACATTTGAATGGCCGCTTCTTTGCTCTCTGTTCCGTACGCCGCCTGTGCTGCAACGATAGACTCACGAAGAGTTTGGAGGCAATCAGGATGACTGATTTCAAATTGAAACCGCGAGATAAGCGATAAAGTCTTAGCTGTTGCTGAGAGATCTTGTTCCTCCCTAGAAATCGCAAGCGCTTTTGATGCGTGCTCATCGAACTGGACGTAGCACTTCCTTCGTCTTCTGCGTCTAGAGTAATAAATGTCTTCAGCTTTTTGAAAGTGCACTTGCCAGGTTGGTTTTCCCATCATTTGGTCGTCGAATTTCACTCTTGTGCCACCGAGTGTTTTAAAAGGGAACGGAAATAGATTTTTCAGTCTTTTGTTCATGACAATAGCCTCGCTTTGTGCCGTCTTATAAGCAAGTACGTAGTCCGCGAACAAAAAGTTCAAAGCCCTACATTAAAGATAGGTCTTGACAGGGTGTTGATACGTATTTACACTTGTCAATGCGGAGGTGCGTACTATTTCTACCGACAAGCGCTCAATTACTTTCTACGCTGACCCAGAGATCGAGACCTGGTACGAGTCTCTTCCTACCAGCGTAAGAAGCCGTACCATCAATGAATTACTAAAGAAAGCAATTTCGAATTCTGGAAAGAAGGATTTGTCCCTGCAAAAAATCGAACAGCACGACTCGGTTCTTCGCGAGTTGGTGGCACTTGTGTCGATACTCTCGCAAGAACAAATTGCGGTCTGTGACAGCAAGCATAAAGACGCTTCGGCAAAGGTTCTGAAGAAACGTCTCAAGCATGCACTTGGTGAACTAGAACAATTTGCTTCTGTGGATTAGTAATCCACCTAGAAAGTTAGTGCAACATGAAAGCACTGCTCATCAGTCTTGCACTGGTTGTTTCCGTGCATGATGGCGACACGTTGAAACTTTCCGATGGACGCACCATTCGATTGGAAGGTATTGATGCACCAGAGATAGCGCAACCATATGGCATTGAGTCTCGCGATCTGCTTGCGAAATTGACGCGGAGAAAGAAAGTGCGCATCGAATCGCGTGGCAAGGATCGCTATGGCAGAACAGTCGGCAAGATTTATGTCGGCAGAAGGTCCGTCAATCAGTCGATGGTGGGTCGTGGCGCTGCATGGTGGTTTCGTTCGTTTGCACCGACGGATAATCAACTTCGCAGACTAGAGCAAGACGCGCGCAAGCATAAGGTAGGACTTTGGAAATCTTCCAAGGCGATTGCACCGTGGGATTGGAGAAAGCTCAATGACAGGCGCGCTAGAATTGCGACCGATTGGAAGAACGAGTATTAGTGTGCCAAACTTCTCTTATGATCGACCAACCAGATTGGGATTCCGCTGACCCTGACTCTTCCGAGCCGTCTTGTGATTGGACCGGCAACATATATGTATGGCTCGGCACATTTTCTCACATTGGCGCTGCCAGAGCCTATTTCACTGAAAGCTTGCCCAATTCTGACGCCCAAGGTAGCAATGTTTCGCCATTTATGTGCGACTATTCGCTGCGGACGAGCCCCCATTACTTCAGGGAATCTGGGCATTTGCAATGGGATTTGGCGGAACCTGACTTGTTCAGGCAAATGAAAGAATTGAAGTACGGCGCCGTTTTTGGAGATGCCGCCAGGCAGATTATCGAAGAAGACAATCCAAGCCCAGGGGCGAGGGTGCTGGTAGTTTTATATGAATCGGACCTTGGAGAGCACAACGCCTTTCAGCCCCGGCGCCCGGCTTGCGAAACTCCACTAACCTTTGTTGGGTGTTTTTGCATAGATGGTGAACTGGTCGAGGTTTTGGACGCTTTGTCCTGAGATTAATGGGCAAGCTCCGCAGTCAGTCTCGTTAAATCTGAATTCTCGCGAAACAAAATATCCCCTTTCGTCGTCAGATAGGGTCTTCACAGATTCCTCACACTTGTCTGCGATTGTGGATCTGTTGGTGAGACAAGGAGACCCGCTATGAGAATTGAAAAGTACAAGATGTTGCTCTCGGCCGCTCAGCATGCAGCACCCGAGCAAAAGCAAATTCTTTACCAGCGGGCTTATAACTCAGCGGAGCAGTCTTACGGGAAAAATAGTCCTGAAGTCTACGCCGTGCTTTCAGCGTTGACCAGTCATCTCGAGAATAGGGGCATTTATGGTGATTCTTTTGCTTGTCGGGAGCAAGCAAAGTGCATGTTTCGAGGTTCATAGAATTTTTCCACGCTCATAATTGCGTATACTAGTGCTCCCCAAGAGCCGGAGGTTTCGCAATGACACAACGCTGGACACTTGATAGCAAAGTTGCCCTGATTACCGGCGCTTCCAAAGGAATCGGGCGAGCCTGCGCACTGGAGTTTTTAGAACTGGGCGCAGAAGTGATTATGGTTGCGCGCGGTCTGGAGGAACTTGAGAAAGCCTCAAGCGGAAATCGGTATGCAGATAGAATTCATTTGGTTGCCGCTGATGTGACAACCGAAGACGGGCGCGCCGAAATTTTCAAGGTGGTTGAGCAAATTGGACGGCTCGACATTTTGGTAAACAACGTAGGCACAAACATTCGCAAGAAGTTCATGCAGGTTTCGAGCGATGAGTTGAACCTTCTGCTTGATACCAACTTGAACTCCGCACTGGCGATGTGTCGAGATGCGCATCCCTGGCTTCTGAAAGGCAGTGATGCGAATGTTGTTTTCATAACCTCGATCGCCGGAATTGGAACCGTCGGTTCTGGTCTCATGTATGGTGTGACTAAAGCAGCGCTCAACCAAGCGACTCGTGCGTTAGCACAAGAATGGGCGCCTGAGAAAATTCGCGTCAATGCAATTGCTCCCGGCTATATCGAAACACCTCTCACCGAGGGTATTCTTAAGAGTCCGGAGTTTCGCGTCGCCGTTGAAAATGTGGCTATGCTGAAGCGCATTGGAAAGCCCGAGGAGGTTTCCGCTGCTGTAGCATTCCTCGCAATGCCTCTTGCGTCATTCATCACCGGTCAAGTTTTGGTAGTTGATGGTGGCACAACGGCGCAGTATTTCAACGCGCAGGAATTGCTTGCCGCTCGCTAGACCGCTCCTTCCTTACCTCCTTCTCTGTCGATTCGCTTTATGAATGGCTTTCCATTTTGACTTTTCAGCTTCCGCTGCGAAGCGGTCGGTTTTTCGAGTCTCATATGCGGCTTCCCTTTCCAACTTGTTCCAGCTGGAATAAGTTTCTACATCCACTCCTTCACGCACCGCGCAGCCTGGTTCGCTCTGGTGTTTGCAATCGCGGAATCGGCACTCTTGAGATAGTTTCATCACTTCGCTAAATACAGAGTTGACACCATTTTCGGCATCAGCCAGGGCAAATTCCCTCATCCCTGGCGTATCGATTATTGATGTTCCATCTGCTAGTTGAATGAGCAACCTCCGCGTAGTGGTGTGACGACCTTTTTGAAGTTGCGAGCTAATTGCGCTCACGGTGAGCCTTTTCTCTTGCAGTAGTGTGTTGATCAACGTTGATTTCCCGACACCGCTGGAGCCCACAAATGCGATTGTTTTATCTGCTCCGAGAAATGGAAGAAGTTCTTTCATTCCCTTTCCATCTACCGCAGAGAGCGCCACTACGGGATTTTTTCCAGCAACAGCTCTTGCCGCGTTGATATAAGTATCTGCTCCTTCTACCAGATCGATCTTTGTCAGGGCAATTGCGCATGGCACATCAAATCCGGCCGCAGCTACCATGTAGCGTTCCAACCTGCGAACATTGAAATCTCTGTTGACCGCTACCGTTATGAACAACGTGTCGAGATTTGCAGCGATGGGTTGCAGTTCTACACTTCCATAGATTCCGCGCCGCGCGAAGAGATTTTTGCGCGGTAGCAACCGATGGATCATCGCAATATCAGTATTCGGATTTAATAGCACCGCCACATAATCGCCAACGATCGGAAAGTCAGTGGCGACGTCAGTTGTGTATCGAAATGCACCTGTAACTTCGGCGCGAATTTCCCCGTGGTTCGTTGCGACTACATACGAACCACGATCTTGCGAGACAATTCGCCCGCATTCAAACGGCGGCTCAACGAGAGCCGCAATATTTTGTTGCAGCATTGAATTTATCCTTTGTTATTTGCTGTGCGTTTCACTTAGGGCAAATAATGGATACGAGAGTCAATTCACAATGCGCAAAATTGCAGATTAGCGATTTCCAGCGCGATCTATAACAAAGGCGCAACGGAAGACAGCATCGTATCCTTGTGTAGCAATGACATTCTCCATGTAGCGCCTCCTTCGCGGTTCGCGATTGATATCTAGAATGCCAATATATAATGGACTTTGCGTTCATGTCAAGGCGGGACTTGGTTTGGTGAGAGTAAACCTAGTAAAATGAATGCGTGTGTAGTTGTGGAATCTAGGTCTTGAAAGTTTTTGGCTCATTCGGAAATGTGAGTGGCAGGCGACGTCGGGCTCTGGCTGCTTCCCTTCTGCTGGCGATTGTTTCGTCATCAACTATCACTCCTCCCGCTTTCGCTGTGAGAGATGAAGATCGCACTTATGATTTGCCAGTGCCGGTTACACCCAAAGCGAAATTCGTTGCAGTTTATGGTGACAAACATCTGCGAGCGCTCGAGGCGCAATTTTTAGCATTCGCTAAAGAGAACAATATAGACTGGACGGAGAAGAAGGAAGATCGCATCAGACAACAAATAAAGAGTCTGCTCGAGAAGGAAACTTACCCGCACGCATTGGCGACATTGGCAATTTGGGCTTGGATGAATCGAGAAGATAATCCGCTTGTTCGACGTCTGTATCACTACGACAAAATCATTGAAGCTGCTTTCTATCAGGCAATGTTCAGAATTTCCGACATTGGTGGAGAAGACGCTATTCCAGCTTTGTACAGAATCATGCATCAAGTCAATATGGACAAAGACGCCATGGAGAAACTGCGTGATTGTTTGAATGGACTTGAGCCTGATGGATTCAAAAGCGAGACGCGGGTGATAGTGAAATTTAGCGAAGAGCTTTTGAATGAACGTCCGGCGCCTGAAGAAGTGGCACAATTTGTGGTGCCGTTGCGCGAGGCGCTTTGGAGAATTTGGAAGTCACCTACACTTATCCCTTCTGAGTTATATGCCAAAGCGAGATTCACCATTGATGAAAATCTGGCGATCTCAAACATGAGTGTGACAACTGTTGTTAAGGATTGTCCGCCTTCAGTGTTTTCAATGCGAAACGAGTACAAGAAGAGTGCACTCAAGGCGCTGAGTAAGTTGCGAATCACGCAGCGCTTGCCGATGCTCGTGAAGAGTACTGATGTATTCGTAGATTTCTACGGACCATAGTTTTACTTCAGATCAATAGCGAAGATCAGGCTTGGCCCTGTTCCAAATGCATCGGGCTTTTCTTTCACGAGTTTTCCGCCATTGTGTTCGATAAGTCGACGTGATGCAGTGTTTGTAGGATTGCAGGAAACGTAGATCGAATTGATTCCGCGTTCTTTGAAGTATGCGCCTGCAAGTTGCCAGGCCAGGGATGCAGCTTTAACCCCATAGCCCTTATTCAAGAGCGCCGGGCGAATTGCTACCCCGATGTGGCCGCCGAATTCTTCGATGACTTCCTTGTCTCCAGAAAACCTGAGTGAAACAGAACCAAGATAGCGTTCGCCGTCAACCAGCCACAAAAGCGAATGTTCCGCTACAGTAAATTCTGATCCGTCTGGCATCGCGACTTTTCGTGGTGACTCATCACTAATTCTTCTGATGTATTCGTCTGGATCTTTTGAAATCTCTTCTGCTGACTCGTCTCCGAAAGCGCCGAGAGCCATGTTGCAGTAACTGCCCTCGTCGATCGCCTCTAAATAAGATGGCAGAATTGCTTTGCAAGGTCTGACTAATTTGACTGGCATCGTTATTGCGACTTTGGTTTCGCCTGGTCGAGTGAATCCCAGTAACGCGCTTTATTCTCCACGGTGGTGAAGGTGGTTGAATACATCCGATCTATGTAGAGTATGCCATTAAGATGATCGATCTCGTGCTGCAAAATTCGCGCATACCATCCTTTTGCGTTGATGGAAACTTCTTCGCCTTTCTCGTTGAGCGCTTTTACATTCACCGATCTGAATCTCGCTACATTGGCTGCGAAACCTGCAACACTTAGGCAGCCTTCAAAGAAATCGACTTTCTCATCACCGATTGGTGTGAGGATTGGATTGATAAGGACGTGAAAAGGCACCGGATATCTTTCGCGCAGGTTGAGTTCTTCCTCGCTCATTTTCGTTTTCTCGCCGGCTTCGTCTTCAATCACTGTGAGTTTTATCGATTCGCCAATTTGAGGTGCCGCGAGACCGACACCAGGCGCGGCACGCATTACCTCACGCATGATTTCTATCAATTCTTGAATCTCGGCTGATTTGATTTCGTCGCGCGTTAATTCACGCGCTTCCGCGCGCAGTGCTGGATGACCGGTTTGAACTATAGACATATGGGAATTTTACCTGGTGTCGTGGCTTGACAATGTCTGTCTAAACAGGATAATGGATGTATGGACATATTATTTACACCTAGTCGCGAACAAAAGATGAACGGCACCGTAGGACGGGGCTCGGAGTGACGCAGGCGTAAATAACTGATCAAAAGCATCTGTAGTCATTCAGCGAGCCCTTTCAGAAACGAAAGGGCTTTTGGTTTATCTATATATGCAAATTTGGAGAGATGGCTGAGAGGCCTAAAGCGACGTTCTGCTAAGACGTAGATGGTCAAACCATCCGTGGGTTCGAATCCCACTCTCTCCGAGGAACAATTAAGGAATACAACCAGTGAAATAAGAACAAATAGAGGACACGGACATGGAGATTTTTACACCAAAGGATAAAACATACGACATCATGCGAACTGAAGGAGCGGTCCCAGTCAAGATGTGGACCCGTGGCGTGCAGCTCGAGGAAGAGGCTCGCAAACAGTTGAGCAATATCACCAAGATGCCGTTTGTTTTTCGGTGGGTAGCAGCCATGCCCGACTGTCACTGGGGTATGGGCGCCACCGTCGGCAGTGTCATACCTACAAAAAAGGCGATTATTCCGGCTGGCGTCGGAGTCGACATTGGTTGTGGTATGGTCGCTGCACGAACAAGCTTGCGTGCATCCGACTTGCCCGATGATCTAGCTTCAATCAGACACGCAATCGAAGCCGCCGTGCCGCACGGTCGTACCGACAACGGTGGACCAAACGACAGAGGTGCCTGGAAGAACGCGCCCAAAGCGGTGGAAGATGCATGGGCTGGTCTTGCAGAAGGCCACAAGAAAATTGTGGATAAGCATCCCAAGCTTGCGCGAAGCAACACTATCACGCATCTTGGCTCGCTTGGCACAGGAAACCACTTCATTGAGATCTGCGTGGACGAGGATGATGCCGTTTGGATCATGCTTCACTCTGGCTCCAGAGGAATCGGAAATTCAATCGGCAAATACTTCATCGAACTTGCGAAGAAGGATATGCAGAAATGGTGCATTGATGTGCCGGATCAGGATCTTGCCTACTTGCCGGAGGGTACCGACAATTTCAACGAGTATTGGAAGGCGTTGATGTGGGCGCAGAAATTTGCGCAGACAAATAGAGACGTCATGCTGAACTCTGTGATTGCGGCACTTCGCAAGTGCAAATTGCCCGACTTCGAAATCACTTCAGAAGTCGTTAACTGCCACCACAACTACGCTGCGCTTGAGCATCACTACGGTGAAAACATCTATGTGACACGAAAGGGTGCGGTGCGTGCGCAGGAAGGCGATCTGGGAATCATTCCAGGTTCCATGGGCACAAGGTCTTATATCGTGCGAGGTAAGGGAAATCCAGAAAGCTTCAATAGCTGCTCACACGGAGCAGGTCGAGCAATGTCTCGAGGTGAAGCAAAGAAGAAATTCTCTGTCGCCGATCACGAGCGAGCTACAGCGGGAGTCGAGTGCCGAAAAGATGTTGATGTTATCGACGAAACACCGATGGCATACAAGTCAATCGACGCCGTGATGGAAGCTCAGAAAGACCTGGTGGATGTTGTCCACACACTGAAGCAGGTTATCTGCGTCAAAGGTTAGATAACATCAGTCAGCAATAGATCGCTGAGGCACTGTATGTGGTGCTCGCGAAAGTCTTCATTGTAGGGGCTGCATTCTTGCCGCCCGCGTGAAAAGCGCAGAAATGCGCCATTACGCGATCCGGGCGACGCATGGTGTCCCCCTACGCTAAGAGCGCACTTCCGAAGTGCCTCACGGTCGATGCTGCATTGAAAACAATCAACGTCACATGATCAATTCGTCGCTGCAAGCCTGTTTGCTTGCGGCAAAGGTAGGTATGCTATGAAAGTATATGTTCTTCTGCGTGATGGTGTTCCGCTAGGTTACGCGCTCGCTGCCGCGACGCATTGTACCCTTGGGCGAAAGCCTTTCGCTTCTATCCAACTCTAAGCGGACCAGTTTCCCTCTCAAAAGTTCTGATACGTGGAATTTGCTGCTCGAGGTTTACAGCAGTTGTTCTTATTGGATTTAGCTCTGCAATTGAGGTCGGTGAAACCGACTTTGTTGCTGTATCCAATTTCGGAGCCAAACTCTTTGCAGCATTTCCAGCTCCATCAAAAAATGTGATGCCGTTTTTCGCAAGATGCTTTAAACCGCATCTGACGAAGAAGGCGGCTGCGGCAATTTCCAGCCCAACTACCAACAGGGGTGGTGCACCATCATTCTTCTTTTCGTTGCCACTGCTTGAATTTGTGTCGACGCCTGGCGTCCTTGAATTGAGCTGTTGCGCATCAAATTGAGGAGCTGCACTTCCCTGCATCGCGGCTTGCTCGTAGCGAACTCGCTGCACGCTCGCCTCTGCTGCTCCTGCATTCGGTAGCGCTGCGGATACAACGCTTTCATCTCCTGTGTTTGCTGCTCCGCCCCGCTCGACTTGGGGCATGCGGTATCTGTCCCAGGCATCTACTCCAGGTTGGAGTTGAGGAAGATTTGTATCGAAAAGTCTTTGTTCGGCGAGCTGACCGCGAACTGCAGCGGAAAGACTCGCTCCTAAAAATTGACTCTCATTCATAAGCCAATACCTTTGAGTAAGTCATTTTTGCGCAAAAGCGCGTATTTGGGATTCCGTTGGTGACTCCAGATTAATTGCAGGGTCTAACTAAAGTGTGACAAAAGTTAGTCATGGAATTGTAGAAATCCCATGCCCGTCCCAAAAGACCTGCTGGATCGTTGATCAACTACCTACTGCATGCTGTTGACCGGGCCGACATTCTCAAATGTGCGGATGTGCGTTTTCATCACTCTATGACCTCTTGCCGCAGTGCCGGCAATCGGAAATTCCACAATCGTCGGAACCTCTGGCCAGACTGGCTTGGCTTTGACGAAGAGCTTAGGAACATGCTTATAGCCCATACGACACAAAGTTATGACACCTACGAGCTCGATAGCACCTTCAATTAGCCCCCATGTGCCGTATTTCCCGTTTGGCAACAAGCTCGATGACGGAGCGGCGTGTTTCATTCTTTCGTCAGCAGTTGCGATGCTGCTCAGAGATACTTTTGCCTGTGGAGTGTCGACGGTGGTTTGTGCTGCGGTATTGCGAATCCTCTCATCCTCAATTATTGCTGCGCTTGAGAAGTCCGAACTATGTTTTGCGAATTCGTAAGCTTCAGCCGCGAAGCTTTGAGCTACGTGCAATTCCGTTCTGGCGCGTTTTTGATTGAGGTTTGCTGAATCAAGTTCTTTCATGCGGAAATACTTTGTTGGCGGGTTTTCCGAATGATATTTATATGAGCGTGCAATTGGCGTGCAAACGGGCAAATCGGGCGATGCATGGCATCGTGCCTACGCTTCGCTGCTCTTAAGGCGTTTCTATCCGTTCGAATTAGAAGGTCGCGATTGAAGTTTCGCCGCTCTTTTCAGTCGCTAGCTTGCTATTGAGCAGCGCTCGTATCTGGTGCACGGCGTTTTCAGCCGCAAGTTCGCCAGCTCTAATCGCTCTATCGGCGTCGCGTACTTTTCTCGAGTATAAAGGCATTGGTGTGAGATTTGGCCGTATCTCCACATCGGCATAATCTGAATGGTGACCATCCAATTCTGATAGCAATATACTCAACACTCGATTTCCATAAGGAGTTGCACGATTGAGTTCTGCCGGGTTCATGTCTTGCAATTCTTCATCAACATTTACCGCTACGACAATGTCTGCATGGCTTTGTCTCGCTTGTAGTGTTGGGACATTTGCGCGCAGCGCACCATCGACTAGAAACTTGCCATCAATAACGATTGGTTTGACATAGAAAGGAATCGCAGAACTTGCCTGTAGCGCTCTGCCTAAATTGCCATATTCGAGGGTTATTGGTTTCCCGTCGAGCAAGTTTGTAGCGACGGCTACAAATGGGATCTGGGTGTGTTCTATGCTACGGCGATATGGTGAAACGTGATTGTTGACGTAGTTGGCGACATTGTTGTTCGAGTGCAATCCGATAGGATTTGTCTTCAAACCCAGCGCGCCTTTTGCTGAACGAACCATCATCGATGTTGGAACTGTCATCAGTTTTATAGTGTCAGGCATTGGCGAAAATGCCTTGAACAGTGAACGGTCGCGGAACATTTGATCGATGCTGTCGAGCGAAACGCCTGCTGCATACAGTCCGCCCACAATCGCGCCCATGCTGCTACCCGCTATGAAGTCGATGGGCAAATTTTCGCGTTCAAATATTTTCAATACTCCCACATGGGCGGCACCCCTCACGCCACCACCGCCGAGTGCCAGCGCTATGGTGGGTCGAGTCTTTCTTGCTGACACTGCAGGCAGTGGCGTCGAGGGCGCATACTGAACCAATGGGGTCGGGAGGTATGCGAGATCATTTGCCGCGTAAAGCGGAGGGGAAAAAGTCATCAATGCTGCTAGCGATAAACCTGCAGCAAGGTATGGTTTAAACATCGTCCTATCCTCTCTTCCTCTTTCAGAGGTCTCAGTCGGCCCAGCTTAGAGAGAGCCGGGGTGCTCTCTCTGCTGGACGCCGACCGGGAGAACTGGAAGAACTGCAAGCGTTCCAATCACTCCAAGAAGAAACTACTTGGATAGCGACAAGAGTGCTTCTCTCACTTGGTCTTTAAACGAATCGCACTTCTGTTTACCTTCGATCAAGTGCGCCCATTTTTGCTGATTTGCATTTGCAACTAGTTTTGCCAGAGCGTCCAGTTTGGCGCCTGAGTTCTTCTCGATTTCCTGTTTGATTTTGTCTTTCAGGACCTCTTTCCAGGCTTCATCAGCCAGGCAGAGCAACTTTTCCGGTGCGTTGCAACATTCGCCGTCGCCACCGTGCTGTGCTGTATCTGCGCAAGCTCCAGAACCTTCGGTTTGGTCGCATGAACTACTCATTAGGTTTTTCTCCTTCTAACATTGCTAACGGACTTAGTAGATAGGACCGGTCTGTACTAACGATTGAATCATACCGGTCGGTCCTAATCAAGGCCCAATTTGGATACTGTTAAAGGATGGAGAAACCTCGAAATGATCCTGAAACTTTACACAGGCTGGACGTTTCCGGGACTAAACACTTGATCCCTGGCACAATTAAGATATACTTAGGACAGAACGGTTCTAGAGTTGTATATGCCCACAACGACAGATGCTACAAGTGGCAGCCGGCAAAAGCTCATCGACGCAACGATTGAGCTTATGTCTTCGCGCGGTTTTGAAGCAATGGGCATTAACAGCATTCTGGAAGCTGCCGGCGTAAGCAAAAGCAATTTTTACTATCATTTCAAGTCCAAAGAAGATCTCTGTCTCGCCGCTCTCGACTCGATGACAGATGCGTTCTTCTGCATGTCTGATCCTGTCCTTTTGAACAAATCTCTCAGCCCGCGCAAGCGATTGGAGAAATTCCTAAAAGGAATGGCAGAAATGATCGAATCCGAATGCTGCAATAAAGGTTGCCCGTTTGTGAATCTCGCTGCCGAGACGAGCGACTTTGTACCCGCATTTCGCGAGCGTATTTCGCAATACTTCGATCGCTATCAACAGCGATTGGCAGATGTTATTCAAGAGGGAATTCAGGAAGGTGAGTTTAGAGCGGATGTTTCTCCACGACTCGCTGCACAAGTTTTGCTCGCCAGTATGAATGGCACGATCGTTTTGGCCAAAGTGCATAAGCGTCCGCAAGTTATGAAAGAGAACATCAAGTCTTTCTTGGCGATGTTGTCTGTCAAATAGTTGTGCGAGACGCTGGCGCTGTTAGGTAGGACTAGGTTCCGAAAAAGCGCCAAAGGCATTCAAAAGCACTCAAAAGCACTCATGGGATTGTTCTTGGCAAATCTTTTGGCGGCGCCCTGGTGCGATCAAACTCATTGTTTGGGCGAACTAGCTGAGTGGCTTTTACTGGGTAATTTGTTTGGCACACTATTGCAACAGCGCCTCGGAGCATTGAGAACGCTGTTGCCAGTGTTCGTGCAATGCGAGTGAATGACGACATGTTCTTTTCGCTCTTGTGAGAAAGAGATTTTGTAGTCATCGGCGAATCCTCCAAAAAGGGGTTCTATGACCTAGTACGGAAATTTCAAGCAAAAAGTTCAAAGCATTTCGATTAATTCGAGAACGCGCCATACAATGCGTTCTTGACATGTTGCGCTAGGCGGAGCATTTGAAATGCGCGCATCTATTGATTAAGATGCATCGATTAGTTGGTCGAAGAAAAGCTTCGATAGGAATCCGTTGTTGTGATCGTTGCCGACAAAAGTACAGAAGCAAACGAAACCTTTTTTGCGGAAGGTCTTGCGAAACTCCGCGCCGGTGAAATGGAAGAGAGCACCGGCAAACTTCTTATGGATTTGATCGAAATTCGCGCTGACAAAGCTTTGCTTCCCTTTGCTCGAAAATGGATCAAGCTTTTCCCTCGCGTTGAGAGCGCGCCGCGCTTAGTCGGAAAGTGGCTGCAAAATTACGAAAGCAATGATGCGACGTATCTAGCGACGTCATATGTGAAAACATATCCGGACGTCAATGCGCTTATTCTCATAGTGCGTGCTGTTGCCCAACTTCCGAAGATTCCGCCGAAGCTTTTGGATGCGGTTGAAAAACGCTTTGCCTCAGATCCGAATAGTCATGTTTGGAGCAGGCTGCAAGCACCCGAAAATCCAAAGGAAGAATTGAACGTTTTGATTCTTCGCTGGCTCGAGATCAATAGATATGATCCGAAACATGCTGTTGAAGTTTCATGGATTGCTTTGTTCTCTCAGGCAAATGATGTTCTTAACGAGATTTTGCGATGGATTGAAGTCAATCAAGACAAGACGCAAGACATTTGGATTGTTTTCGTTAACATGCTTCGAGGAAAATCCGAGTCGCACAAACTGTTGCAGGAGAGAGTCGCAACAACAGCAAGTCAGTGGCTTCGTAGAAATCCAGACTATAGAAATGCTGGAAGGATCTATCACGACGTGGTGTTGGCGCTTAGAAACAGTGCGGAACTTCAACAAGCGAAAAACTGGTATTTGAACCACTCAGAATCCGAAAGCGCTTATATGGCACTTGCTGGGATACTTCGTGCCGCCCATTTGACAGGTGATGCATTAGAACCTGAGTTTGTAAGCCATGCGAAGCGAATTCTTGCAAGCCAGTTGCCGCAAGACAGAGCACCCGTTTTAGTCGAGTCGCTTTTGCTGGTTTCGGATGACCCGGAATCAATTGGTCTGGCAAAAGAAATCTTGCACCACCATCCTCCTCACCCA
>Ga0164290_1000972_pt1 | contig 61898 bp, 53 predicted proteins | sample Micstemetagenome_FD_108782 | JGI IMG/M metagenome (GOLD analysis project Ga0164290, IMG submission 108782) | Contaminated culture microbial community from soil near Moab, Utah, USA - Microcoleus steenstrupii SON62 (Illumina Assembly) | ecosystem: Environmental > Terrestrial > Soil > Soil crust...
TCCCTGAACACTTTAGTAGCGTGTAAAATCCTGTCTACCAGGGTTGTTTTGCCATGGTCAACGTGTGCAATAATGGCAATGTTTCTTATTTCCATGTAAAATTTTAAGGCTGCAAAGGTACGGCTTTATAGCCGGAGGGCAAAGCGCATACATAAACTTAATGGGCAGTGGGCATTAAAAACAACCGGACCTCGTAACTACGTGTAAGTCAAGGCGAAACAACGATTTACTAGACCGTTTTTGGTTAAAATCATGCTTTAAAGAACTATTCTTATCTTTCTTAAAACATTTATTATCATGCGACTGCTTAAAAAACTGCTGGTTTTTATTGCCATTCTTATAGTGGTGTATTTGCTGGGGCCCAATCCTAAAACCCCTGTTTACAACACTGAACTCCCTACTATTCCTTTATCAGCAGACAGTATAGTTGCCTATATCGCTTCCATCGAATCGAAACACAACATAAAACCTGATAATGAAGCCCGGATTGTATGGGCCAATGATTCAATTCATACAAAAACCCCTTATTCTATTGTTTATCTGCATGGTTTCAGCGCCAGTCAGGAAGAGGGTGACCCTGTTCATCGGAACCTGGCAAAACAATTCGGAGCTAATCTCTATCTCGCTCGTTTATCGGGACATGGTATCGACACATCCGATGCTTTATTACACATGACTGCCACCAGCTTATGGGAAACTGCCAAAGAAGCCTATGCCATTGGCAAACAGTTAGGAGATAAAGTGATTCTCATGGGAACTTCCACAGGAGGAACACTGGCTTTACAACTGGCAGCGGCCTATCCCGATATTGCAGGATTGGTTTTATTATCACCCAATATTGCCATCAATGACCCCAATGCATGGTTAACCAATAATCCCTGGGGCTTACAGATTGCAAGGCTGGTGAAGGGTGGTAAAATGAATATCGTTCCTAATAAAACAGCTGAATATAAAAAATACTGGAACCATGAATATCGTCTTGAAGCCGTAACCGAACTACAGGAATTACTGGAAACATCGATGACCAAAAACAACTTTAAAAAAATTCAGCAGCCTCTCCTTACACTCTACTATTATAAAAATGAAAATGAGCAGGATCCGGTAGTAAAAGTATCGGAGATGAAAAAGATGTTTGAGCAGGTAAGTACCCCTGTTGGTTTAAAAAGAATGATTGCCATTCCAAATGCCGGTAATCATGTACTCGGCTCACCTATTCAGTCGAAAGATATTATAACAGTGGAGAAAGAAGCAGCTGCATTTTTGAGGGAAGTGATGAAGGTGAATGGTGAATAGTCAATGGTGAATAGTCAATAGATCGAAGTTTAGTCAATACCAAAAAATCGCCATTCACCATTGACTATTGACCATTGACTTATCAGCTATTCCCTATCTTAGCCTGTCATAAACAAACGATTGCCTATGCCAAGCAGTAAAATTGCTGGAATTGGTATGTACGTACCCAAAAACGTTGTTACCAACCAGGACCTTACAAAATACATGGATACCAGTGATGAATGGATACAGGAGCGAACAGGTATCAAAGAAAGAAGGTATGCTCATCGTACCGAGGAAACCACTACTACCATGGCTGTTGAAGCCGCGCGTATTGCGATGGAAAGGGCTGGCACAACGGCTAAAGACATAGATTTTATTGTATTTGCCACTTTATCGCCCGATTACTATTTCCCGGGCTGTGGTGTATTACTGCAAAGAGCTTTACAAATGGGTGAAATAGGTGCATTGGATGTACGCAACCAGTGCAGTGGATTTGTATACGCATTGAGTGTGGCAGATCAGTTCATTAAAACCGGTATGTATAAAAACATATTAGTGGTGGGCAGTGAGAAACATTCTTTCGGATTAGATTTTTCTACCCGCGGAAGAAATGTATCTGTGATCTTTGGTGATGGTGCCGGCGCTGTTGTATTACAACCAACCGAAGAAAAAGGCTGTGGTATTCTGAGTACTCATTTACACAGTGATGGTGAAGCGGCTGAAATACTGGCCATGTATAATCCAGGTACACATGCCAATTACTGGGCAGATAAGAACTATGCAGATTTTGATGATGCTGAAATCGGACAGATGTTTATGAGCCATAACATGATCGACAACGCTCAGAATTTCCCCAATATGGATGGCCCTTCCGTATTTAAAAAAGCAGTAGTAAAGTTCCCTGAGGTGATCATGGAAGCCCTTCAGCAAAATGGTTATCAATCATCCGATATCAATATGTTGATCCCACATCAGGCTAATCTCCGGATCAGTCAGTTTGTACAGCAGAAACTGGGGTTGAGCGATACACAAGTCTATAATAATATCCAATCGTACGGAAATACCACTGCCGCATCTGTTCCTATTGCCTTGTGTGAAGCCTGGGAGAAGGGATTGATTAAAGATGGCGACCTTGTTTGCCTGGCTGCATTTGGTAGCGGCTTTACCTGGGCCAGTGCATTAATGAAGTGGTAATACCAGCAGGGTTTAACAGGATTTTACAGAAAGAAAATGCAATATTGCAGGCTGCAAATCGACTGATCCTGTAGCAAGGCAATATTTATTTTAATGATGGAGATGATGGAAAGAAAAATTGTGTACCTGATTAACCCTATTTCGGGTACCTCAAAAAAAGACGGGATCAGAAAACTGATTGAAAAGGAAACAACTGAAAAAGCTATTCCTTTTGAAATTATGCATACCAATGCCGGCGGGCATTACCAGTTACTCCGCGAAAAAATCCGTGCAGAACATATTACCGATGTGGTAATCATTGGTGGCGATGGTACGGTGAACCAGATTACACAGGCACTGCAAGGGCTACCTGTTCAGTTTGGTATCATCCCGGTAGGTTCGGGTAATGGACTGGCGCTGGCAGCACGTATTCCTACCAAACCAGAACTGGCATTATCACTTATTTTCAACGGAACCTCCCGCCCCATCGATGCATTCATGATAAATGAGCACTACTCCTGTATGTTAAGCGGTATTGGTTTCGATGCACAGGTGGCTCATGATTTTGCCAGTAAAGCTTCTCGCGGTTTGCTCACGTATACACAACAAAGCATCATCAATTATTTCAAAGCAACCCCATACCAGTTTGAAATTAAACTCGACAATCTTTCCTTTTTTTCCGACGCTTTTTTTATCAGTATTGCCAACAGTAACCAGTTTGGCAATAATTTCAAAATAGCCCCACAGGCCAGTCTGCACGATGGTTTGCTCGATATTGTCATTGTACAAAAGATGAACAAGGCCAAATTACCTTTTGCCGTTCTCCGCCAGATCAGGGGTAATAATAAACTGCAGCAATTGGTAGAAGATATGACGCAAAAAAACATTCTCTATTTCCAGACTCCGCAAATCACCATACGTAATTTAAAACATGCTCCCTTACATATTGATGGTGAACCAAGGGCAACAGCAGATGAGTTTACGGTACATATCATGAAAGATTATTTTTCGCTGATACAACCCGAATAATTATTTCATCAGTACACGTAGCCGTTTAAATTCTTTTTGATTGTCTTCCGCTGCCAGTGCAAGGGCAATATCTCTTTTTTCAGCTGCTGTAATATGAAAACTCAGACTGGCTGGCGCTTCCTTTCTTGAGGGTACATACTGAAAACAGATGCGGTGAAACTGAGGCCCATAGGCTTCAAAACTATATTCGAGCTGGTCATGCTTGTAGTAATCCTGCAATTTGTACCAGTTGTTCTGCAGTAATAAAAAAGGCTTGGTGAATGTGCCGAATAAACTGGTTCCTTTCAATGGACGGTCCCAGTCGCTGAGGCTTCTGTCCCTTAATTGCAACAACACTACTTTACTGGTGTTTTCTTTTAGCCAGTCATGAAATACTTCCACAAAGCGAAGGGATGTTTCCTGACCAAAATTATCTCTCAGCCCGGCATCCATGACGTCAATAACCGGGTTGGTAGGCAACCATACATTGGGCAATACATAAGGAAATGTGGCATTCATACGCAGGGCCGAGAGGATACCAATATTGGCAGCATCCTGTTTGCTGAAAAAACTATGAAAGTCGATACCATCTGCATCAAAGGGTTGTATGTTAGCTGAATCGGTAAGGGGACGCATCATAAAACGTGCTGGGTGAGTGGCCATCACCAGTTTTCTTCCATCACGTGTAATCACTGCATTAAAAAAAATGAGTGGTATTTCTGCTTTTTGTTCGGGCTCTCTGTAATCCTTTAGCGTTTTATCAAGGTAGCCACGAGTATTTTCATTCAGTTTTTGCTCAAAGGCATAACCCCTGTCTTTGGTGTACCTGTAACCATGTTTCATAAAGGGTTTGGCAGGGCCCATAAGATCGCGGGTAACAAAAGAAGAAAACAAAGGACTTAATAAATCATTCGAAATATCGTCTACATATTGCCGGTCGCGCAGGTTGATTTTTTCTCCTTTTTGTTTTCGATAATACAACTCCCTGAAATAAGCTGCTCCCAGCATACCACCCGATGCCCCACTGATTAAAAAAGTACGTTTCATCAGTTCACCACCAAACATACTGTCGAGTTGTTGCAATGCATTCATCGTGAAAGTGGCGCTCCTGATACCACCACCACTGGTATTAATAAGGAACATAACAGGTTTATCGCTACCCTGTTTTGCTTTCCACTGGTTGAGTATACGGATATATGCTTCTTTATCTGCAGTAATATCATTCTCATTTGCCAACTCCATCACCGATTCTCTTGAATAAACAGGCCTTTCGGTAGTATCAGCATAATTCAGTCCATAGGCTTTATTCCGCAGGTCAATAATTTCTCTTTGGTACAAAAAATTGACTACCAGATAAAATACCACCACCACGGGAATACTCCAGCTGTGCAAAAAAGTAGAGATAGCACCAGCTGCTGCAATCAGGATTGCAAAAAAGACTGTAATACTGGCTGCTGCGGGGAGTTGAAACAACCTTGCATCAGAAATATAACCAACACCTATCAGGAAAAAGAAAGCGATGGTAATGGCGATCACTGCTGCGAAATGATGCCGTTTAAAAACAGAATCGAGAAAACTTAGGCTGTAATGACGTACATCTCTTGGTTTACGCAATGCCAGTTTAGCACTGAAAAACCAGTCGATCCGCATGTCTGCATGTTCTTTTGGCAAGGGATTATTTTTGGCAGCAAGCGCATATTGTACATTGGCTGTATCAATCACAGACGCCATACTTCTGTAAATGGTTTTATCGGCACCAAAAAAATAAGCAAACGCAATCAGTATAGATAATATAATACCTGCTGCAAAACCTACTACCATCCATATAATATCTGCTGTTCCAAATAGTTCCTGGTAACGCGCATAAGCCACGGCTTTAATAAAATAGAATACCAGAAAAATCAATGGTAATACTGCATTGTTGATACAATACTTTAAAAAAGGCTGCGCTGTTGTAGCGAGGAAACGAAAATATTTACTGAATAAAATAAAGGTAGTGATGTTCCAGCTCATGATGAAAATACCCAGTGCAAATCCAACAATAGCAGTACTCAGCAGATTGATTTTACCAAAATACTCAGGTGCGAGGAAGAGTGAATCGGCTCCGAATGTGCGCATAAAACCACCTGCCACCGTAGAAAAAAGAATATACCAGAATACCAGGAATACCTGGTATTTACGAAAATGAAGTAAGCATAACTGAACAGGTAAAGAAAACCAGAAACCCGATAAATATTGTTTCAGTTTGTTCATTTGATACAGCATTGCGATTGAAAAATACTTTATTTCAACCTTTGTTCTGCCGGGTTTACTAACTCATTTTGCGGTTACGCAATATGAATAGAGTACCAATCAGTGATAACAACAAACACATACCTGTTAACTGGTGCAGTTGTGCCATCCACTCAAATGTACCCCATTTACCCGGCACAATACCTGTACTGGTTAAGATAGTTAAAATTCCGAGTAAGACCTGCAAGCAGGTGAGGTATAGCGGAATACGTTTAATATTTTCGAACAAGATTGAACCTTTCTGTCTGGCCAGTTGAATGGTCCATACGATGATCCATACCAATATAATATACGCCAATCCGCGATGTATAAAATGAACCAATATCTTATTATCAATAAAATTGAGGAGGAAGGGTTTGTGAGAAAATAAAGATGCGGGTATCCAGTCGCCATTGATCTTTGGCCAGCTGGGGGCTACATTGGCTGCTTTATGACCTGCCATCAATGCGCCATACAATAATTGGAGTACCAATAACCCGATGAGCCAGGAGTTGGTTTTCCTCAAGGAAGGGCTCACCATCTTTTGTTCCTCACGCACTAATAATTTCAAGGCAAACCAGAATGTGTAACAAAGCAGTCCCAATGCAAAAATAAAATGCAATGCCAGCCGGGTAGGTTTTACATATACCGCATCGCCGGTAAGTCCGCTGGCTACCATGATCCAACCTACTGCTCCCTGTAATATGCCTAAGAGAAATAAAATTACGAGCGGACGAACCATCTCTTTTTTAAAATGCCTGCGTACCATGAACCAGATAAAGCCTCCCGCAAATACCAGCCCTATTAATCTGGCCCACAAACGATGAAACCATTCCCAGAAAAAAATGAATTTAAAATCGGAGAGACCAAATTCAAAATTGAGCAGTTTAAACTGAGGGGTAGCTTTATATTTTTCAAACTCAAGTATCCAGGCTTGCTCGTTCAGGGGTGGCAGTGTTCCGGTAATAACATCCCATTCTGTAATAGATAAACCACTTCCCGTTAAACGGGTGATGCCTCCCAGAGCCACTTGTATGATCGTCATCCCCACACCTAATAATAACCATCCTGCCACCAGTTTTGAAGACCTGTCGTTCCGCTGTTCCATAGCTATTTTCTTGGTTATGGCAAAGTTATTGGGTTATGAAAAGGATCAGCCATTTTGTTTGACTGTTTTTATCATTTCTTAGTGAAACTTATGCGTTTGCTTTTCTATGCAGCAGGTAACCCTGCCAATTCACCGCTGAGCAACGAAGGCAGGGAGGTTTCGCAGGGTTGCTTACCATAACCACAAAAAAATTAGTTGCATATCGTCAAGTTTCTGGAATTTTATGTTCATGCTCCTACCCTTTTTCCAGGAAAAACTCATTGAAGCAGGCTGCGATGAAGCTGGCCGTGGTTGTTATGCCGGCCCTGTTTTCGCGGCAGCCGTTATCCTGCCCAAGGATTTTCAGCACCCCTTACTCAACGACAGTAAACAGGTGAATGTGCGGCAAAGAGAAGTGCTCAGGTCTATCATTGAGCAGGAGGCCCTCAGTTATGCAGTTGTTGCGGTTGATCATGAGGAAATAGACCAGATCAATATTCTGAAAGCCTCATTCAAAGCCATGCATCTGGCCATTGATCAGCTTAGCATCAAACCAGGACTATTACTGATTGACGGAAACAGCTTTATTCCTTATCAAAAAACACCACATCACTGCATTGTGAAAGGTGATGGGAAATACAGCAGTATTGCCGCAGCCAGTATTCTCGCCAAAATCTACCGTGATGAATATATGCTGAAAATACACGAACAATACCCACAATACGGATGGAACAATAATAAGGGATACGGAACCGCTGAACACCGCAGTGCCATTGAAATACACGGCCTCTGCGAATACCACAGAAAGAGTTTCAATATTCAGCCACAACAGTTGAGCCTGCCGCTCTGAACCTTATTCATTCCACTCACCCGCACCTTCCCTGATTACCTCATAACTGTCTTTGGTACAATCAATAACGGTAGAAGGTATCATACCACCATTACCTCCGTCTACCACAATATCTACCAGTTTTTCAAACTTCTCATAAATAATGGCGGGATCAGTATATTCTTCTACCATTTCGCCAGGCAGTGAAGCCGATAAGATAGGATGACGAAGTTCATGTACAATCTGACGGGCAATATTATTGTCGGGCACCCTTAAACCAATTGTACTTTTTTTACTCTGCAAAATTTTAGGCACTTCTTTGCTGGCAGGCAAAATAAAAGTATAGGGACCGGGTAAATAACTATTCAATAAACGATATAAAGGAGTGGATATACTTTTTGTGTATTGACTTAAATCGCTGAGGTCATAACAAACAAAACTCAGCTGTGCCTTATTGGGGTCTACCTGTTTAATTCTTGCAATCCGCTCCACTGCTTTATGCTGAAAAATATCGCAGCCCAGTCCATAGATAGTGTCGGTAGGATAAATGATCACACCACCTGAAAGCAGGCACTCTGCAATCATACGCAGGTGACGGGGATTGGGATTATCGGGGTGAACTTCAAGCAGCATTACTAAATATAAGCGCAAAAAGGCAAAACATAAAATTGGAGATATAATCTGTGCATCTGTGGCTAAAAAAAGATATAGCATTTTTTCATTCCACTTCATTTGCCTTGATTATACTTTTATTAACAATGAGTTCCGCTTATTTTTGCAAAAACTTCACCCATGCGTTTACAGGCAGTTGATATCGTTGACAGCATCAGCCCTGCAGATTTTAAAAAGCATTATTACCTGCCCAAAAAACCGCTGGTAATCCGCCATTTGTCACAAAGCTGGCCAGCTTATGAAAAATGGAACTGGGATTATTTTACAACACTGGTTGGCGATAAAAAAGTAGGACTTTATAACAATATTAAGAGTGATGCTTACACGCCCATCAATACAGCAGATGATTACAAGACTTTTAGCGAATACATTGATATGATCAGAACAGGCCCTGCAGCATGGCGGATTTTTCTCTTCAACATTTTTGAGCATGCACCACAACTCACCCAAGATTTTACCTGGCCCGATGAATGGATGACTGGTTTTGTAAAAAGATTTCCCATGTTATTCGTGGGTGGGGCTACCAGCATTACCCATATGCATTTTGATATTGACATGAGTCATATTCTGCACACACAGTTTGCAGGCCGTAAAAAAGTTTTGTTGTTTCCTTTTGAAGAACAGTACAAACTTTACCGCAAACCCTTCGAAGTATTGAGCCTGGCCGATTTCAGCAATTATCACCACCAGAATGGTTCACCCGATTATCAGCAGTTTCCCGCATTGAAGCTGGCCAATGGTTATGATATTACCCTTGAACACGGCGATACACTTTATATGCCTGCCGGTTACTGGCATCACATGGAATATTTAGACAGTGGTTTTGCTATGAGTCTCAGGGCACTGCAATCTTCTATTAGCGGAAAAATAAATGGCGTATGGAACCTTTTTGGCATGCGTAGTATCGACACCGTGATGAAAAAGACCATGCCACATCCATGGTATAACTGGAAGAAGAAAAAAATATTTGAATATGCGGAAAAAGAGCTTAGAAAACGAACACACTAACCCTCGCAAAAAAGAATAGAAAAAGGCGGCCTTGTGCCGCCTTTTTCACTTGTAACCCCTAATGAAAACTGAATACGAGAAAAATTTCAGACATTTCTGCTGTTTTTCTCTACCCGCAGTAAATGTAGTATAGTACGCAAAAAAATCCAACGTTGAAAACACCCAAATTAAAAGGGTGTTTTCACTGATGATAATTCGGTGAAAACATCAAAGATAAATTCCGGAGAAACATGAGATTTGCAACACAAAAAATGTAAATTACTGCCGAAAATCTGCATCCGCATACCCCATAATGTGGATTTTTATTGTTGTTAATTGTTATATATGATTCAGATTGCCCTGGTTGATGACCATGTACTGTTAAGAAACGGGCTTGCCTCACTGGTTAATTCTTTTAGTGGATATAAAGTATTGTTTGAAGCAAACAGCGGCAAACACATGATTGAATTACTGGATCCCGGTAATTTACCTGATGTGGTTTTACTTGATATCACCATGCCAGACATGAATGGTTATGAAACAGCTTTATGGCTTACCACCCATTATCCGCAGGTAAAAATACTGGCCCTCACCATGTTAAACGATGAACGTTCCATCATACGCATGTTTAAAAACGGTGCCAAGGGATATTTACTGAAAGACAGTAAACCACAGGAACTCAAAGCTGCACTGGATGGCATCGTTAACAAAGGGGTTTACCTGAACAAACTCATGTGTGATAATATCATGCACACCATGAAAACTTCTCCGGAAGAAGATGCCGACATACAAAAATTTACAGAGCTTACCGATCAGGAAAAAGAATTCCTCGGCTGGGCCTGTACTGATAAATCTTATCGGGAAATTGCAGAACTCATGGGCACTAGCCTTCGTAATGTAGACGAAACAAGGGATCATCTCTTCCAAAAACTACAAACCGCTACCCGGGTAGGTCTGGCCCTCTTTGCGATTAAACATGATATTGCCAGGTTATAATCTATTGTCTCTTCGATCGATTTTGTTGCATAAAAAAGTCCCGGTCAGCAAGCCGGGACTTTTATTTAACGGAGGAACAGAGTAATTTCCAACTTCTTTACATTTTTCTGTTCCGCTGTTTTTTCTGTGTTATATAATTTCCCATACTTCTTTGCCACGTAATAATTTATCTAGGTTCCCTTTGCCTTTGGTAGCAATAATTTCTTCTAATTGCATGGCCATTACATCTTCATAACAGGCCCTGTCTGTTTCATAAAACACCCCAAATGGTCTTGGGAAATGGCCACCCTGCTGATTAGGATCATCAAACATGCGGATAAGAGCCTGTGCTTTGTAAAAATCTCTTTCATCATGTATCCATAGATCATCTGCACTCACAGTTCCGTCGGTTAAATCAACCACTACCGGTTTCATTCCATCTATTTTAATTCCTTTCTGCTGGCTGGCTCCAAACACTAATGGTTTTCCCTGTTCAAGGAATAAGGCTTCATCGGGTTTACTTCCTTTCTCGGTAAATATTTCAAAAGCGCCGTCATTAAAAATGTTACAGTTCTGGTATATCTCCAGCATCGAAGCACCTTTATGCTGATGTGAGCGGGTTAACATGGCCTGAAGATGCTTGGGATCACGATCCATACTTCTGGCAATAAAGCTCGCATCGGCACCCATGGCCAGCGCCAATGGGTTAAACGGATGGTCGATACTACCATAGGGCGTACTCTTGGTTACTTTATTTTCTTCTGATGTTGGCGAATACTGCCCTTTGGTTAAACCATAAATCTGGTTATTGAACAGGAGTATGTTCACATCAAAATTTCTTCTCAACAAATGAATAGTATGGTTACCACCAATACTCAGGCTGTCGCCATCACCTGTAACAATCCACACACTCAGTTCGGGTCGTGTGGCTTTTAACCCGCTGGCAATAGCGGTAGCCCTGCCATGAATGGAATGCATGCCATAGGTATTCATATAATATGGGAAGCGGCTGCTACAACCAATACCACTGATAATCACAATATTTTCCTTAGGTACACCAATACCCGGCATCACTTTCTGTACCTGTGCCAATATAGAATAATCACCACAGCCCGGGCACCAACGCACTTCCTGGTCGGTGGCAAAATCTTTGGCTGTTAATAACGGCGCTGTTGTTGTTGTTGCTGACATACTTATCAATAATTAAAATGATCTGATAGAATGCTCCTGTAAAGTTCTTAAAAAATTATGAAGCTGAGCCTCCGGTTAATTCCTCCCAATATTCTGCGGCCCTGCGGGTATGGGGTATAACTATGGTACCACCTACAATATTGGCCACGGCAAATATCTCATACATTTCATCGGTATTTACCCCTAACTCGTGGCATTTACCCAAATGGTATTTAATACAATCATCACAGCGTAACACCATACTGGCCACCAACCCAAGCATTTCCTTTGTTTTTTTATCCAATGCTCCCTCGTCATATGTATTGGTATCGAGGTTCCAGAGACGTTTCATCACTAAGTTATTCTTGCTCAGGATCACTTCATTCATTTTCTCCCTGTATGAATTGAATTCTTCTACCAGTTTACCCATATTTCCGTATTTAGTCTGTAAAAGTACAAAAGCCTGCGACTGGGGATGTCATTTATTTGTACTTTAAATCCCTAAACCAATAACATGAAGCAGTTATTTCTATGGATCAGCGTCTGCCTGACCCAGTTTCTGATGGCTCAAAACGGTTCGGAGACCATCAAAGTCACCGATATGCTTAAAATAAGCCAGGTAGGCAGTGTGAGTATCAGCCCCGATGGCAGCAAAACACTGTTTGCTGTAACCAGCATCGAACCCGATGGCGATACCAAATGGGAATACCGTTATGTAAACAAATTATACCTGTTGAATAATGATGGTTCCGGAACTGCCAAAGCCATAACAGGTGGAAGAGAATCGGCCGGACAGCTCGCCTGGAGCCCTGATGGCAAGCAACTGGTTTTTGTTCGTTCGGTTGATGGAAGGGCGCAATTATTCCTGCTTTCCTTGGAAGGCGGTGAACCCACTCAGTTAACACGTTTTAAATATGGCGCCGGAAGTCCACGCTGGAGCCCCGATGGAAAGAAAATTATATTCTCCGTTAACCTTCGTCTCGATCAATTATTGAATGACGAAGAACTCAATCCCGGTAAAAAACCACCAGCCTGGTCATTGGAGAAACCCGGATTTCCTGCCAATGAATTCCTGATGAATAATGCTAAACCTGATCCGGATGGTAACACAGAAGAAATCAGGGCTTATCTGAACCTCAATGCGGTTGCTCAGAAAGCAAAAGTATTCAACAAGCTCAACCTGCAGCAGGAAGCTACTACTTCCGGTGAGCTCAACTTTACGCATTTCTATTGGATGGATGCCGATGGCAATTCCACACCCAAAGCCATTACGCATGGTTTTAACCGTTTTTCAGGTGTTGATTTTACACCCGATGGTAAGCAACTGGTTATAACAGGTAACGCAGACCTTACTGAACATCCTGACCGTGTGCTGGAAAATGAAATCTATCTCGCCAATACCGACGGAAGTAATATGAGAAAGATATTGGGTGAAAAAGGAAAGAGTTATAACAACCCTGTAGTGTCACCCGGTGGCAAATGGATGGCTTTTCAGTTTGGGGGCACTTCTTTTGTGAGTGTTCCATCATTAGCTATTATGCCATTGAATGGAAAAGCGACTGATATGATTGTCATTCCATTCGACAGAAATAAGAGTGGACTTACCTGGAGCAAGGATGAGCAGTTTATTTATTTCACTGCACAGAGTAATGGTGGTGCTCCATTGTACAAGGCTGATATAAAAACAAAACAGGTAAAACAATTATCAGACTATGAAGGCGGTATCAACAGTTTCGATATTTATAACGACCTGGTTGTTTACAGCAAAACACAGGTAAGTAATCCTTCAGAATTGTACAGTAACAATACATCCATGCAGAGTGAAAAAAGGCTCACTGCTTTTAATCACAACTGGCTGCAACAAAAGAAACTGAGTTTTCCTGAAAAAGCTTCTTTTGTAAATGAAAAGGGGTTAACAGTTGAATACTGGGTAATGAAGCCTGCCAATTATGAACCAGGAAAGAAATATCCAACCATCCTCAATATTCATGGTGGCCCGTCTGCCATGTGGGGACCTGGCGAGAATTCTATGTGGCATGAGTTTCAGTATTATACTGCCAAAGGTTATGTGGTGGTATATGGTAATCCCAGAGGATCGGGTGGCTATGGTGTAGATTTTTTAAGGGGAAATGTGAATGACTGGGGAGCAGGGCCCACATCAGATGTATTGACTTACCTCAGTAAAGCAGCAGGTGCTGGTTTTATAGATACAGCGAGACTTGCTGTTACCGGGGGTTCTTATGCCGGTTATCTTGTTGCATGGATCATTGCGCATGACCAGCGTTTTAAGGCAGCCTGTGCCCAGCGTGGTGTATATGAACTGGGTACATTCTTTGGCGAAGGAAATGCATGGCGCCTGGTACCTAACTATTTTGGTGGTTATCCATGGGAAGAAAAAGTAAAACCAGTTCTTGCCCGTGAATCACCCATTAATTATGTAGACAGAATTAAAACACCCTTTATTATTTTTCATGGAGAAAATGATCTCCGTACCGGTGTAATACAAAGTGAAATGTTATACAAAAGCTTGAAAGTACTCGGTAGAACAGTAGAATATGTACGACATCCGGGTGGTACACATGAACTTACCCGCAGTGGAAACAACAGACAAAGAATTGATCAGATGTTGAGAACTATTGAATTCTTTGATCGCTTCATCAAACACTAATCTCACTTAACTTAACTCCCCTTCTCCCTTTCTCTTTGTGAATCGCCTTTAAAAATCAGGCAACCCGAAATCTAATAGTTGTTATTAACAAAGAGAAAGGGAGAAGGGGAGTTTTGAAGCCATTTATTTTAACATCTTCAGCCAGTCTATCAGGCCAAGGTGAATTTTGTTAGCAACATCAGCATGGAATTTCGGACTGATAATTTTTTTCTCATCGGCTTCATTGCTTAAAAATGCAATCTCTACTAATACATTCGGGAAATCAGTGGGCGAATTGAGTGCAAAATTAAAACTGCCGATATTGCCGAACTCATTCAGCTTCAGCTCCAGCATACGTTTCAATACCGCAGTCGTCAATGGCCGGAAACCAATATGTTTATAATAGGTGCTTGTACCACTTACACTGGTATTGGCACTTGAATTCAAATGCAGGCTTATCAACAGATCAGGTTTTTGTTGCTGCAGCCATAATATCCGATCCTTATTATCAAAAGTGGTATCATCGGTACGGGTCATGATGATATTTTTTACCCCTTTCAGTTTGAGGTGTTTCTGCAGTGCTTTCGCAAAACGAAGTGTATACAATTTTTCAGAAGCTTTTGCCTTGATACCTGAAGCGCCTGTATTGGTTCCACCATGACCGGCATCAATAGCTATTCTTAAACTTCTCAGGTCTGTTTTTGCAGGCTGGCGGCGAACTTTCACTACCAATGCCTTGCCGATATAACCAATACTATAACCCCAGTGCTGCTGGTGTTTTAATTCGATGGTCAACCGGAAAAGATCATCTTCCACCTGCTGGTAGTATATATTTTTTACTTCCTTTAATGTTTGTAATTGGGTAATCCAGTTGGTATTACTCTGTACACCGTAAATATCTACCACAATTTTTGAGGGGTTAATTTCCATCCAGCTTTTATAAGGAAGTTTTTCTTCCATGATGATGCCGATATTATCGGTAGCCGAATCGCCTTTTGCACTGATAGAGCCTGTTACATACCAGGGCTTGAGCTGGTTGAGGCTGTCGGGTTTCACATATGGCTGTTCTATAAATGCCTGGTGAAATTTAGATAATTGAACGAGGTACATTCCTTTAACGGTATCTATTACCCGCAAGGCAATATTTGAATCAATATAACCCAGTTTGGCACCACCTAACCTGTCTTCTCCGAGGCCATACGCCAGTGCAGGTAGTTTTCCGGTAGACCTACCAGTCCATGGTTCGTAACTACTGTTTTGTGATTGTACTTGCAAATAAATAGAGATCAAAAGCAGAAGCAATAAATATTTCATGGTATTAAGATAGCATAATAATTAAAAATGCTGTTTAAAATACCCTGCAGAAATTGATCCACCGAAATTTAAAGCCTGAATACACTACTATTCATTATTATAGTTCACTGGCTATTTACAAAAAATCTATAGAGGAGATTCGTTGCTTAATCTGGCAGGTCAGATTTTTCTGCCACATTTTTTTTGTCTAATACTTGTGGCTGTCTTTTTCTTTTGCTTACAAATAAATTCGCTTATTGCGAATTCTTCCTCTTTTGAAGGTGGTTGTTATTGTGTGCCGCCAAAATAGCATCTAATTATTTGTGTGTGTTGTTCATTTTAAAAACATGTATTGCTAAGCATAAAGATCAAAATCATGTCCTTTCATTTTTATTTTTTATGAATCATCTTTCAAAAAAAGTGGGTAATCAAACGCTGTTAGAAAAATGAAGGCTTTTGAATGGTATGACCATCAACATTCAAGGCTTTTTGTATTCTTTTATGGTTATGTAAAAAACATAATAAAACCTTTTGATTACTTCCATTTTGGGGAGTCCTGATGGACACCATAAAGGTTCTTTGTTGTCATTTTTATTAGCGTATAGAAATATTAAATCCTTTGACCTATCCAATTTGATATAACCTGTACTATCTATTTCAGTTTTGACAGATTCAAGTGCTCTTAAGTCAAAAAGCGATATACCCAGATTATCTAACTTTTCAACCGCTGAATAACCATGTGACTTGAGCCGAATTGTTACAGCTGTGTCGTTTTTAATAAAATAAAAACGATGAAAGTATATAGAATCTTTTTGGGGTTTGAAATATTTAGTCCAGTCTATTCCATAGTCTTCAAACTTCTTTCTAGCGGTTGTAATCATTGATTTTTCATTTATCAGCTTACCGTTTATGTATTCTTCTATAATAAAGTCGTAAAGTTGTGTAGCATCTTGTTTGACGGGAAACTTAAATGTTACAAATCCCATTTCTTTTAGTATTGTATTAAGGTCTTCCATGTCATAATTGAACTCGTTATTTAATCCCTGTGTAAACACAAAAAAAGGACTGGCTAATAAAAAAAGTAAAATAAATTTTGTTTTCATTTTTTATATTTTGAAGTCGTTTTTCTTGTGTTATTTTAATGCCTTGTAATGTTAACTTTTGGATTTTCTTTTTCGGTTAAGTCAAGTGTGATATCATATAACCCTTCCTGAATTTTAAAATTATTTCCGTCTTGTTTTAGTCCTCCATTTTCACCTTCTCCAAAATTGATAGTCCAGTCGTTATTAAAGCGAAATTTAAATTCTCCCTCTTTTAATTTCAAGTTCTTGATAACCCAATTCCCCTTTTTTTCAGTTTCAGTAAGTTCAATATCTTTCCCTTCCCAACCGTTTGAGGTAGCACTACCAATCAATCCCCATATAGCTTTTATTCGCTTTGCTTTAATTTTTGTACCATTCTGTACGAATATCAAAGTATCAATCTCATTCAATTTATTGGATTTGAAATAAACATATTCGCCCATTTCCATTGAATAGAAACGATTACCTTTTTGCGCATAAATGATGTTTGGAGCTTGTTGTGTAGGTTGTGCTATTAGTTGATTATTTTGAACACTTACATAAATAGCCATACTATCAGCTTTGTAAGCGCCTTCAAATTTTTTTAATTCTTCTTTTTTAAGAGAAATTTCTTTTGGAATTCTAATGGGTTTACCATTTAATATTTTTAATATATTACCAACAATCGTATTTATATCTCGTTCAACATTCGACAATATTATGATGCAAGCATCATCTTCCTCAATTTGAAGAAATTGGCTGGTAAAACCAGCTCCCCAACCACTATGTCCAATTGTTTTTTTATCAAACATAGTAATCACCATCCAGCCATATCCATAATAATTTTGGTAAGGAGTATATGCTTTTTCTAAGGTTTCTTTTTTTAAGATTTTATATTTTTTTAATCCATTATAGTATTTATACAAATCTTCACCGGTAGAATAGATCCCCCCTGCTGCAAAGGGACCTGGCGGGTCGTAAACAACTGATTCTTTTTGATTTTTTTTTGTAAACACTTCATATCCAATTGCTTTATTGTTACTTTTCAAATGCTTGAAAGCAAAACCACTTTGCGTCATCCGCATAGGATTAAAGATGTACTCAGTAACAGCTTTCTCATAGCTTAAGCCAGTTATTTTCTGAATGATAAAGCCTAGAAAATAATAATTAGAGTTTGAATAGTTCCAATTTGTTCCTGGATCGAAGTCCAAGGGTTTGGTTTTCTCAAATTCAACAAATGACTTTTCGGTTTGATCTGGCATATTGTTTCCTCTGGTGTAATCGTATAAGCCTGAAGTATGTGTGAGCAAATGTTCAATGGTAATATTGTCTCCTTTGGGGTAATTGGGGTAAAATTTTGAAAGATTATCAGAAAGCGATAGTTTATTTTCCTCTACTAGCTTTAAAATAACACAAGACGTAAAAGTTTTTGTGATTGAATAAATTTGGAAAATACTTTTTGGAGTATTTTTTTTATTTAAGGTAGAATTTTGTAACCCGAATCCTTTATCAACTATGATTTGTCCGTTTTTTGAAACCAACGCCGAACCATTAAACAAGTATTGTTTTTGATAAAATGTTAAAAGCTTATCTATTTGATCGGTGTAATTTTTTTGGCTATATGCCAACTGAATAAGTAAAAGTCCACTTAAGAACAACTGAAATCCTTTCATGATTTAATTTTGATTAGATAGTGTAAAACTAAATACCCAAAATAAAAACGAGAGGAATTGCCACATGCCAATTTTGTGACAATTTCATGCCAAGCATCTGATTTTAAACACTTTATAAAATATTGGGGGAGTAAGGCAATATGTATTTTGATTCATTTAAGCGAATAGAAGTGTCGATCATTGCAAATAGATTCAAAAGGATACAAATTAAAAATATCCATACATGTGGTGGATAGCCGGCATATTCTTTCATACCAAATAAAGCATCCAACAAAGCAGTACCGCCAAAAATCAAAACAAATGAGAATATAAGCCATAGTATTTGAAAACTAATCATCTTAAGTGCATCATTTTTGTTAAGAAGGCTTTTCTTATATTTTATAAAAAACAAATAAGGCACCAGAATATTTAAAAAAGGCAGGAATAAAATGAAGATGGGACTAAAATTGATAAACTTAAGTTTCTGCAGTTCTCTTGTAGCATTAGCAATACTTTCCTCATGATCATATTTTTCATCACTTGAATAGATTTCAGAAACTTCAATCCCTAAAACTTTACACAATGCTTTGATAACATATGGACTTCCGGCAGTATTATTTTTCTCAATTCTTTGTATAGTTCTGATAGAAATACCAGATTTATCTGCTAACTCCTGCTGTGTCAACAGTTTAAGTTCTCTGTATTCTTTCAGTGACTTTTTCAAATTAATTTTTGACAAAATTAAGATTAAAGTTTATAAGTCCACTATTAGTTAGGTGTATACAGATTTTATGTAGCACATTGTAATTAAAACTATTTGAGAGTAGATTATTCTTCTTGAAATACAAACAAAAAGGCCTCACTGTTTTAAAACAATGAGACCTTTGTTTGAGCAAGCAACCGTAAAACAAAGATCAAATATGTGAAATCTTTGTGAAACCAGGTAATTTTTTTCTACTTTTTTTATTAGAAATGATACCCGTTATCTGATACCAGTTTTTCACATATCCGTCGGCGGGCATCTTTGGAATTAAAGGGTTCTACTTTGGTAAAGCGTTTCAGACCAATATGCATCATCCTCAGCTCATCTCCATCCGCAAAGCTATTCAGGGCATCCTTACCTGATTTATTGATACGGTCGGCCGCATCATAGAGATAAGTCCGCATAATATCGCTCTGCAGTTGCGTAGCCCCGGCTCCTTTCTGTTCGGTAAGTTTCATCACCCTCAGCAAGGCGCTCTCTGCATTGTAGGTTTCAATAGCCATATCAGCAATATTCATCAATACTTCCTGTTCTTTCTCTAACTGCATCATCAATTTCTGAACGGCTGCGCCGGCCACCATGAGGATCGCTTTTTTGAAATTGGCGATATATTTTAACTCCTTACTGAAAGCCCCTTCTTCTTCAGCACCAAAATCAGGAATGCTCATCAGTTCTTTCTGCACAGCCATGGCCGGACCCATCAGGTCCAGTTTTCCTTTCATGGCACGTTTCAATACCATATCAACTGTTAACAGTCTGTTGATCTCATTGGTTCCTTCATAAATGCGGTTGATACGACTGTCGCGATAAGCTTTTGAAATCACGTACTCATCACTGAATCCGTTACCACCATGTATCTGAACGCCTTCATCTACTACATAATCCAACACTTCACTGCCATATACTTTTAGCATCGCACATTCAATGGCATATTCTTCTGCTGCGCCCAGTAGCGCTTCAGCAAAGCTTTTACCATTCGCCATCAGTTCATGTTCTTTATCATCAATCCATTTGGATGCACGGTACAAAGCACTTTCACAAACCCACATACGAATAGCCATTTCAGCCATCTTATGTTTGATGGCACCAAACTTGGCGATAGACATTTTAAATTGCTCACGGGTAATGGCATACTGTATAGATACCGTAGCCGCACGCTTAGATCCGCCCAATGCCGCTGCACATAATTTCAAGCGACCAATGTTCAGGATATTAAAAGCGATCACGTGTCCGCGACCAATTTCACCCAGCACATTCTCTACCGGCACTTTACAATCCTGGAAATACAACTGAACAGTAGAAGATCCTTTGATTCCCATTTTATGTTCTTCAGGGCCCTGTGTAAAACCTTCAAATCCACGTTCCACAATAAAGCCTGTAAACTTATCGCCATCAATTTTTGCAAAAACGGTATACACATCCGCAAAACCACCATTGGTGATCCAGCATTTTTGTCCATTCAGGATATAATACTTTCCATCATCACTAAGCTTTGCTGTTGTTTTTGCGCCTAACGCATCGCTGCCACTGTTGGGTTCTGTTAAACCATAAGCACCCTTCCATTCGCCACTGGCCAGCTTGGGTATATATTTCTGTTTTTGTTCTTCAGTACCGAAATACAAAATGGGCAATGATCCGATACCCGTATGAGCCGCCACTGCAACAGAAAAAGAATGTCCGCCACCCAGACCCTCATTGACAATGGTAGAAGTAATAAAATCTTTTCCCAGCCCACCATATTGCTCGGGGAAAGAGGTAGATAATAAACCTTGTTCACCGGCTTTCTCCAGCAGGGAAGGCATCAGACCGGTCTCAAGTTTATCGATACGATCAATGATGGGTAATACTTCTGCATCCAGAAACTGGGTGCACATATCCATCACCATCTGCTGCTCCTCATTGAAATCCTCTGGTATAAAAGTTTCAAACGGGTTGCTCTCTTTAATGAGCCACTCACCACCCTGAAGGGCTTTCGCCTGTTTTGCTGTTTCCATGGAAGTATTGTATTAGTTAGTTAATAAACTTGTTGAATGACGCGTATAGCATATAGCCTATAGTTCATAGCACGTAGCTTTCTTACCATGACCCATATGCTATGAACTATTTGCCATAAGCACACTAAGTCAAATTATCATACACCCTTTGAAATACCGACTTTACCGTTTCAATCTCATCTTTATTCACGCCTACCAATGCCTCATTCATGGTTTGATTGGCAAGGTCGATGGTTAGTTCCTGCAGCCCTTTGGCTGTTTCTGTTAAACAAACCAGGTTAATCCTCCTGTCTTCTTTGGAAGCCGTTCTTTTTACCAGTTTCTGTTTTTCCAGGTTATCGATCAGCCGGGTAATACTGGGCTTATCGCGGAAAGTACGGTTACATAATTCCTGCTGGCTCAAACAATCTTCCTTCCACAAATGATAGAGTACGCTCCATTGCTCGATGGTAATTTCCAAACCTGCCTGTCTGAAATTTTTCTGCAGCCTCCTGGCAACAGCCGTAGATGCCATGCCATTGATGACACTGTATAATTCCCCTCTTTTAAATTGGTTGTTTGGCATATAGTTAGTTATGCAACTATTTTCAAAGTAAATTCGTTTCTTTGAGATTGCCAAGAATAAAACCTTAAAATTCCTTGATGCCATCGCATTTTATAGAAAGTCAGGGCTCCCGGCTCCATTATCATCGGTTTGGTACTGGAAATCAATGGTTGTTTTGTTTTCATGGTTATGGCGAAGCGGCTGAAAAATTTCTTTTCCTGGAACAGGCATTGTCGAAAACCCACACCATAATAGCTATTGACCTGCCGTTTCATGGAAAAACAGCATGGACAGGCCCGCTCTTATTTGAACCGGCGGTATTAATGGATATCATACAAAAACTGGCACCACCGGAAAAACCGGTTCAGTTAATGGGCTATAGTATGGGTGGAAGGGTTTGTTTGCGTTTGCTGGAAATGTATCCGCAACAGATAAGCAGGTTGGTATTACTGGCACCTGATGGCTTACACAGAAATCGCTGGCAAAAACTGGCTACACAAACATGGGCCGGAAACCAACTTTTCAGGTTTACCATGCAATATCCCCACTGGATGTTTTTGTTGATGCAACTGAGTACAAAACTTGGTTTGTTCAATAAAAGCATCAGCAGGTTCGCACATCATTACTTAGATGATCGGGAGGAAAGAAAGAAACTGTATCAAAGATGGACCACTATGCGCAAATTTCGTCCGTCGATACCACTCTTGCAGCAAATGATTGTACAATACAGCATACCTGTGTACCTCTTATTTGGGAAATATGACCGGGTTATTCTGTCTAAACATGGGTACCGTTTACAGAAAGGATTGGAACATCTTATCAAAGTAGAAGAAATAGAAGCAGGACACCAGCTCTTACAGGAAAAATATACAGACCAATTGATGAAGATGATCGGGTCCTGATGGTTCCACTGCTATTTCCGGTTTTCAGCCAATCACAGTTTCAACTGTACACCAGATAAAAACGATACCGCTATGCTGCATAACGCTATATAAACTTAAATAAGTTTCTTTGCTGTATGTATCTCATCGGACTCATTCTCATATCGCTGCTGGTATTAGCTTATTGCTGGCTGATTCTCCAGTACAGGAAATGGTTCCGGCTTTTACAACCCTTTGTACCTGACCATCAACTTTCACCCCGAACTTCTTTTTCCATTATTATACCAGCCCGCAATGAGGCAGGTGGAATAGAACAATGTATCAGGGGCATCCTCAGCAGTCATTATCCTTCATCGTTAACTGAACTGATTGTAGTGAATGACCATTCAACCGATCATACAGCAGAAATTGTTCAGCAGCTTCAAAAGGAATTTCCCAACCTGCAACTTATTCAGCTTGAAGAATACTTAGATGGCAACCCGATGAATGCGTATAAAAAGAAAGCCATCGAAGTGGCCATCAGTAAAAGTAAAAATGAATGGATTATTACCACTGATGCCGATTGCCATGCACCAGTTCAATGGCTGCATTTATATGATGCCTACATACAAAAGCAACAGCCTGTATTAGTGGCGGCTCCGGTCATGTTTACCCATACAAAAGGGGTTTTATCGATGTTCCAGTTATTAGACTTTATGAGTTTACAGGGCATTACTGCAGCAGCGGTTTCTGCAGGTTACCATACCATTTGCAATGGTGCAAACCTGGCATACAAAAAACAAGTGTTTTATGAAGTGGGACAGTTCAAGGGTATTGATGAACTGGCGAGTGGGGATGATATGTTACTGATGTATAAAATCAAACAACAATACCCTGGCAGGTTAGGATACCTGTTTCACCAGGGTGCCATTATCACCACAGAACCGATGCCTGACTGGTCATCATTTATTAACCAGCGCATCCGCTGGGCAAGTAAGGCCGACCGGTATAATGATAAAAGTGTTTTCCGCATCCTTGTCCTGGTATACGCAGTAAACTTGTCATTACTCCTTTTATTGCCTGTGAATCTTTTTATTACAGGTGAAATAGCACACTGGCTTACATTGATGCTGGTAAAAACCCTGGTAGAACTTTCTTTCATGCGCCCTGTGGCCCGTTTCTACAAACAAGAGGATACCATTTTATATTTTCCGTTGATGCAACCTTTGCACCTGTTATATACGGTAATAGCCGGATGGCTCGGTAAATTTGGAACTTATCAGTGGAAGGGGAGAAAAGTAAAATGAAGCAATCGTTTATTTGCTTTTCGATTCATTCCTTTCGGGCAAACAGGAGTACAAAATAAGCACGGCTAAGCCCAGCAGGAGAAAACAGTATTTTATAAAATTCCACATATACAAAATGTTACATAAATGATACCAATCCTGTTAAAACGTTTACTTACCTGGATCAGTTTTCGGTAAATATTCATTTACAGTCGGTGATTCATATAAATCAGTAATTTCCCTCCGTGACTTCCTCCCCTCATACGTTATCTACTTTCAAGCGGTTGCTCCGTAACAGAGGGGCTGCTTTTGGATTGATCCTGATTGTACTCAGTTTGCTGCTTGCGGTATTTGGTTATTTACTGGCACCCGATGCTTCACCCAATGCCAACAGGATGATTCCGGAAATCGGCAGTAAAAAACCGGGATATGAGGTACAATTACTGCTTGTTCGCCGCGAACAAAATACTACCCCAACTTCTTTTTTTTCGAGGTTACTGAATGGCGCAGAAGATCAATGGCAATACATTCCTATACAATCATTTGAGTTACAAAAGGACAGTATAATTTATCAGCGAATTGTAGATGAACTTATTACAGAACGAAAAGCAGTATTGCTGAGCCAGACTCCTGCCGAACCTGTAAGAACTACTACTTTTTACCTCGGTACCGATAAATTCGGAAGAGATATTTTAAGCCGGCTCATCATCGGAGTCAGGGTAAGCCTGGCGGTAGGTATCATTGCCGTGCTGATTTCATTGAGTATTGGCATCATGATGGGTGCCATAGCCGGTTATTTCAGGGGGAGAACAGACGATATGATCATGTGGTTCCTCAATGTAATATGGAGTATTCCCACATTATTACTGGTTTTCGCCATTACCCTCGTACTTGGCAAAGGTTTCTGGCAGGTATTTATTGCTGTTGGACTCACTATGTGGGTGAATGTGGCCAGACTGGTTCGCGGACAGGTAATGGCTATTCGTGAGCTGGAATATGTAGAAGCCACAAGGGTGTTGGGTTATTCGCATACCCGCACCATTTTTAAACATATCCTTCCCAATATCATGGGGCCGGTGATGGTTATTGCTGCCAGTAATTTTGCCTCTGCCATCGTTATTGAAGCCGGTCTGAGTTTTTTGGGCGTGGGCGTACAACCTCCCCAGCCCAGCTGGGGATTAATGATTAAAGAGAACTACAATTTTATCATTACGAATAATCCGATGCTGGCACTAGCACCCGGTATTGCCATTATGTTATTGGTATTGGCTTTTAACTTATTGGGTAATGGGTTAAGAGATGCTTTGGAGGTGAGGAAGTGAATAGTGAGTAGTGAGTAGTATGGAATTAGTTTTTATGTGTAACTCTTAGCTCTCATTACTCACTATTCACTATTCACTACTCACTACTCACTGCTCACTGCTAAGCTTTCTTTTTCTTCACGCAGTTTACTATCCAGCACAATGACCATTCCCATACAAAGCCAAAAAAGACTGCCTATTTTATCGGTTTCAATCATGTCGCTGATAAAATTGATGGTGCCGATCATCACCAGTATCACTGCCACTGTCATCGTTACTGCCCGATAAAAGTAACTGTGAAGCTGGTGATAGATTTTTTGCAAACGCATCAGCATAAAGAAAAAAAGAGCACAAAAAATAATCAGTCCAATTATACCTTGTTCCAGTGCTGTGAGTAGAAAATAATTATGTACCGTTGAATGTTCCGGGTTATTACTGACCCAGGTTTCAAAACGCCTGACTGTATAGGGACGATAGTGAAGGTAGAATGATGAAGGCCCGAAACCCGTGAGTGGCTTATCGGCCAGCATACGGGCACCGGCTACCCAACGGTAAAAACGTTCAGCATTGGAAACATCTTTTAATTCAACTGTAGCAGAGAGGTGTTGTGAGAAATCGGTATGAAAAATGGTTTTGTCATGATCAGGTGCAAAACGGAAATAACGCTTATCTGTTACCAGCCATACGCTAGAAATCAATACTGCCGTCAATGCCAGTATGATAAGTGCCCCAATCTGTTTTTTCCTGATCACAATAATAGATAAAGCGCCTGTTACCAATGCCAGCCAGGCACCTCTAGAATACGCAAATACCAATGCCAGAAGCCCGAACAATAATGCAATCAACAACCATTTACGTTGGGTGGTTTGGCGGGGACTCAGTTGATAAACACAAAACAGCACCGCAAGCAGGCAAACCAGCATTGAAGCATAATTTACATGGTTACGAAAAAAAGGAAAGAGGTGGCGATTGATACTTTCAAAACTAAATCCATCGGTTCCGTGTCTGAATAAGGTAAGTGCTACTACAAAACCCATGGACCATAATAAACTGGCGGCCATTTTTTGTATGCCTGAAATACTATTGAGCCATACAGCAGGTAAAATAACGAAGGGAACAATATACCAGGTTTTAGCCAGCAGGAATTTCAAGGCTGGAAAGGGCTCAATGGCATAGATGGTTGTAACAGCAATCCAGCATAGATGAACAATGAGTAAAAAAAACAAAGGGTGGCGCCATACTATTAGCGGAAAATGGCGGGGTTGATGCCACCAATACAAGAGTGCCAGCCCGGTGATGAGTAACATGAGTATTTCATCCGGAAAATCGAGTCCGAGTTGTGGGGTGATATTAAGCTCTGTCGACAATGGCAGCATGACCAACAAAAGCCAGAAACATTTTTCCGTATGGCTGGTGGCAAACTTAAAAATGAAAGGAACGATGATCCATGCAAAAGGGATGATGATCCATTGCCATTGCTGACTCAGGATGGCTATCACTGAAAAGCATAAAAAAACTAATAACGAAACTGTTTCCTTTGGTTGGTATGCAACAAAAAGAGAACGCATCATTACAATTGTTTACGATTAACCAGTAATGAAAGCAATAAAGAAAAAATAAATCCTGCAATGGCTGCCGCAAGAATAATAGCTGGCTTATCGGGTCTTTCAGCTTTAGCGGCGGGTACGGCTTTGTCTAAAACAAACAATACAGGTGTCTGCAATTTTACCATCAGTGCAAACTGTGCAGTCAATGTTCTGTATTCCTCCAACTCTTTGAGAACAGATTTTGCGTTCAGTTGAAGTAACTCAAGTAACTCATTATTCTGTGCTCCCACTCTTCTCATACTATCCGTAAGTTGCCGAAACTCATTTTCTTTTGTCAGTATGGTTTTTTCGAGTAAAGACTGAGAGGCTGCATATTGTTCCTGTGCTATGCGTTCTGCCTGCTTTGTTACAATTTTAATCATGGCATTAATCAGGTCTGCAGAAAGTTGCGGGTCTTTTGTCCAGCACATGATTTTTAACTGCCCTCGCTCTGTTCTTTGCAGGGTGAGATCATCACGCAGTTTTATGAAGGCTTTTCTCCTTAGAAGTGGCAGTGTTTCTTTATTGAGTTTATAATATTCAATCAGTTTATACTCATCTACCAGTTGTTTATACGCTGTATCCAGGTCTGCCATACCCATAATCCGGTCTAGGTCATCACCGGAACCATAATAAGAGTAAAGTCCCTGTATGTTTTCATTGAATAGGCGTGACTTGTCTGCCAGTTGTGGATTGGCCGCTATCAGCATGGCTGTTGAGCGATACTGTTTGGGCATGAGAAAAACAGTAACCGTAGCAGTGAGCGCAGACAAAAGGGTAAAGAACAATATCTTTTTCCAGTTACGTTGAAGAGTAACTGTTGTTTCTGCCATATTGAATGATGTATGGTTCATACCTTATGAAAGTACAATTTAATGGTTGATCTTTAACTGTTTTCAGAAAGTACCACTACATTTCTGTCGAGGCTTTCTTCGAGTGAGATAAAGGTTTCTGTTCTTTCGATGCCTTTTATTTTTTGCAGTTCGTCGTGGAGTACATAACGCAGTTCCTGTATATCCTTACAAACAATTTCAGCGAACATGCTATAGTTGCCGGTTGTATAGTTGAGTCTTACAATTTGCGGAATCTTTTTGAGTTCTTTGGCAACGGTATCGTATAAAGAGCTTTTTTCGAGGTAAACACCAATAAAAGCGATTACGTCGTAACCAAGGGCTTTGAGATCAACAGATAGTTTTTTACCTTTCACTACATGTAGTTCTTCGAGTTTCTTGATCCTTACATGAATGGTACCCCCGGAAACAAAGAGTTTCTTGCCAAGATCGGCATAGGAGATTTCTGCGTTTTCCATCATCTCCTGGATGATCTGGTAATCCAGTTTGTCAAGATTCAATTTGGCAGACATTTTCAAGTGTATTTTTTGATAAAATTCAAATAATAAACAATAATATTGAATAATATTTATATTTTCAAAATAAATGTTGAATTATTTGTAATGAATAAGCCATTTACCTTAATATTGTGTTATCAAACAAAGAAACAGTTCTTTATACTGTGGGGTGATGAAATTTTTGGCAGACATGCCCTCTTGTCTCGGGGGTGAGGATAACAGGACAAACGTAGTGTAGAGCCGTATCAATGGCAACGTTGGTACGACCAGGGTCGACCACTGAACTTTGCGCTATAGCTAACTGCCTCGTGGAGGTTCGATCCCTCCCCCTACAGCTTATAAAAGTGCCACTCCAATCGGGGTGGCTTTTTTATTGCCCCGATGGCTCAGGATTTTGCTGGTCACCAGTTAATACTGTAATCGCCATCAAACTGATAAAAGAAGAAGTATAAAAAAGGTACTGATACGGTACATCAATGAACGCATACACCATTACAATCGTAAGCTTTAGTGCAGCCAATGCAATATTGTTATAGCGTTTTACATGTCTGTTAGCATACGCTATGATTGAAACAAATAAAAGAGGTAATAGAAAAGAAAGAACCATCAGCAGTTGGTGTTGCAAAACAATCTTTCCCGGACCGAAGAACTTGGCTAACCCCATACTATTGGTAAAATATTCCGGCGCCTCTTTCCAGATGCGTTCAGCATGTTGTATGTATTGGCCTGGCTGTTGAAAGGCAATACGAATGGGTTCAAACCCGAAAGGAATGATGACCAGCATTATTATTACTGCAGCAATAGACAACAGGAAACGGATCGTATCTTTTCGTTGTTTACGTATCAGCAACAGATAAATAAGCATAGCAGGTAACCAGCCTGCTATAGCATACCGGCTCAGTGCACAAAGTGCTGCAGCCATACCAATCAGTAAAAAATTTTCAGACAGCAGGGCGAGTACCAGCAGACTATAATAAAACGCCACAATTCCTTCTTCAGACAAACGAATAAAATTATGCGTCTTATCAGTGTAAAGCCATAAGCACAGGATACCCGCCACCCCTAAAAGAACTGCGCCCGATATTTTCTGCCAGTGTAAACGCCAGAGCAAAATGAAAATAGAGAATGACAGGAATACAGCAAAAGAAGTTATCCATCTCGGATCGAAACCAGATTTCACCGCTATCATGAATGGCATCCACATGGCCGGTAAATAAATGGGCTGAATACCATTCCATATTTCCTGAACCGGCTGGTATACGGTTGACCAGTTGCCTTGCAGGAAACGCTCACCCATTACCTGCATAATAGGTATCATATCAGCATCGAGGTAAGAGAGTGGCGACTGCTCAATCCATCCTTTGGTAAAGAGATACATAACCAAGCCGCCGAATACCAGCAACATCAACTGATAAGCCCATACTGACTGGCTTTTGTCTATCACTAAATTCGGTCTTATTTTTCTCTCTGGCACATGTAATAAAAGTATAGCAATGGCTATTCCACTCAGGGTATACAAAATGGTTGCTAAAGGAATAACAGATCTAAACTTTAGTGCATAGGTTACACAACATGTTTCGAGCAACAGACAAACCAGTAGCCATTGTTTAATCGAACGCATCAATTAGTTATGAAGGATGATAAAGTAAACTTAATACTTTATCTGAATTGACTGAAATGCGTTTTACTATCAATCTATTTCTGTGTCCTTCTGTGTTCTCAGTGGCAACCATATTATAATAACTATGATTGCCACTGAACACATGAAGAACCAAAGTAAGTGGCTGATATAACGACTATACTTCACATTATCTTTTTCTAGATAGCCCTATTTATCCATAAAGGTTTATTCCATCGATAATATTAAATGCATTTGTATATTTTGCAGGTAAGTTGTTTTTTATTTTCATTGATTTCCTTACTGAATGCATAGCATATGCTTTTCGATTTTTCCTTAAAAAGTTCCTTTCTCCTCGTTTTCTTCTTCCATGGATTTGTCTTTACCTTTCTTTTACTGATAAAGGGATTGCAACAAAATAATACTGCCCAAAAATGGCTCAGTGCATTTACTTTTTTAAGTACCCTATATATTACCCCTTTTATGTTAGGGTATGCAGGATGGTATTCCGTTGATTTTTACAGAAACCTCTTATTCTATATACCTTTTCAACAGTTATTACTCTTGCCCCCGGTTTTATTCTTTTATTTCAGAAGCTTATTGGATCAGTCATTTGTGTTTCAAAAAAAACACCTAATCCATTTTCTTCCTGCTTTTTTATATATCCTATACAGTATAATAATATTCGTAACAGACAAGTGCATAATGCATTCAGCATATTTTTATGCTGATGGAAAAGACAAAGATTTTACTACCTGGTACCAGTTAACAGGCTTTGTTTCACTTACGTTATATTTAATAGCAAGCCTGAACCTATACAAACAATACCGGCATCTAAGTGATAACGCACTCAGCTTTGCCGATTCAGTTTTATTCAGGTGGGCACAACGATTCCTGATTGCATTTATATTACTGATCGGTCTCCGTGCACTCTTCTTTATTCTTAACCCTGAATGGGCCGCATTTGGTAAAAAATTCTGGTATTATCTCTGTTTCTCAATTTTATTCTACTATATCTCAATAAGTGGGTATATGAATGCGATACTTTCTGCTACTTCTTTCCTCGTTTTTAATGAACCTGAAAAGGAAAACCAATTATTGACGGCCAGCCAAACCAAGCTTACAGATAATGCCGATCAGTCATTAAAACATACTGCCGAAACACTGGCAGAAATTGGTGAATGGAAAAATAAAATCATTGAACTCATGAATAAAGAGCGACTCCATGAAAACCCTTTACTTACTATTGGCGAACTGGCAGAACGGCTTAACACTCATAGCAAGAAAATATCATACGTTATTAACCAGGGCATGGGTATGAATTTCAATGATTTTGTAAACAATTATCGAATAGAGGACGTGATCAGGAAAATAGATGCCGGAGAAGCCGATGCACAAACCCTGATTGGCATCGCCTATGATGCCGGTTTTAACTCCAAATCAACTTTTAACCGGGCTTTCAAACGTATAAAATCACTTACACCCAAAGAATACATGGAAAAAACAGATAAACCTGGTTTCAAATCATGATTTGACACCCTTGACCGAGAATGGGCTCTGAATTTTGTACAAATCAATTGCATGCGATCATTTTATTATTTAGTCATTGTCACTTACCTCTGCTTCTGTTTTTCCGTTTTTAACCTAACAGCACAACCAGCGCTTTCGCCCCGGCTAACCAGACAGCTCGACAGTATTGCGCTGCAGGATGTACCTGCTAAAGCCCCGGGAATTGCTACTGCCATTATCAGGGATGGCAAACTGTTGTATGAGAAATATGGGGGTTATGCCGATTTCGCTGATAGTTCTGTTATCGGGCCAGCTACACGTTTCAATATTGCCTCAAATGCCAAACAATTTACAGCGATCGTAATTCTCGATTTAATTGACCGGAGAAAAATTGCGCTAAAGGACGATATCAGGAAATTCTTTCCTTTCCTATTTACCGGCATCAACACATCGCTTACCATTGAACACCTACTTACGCATACCAGCGGCATCAGGGATGTATACGACTTATGGTCTTTAAAAGGGCTTACCTGGTGGAATCACTCATTTAACAATAACGATGCTTTAGACTTACTTAAAAAACAGGAAGCTTTGAATTTTACACCAGGAACACAATACTTATATAGCAACTCAAACTATATTTTACTCGCTTTACTGGCAGAAAAAATCAGCAATACTTCTTTCTCCCATTTGACAACCAGCTTGTTTCGAAAACTTGGTATGTTTCATACTGCTTTTGAAGATAACTATACCATTATAAAAGGACCCATTGCCAGGGCTTACTTTAACTTCAATACATGGACCACTTATAAATGGATATGGAATATTTGTGGGGATGGCAATTTGTTTACTACGCTTGGTGACCAGATTCGCTGGGAGCTAATTTTACAGGGCAAGATACAGACCCCTTTTAAAAAAGACCTGATAAGCAGAAGTCAGCAACTTGTGAATACAACACTTACTTCCCAATATGGCTATGGCCTTGAATTCGGCAACTACAAAGGATTACCATATACTTTTCATGAAGGTGCAACTGGTGCCTGGAAAGCAACACTGATGCGTTTCCCGGATAAAAAATTAGCTATTATCACCTTTACAAATACAGGTAAAGCTATTCCCTCCATGCAGTCAAGACAAATGGCTGATTGTGTATTAGCCATTGGAAACAATACCACTACATTTACTACTCAACCTGCTGAAACCGGGAAATATGTAAGTGAAGAAAACATAACTGGTACTTACCTGACCGACAATAATTTTAGTTTTCAATTTGTCTTGCTGAATAATATGCTATACCTGAAAAGGTCGGGAAGAAATGATATTCTATTGGAAAGAGAAGCCAATAATATTTTTCACCAAAAAAACGACCCTGCTTTTAAACAGGAATTCAAACTGAATCAGAAAGGTGAAATGACAGTAACTGCGTATTATACTACTCATGCACCTTATACTTTAATAAGACCCAACGTTTCATGGGAGGGTTTCGACAAGCAAAAATGGAATGGCCGCTTTTCAAATAAAGAAACAGAAGTTGAGTTAGAAATTCAATGGATCAGTGAATTTGAATACTCCGTTAAAACAGGCAGTAAGAGTTATAAAGCTATTCTAGTAACACCTACTAAACTGCTCGCCGGAAATTATACATTTCAAATGGAGCCCGATAATAGTATTCTTTTTGATGCGGACAGAATTAAAAAAGTAGTATTCAGGCAGGACTGATACAACGGTCTATTATGATGTTATATGGAAGAGCCTGTTACCAGAAACCATTCAATGCTGGTAACAGGCTCTTCCATTTTTGTGCTTCGGTATAATCAATATTGTTTCTTTCTCCTCCCCCACCAGATCATAAAACCTGTAACCGGCAGACTGGCCGCTATGAGACTTGCAAAAAAAGCCAGCAGTTTCGTGGGCAAACCACCTATTGCGCCAACATGCACATCGTAGTTCATGCGATACACTTTATCGGCTACGGAAGTGTTTTTATAACGCCCAAAAGCATGGTCTACCTGTATTTCTTCGAGTGTATACTGGTTATAATAAGTATAGTCTGTTTTCCAGTAAGTTCCTGGCAGCGGATTGATAGCAAGCGCTACTGTGGAACTATCTGTTTCAGGATAATGTACTTCTATGCTCTGTTCTTTTTCATAAGCTTCAACTGCTCTTTTATACAATTCATCAACCGCTGAAAAAGAAGTACCGGAAAGTGCTTGTTTCTTTGATACAGGTTCATAAAAGGCTTTTATCGTTTTGCCACCAGAAGTTACCGCATAAAACGAACTGGCAAACCACTGAAAACCCATTACCAGTCCGGTAATCGCAATAAAAATAGCTACCCAGCTCATATAAAAACCCAACACATTATGCAGATCGTAGTTTCTTCTGCGCCAGCGTACGTTCCATTTAATTTTAAAACGTTGCTTACTGGCAGCTTTATTTCTCGGCCACCAGAGTATGATACCGGTGATCATCAGTATTAGAAAAATGAGTGTGGCACTCGCTACAATAGGCTGGCCGATGGCCACTGGCAACCATAACTGGTAATGTCCCATGATGATGATCCTGAAAAAATCGAGACGCATGTCTTTGGTCTTCAACACCTGCCCATCATAAGGGTTTATGTATACGAGGTTATAATAATCGTCGCCATAAAAAACTACTTTAGCTGCCTTCCCTTTTTCATACAATACACTATGTGGATGTTTACCCGGCACCTGTGTTTCTACAATAGGTTTTATCACTGAAGGAAGTAATATATTTTCATTCCTTTCTTTCACGTATTGATAGGGCTGCGTAACTGATTCTATTTCCTGCTGAAAAGCGAGGATACATCCCGTAATACCCAGAAACACCACCACAAGCCCGGACGAGAGTCCGAGCCATAGGTGTATTTTACCAATCCATTTTTTAAATCGCATGTAAGTAGTTGTATTTAGAAACGATAAGCAATACTGAGTCTGAGGTTACGTGGTGCTTCTGTTTGCCAGTTATAGGCGGAGAGCCACTGATAATAAGATCCGTTATAGAGATACTTATTCAATACATTAAAAACATTCAGGTTCAAACGCAGCATATCTTTTTCATACGAAATACCAGCATCGAGTTTGGTATAAGTGGGTAATACTTTTGTAGGATCGGGAGAAATATCCCAGTAAGTATTACGCCCATCCAGCAAACTCATACCACCTGAGAAACCAAGTCCTTTTAATACACCGTCCTGCAAACGATAAGTGAGCCATAGATTCGCTGTATGTTTTGCATAACCCGGAACCACATCTCCCACTTTCATAGCAGTAACACCATTCGCCACTTTGGTGATTTTTGAATCAGTGAGCGCATAATTGGCAACCAGGTCAAGCCCTTCTGCTATGCGGCCTCTCAGGTCAAACTCAATACCCTGTGCTCTTTTTTGTCCCATTACAATACTCAATCCTGAAGCGGGTGGACTAAAAGGATCTGCTGTTAATTCATTTTCTTTCAGTATCCGATAGAATGTCAAACCACTGTTCCATCTTCCACCTGCCCAGTCGCGCTTGAAGCCAATCTCCATATTATTTCCTGTGATAGGCTTTACAGTTCCACCATTGGCCAGTTTACCCGTCTGTGGAATAAATGCCTGATCGAATAAACCGTATACTGTTGTTTGTCTGTCCAGTGAAATACTCAATCCGATTCTGGGTGTAAAACGTTTGGCTGTTTTTGGTGCGGCACCCCATTCAGCCTGCGCTATTGTTGTGTAGCGACCTGCAAGGGTAAGACGAATGGTATTGTTTAAAAAGCCAAGTTCATCCTGCAGGTAAATTCCCGTGGCACGCATATCCATGGTGCCACCAGCTGCTACTGCTCTTTGTTCGAGTGCTGTACTGAAATCGAATGAAGGATATCCGTTGGAAGGTCTGCCGAGATTAGGGTTTCTCGTATCAAACAAAGCATTGCCTGTATCGAGTAAATGGTATTGACCCCAGTCTGCAAAATATTGTCTGTTGGATACATCCACACCACCCAATATTCTTTGCTGCACCTGACCAGTGGTAAAATTTCCGTTCAGGAATACCTGTGCGGCTGTGATGCTACTTTTGGCATCCCAGCTGCTTACAGCACGCTGAATGGTTCCGTTGCTGTTAACAGCAGCTGGCCACATGGAACTACCTTGCTGTTTGTAATCGTTATAACTGGTTTGTGCCGTTAGTTTCCACGCTGTATTAAACTGATGCTGGAGGTTTAATAAAACAGTATGGTCATTGATTCGGGTACCAGGTAATCCAGCTGGTAAAAAAGTAGCTTCAACAGGTAATGTGGCAAAACCATCTCTTGAGAAAACATAGTAAGAACCCACATCACTCATACGCGCCTGCTGCCAGGTATATTCTGCCGTGAGTTTTGTTTTATCATTGAACTGGTAAGCTATGACTGGTGCAAATGCATACCTGTCGTTGTATTCATTGGCTCTGTGTGTTTTTTTCTGCTGGCCCGACAGGTTCACACGATACAATAATTTTCCTTCTTTATTCAATTTTCCGTCGAGGTCAATTGCAGCGCGATAGAGATCGAAACTACCCAAGGTTAGTGAAACCTCACCTTTGTTATGTCCGCTTGGTTTTTTTGTGACGACATTATATAAGCCACTGGGGTCTCCGTTACCCAGCATAAAACCTGCCGGACCTTTTACAAACTCAATACGATCCACAAAACTCATGTCTTCAGTTAAAGGGCCCCAGAATGAGTTCACCATATTAAAACCATTGCGGAATGCCTGTATCTGTGAACCTCGTGCTGTGATATTGGTGTATAAATCACCCCAGTGTTCCATTCTCACCGCACCACTAACGTTTCTGATAGCCCCATCACTCATACTGATTACTTGCTGATCGGCCAGTGCTTTTGCTGTTACTACCTGTATATTCTGAGGCATTTCAAGCAAAGGGGTTTGTATACGTAGTGATGAAGAAACAGTTCCGGTTTTATAAGAACGAACACCTGTTCTGATAATCACTTCCGTTAATTGTTGCGCCGTAAGTTCTAATTGAATCGTGACAGAGCTGGTTTGATTGGCAGTGAGTGTTAATTTTCTGTTTACGGCTTTATATCCTACCAGCGATATCTCCAACTCATAGTTACCAGCATTAAGTCCTTTGATGGTAAACTCTCCATTTTCATTCGTGGTAGTAGTTTTGGTGAGTCCTTTTAACTGAATGCTTACATCTGCTGCGGGTTTACCTTCTGTGGTGGTAATTTTTCCTTTGATGACAGCGGTTCCTTCGGGCTGTTCACCTGCGAAAGCAAAGCAAACAGTAAATAGTGTGATGAGTATTGATAAAATTTTCTGCATACAAATTGTTTTGAGGTCGCAAAACTATCTGTGGATGATGCAGTTGCTTATCTAAATGAGGAATTCAATTTACGCAATGGGAAATAACTGCTTTGTATTGTCACATCAATGTCAGTAAGCTGATTACGCTTCTTTAATATAAGTGAATATGATTGACCAACTCATCACTACGCAACACACGTAGTAATATTTACCTGATATAATATTAACTATAGTGGCTTCTCTGGCCAGAAGTCTTTAGGGGAGCAATTGAAGAGCTTGGCGATTTCGTTGAGGTGGGATGTTTTGTATTTGGTGCGGAAATTCGGGCTCTCTACCTGACCAATAAAACCCGAAGATACATCGAGATGAACGGCAATATCAACCTGTGAAATGCCTAATTCATTTCTGATTTCCTTGATTTTGTTGATCACAAACCAGTCTACTTTATTTTTCTGATTCTTGTTCACCATTTACATGCAAAGACGGGAAAGAAAAAAACCTGTCCACTTAGTCATGACTAAGAATATTTATTATATTTGGATAGCCGATTTACTATACTGGTGAATAGCGCATCATTAAAAAATTTAGTGGAAGTCGCACTGGGTAAAATGTTGAAACATAATGTCAGTAAGGCTTCTATCAGATTCGATTAAAACAATAACATGAAAACCCTCTTTATAAAAAAGGATGTCTGGATCAGCACATCAGCTGTTTCGAAAGAAACATTTGATACAGTGCTGCGCCTTTTTTTCCTGAAAGGGGTTTGTGCTGACAAAAACACCCCTCAGTTTTTTCAGCTAAGGTTTAGTAAGATGAACCCATGGTATTCCTTTAATATGAAAAACCAGTTCACCCAAATGCATCCTGTTGGCTCCGCCTGGTGTTTATTACAAACCCAGTATGCCAAAAAGCCTAAAAATCCGGTATAACCTTAGCGCACTTCTCTCTCACATCCCGGAACATCTATTTTCTCATCATTCTTAACTGCAAAAAAATGCGCACATTTTGCTTACTGGCATTGTTATGCCCATGGCTTGGCTTTGCACAGGTTTCACCACAAAATGCCTCCCTGTTAAAAGGGCAAATCAGGTCTGCCGGCAATAACGAACTACTGGCCGATGCAGTCATATACCTGACTTCAAAAGGCAGCCGTGTACTCTCCGGCAAGGAGGGTTACTTCCAATTATCAGTTCAGTCATTTCCGGATACCATTGTTGTTAGTCATACCGGTTACACTACAAAACGTATCCGCATTTCCGATGCTTCTTTTCTTGCTATCCTTTTAGAACCTTCTTCCGCACTACTTACCGATGTAGAGGTGCAAACCGGTTATCAGTCTATTCCGGCAGAAAGAGCAACCGGATCTTTTACCAAAATCAATTCCGAACTCTTTAACCGAAAAGTTGGGGCTTCTGTACTCGACCGGTTGGATGGTATTGCTTCGGGTTTAATTTTTAACCGCAACCGTACCCCCAATGCCAACGAATCGGCCATACAGATACGTGGCCGCAGTACCATTCTTGCCAATACAGAACCGTTGATTGTAGTCGACAATTTTCCCTTTGACGGTGATATCAGTCAGCTCAACCCCAACGATATTGAATCTGTAACACTACTGAAAGATGCAGCTGCAGCTTCTATCTGGGGTGTAAGGGCAGGTAATGGCGTGATTGTTATTACCACCAAAAAAGCAAAACAGTCTCCTGCTCCTAAGATACGCTTCAATAGTAATATTACCATCGGAGAAAAGCCCGATTTGTATTACCAGCCAATTGCCCATGCAGGCTCACTGATAGAAATGGAATCCTTTCTCTTTGAAAAAGGATACTATAACAACCGCATTAATCAACGCTTTCCCGGCCTTTCACCTGCTGTGGGCATTTTCGATGACAGAAGAGCAGGAAGAATAACCGCAGCAGATTCAGTTACACAAATTCAGCAGCTCTTACAAACAGATAATCGTACAGACCTCTTACGATATTTCTACCGCGCTTCCATAGCGCAACAATATGCTTTGAATATATCGGGTGGCAGTGAAAGGGCAAAATATTATTTTTCAGCGGGGTGGGACAAACAGCAACTCTCACAACTGCAAAGTGATATCAACAGGGTTACGCTCAGAAGTAAAACACTGGTACAACTGGTACCAGGTAAACTTGATCTCACTGCCGATCTGAATATGAGTATGTCGAATACCAACTCTCCCTCTGTTGCTTACCTCAACAGTTACCCGGTTTACCAGCGACTGGTTGATGATAACGGGAACGCCTTACCTGTTTATAAAGATTACCGTAAAGCATGGCTGGATACCATCGGACAGGGACAATTACTGCCATGGCATAACAAACCTTATGATGATATCAGAAATACCCATAACAAAACATCCAGGGTCGATACCCGTTTGCTGACTTCTCTTTTATGGCGTATGAACAAAGGACTTTCGATTCAATTGAATTACCAAATGGAATCTGGGTCTGCTGAAACACGCAACCTGCAAGGGATGGAAAGCTTTTTTACCAGAGACCTGATTAACCGCTTTACGCAACCCAATTATATTACCGGCATTCCTTCCTATGCCATTCCTATGGGAAGTATACTCGACAGAACAGATCAGCGTTTAACAAGTCATAATGGAAGAGTACAGGCTGTTTACCAGACTAAGTGGAATAACCATCACAGGATCGATATACTTGCAGGTACGGAGATTAGACAGGTTTCAGCACGTAGGGTGATGTACAGGAGATATGGGGTGAATGAAGCAAATGCAACAGATATTGATATCAATCCGGTAGGTAATTTCCCTTCATTGCCTTTTAATTTTTCTACGAGGATTCCTTTAAACAATGCGCAGAACAACGCCATCGACAGGTATATTTCTCAGTTTACCAACCTTGGGTACAGTTATAAAGACCGTTACCAGTTTACACTCAGTGCCAGAAAAGATGCTTCCAATTTATTTGGTGTAAATGCCAATCAGCAAACAGTGCCCTTATGGTCGGCAGGTGCTAACTGGCAACTGCAGAAAGAGCCCTGGTTTAAATTATCATGGATCAATACATTAAAACTCAGGGCTACTTATGGGGTGAGTGGCAATATTGATAAATCTGCCACCGCATTTACCACTGCCGGTATTGGTATTTCCAGTGTATTCTCCCAGCCTACAGCTTTTTTAATTAATCCTCCGAATCCGGAACTGACCTGGGAGAAAATTTATATGCTGAACCTTGGTGTAGATTTTGCACTTCTGAATAACCGTTTATCAGGTAGTATTGAGTACTATCATAAAAACGGAAGCGATCTTATCGGTGCCAGCCCTATTGCTCCACAAAGCGGCATCTCTCAGTTCAGACAAAATATCGCCGACCTGGGTACCACCGGTTTCGATGTAACCATAAACGCCAGCATTCTTAATACTTTACTGAAATGGAACGCACAATTATTATTCAACTATAACCAGGATCAGATAAAACGGTACTTGGTTCGTCCGGGACAAACAAAAGCTTATATCACCAATATCACTTCCAACCCATTGGAAGGAAAACCCTGGTCTGCTGTATTTGCGTATCCATTTGCAGGGCTCGATCCTGTTAACGGTAATCCATTGGGGAAGTTATCGGGTAGTGCAAGTGCTAATTATACAGCACTGGTAACACCTGCTGCCATCAGTGAATTACAATACTTCGGTTCGGGACGACCTGTTTTTTTTGGTGGATGGAGAAATGATATCAGTTATAAGCAATGGTCATTGTCTGTAAATATGGTGTATGCTGCCGGCTATTATTTCAGAAGAAATTCCATTTTCTACAACAATGCATTCAACACATCCATGTCTGGTACTCCTGTTGTTCATGCCGATTATCAGCGCAGGTGGCGTAATCCGGGTGATGAGCTGTTCACCCATATTCCTTCCATGGTATACCCCGCTGTTCCGGCACGTGATGAGTTTTACCAGTACTCGGCAGTACTTGTTGAAAAGGGTGATCATATCCGTTTGAATGATGTAAGAATCAGTTGGGATTTACCATTGAAAAAAGGAAACCGATCAGCCATTCAGACCTGCAGGTTTTATGCTTATGCAAATAACATAGGTATCATCTGGCGTGCCAATAAAACTGGTATTGATCCTGATAATGTTACTGGTATGCCTGCTCCACGAAGTTATGCAGCGGGTGTACAAATAGACTTTTAACCATCAAATTGTATCAACATGAAAATACCTATTACAAAACGCATTGTGTATGGCAGTTTATTACTGCTCATGGCCTGTTCGAAGAATGAGTTCCTCGATAAAAAACCCAATTCATCCATCATTATTCCTACCACGCTGGCCGAGTTAAGGTCTATGTTAGATTATACGCAGGTCTTTACGTTTTCTCCCGGTTTAGGTGAAATGGCGGCCGATGATTATTATCTCTTACCCGTAAACTGGCAGGCAATACCATCAGTGGTAGAGAGAAACAGTTATACCTGGGAGTCTGACCTCTACAGCAATCAGCTATCCATTGCCGATTGGTCGCTTCCATACCAGCAGGTATTGTATGCCAATATTGTACTGGAGCAGCTGCAGAAAATACAACCAACCGAAACAGAAATACATGAATGGGAGAATATCAAAGGATCGGCATTGTTCAAAAGGGCATTGGCGCTGAGTAGTCTGGTGCAGCATTTTGCACCTGTATTCGATAGTGCAACGATGAACAGTACAGCTGGTGTTCCGCTGCGGCTCAGTTCAGCCGTAAAATCCTATCAACCCCGAAACAGTATCAAAGAATGTTATGACCAGGTTTTTGCCGATTTAATTGCGGCCGCTCAACTCTTATCACCGGTTGTACCTGCCTTGGCAAAAAACAGACCCAGTAAACCCGCAGCCTATGCTTTACTTGCGCGGAATGCCTTATTTACCGGGCAGTATGATAAAGCAAAAATCTATGCCGACAGTTCTTTGCAACTATACAATCACCTGACAGATTATAATAGCATCAGCACTACAGCCGTTACTCCTTTCGACCGCTCGCAACCTGAGATTTTATATTACTGTCAGGCAATCAGTCAGTACAGTATTTTACAAACCACTTCCACTACTGTTTTTGCAGATACCCTACTCTACCGTTCTTATCACATCAATGATTTAAGAAGAGCTATTTTCTTCCGAACCATCAGTGGATCGAATATGGGTTTTAAACGGGGTTATAGTGGCGCCACATTATCATTTACAGGTTTAGCTACCGATGAAGTGTTTCTTATCAGGGCCGAAGCATTGGCCAGACTTGGATTGACCAATGCAGCCCTCAACGACCTGAATACTTTGTTGCAGAAACGATGGAGAACCGGAACTTTTGTTCCCGTTACGGCCATCAATGCTGCTGATGCTTTACAAAAGATTTTGGGAGAAAGAAGAAAAGAACTGGTATGGAGAGGCCTACGCTGGCATGATCTGAAACGGTATAACAAACAAGGGCTAGCCATTCGGCTGCAAAGAATACTCGGATCAGACAGTTATACACTTGACCCCGGCAGTAATAAATATGTTTTTCCCATTCCACAAGAGGAAATTTCTCTGAGTGGTGTTATTCAAAACCCAAGATAAAATCATTAATATGAAAACCATACAAATTATTATCATAGCACTTTTGTTGAGTAAGTACTGTTATACACAAATAACACAGCCTGTTAATTATGCCATCATTAATGGTACTATTCCGGCATCCCCAAGCGACACTATTATTGTTACTTATTATCCCACTAAACTGGGAAACACTCAAATAGGGGGTATTGTGACAAATATCGTAACCAGTGATGGATATTTTCGGGTTCAAATACCAGCCATGGGTCATCCATTCTACTGTTCCATTTTATCTGCCAAATGGGGTAGTTTATTATTCACTGATCAATTAATTGAACCAGGCGACAGCCTGATGATTAAGGCTGGTATCAATACCTATAAAAATGCAAGAAACAATAATTCTCCTTTACTTAATATCACCGGTCATAATGCTGCCAAAAATCAGGTTACACATCTTTTTGAATACGCACGTTGGTATAATAAAATAACTGGGCTTATTACCAGTGTCGTCGATCATTATACAAGTCTTTCCGAAGCATTAGCCATTGTAGAAAAAAACACGCTACGATACAGACAATACTGGGATAGCCTTCTAACCAGTAATAATTACGGCATATCGCAGAAGGCCAAGGAAATACTGTATGTAGACTTTGAAGCCAGAAAGATCAAAAGTTTGTTAACGATTTATGGCGCCCTATATGAAAAATTTACCCGTAAAAAGTCATCAGCAATAGAGTTACAAAAATTGAAGGCAGATTACAGAGCAATTATTGATCCGATGGTAAAACAGTTAATTAACTCGTTTGATTTCATAACTGCTTCACCTACTTTTTTAGATATGGCAGTTAGAAAAACAATGATTGATTCAAAAAATCTGAAAGGAGTAACCAGATCTATCAGTGGAATAAAATACCTCGACGCAATACAGCAATGGCCAACTGCTTGCAGAGAGGAAGTTACGATTACATTAATGGCTTTCTTGTATAATTATACTATAAATGTAGAAAACACAACAGAAATGATCTATACAGTCAAACCTATGATTAACAAAACATACTTGAAAACTATTATTCAGGAATTTGAAAATCTATATTCAAAAGGGGCAGCAGTATTACCTTTTGAACTCACTGGTATAAATGGAGAAAAGATTGATTCCAGAAATTATAGTAACAAAACTATTGTGCTTGACTTTTGGTTCACCGGCTGCAAAGCTTGTATTCAAATGGCCAGCGTATTAAAAATTGCCAAAAAACGTTTGGGTGATGATGAAGATATTGTCTTTATAAGTGTTTCCATAGATAAGGATAGGGAAACCTGGCTAAAAAGTGTATCGGAAGAAAAATATACCCATGCTGATTTTATCAATGCCTATACAGGTGGAGATGGAATCGAGCACCCTTTAATAAAACGTTATAGCATAACTGCCTATCCTCGACTTCTCATTATTGGAAAAAACAACAAACTATCTACAGCCAATCCTCACTTTCCGGAAAGTATTGAAGAAGTTGATATACTGGTACAAAATATTTTAGATGCTAAAAATTAAAAGAGAGGGGCAATGCCCCTCTCTTTTGATTACTATGGAATCTTTACAAACTGTTCATCTGGTGAAAATCCAGGTAAAGGAGTACCATTGGGCGCATCGTACAGACAATAGGTTATTCCGGCATCACAACTAAATGTTATGTTAATGTCTGCTGGATTAACCTCATGCCAATCTGCTCCATCAAACCCATAAGCCACCTGTTGTTTAACCGGCTTAACAGTAGTAAAAGCACTGGCTACTCCCACCAGGAGTGCCGCTGTAAGAAAAACTGAAATCTTTTTCATAAATCTTGAATTAAAATTGATTGAATGTTTGCCTACTCGTTTATACAGGTTTTCTGCTTTCCCTGTTCATGCATGAATATGTTTGTGCAGACGGATGGCTGCTATATTAATCAAGAGAAAAAAAAGATTGAATACCAGGTGTTCCTTCCAGCCCAATAATTCAATGACACCGCCACAGGAACAGGGAATGCGGCCAAATAAACCGAGTAATACAGCCAACACATAAACAGTGAATAAAACCATCAACAATAAAGAGAAGTACAAACCTTTTAAACGGGTGGTATTGATAACTAATAAAATCACGGTAATCATTTCTGCTACGGGTAAAGCATAGGCCAGAAAATCATTTACCGATCTTGAAAAAGGCTGGTTACGCATGGCGTAGAGATGTGCTTCCATATTGAGCCATTTGCTGCATGCGGTATAAGTGAATAATAGAATCAGCAAAAAACAAAAGAGTGAATAGCATCTTATTTTCATAACACCAAACTACTTCTGCTGAAGTATGACTGTTGCAGTAAATTGTATGCAGGTTTCAATCCGGTTTTTTCCGGCGCATTTGAGCTGGTGTGAGTTGGTAAAACTTTTTGAATGCGATAGAAAAATTAGTAGTATTCCGGTAACCTGCTTTTTTCGACACCAGTTTTATGGGCAAATGGCTGGTAACCAATAAGTGTTTAGCTAGTTCCATTCGTTTGCTGAGGTAGTAGGTATAAATGGTTTGTCCGAATACAGCTTTAAAACCGCTGGTCAATTTTTGCCGGTTCATACCGCTGTATAAAGCAAGCGAGTTGATGCTGTGGTGCTGCTGCAGGTCTTTTTCAATGATTGCGCTTACTTTATACAAAGCATCGAGTTCAGCAGTCGTAAATTGCTCTGCTATTAATTTTCCACTTCTGCCATCCGCTTCTGCCATTTGCAGTACACTGCTGATGAGTTTTTCATGAAAGGGTCGGGGCCGGGGGAAATAAGAAGTATGTATCAACTGAAATACCTGTTCAATCAGTAAAGTATTGGCATTTAACGGCTGGGTTAATTCCTTTTCAGTAATAAAGTTTTCAGTGCTGCTACTAATCAGCAATAACTGGTTCATGCGGCCCGGAACCTGTAAAGGCAATAGTTCCAGGGAATCGGAAAACAAAAACTGGTATTGATCCTGCTGTATATCCGTAGATGACAGGCGATTGATTATTTGCCAGTTGCCTTCCACACAAAAAATAAAGTAAGATCGGCTATCGGGTAAAGTCAATTCCAGTCTTGCGGCTGATTTAAGAAATACACGAACTACCATGATAGAAAAACGTGCCACTGTAATATTTTCGATCATTACAATACCCGCTTCAGCATCCCATGAAGCCATACTGCTTCCCCTGATGCGAATGGTTTCCCACCCTGCAGGAACTTCTGTGGTTAGTTCAATACGGCTATGGTTTAGTGTAGCCATCATAGTCTGTGCACTAAACTAAATGTTGCATAGGCTACCTCCACTTAATACCAGAAAATAGAGTATTTACCACCGTTAATAAAGTATTCGCCACCTTCTTTATTGTCAATACCGGGTATAGTTTGCGTTAAAAACTAAACGCTATGATTCAACACCAGATTACACTGGCTCAGGCCATTGATTACACCACCCGTTTCAGGGAGAACCCGGGTGTAGATTTGCCCTACTCAGAAACTTACCTGGGCAGTTCCATAAAAGCAGTATTAGACCAAAACAGATGTCATTCTTTTCGTATATATTTGGGAAGAAAAGCGGATAACCGCATCTGTAGTGTTCTGGTAGCTGTAGATGAAAATGGATATGATATCCTTTCCCCCAACAACCCTACAGCTACAAAAGAGGATGAAGGTATCATTCTCGAAGATGCATTCCAGTGTCCCCCACTCTGTCCGCCTCCGTCTCCTTTAAATGGATAGAACGGATGAACTATTTTTTGTTTGCAACGATATCAGCTTTTTCTATTGCATTACCTTGTATAACAGGGCTGGCACGTTGCAAACATATATACCACAGATATGGTCCCTTTTTATTGATCCTACTCATCGGATTAGTCAATGAGAGCATAAGCTTACTGCTCATCAGATTACATAAAAATAACCTGGTTAATTCCAATATTTATACATTGATAGAATACTTATTGTATAGCTGGTTTTTTCAAACAATCAGCCAGCTCAATAAAAAGACAGTTTTACTGTTACTACTATCAGGTATTTGTATCTGGAGCATTGATAACCTTTTTTTACACAGCTTGAGAAACAGTAATGCTTTGTTCAGAATAATCGCTTCACTCATTATAGTTTGGCTCAGCATCGATAAACTCTCCCGTCTTTCTTTACATGCATTCTCAGACAACTTCAAGAAACCCGATCTATTGATTTGCTTTTCACTGCTGGTCTATTTTAGTTTCAGAGGATTTATTCATGTAATTAACTTCTTCTCGATTGGTTACTCCCAGGCATTCTATATTGATCTGTGGATTATTCTTTGTGTATTAAACCTGCTGGTAAATATTTCATTTTTTATTACCCTCCTATGGATACCCAAATATCAAACACATACTCCATTCTCATAGCCAGTCTGGTTTTCCTGACCATTCTACTGGCCATGTTTATGATTGCTTTTTCGCGTCAATATCATTTTCTGCTTAAAGAATATGAATGGCAACTGGCTCGAGAGGTTGAACTGATAGATAGGGAGAGAAAGCGGATGCATATTGATTTACACGATGAAATCGGTGCAGGCCTTGCTTCCATCAGTATACTGGTTCAGCAGCAATCTGTTCAAGACAGCATTATACACAAAAAGGTATTGAAGCAGGTACAGAACATGCGGATAAAAATAAAAGAGATCGCTTTTAATTTTATTCCTCCTTCACTTGATACACTTGGATTAAAAAAGATTATTATTGAATTATTGGAGGAAATAAACTCCATTCATAAAATAAAAGTAAAAGCTACTCTCGAGTTTGAAGATAAAAATTTTATTCCCGAGAGAGCTATCCATATCTATAGAATCATAAAAGAGATACTAACCAATACACTTAAACATGCTGCCTGTACAGCCATAAACTGCAGTTTACAAATAGAACACAAAACTTTTTTATTGCATATCAGTGATAATGGAGTGGGGTTAAAAAACCTCAACAATAACTGGATGAATAAAGGAGCAGGATTATCACATATTTATTCGAGGGTTAAATTGTTGCATGCTACCATCAGACTTACCACTTCGTCCAACAAAGGTACCAGCTATGAAATTCGTATTCCGCTTGAATCACTTGTAAATGAATAGCCACATGGATAGCCAGATTCGTATACTGATTGCCGACGATCATGAACTTTATTTAGAAGGTATTAAGGGCTTTTTCAGTGATAATGAAATGTATCTAATAGTTGGTGAGGCATCCAACGGTGAAGAATTGATCAGAAAAGCTAAAGCACTTGAGCCGCATGTTATTTTAACCGATCTGAGAATGCCTTTATTGGAAGGTTCGCTGGCGATTGAAAAAATTATGCAGTGGAGGCCTTCTATTAAATGCGTGGTACTTACCAATTATGAAAACGATGTATCCATTATTGAAGCCCTGGAAGCAGGTGCCATAGGTTATATTACCAAGAATATGCCCAAGTATGAATTATTTACCGCCCTCGAGCAGGTTTGTAAAGGCTACCCTTATTACTGCAGAACTACGAATACCAAAATGATTCGTCTGCTGGGGCGCAGCCATTTCAACCCCTATAAACAGGAGCAATCCATTATTTTCTCTGAGCTGGAACTGAAAATTATTCATATGATATGCCAGGAAAAAACCAACCAGGAAATTGCAGAAACACTTTTCCTCAGCAGAAGAACCATAGAAAATAACCGTGCACTGATTTACAAAAAAATGCAGGTAAGAACTTCGGCAGGCGTGGCCATCTATGCGCTTAAACAGGGTTTGTTTTCGTTTGATCAATGAACTGATACACCCTAAAAAGCAAAAACCCCGATGGATGCAGTGCAGCGCCAAACGGGGAATAACATTGTAAAATTAGCAAAATTGTTGGCATCAAAAAATTTATTACTAAAAATTTATTTTGATTGAGGTACAGGAAGTTTGAAGCATTGATTTCGGCACAGCGGTTACATCGCTACAAGATTTCTTGCTCAAACGATACGCTTAGAACGATGCGCCTGTACAAAGCCAACATAAGATTATCACAGGCATTTCTTGCCACCATAAGTATTTTTGAGGTTGTTTTAAGAAACAAAATCGATGTTCATTACAAAGGCCAATTTCAACTTTCAAAGGATGGACATGAATGGCTACTGGCGTCTATACTTCCAGGAGGTTTTTTAACTAAAAAAAGTTGCCATAAAACATGCAGCAAAATTGAGGCAGCATACATTGGTCTTGGCGATAATTATACGCAAGGTAAACTATTGGCTGAACTCAGCTTTGGTACCTGGAAATTTATGTTTGCAGGAAAACAATTTCTGGCAGGCGGAAGCAGTTTACTGAATATTTTTACAAATTTGCCTGCTAACCATAACCAGGGTAATATTTATGCAAAGCTAAACCGAATTAATGCCATCAGAAATCGAGTAGCGCATCATGAACCTATCTGCTTTGGTATGTGTAATAGCATTGCTACAAGATACGCTAGAGATCATTTCCAAGATATTATAGATGTGTTTGCATGGATGGGAATTTGCTATAAAGAAATATTAGCAGGGATTAACGGTGTTGTAAAAGAAGCTGACTATATAGACAAGATCTGAATACGGCTACCCAATAACTGTAAATTCATGTAACAAACTGACAAAGCCAATCAGGTAAAGCTGGCTTTTTCACCCATTGTACCTTTAAATTTATACCCCTGTCCTAATTCACATTTTTCTCTCAGTGCTTCATCAAATCTTTAGGTTGCTAAAAACTGAAACGCATGAAAGAAAAATGTACATTTTTCCTGTTATTCCTTTTCCTGCTATCAGGAACTTTTGCTCAATCCGGCACTACTGTTTCTGGCACTATCCAGGATGAACAGGGTAAAAATATAGCTTCTGCTACCGTTTCGTTATTACAACAAAAAGATTCTGCGCTGGTAAAACTGGCTGTAAGCAATGATAACGGACAATACGAGTTTATCAATGTTAAACCCGGCAGGTACCTCTTATCGGTGGTACTGGTGGGTTATGTAAAAAAATGGTCAGCTCCCTTTCTACTGAATACCGATCCGGTTACCATTCCTGCCATGGCTCTGCAACCCTCTGCCCGAAATATGAGTGAAGTTACTGTGAGTGCAAAAAAACCTTTTGTTGAAACCAGGATCGATAAAACTGTTATCAATGTAGATGCATCGCCCACCAGTGCCGGCTCCAGTGCTTTGGAAATACTGGAAAAATCGCCCGGGGTTAGTGTAAGCAATGAAGGAAATATCAGTCTCCGTGGTAAAGCCGGCGTAATTGTTATGCTCGATGGTAAGCCTACTTATATGTCGGCCAGCGATCTGGCTAACCTCTTACGCAATATGCCAGCTACTGAACTGGATGTGGTAGAAATTATGACCAATCCTTCTGCCCGTTACGATGCGGCTGGAAATTCAGGCATCATTAATATTAAAACCAAAAAGGGCAGAAGCAATGGATTCAATGGTACACTTACATTGGGCGCCACCGCTGCCCTCTTCAAACCTGAAGGAGCTTTGTATGTAATTCCTAAATCACAGAACAGTTTTAATTTTAACTATAAGCATAATAAAATCAACTTCTTTGGCAGTTACCTGCCCAATTATTTCCGTGGTCGCCAAACCCTTACCATAGAACGGAATTTTTATGACGCCATGGGTAACAAAGATGGCTCATCAGATATGGTTTCGAGGTTCCGCTTTGGCAACTTTAACCAAACTCTTCGTTTAGGCCTGGATTACCAACCCAATAAGAAAAATATTTTCGGTGTAGTCATGAGTGGCTTTTTGTTTGAAGGAAGACCCACACCTACCAGTTCTTCTGTTATTAAGGATAACAATGGTGCTGTATTATCAACGCTTTTATCAAATACAAAAAACATTTCCAGTTTTAAAAATTTCACCGGCAACCTTAATTGGAAACATAATTTCGATTCAGCAGGTAAAGAATTAACGACCGATATCGATTATGTAGTGTACAATAATACTTCCGATCTGCTGCTCACGACAGATGTATTTAACGGCAGTGGCAACCCTGTTGGTTCCAGCATTTTGCTGAATGGACATCTTCCATCGGCCATTAATATATGGTCATTCAAATCAGATTATGTACAGCCTTATAAAGGAGGACGATTCGAGGCAGGTGTGAAGAGCAGTATTGTAGAGAATGATAACGAGGTAGATTATACCCGTCAGTTACCCGATAAAACCTGGATACCTGATAACCGTTCCAATCATTTTATTTACCGCGAAAACATCAACGCGGTCTATCTGAACGCTAATAAACAATGGGGTAAATGGACGGTACAAACAGGACTACGATTAGAGAATACCATTGCCAAAGGAAGGCAGGTATCAAATGATTCAAGTTTTACCAGAAACTTCACCAATTTATTTCCGAGTGTGTTTATTAGTTATGCATTCAACAAACAAAACCAGCTTACAGCTTCTTACAGCAGACGTATTACCAGACCCAATTACCAGGACCTGAATCCTTTTACTTTCTTTCTTGATTCTTTAACCTACAGGGTAGGTAATCCTTATCTCTTACCACAGTTTACATATAATGCAGAGTTAAGCTATGCTTTTAAATCGAAGTTTATTTTCACATTGGCTGTTAATACAACCAATAATGTAATTTCCCAGATCCTTCGTCAGAGTTCAGCCGATAAGATTACCTATAATACTTCTGAAAACATTGCCAGCTTCGACAACGTAAGTTTATCGGTTACGGCACCTGCCAGGTTCAGTTCATGGTGGAATGCCAATTTCTTTGCTACCGTTTTCAACAATCACTACAAGGGCATTTACAATACCGATCCGATTGATATTTCCTTTACTTCATTCAACATCAATATCACCAACAGTTTTGTATTGAATAAGAAGAAAGGCCTGAATGCAGAACTGAGTGGTTTTTACCGCCACAAAACCGTAGATCAGCTCGCCGTATTTAGTCCGGTTTATTTAATGAGCATTGGTTTACAGAAACAGGTGATGCAGGGTAAAGGCACTTTGCGGGTTAATATTCGTGACCCTTTTGCCTGGCAAAAATTCAAAGCCACTACAAGATATAGTGATGTGGATGTAAAAACACAAGCTATACCAGATGCAAGGCAGGTTACTGTAACACTTGCAGTCAGGTTCGGAAAAAATACCCCCGGTTCACAACCCCGCCGTAGAACCAGCGGCTCTCAGGAAGAGCAGAGCCGTGTGGGTGGCGGGAATTAGTCTGTTTATCTACCGGCATCCGGTCGGCAGGCTACCATATCCTATCCTAAAAACCAAATCCCTCATCATCAGATGGGGGATTTTTTGATCCCATACCATCCATTTTAAACTTTCTTTCACAGCTTACAGGCTTCATGGCCCCATTCTTGCGTGTCTAAGAAACAAGCAAATAAACCAATATGCATCACTACACGTTACAAACCCGTTTTATTACCCGTGAATCGAAGGGTAATAACCTGCTCCACATCCTCACCAGACTGTATAATAAAATAGCCTATGTACATGGCTGCCATTTGTACATTATCAACCAGGATACCGAGAATAGCGATCATATCCTGGTAACTGAATTATGGGACTCTCCCGAGAGCCATGAAAGATCTCAGAACCTTCATGACTTTCAGGAAGCCATTTCACAAGCAACGCCTCTTTTAGCCATTAAACCAGAAATAAGAGTACTTAAAGCGGTGGCGGGAAAAGGGTTGATATAACAGTAAAACATTGAATGTCTGATATCGAATTCCAATGATTCAGATCAGACATTCAATTGATTCGAGGTTATCTATTTTCGATATATCAATCGAAAATCCGAAAAAGTTCCATAGGCTTGTGTTGGTCCATAAGTTGATTGATACAATCCTATTTGAACAGACTTACCACTCATCTCATTTCTTATAACCGGGCTACCGGGCATATTGATCCAATTCTTCCCATCCTTACTGGTTCTCACATAAAAAACATTTCCCTTTCGCTGTATTTGTAAGTACTTATTGAAATCCCATGCTGCTTGTGTATTGTTTTGTTCTCGTCGACCATTTTGAAAATTGGTAAATAAATTACCGACATTCCAAGCTGGGAATATCCCATTTTGAAGTAATTGCTGTTGTGGTCTTCGAGTAGTTGTATCAATAGGCAAACGAGCCATTAAACCAACCTCATTATTACCTGTCACTCTTTTAGCACTTAATCCACTTACATCCGGTACCATTACTTCGGCCACAAAATCACCCTTTACCTCACGATACAAGTATGGACCATAAGGCGAATTACCATCCCAATTGGTTCCTTTTGATTCAAGTTTTAACGCTTGGTTACCGGCGCTTATTTCAATCACCGACTCTTTTTCTCCTTTACCAATAAATCCTGTCCAAATACTACCTGTTACTCCCTCCTGCAAGAAATTCTTTATTGCAGAGAATCTATCTTGATGAATGAAAAACTGTGTAGTATCAGTATTAATAAGTACTGGTGAGCTCATATCCGTAACATTACCATAATGATCTTTGATTTTAAAGGCATACTGGTATTGCTGATTGGCTTTAACTGTATAGTCTACAAAAGCAGGTTGATCCAACCATTCTCCTTGCGTATCCTGATCAAGTCGGGCAAAATAATAGCTAAGCTGACGATTACTTGAACCGGGCATTGCTTCCATCATCACCATATTAGGTGTCACTGCTTCGGGCAATTGTTTGAAGGCAAGATTCCCTGAAACAGGTGCTTGTAAATTTTCATTCCATACAGTAGTTAAAGAACGGACATCTTCTTTACTCAAGACTTTATTAAAAAAGGTAAGCTGGCTTATAGCACCGTTAAATCGATGATTTTCCCTATCTGTTGCCAGATAAAGTAAATCTGGTTTTATAGCTTGTGTAACAGCTGTGCTTGTTGTTAGTGTACCATTGATATATGTTTCAAGCGTACGCCCATTATATGTTTGAATAATGAAATGCCATTTGTTGGCGGTAATATTCTCATTTGCCGTTAATCGACCATTTTTGTTTGCTGCCCAACTTGCTATAGTTCCTGAAGATCCGGCTGATGTATACATTCCGATTGCGATACTATACTGATCAAGTTTTTTAATTTTTACTGAGAGGAGAGAATCAGATACCAATGCTTCTTTTCCACTAAAGTATAATGCGATTTTCCCTGCAACATCTTTCACAACCGGCGATTCTCCTTTTGTGATAAGGTGACCATCTGCATTACCCTCATTTTTCCACCTGCTTAAACTGCCATAACCAAGTTTTGCAGCATCGAGGTAGACAGCTATTCCAGACTGATCGGGTTGTTGATATGATGCTTTAATTTCCTGTTCTGTAAGTGCATGATCATATACTTTTAAAGAAGCAATTGCTCCATTGAATAATGGCTGACGAACATTTTTTGCCCCGATCAGAAAACTTTTTGTTGTCTTTACGAACAACATTTTATTTTCTTGATTATTCAACTCTCCATTCATATAGACCTTTTCAAATGTCCCATCAAAAGTTATGACCACTTGTTGCCATTTACCCGATTCGGGCAATGCTCTCCTATTGAAAGGCATATCTGAAAATCCACCATGTTGAACAGCTCCAAATGCCTGTTGCTTCCCCAAACCAAAAACAGCATTGTTCAAATCTCGTCCTCCGAATGCCCACGAAAGAACCGGTGCTTCTTCTTTTAGTTGTTTTGTGTATGCCCAGAAAGATACTGTATAGCTACTATTACCTGAAAGCGATAATGGCACCTGAAAAGAAGACTCTAATACTTGTGTGCCATTAAATACTATAGCTTTTTTTCCCGATAGCACTTCTACAAGTGGCGCTTTTTGCATCGCGGAAAAAACACCCTTGAGTGTTCCATTATTTTTCCAACTTGAGACTTGAGTACCGGGTTGAAACTGATCAGCCTCTAAATGGATCAACAACCCCTTTTCTTTATAAAGAGTATCAGCTTTTACCGGTTTCGGTAAATTAGGAGTTACTAAAGGCCATTCTGAACGATCACTGTATACTTTAATATTCCATAATGCTTTATACATACCCGGATTTTCAGTACCGGTAATACTTATACGTATATAACGCGCAGTTACATCACCATCATCAATCATAGGACTACCATGTACTTTGTTATTGGTACGATCTGCATATATTTTCCATTGCGTACCATTTACTGAGTACTCCAACTTGTATTGATAATACCATGAAGGATATTCAAATTCAGTGAGTACTCTTTTAACCTTTATTAGTTTTCCTAAATCTACTTTCAAGGAAGCATTGGCGGTACTGTTGTTAGCAGGTTTCCATAAAGTACCATTATTATTGTCGACCGCAAATTCAGGTTTGTAATCTTCATTATAATATGAGGATGCTGTTACCTTTTTTAGGTATGCTTGATTGGGGTAAGGGTTGCTGTTCTTACCCAATAATCCTATCCCGCTATGAGTAGGCTCTAATTTTTCAATATTCCCCTCTTCATCAAACACCAAACGATCAATACAAATTTGTCTGTGAAAACCTCCTCCTGAATTCGGGTTATCATGGCGGTGGTATACGAGGTAATATTCCTCTCCAATTTGTATAACTGACTGATGCCCGGGTCCATGCACTGTTTTATCCGCATTGGTGACCAATACAGGGCTATTTTTCCCATAAGTAAAACCCTCCATCGGACTTATTTTACTCATCACATATTGTACTCTATATGTTTCATCTTCGCAACGTCCGGAAGAATACGTGAGATAATAGATTCCTTTACGTTTGAACATAAAAGGTGCTTCAAAAAAATCTTTAGCGATTGTGTTGGGGATCTTACCCGTTTTAGTAAAAGATTTCATGTCAGTATTCAGTAATCCTACACCACAGCCATGATCGGGATAAATACCCCATGTTCCCCAGTACATATAAAACTTACCATCATCATCTCTGAAAGTTTGTCCATCCAATGTAATAACACCGGGTACAAAATAATTTGGAATCACCGGCTTATTGTCTGGTAGCAAGGGAGTCCAGGGACCTACTGGAGAATTAGATGATGCTCCAAAAATCTCAACGGGTTGGCAATAATACATGTAATATTTACCATCATTCCCCAATGTTACATCCGGTGCCCAATAGTGATATGTTGTAGGCCAATTCATATCCTGATATGTCCAGTTTACAAAGTCTTTAGAGATCCATACCTGCGAAGGCCCTAAACCACCACCATTCCCATCTGTAGTAGCATAGAGATAATAAGTATCTCCAAATTTTTTTATAGTTGGATCAGCAAAATACCCGGGTATGATGGGATTCATATTCCCTGGTGCTGTTGGTGATTGCTTCTGGGCTAATGATACATAGAACAAACATGTTACTGCGAAACTTAAAACTAACCGCTTCATTTATTATTTAATTTTTTTAATGAATTTCAACTTCGTACAAACCACTGAATGATTTTGTATTCAAATGTTCCATTGTTATTCTAATCTTATCTGTTTGTATAGGTTTAAAAGAGCAAATATTAAGATCTGCAATTGGTGTTTGTGGTAGTTTATTGGCAGAGAAAACATCTTGCCATGCTTGCCCATCCCAATATTCTACTTTATAAGATTTGGGAGGCTTTACTCCCCCATTATCATTATAGAAATACAGATATACTTTACTTACCGTTTTAATTTCTTTGAAAGAAAACTGCACCCAGTCACTCGAATTTTTTGATTCAAAAGCTGTCCAGCGCCTGTTTGGATCAAGCAAACCATTATTGATCGCGGTAGAATCATCGAAGCGAGACTGATAGGACTTAGTAAATAAAGCTACTGAACGGTGCGCGAGGTTATTAGCACTGGAAGGGTTTGAAGGAATACTGAACTTTTCAACTGGCATACCCCATGTTTCGATTTCAGAAACACCTATAGGTGTTTTTTCATTTGCAGTTAGTATTACTTTGATTTTACCTGTAGTAATAGCAGGAAAAGAAATACTATTGGCTGCATTGGGTTGTGGTGTACTATACAGTCTTTTTTGCGCAGGAATTTTTTCCCAGTCGGAATTATTCCAATACAAAAGTTCATAAGCTACGGGTAATTTAATTCCCACTTTTTCATCTTCAGTAAAATACAGTTTTATGGTTTGCACAGATCGTTCCGTTCCATAATCAACTTCTAACCAATGTATTTTATCTTCATTCCATACAGTAGCCCATCTGTTGGGTGTAGTACTTAGATACCAATATTGTCCGTCATTCAGTTTTGATGCATAGGATGCCCCGGTTCCGGCAAAAGAGGTATTGATATGCGGATAAAAATTTCTTGCTTCATTATTAACAGCATAATTCAAGAGCTTTGGAGTTGTTGAATTTTGTTTGTATCTAATTGATGCTTTTAGCTTTTTTATGACTGGTGAGGATGCAATTTTTTTTCCATTTGAAAAAAGTAATAACCCCTGCCCTTTATTATATTTCTTACCTGTCTTATCCCATATCAGTGTAATATCATTTCCATGGTATTTTACATTTTCCAAACAAGCATAATCCCATTCTTCAGGAATCAAAGGATCTACTTCAATAGAATCTGTCTCTTTTGGTTGGAAGCCCATTAAGCCTGAAATAATCAGGTCAACATAAGATGAATGAAAATAATGCTCACTGTGGCCAATATGATCATGCCCGCTCCAGGAGCCTGTTTCAGGATGATTGGCCTCCCCAATAAAAGGAACTCCATCTTTGAGATGTGTGTTAGCAAAATTGTCCAATAACTTCAGGTAATCCTTTTTAGTAACATAAGCTTGTTTGTAATTACGCAATAAGTTGGCCATACCTTTTAATGTTTGCGATGTAGCAAAAGGCCAGGCATTGCCACTCCATGCGCAACAATTACGTGCCACATTGTACATTGGATCCATCTTTTCAACAGTAGTGGGCCCAAATGGTGAGTAGAAATAATTAGGATCCATTAAAAATTTCCAAGCAGACTCAAAACCTGCATCAGGAAGGTTAAAGTACCATGGTATAAATCCAATCTGTTCTCTTCCATGTGGGTTACCAGCAAACTTTCCGGTTTGATAGGTAAGGCTATTGGCTTTAATGCCGTCTCTTTCATCCTGCGCAAAACGATGAAAGAAAAAATCACGGGTCACATCCCAACATTTTTGTTGAAAATTAGATTTGATTGTTGCTGCTTTCTTAGTGAAAATAACAGCCGTTTCAATATCTCCGTCAAGCTTCGCAATATTGCTAATCGCATTGGCATCTGCCCACATATAACTATTGAGTGTTGGACGATACCCCGGTGCTCCTTCAAACCATTTTGCAGTTTGTCTGCTGTTGATATTGGTTTCCATACCATCATGCATACCATCCCATGCAAACATGCCTTCTTTTTCTATCCAATGCTCCTTTTCCCATTTAGCGTAATTATCAGTTAATCCGTTTTTTAAACCAAGTAATAACTGTTTATTATATTGCACTTTATACCCATTCCACACTGCATCTGCCAGCCAAGTAGAATAGTTTCTTGGTTGAGCTCCGGGTGTTTTAAACCAATATTGAGCAAAATCTTCCCAATATTGAGGATCTCGTATCCATTGCATCTCATATAACTGATGTCCGGCTGCACAACTAATAGTGCCATACTTACCAGACCACCATGGACGATCAATAAATTCAGTACACGCATATCCAGAAACAGGAGAGCCATAAACCAGGTGTAGTGTAAGATTATCCCATCGATAATAATAAGTACGATCGATATCCTTATCAGGTGTCTCCAAAAAAGGGATATTATTTTTATACCAGACCCAGTCTTTATTATTCCAGGTATGTTTATCAAGTATAGATTGCTTATTTAATACTTGCGCAATTAGTAAATTCGGCACTAGCATTACCAGCAATAATAACAGTCGAAAAATTATATATTTCATCCAGTTAAAATAAAACACCCTACCGAAGAGCACTTATTTAATTGTAACTGATAATTACAGCAATTTAACCAATAGAATAAGTGCTCATAGATATCTTAAATGAGACAGAATTTTTATTGACGCTCTCATTTCTTATTCTTTACTTTTCCATTTCGTACCTTTACCGCCTGATGGGACAGAAAAAGTTAATACGTTTTGAGGCCATTAAGGGGTTTGATAATGTGCTTGAATACCCTGAAAACATGCAGGGTAAATGGAAGAATTTCTTTCACAACGAAAACCCGCTTACACTGGAACTGGCCTGTGGCAAAGGAGAATATGCCATTGGATTAGGACGCATGTATCCCGAACGTAATTTTATCGGTATTGATATTAAAGGCAACCGGATATGGAGAGGTGCCAAAACAGCACTGGATGAAGGGATGAAGCATGTGGCTTTCATCCGCTCTCATATGGATAAAATCACCAATTATTTTGAACCGGGAGAAGTGTCGGAAATATGGATCACTTTTCCGGATCCGCAGCTGCGTAAATCAAGGGCTAAAAAAAGATTAACCCACCCGAAATTTCTACGATTATACCAACAGATCCTTTCACCCACCGGATTGGTACACCTGAAAACTGATAGTCCGGATCTGTATCAATTTACCTTGTTAGTGATTCAGCTCTATGGTCTTGAGCTGGTAGAACAATCAGATCATGTGTACGCTCAATCAGCTATTAAGCCTGAATTGTCTATCAAAACACATTATGAGGGCTTAGATATTGCACAAAGTAACCGCATTCATTATTTATGTTTTAAATTGAACAAGGAATTGCCATTAGAGCTAGATGAGCTATTAAAACAAAGCCTGCATGAACCGGCAACTGACAGAGGGTAAAGATTTTTATTATGATGAACATGGTTATGTCGTGTTCACAGAAGCTTACCATATCAGTAAGGGTTATTGCTGTGGGCATGGATGCAGGCATTGTCCGTTTGAATATGAATCTGTTCCTGAACCACGTAGATCGGAATTAGTGGAAAAGAAACAAAATGCTGCCATCGCAAAATCGTAAATTGCCTGTATAAATCTTTTGCAGGTGCCCCCGAAGAAAATCATAGAAAAACCTCGTTCCGTTTTACCTGGTGGTGGTAAAGACATTTCCTTTTTTGAACTGGTATATGAAGTAGTGCGACTGATTCCCAAAGGCCGTGTTACTTCTTATGGCGCCATCGCCGCGTATCTGGGTACAAAAATGAGCGCCCGAATGGTTGGCTGGGCCATGAATGGTTCATTTCATATTCAACCAAAAGTACCTGCCCACCGTGTCGTAAATAGAAATGGTATGCTTAGTGGTAAATCACATTTCGCTACTCCCACACTAATGGAAGAACTACTTGCCAAAGAAAAAATAAAAGTAAAAGACGATATAATCGTTGACTTCGAAAAGAAATTCTGGGACCCTATCATAGAAATTGGGCTATGAGCTATGAGCTACGAGCCTTGAGCTGAGAGCTCTAAAAAATGCTCGAAGCACGAAGCTCACAGCTCAAAGCCTAAGTATAGTAAGGGCTGATCATCAGGTAAACAACCGGTCCTGTTACGGCTACATAGAACCAGAGTGGCCAGGTAATTTTAGCTATCTTTTTGTGTTTCGCATACTCACCGGTTAACCCACGATACGCAGTAAATAAAATAAAAGGCAGAATGATGGCTGCGAGGAAAATATGGGTAATCAGGATGATGTAATAAACAATCCGCATACTTCCCACCGCCAGTTTTTCGGCTTCACTTACCAGGCCGTCATGATCTGTATCACCGAATTTTGCTTCTCCCGCCAATAGATGATGGAGTATATAGGATACTAGAAATGCGATAGATAACAACAATGCCGTTATCATTATCCGCTTATGTAATGCATATTTTTTTTGTTTTACTGTTACCAGTGCTGCTACCAATAGCAAGGCAATAACTGCATTGATAAATGCATTGATTTTAGCGAAAATATGTACATCAAAACTTAAGTCGATATTGAGCTTTATTTTCCCAAGGGCTACTACGGCTGTGAATACTACTACTGAAAAAATACCAATCAGCCAGCTTGCCTGTTTGTCATTTTTGGGGAGTGAGGGTTCGAGCATATCTTTTATTTTATTGTCACTGAAAACATAGAATTACACAGAAAGGTTTTATTAACCGTTTATTTTTCTTCGTTTACGCATGTATAGTACAAAGAAAATAACCAGCATGACGATGATGAGCCATAGCCAGCTCAAATCGATGATTTGCCTGAAGACGGTACTTTTCTTTTTTACATCTTTTTCAAGCATCAGCAAGCCAATATCTCTGGCGAGTTTCGACAGTGAGGAAGAATCAAGACCGTTATAATAGCCTCTTACATACCTGTCTTTATCAAGTAAGACAAAACGGGTCGTATGTACGAAATCCGGACTCATCGGTTCTTCACTGAATTTATCTACTTTCAGTTCTTCATAAGCAAAGCGGTAGATAGCGTCTTTACTACCTGTAAGCATCCACCAGTTATCGTGGTTTACAGCAAACCGATCGGCATAGTCTTTTATCACCTTCACCGAATCATGTTCGGGATCTACGGTAAAGGAAACAAATTGTACAATGGATGTATCAATCTTCTTTCTGATATCCCCCCCTTTCAGAAAAGACTGTTGCAGTTTGGCCATGTTCCGCGTGAGACCCGGGCATATGCTTCTGCAGCTTGTAAAGAAGAAATCAACTACCATTATTTTCCCCTGTTTGTCGTAGAGACTTACCGTGTCTCCCAACTGGTTCTGCAGTGTAATATTAGCCGTCTTGTGCCAGATACTGTCTGTTATCATTTTACCTTTCTCTACCCGTGTAACTACCGTATCGAGCAGGTATTTACGTGGCATGTCAACGGCATTTTCACTGGCGTATTTAAGTATGAGGTAACAAAAGACCGGAATAAAAACGGCCACCATCAAACCCAGTATCGCTTTCTTGTTCATAATTCGGAGGGTATAAAAAAACCATCGCCACATAAGCGATGGTTTCCGGTTCGTATTTTATAAAAACAATTGTTCTTAGTGTTTGTTCTCCACCGCTTCTTTGGTCTCATGTGTAGTATCTGCATGGGATGCTGCTGCACCATGTGAACCACCATGTTCTTTCTTTTCTACCTTAATGGTGCTTTGCTCCTTGAAATAAGGATCGTATGTATTACGCAGGTTTCTGAAAGAGTTACCATCGGCAAGGAAGGCAATGATGAACCAGATAAATAATGCCAGTGGCACTACGATGGTCATGATGAGGTTTTTGATTTCATGTTTCAGGTGCATGAAATAACCTACAATGTAAAATGCTTTGGCCAGCATCAGGATGATGATGGTACCCTTGATGGCAAGGCGTAAACCTTCACTTTCCATACCAATCATCCAGAAACCGAGTACGAGTTCGATGATGGTTAATACAGAAAGGATGATGGTTACCTTTTTTATTTCGCTGGTACCGCCGCCATGTGTTTCTTCGTGACCTACTGTATGTGACATATCAATATCTTAATTAAATGAATGAATGTTGATTAAACCAGGTAAAAACAGGTGAATACAAATACCCAAACCAGGTCTACAAAGTGCCAGTATAAACCGGCTTTTTCGATCATAAGGTAATGTCCGCGTTGTTCGAATTTATCCATCAACGTCATAATCAGCATTACAATATTAATCACCACACCTGAGAATACGTGGAAACCATGGAAACCGGTGATGGTAAAAAAGTAATTGGTAAAATTGGTAGAAGAGGCCGTTCCATCAGCATTCAGGAAGGGGTTACTGCCCCACCAGGCACCTTCATGGTGTAAGTGGTTCCACTCCCATGCCTGGCAACCTAAGAAAGCCAGACCTCCGATGATGGTCCATACCAGGTTTTTCACCACGCCCTTTTTATCCATATTATGTCCGGCATGTACTGCCAGTACCATGGTTACGGAGCTGATGATAAGGATGAACGTCATGATACTCACGAAAACCAGCGGTGCATTCATTCCTTCCGGTGCAAAGGGGAAGCTTTTAAAAACTTCGTTGGGATCAGGCCATCCATTGGTAGAAAAACGGATGGTACCGTATGAGATCAGGAATGCACCAAATGTGAAGGCATCACTCATGAGGAAGTACCACATCATTAATTTGCCGTACTCTACATTGAAGGGACTCTTTCCGCCACCCCACAATTTGGTTGTTGTTGCA
>Ga0164290_1000973_pt1 | contig 61746 bp, 52 predicted proteins | sample Micstemetagenome_FD_108782 | JGI IMG/M metagenome (GOLD analysis project Ga0164290, IMG submission 108782) | Contaminated culture microbial community from soil near Moab, Utah, USA - Microcoleus steenstrupii SON62 (Illumina Assembly) | ecosystem: Environmental > Terrestrial > Soil > Soil crust...
ACCGCTGTTGCAAAAAACGGCGGACGCGCTCCACCGGACGCTTTAACCTTCCTGCCCTGGAACAATCCCTCAGCTGAACACCTGTCCAATTAGGTTGGATACGTCCACCACTGACCATTTACTCTTTTTTTGCTCTTATACTATAAAAAGCAGTAAGAATTTGTTCTTTGAGACAGGCTCGATTCCATGCCGCGCTTGCTCTCTGAAGCCAATAGCGCAGCTTCTCGAAAGTATCTTGGTGGACACTGCGTATCCGCCCTGTAACTGGTGGAAATATTTCAGTAGTCTTACGACAAAAGTTTGTGCTGCTTGGGTGTCAAGAACAATTATGAGAAGCCTGTCTTCGGGCTTACTGCTAGCACTAGCTATGACACTGTATTTGGTGCACATTTTTTCGTTTCTTCCCGTACGAAAGTAAAGCCGGCGACCTGAAGAGCCGCTTGAAAAGCTCGATCTTGCCGCAGCAGTGACGTGCTTGAGCCTTGATGTAATTTTGATGTCATAACTTTCAGGAAACATTCAAAGCAGGTACTGGCCTTGCTTCGATGACTTACGAAGTCTAGGGTGAAAATATTGTTTTTTGATTTTTCAACTTTCCCGAAACCCTTTACCAACCCAAAGTCCGCACTATATCAGCATCTTCCGCGCAAACCTTTCGGTTTGCTGTCGCACTGTTTTCATTTCTCTTTCAGAAATTTGCAGTGAAACATCTCGGAACCGCCGTTGCTAAGCGGTAAATATCAACTTCACAACTTAGAAAGGTGAGCATATGTTCCTGGGATACGGCATCGCTATTGCCATCATCATCGAGTGGTGGCGCCGTCGCAAAGACCGTTTCAAAGATCCATCCGCAAGCTGGATGACAGATTTCGTCCGCGACGAATTGCTTCCTGTTGATGAGTCAAAGCTATCCGTCGAGGCTAAATATGAGCGTTTCTTGAAGCGCTATAACAGGCAGTGGCGAGACAAGTACGGCAGTGAATCGATTTATCGCGTTTCTACAATTTCCAACCTGGTGGAGCTGTATATCAGTCAGAGGCGTTATTACGAGGCCCGTGGTTGGCAGAGCCTTAACATCCAGATCATGGAATTCAATGGAGTTGCCGACGAAAAGTTGGCCGCTGCTTACGAAAAGCTTGCTCAGCTGGAACTACACATGGGGCGTGTTCCAGAGTCTTCATTGAACTATCGCAAGGCGGCAGTCATTTACCGCAGTGTGCAGAATCTCCATGCGCTATCCCAATGCTTGAGCGATCATTTCGACTGCGTCGCTAACCGAGGCTCGCACGCCGACGCAATTGCTTTGAGCGACGAGCTGATGGAAGTTTTGACCACTTTGCACGGACCAACGTCAATGCCAATGGAGAATCACCTTTTGCACGCAGAATCTACGCTGGAGAGGGAGAAGACTCCCGCTGCGCGCAGAGAGTTGCTGCAGTTGCTCATTTCGCTGCACGTCAGCGAGGATGCACTCGGCAAAGACCATTACGCTGTGGCCGGTGACCTCAGACGATTAGCAGCGTTTTTCGCCGCTCGAGGAAAAGTTGCGTCTGCAGCCGAGCTTTCGGAGCGTGCGCGCATGATCATGCTTCTCAATAAAGTTGATGGCGTGGACTATCCAGGGATTGAGAAAGATCTTGCAGTGGTTGCAGAATGGCTCGACCAGCGGAATCAGGATGCCGATCGCACGGTTGCGTTTCACATGCGTAAGCGGGCAGAACGAATTGCAGAAAAACGTTCTTTGAAAGGAAAAAAGTAATCATGAAGAAGAGAATTCACCCCCAGGAGCTGCGCTCCGACCTGCTCATCGTTGTATCGAAGAGAGTTGATGAACTTCTTTCCGATGCAAATCTCAATGCTTCGCTCTTCGGCGAGCTGCGCAGAGCATTTCACAAGCTCGACATGCTGGTCGTAGTTTCCTACGATCCGTGGAGTAAGTGGCCTTGGAAACGCACTCCTGTTTCGTTTTCATCGGACCTTTTCGAACGCTCTCAACGAGAACGAATCGTTCAGCTTGTTGCGCCTCAGATCGTTGATCTGATGTTGAGAGAGATGTCCGAGAGTTCGCAGAAGGTTTTGCTGCTCCTCAGAAAAGAAGATCTTCTCTCGGCGCTCAATCGCTTCTACGTAAACGAGTTCACTGGAGATGCCGTTGCCGGGGTCATTCTGCAAATGGCGGTAGACAGTGTCATGGAAGAAGAAGGAATACTTACACCTGAGATGTTGGACAGACTGTTCGTTTCCAGAGGCGCTAAGCAATAGTACATTGCTTCTGGCATAACGATAGGTACGTATAAGTAGGGTTTGTGGAGTGTTTTGGCTTGCGCCGCCTCCATTTTTTTTTGCCCAAAATATACTAGTGTCTATAGTGAAGGCGTCGGAACTTAGCAGCACTGGCGGCGTCGAACCTGGGGAGCTGCGCAGGCAGCTTTTTCCATATTCAATTCGGCTATGCCGCACTGGTACTGGAAAAGGAAACACCGGTAAAAGGACATTTCTATGGGATTTGTTGCAGAGTTCAAAAAATTCGCCTTGCGTGGAAACCTTATGGACATGGCAGTGGGATTCACTGTTGGCGCCGCGTTTAGCACCATCGCGAAGTCTTTGGTGGACAACGTGATCATGCCGCCGGTTGGTTTGGCAATCGGCAAGGCCGATTTTTCCGATTTTTATGTTCTTTTGAAAGCGGGCACCAAGGTAGCGCCGCCCTACGCCACTCTTGAGAAAGCTCAAGCGGCTGGAGCTGTAACACTAAACTATGGTTTATTTATCAACAGCGTTATCGCGTTTTTGCTGGTCGCGTTAGCGATGTTCGTGATTATTCGGGTGTTCAACAAACTGGACAAAAGTTTGGAACTTTCTTTTCTCGCGTCTGATGCAAAACCTGGTCAGGAACCCGAGAACAAAAAGTGTCCGTATTGTGTTTCAACGGTTCCATTTAAAGCCGTGCGCTGTCCGTTCTGCTGCTCCGATTTGGCGGATGAAAAGAAAATACTGACTGAGTCCAAGGTTGGGCAGGAAATGGTAGCTAAGGCGCATGCGGCTATAGCTGAGCGTGAAGCTGCCGTAAAAGAAGCGACAAAGGATATTCTCGACGGAGATAAAGCCAAAGAAGCTGCGGAGAAAGCGAAGGTAGCAGCGGATAAGGCTAACGATATTCCAATCGCGCCGGAACTTGTGCTTGCTAAAGCCTGTGGTGAGGAGGTCTGCAAGGATGGCGAAACAGGAGATAGTAAAGGCGGCGGACAGGGCGTCAAGGAAGTGAAGATGCTTGAAACATCAAAGCCGCCAGCGGAAACACGCAAGAGCGCATAATAGTAAATTCTGTTTGGCGTGTAACGGAGTTAGCGGGCGGCAAGAATGCCGCCCCTACAGAGAAGTTGGCGTGAGGCGTAGGGGCGGCATTCTTGCCGCCCGGTTCAGGTAGCCGCCCGGTTCAGGTAGCCGCCCGGTTCAGGTAGCCGCCCGGTTCAGGTAGCCGCCCGGTTCAGGTAGCCGCATGCGGCTTCCCTACATCAATGGCAGAAATGAGCCACGCCAATCTAGTGCACTTCGACGACCGTGTCGCCAGCGAGAACATAAACGCGCTCGTCGCCTGTTGGTTCGATATCTGCACAGCCGGTGAAGCTTCCGAATGCGGGGAGAGTACCGATCCGCTCTTCGAAAATGAAACACGGTAAGCGCAAACTCTTCTGCCCGGCGCCATGCAGGCGAACGGCTGGATGTGTGTGACCGCAGAGGACATATTTCACAGGATCTTCGACGGGGTGATGTTTCAATGCGAAAGGTCCAATATGTAAAGGTTCTTCAACGATTTCCAATCGCATTAGCTCTGCGATGAACGCAACTTTTCTATCATGATTGCCGCGAACAAGAGTAATTGCGACATCGCTGTGATGCTCCCTCCATGCGATTATCAGCGAGGAGATTCGATCGGTGAGCCCGCGTTTGTTGTGAACGAGGTCGCCAAGGAAAATCAGATGTTCTGCGCCTGTTTCTACAAGCATTTGAGAAAGAACTTGTAAATCCTTTTCCGTTGTTCCTGCAGGAACTGCGATGTTGTTCGCGCGGAAGGTGGCAGCTTTACCCAGGTGTGCATCAGCGATTAGCAGAACCTTCTTTTCTTGCCAGTAGATGCCGCGCTGAGGAAGAAGCAGGAGAGATTCTCCTTGTAGTTCTATTTCTAGCTGTCCGCTGATCTGGGTTTGCATTGATTAGGAATTTGCTTTGTTGTTGGTTCCTGGTGTGGTTATTTTGTCTGGATTTCTCAAGGGCGCATGCAATGCGCCCCCACGTGATGCGCCCCCACGGGATGCGCCCACGCGTGATACGCCACCACGCTTTGTGCCTGATTTTGAGGGTTTCTTCGCAAGAGCGAGTTGCATTCTGGAAACGCGCTCTGCAATTGTTTCCGAACTGACTTTGCCTCTCCAGGATTCGACCAATAGTGGCAAGGCCATGGGCGATGCGCGTTCTAGCTCGACCGATATCAGCCGGCTTTGCGACAAGCGTTTCATCGCGTTGCGGAGGCGGCTTTCCTCCAGTTGTTGTTCTAAAACCTCTCTCTGTGCCTGATGCAGCAGAAGATTCTCGGGATCGTATTCGGAGAAAACATCGAAAAGCAGCCCGCTCGACACTTGCACCTGACGGCTGGTTTTTGATTTGCCCGGATAGCCTGAGAAGACGAGACCAGCGACGCGTGCGATTTCGCGGAAACGCCTGCGCGCCATTTCGGAGGCGTTCATGCTGCGCAAAATGTCGTCTGCAAGATTTTCTGGATTGAACAAATGGTGCTCGGAAAGCATTTCAACGGGGACGTTGATATTCGAAACCATTTCAAAACCGTAGTCGTTGATCGACAAACTGAATGTTGCCGGCATCAAACGCGACATTCTGTAAGCCAGTAGTGCTGCCAGCCCCTCGTGCACGAGTCTTCCTTCAAACGGATAGATGAAGAGGTGGTATCCCTCTCGCGAATGCATGTGCTCTACGAGAACTGACTTTTCGTCGGGAATTTTGGACCAGGTCTCTTGCAGGCGCAAAAGCGGCTCCACAAGTTTCATCTCTTCTGATTCGTAAATGCCTTGTGCCGCAATGCCGAGTTCTTCTCGTACTGCTTGCGAAAGTTCCGAAGACAATGGCATTCTTCCGCCCATCCATCGCGGGACTGTTCCGCCCTTTGAAGGAGCGAGGCGAACGAAAGCCTTCATGTCTTTGGTGCGCACAAGCTCCAGGCACCTTCCTGCAAACACGAATTTGTCGCCCGGTCGTAGGCGGGCAATGAACGACTCTTCCAATGAGCCGATGCGCTCGCCGCTCATGAAGACTACATTCATGCTATCGTCGCTTGTAATGGTTCCAATTGACATGCGATGCCGCTGTCTAATGGAGTCACTTTCGACGATGAAATAGTCGTCGTATTCTTGTACTTTGCAATATTCGGGATATGCACCCAGCGCGCGGCCGCCCTTGGTTACGAAGTTCAGCACCCAGTCAAACTCAATTTCGCTGAGGTTTTTAAATGAATATGCGCTGCGAATTTCTGCCAAGACGCTTTCGCGTCTGAATCCGCCGCCCACTGCAAGAGTGACTATGTGCTGGCTGAGAACGTCCAGTGGCTTGGGTAATGGTTTTCTCGATTCGATTTTTTGTTCGACTAGAGCCTTGCGGGCCGCGGCGAACTCGATGATCTCGAAGGCATGGGTCGGCACGCAAACAACGGTGCTCAGCGCTCCCGGTTTGTGTCCGCTTCGACCTGCGCGCTGCAATAGTCGGGCTACGCCTTTCGCGCTGCCGAGCTGGAGAACTTGTTCTACAGGCGCAAAATCAACTCCCAAATCAAGACTGGAGGTGCACACAACGCATCGCAACTTGCTGTCACGGACCGCATCTTCGACAAACTTGCGGGTGTCTCGGTCGAGCGAGCCGTGATGAAGTGCTATTTCTCCTGCCCAATCCGGTCTGACCGTGAGCAAGGATTGATACCACATCTCGCACTGTGAACGAGTATTGGTAAAGACTAGAGATGTTTTAGCCCGCTCGATCGTTTGCGCGACTTGTTTAACCATCGGCAGTCCCAAGTGTCCAGCCCACGGAAAGTGTTCTACCGATTCCGGTAGCAATGACACAAATGTGGTCTCTTTGTCGATGTCAGAGGTTATGCGGCGTGTCTTTTCTGCATTCATGCCGCAAAGTGTGTGCATGGCTTCTTCAGTGTTTCCGAGCGTTGCCGACATTCCCCACGTGCGCAAATGGGGATTGATCTGGCGAAGCCGCGCAAGTGCAAGCTCGGTCATTGTGCCACGTTTCGTGCCCATAAGCTCATGCCATTCGTCAACGACCACGAGTCTTAGCGTCGAAAACATTTTTTGATTCTCGGCATACGACAGCAGTAGCGATAAGCTCTCCGGTGTAGTGATAAGCGCAGATGGAAGTTCTATTTTCTGCCTCGCCTTTATGCTGGCGGATGTATCTCCAGTGCGGGATTCCAGGGTCCAGTTAAGAGCAAGCCCATCCAGCATTTCGCGTAGTGATTTTTCGGTGTCGCCTGCAAGTGCTCGCAATGGTGTCAGCCAAAGCACCGTAATTGGTGGCGTGACAACCTCGGTGGCTCCGCTTGCCAGTGACTCGTCAAGCCATTCGATTAGTGGCGCCGGCCAGATTGCGAAAGTTTTTCCAGTGCCGGTTGAGGAATGGATCAAACCGCTTTCGCCTTTGAGATATGCATCCCACGTTTCTGTTTGGAAACTGAACGGCTCCCAACCCTGGCGTGAAAACCAGTCTTGGACAAGCTCTCGCCCTCCGCTTTGTTGGCCGGTTATTTTGTCTAGTGACAGAGGCTGGGGACGTTTCTTTCGTGTGCTCGCTCTTGCGCGTGAGAGTTCCTCTTTCTTGCGCAGCGATTCTTCTCGTTTTTTGAACATGTTTGGGCGTTTTCTGCGACCGTTTCCCATTGGTTCGTTCATCCGCTTCCGCCTCCGTCAATGAGGGCTGAGAGCGTTTCCAGCGAGTCGGCTTCTTCCATAGGTTTGTCAGTTCGCCAACGTGCGATGCGAGGGAAACGCACAGCCACGCCTGATTTATGTCGGGAAGACAGTTGAATTCCTTCGAAGGCGATTTCGAAGACAAGCTCAGGTTTTACTGTGCGAACTGGTCCGAATTTCTCGAGCGTGTTTTGGCGGATGAATGCATCGACCTGGCGAATCTCGGAATCATCCAGACCGGAATAGGCTTTTGCGACCGGTACTAGTTTGCCTTCGTGCCAAACGCCGAAGGTGTAGTCTGTGTAGAGGCTGGCTCTCTTCCCGTGACCGCGTTGTGCATAGATAAGCACGGCGTCTATGGAAAACGGATTTACCTTCCACTTCCACCAATCTCCTTTCCGTCGCCCGACGCCATAAGCGGAATCGGCACGCTTTAGCATAATACCTTCGACCTTCAGATCGCGACTTGTTGTGCGCGATTCGGCAAGTTCTTCCCAGGATGAGACAATGAGATTTGGGGAAACGCGAAAGATGGGATTGAGCTGACCTCGGCAACTTGGTGCAGCATCCAGTGCGCCTGGTGAAAGCAATTGAACCAGTGTCTTGCGCCTTTCGTTCATTGGTTGATTGCGTATGTCGACGCCCTCGTGCTCGAGGATGTCGTATGCCATCAAGGCGACCGGAATTTCTTGCAAGAGTTTTTTGCTTAGCGACTTGCGAGTGATGCGTTTTTGCAAGAGATTGAACGGCAGCACTTCTCCTTCCGCCCACGCGAGAATTTCTCCGTCGATTACTGTGCCGTCGGGTAATTGCGCAGAGGCTTCTAGCAGCTCAGGAAAGCGCTCGCTGATTAGTTCTTCGCCACGTGACCAGATGAAGGTCTTTCCGTCTCGACGAATAAGTTGCGAACGAATGCCGTCCCATTTCCATTCTGCGAGCCAATCGGAGACATCGCCAAGTGCTGCAGGTTCTTGCTCAAGCGGATATGCGAGATAGAACGGGTAGGGTCTGCTGACGTCAGCGTCCTGCGTATCGGTGGCAAACAATCCTGTGAAAAACTCTTCGGTTGGGCTCCAGTCACCCATAAGGCGATGTGCGATAGTGGCTTCGTCGACTCCCGATGTCTTGCTTAATGCCTTTACGACCAGCAGCTGCGAGACGCCGATGCGAAAACTGCCGGTGATGATTTTGTTCATCACGAGCCGTTCTGCTGTAGTCAGCTCATCCCAGTAAGCGAGCAAGAGGCACTTTTGTTCCACATCCGATTTAGTGCGCAGGGGCATTAGACGCTCTTCTACCCACTCTCGAAGTGGAACATCCGAGTTGTTGTTCGGCGGCGGTAGTAGCAGAGCAATTGTTTCTGCCAGGTCCCCAACAGCGTCATACGATTCGCCGAAAAGCCAGTCGGAAAGCCCAGCTCTTTCCTTGACGCACTCTGCTAAACGAGCAGTTGGAACCAGCTGTCGAAGTTTCCTACCTGTGAGTAAATAGATTGTCCATGCGCCGTCTGCTGGTGAGCAAGTCGCGAAGTAATCACTCATTGCGCTCACTTTTTCATTGGTTTTCGTCGTTTCATCCAGCGCGACAAATAACCGTGTGAAGTGCTTCATTCTTGCACCTCGCCTGTAACTTCGAACTCAGAGTGAGAACCGTTTTTCGAAGCTGCCGCTGAGTGTGCATTGGTTTCTTCCGGCGTCTCAACCGCCTCTTCAGTCGGGGATGTTTCCTCCTCGCCTTCGTATTGTGTGCTCAAGGTGCTTGCATTCATTCCCTGGTCGTGCAAGTAGCGAACAAGAATTTGCGAATACCCGTGTGTGACGAGTATGTTTTCCGCACCAGTGAGATGAATCGCTTTCAAAAGCGACGGCCAGTCGCAGTGATCGGAGACAGGAAAGCCTTTGTCGAGCGAACGCCTGCGACGAATGCCGCGCACGCGCATCCAGCCGGAAGCGAATGCCGCAGAAACGGGGTTTAACTGCCTTTGCCAGGGCGTCCCGTACGCAGAAGGTGGCGCCACAACAAGAGCGCCTGCGAATTTTGTACCGCGCGGCATAGACGAAAGACGCTTGCTTTCAGGCAGCGATACCCCAGAGTTCAAATAAACCTGGTTCAGCGATTCCACCGCGCCGTGCGTGTATATGGGGCCGATGGACGTGTCGACGCCCTTCAATAGCCGCTGCGCCTTGCCGAGTGCATAGGCGAGTAGAAGGCTGGTTTTGCCTTCACGCTTGTTTTTCTCCCACCAGGAGTTGATGTCGGCAAAGAGTTCGGCATTGGATTGCCACGCGTAGATTGGCAGGCCGAAGGTTGATTCGGTGATGAACGTATGGCAGCGAACTGGTTCGTACGGGTCGCAGGTCGCGTCCTCGTCGAGTTTGTAATCACCGGAAACCACCCAGACTTCGCCGTTTCTCTCAACACGGATTTGCGCCGAGCCCAATATGTGCCCCGCAGGATGAAAAGAAACAGTTGTGTCATTGAGTGTGATTCGCTTTCCGTACTTGATTGATTCGATGGGTGCGTCCGGACCGATGCGGTGCCGCAACACTTTGGCGCCCGGCTCAGCGCATAAATATTTGCTGCTGCCCCACCGAGCATGATCCGAGTGTGCATGCGTCACTACAGCGCGCTCTACCGGGCGCCACGGGTCGATGTAGAAGTCGCCCGCCTCGCAGTAGAGCCCTTTATCGGTTGTGTAAATCAGTTTTGACGCCATTCTCTTGCGCTGTTGCGCTCCATAACCCAACCTTAATTTAACCGCCTAATCTGTCCATCTGGTGAACACCTCTTTCAGACTGGACCCCTTATTCGGCTGTTCCAATTTTTCCGTCGAACAGTGATACTAGTGTATGTAGTATGACGAGTCAAAAAAAGAGGAAACGACCTCGCGAAGAGGCGTTTCCCCTGGGGATGCGGGTCTCAACCTCGCGGTCAAAGTTACTTGCCGCATGTGCAAGTGCATTTGCCGCAAGGTAAGAACGCAGGACCGGGCGGTGGGGCGGGCGGTGTTTCACCTTTCGCTCCAGCCTCGACTGGTTGCGATTGACCCGTGTCGAAGACAGCGGGGTTCGCAACGACAGCCTGTGCGGTGTCCGAAGAAGAGGTGGACGGGGACGTTTCCGCGGAGGCATCAGCACAAGAGGTGACCGAGACATTGTCTGCAGCCGCCTTGCGTGCTCTGCGCTTCCTGGGAGGTTTGCCCGCCGTTTCTTCCAAAATTCGCTTCGCTTCTTTCGCACAGGCACCGCACTGAGTTCCGACCTTGAGTTCTTGGGTCATCTTCTTCCAGGCGCAGCCGTGCTTTTTCGCGAATTCTTTGATCATGCCGTCGTTGACGGCGTGGCAGCTACATATCCACATAGCATTTTCCTCTGCTTAACGAGCGCGGCGCCTAGAGTTTCCGAGCTGGAAGCAAGCACGGCGTCAAACCCAATATCAAAAGTGGTTCTTCTCGCAGCAAAATCCACCGGCAGTTTTCATCTGTGGTGTTACTCGCCCAAATTGCACGCTGATTGCACTCCGCAAAGCGGATAACAAGAAGCAAGGCTGGAGCGTCGGTGCTGCGGTGTTGTGTTTAAGTCTTTAGGAGGTGTTGAAAAAGAAGAACACTTTCACACTAAGAGATTTCTTTTGGAAATCAAAAAGCGCAGTAATAACTGAACAAGGCTCAAGACTGTAATCCTGTCTGGAAAAACGTTTCCGGCATTTGCGCCTGGCAAAAAACAGAGAAAATCTGAGCCAAAGCTAATAGATAACAGACTCGCGCGTTAGCTCATCTGTATGGATTACGTTACTTTGTAACGGACCTTTTCATACTGTGTCAGCTTTCGCGGTTTGTTCACCTATGTCGTGCCCATTTCTCTGGCTGGAGCGGCAATCAGTATCTCGATGGAGTAAAAAATGTCCGAACCCGGTCCGATAATGGACGAAGCAATGTCCGCAATCAGCCTGCACCATAAGGAAAGTTTTTCGCCAAAGTTTTTCGTGATTTCCCCATTGAAAGCGGAGGGTCAAACTTTCATACTGCTGTCATCGCATAGGCTGAATGCGACGCCATCCTCCCTCCAAGTTTCTCACGGTGTAAAAACATGGTAGAACAAACCTCTGCGCTCGGCAGAGGTCAGCAGTCTGCTGCCCTCGACGCGCCGACCAATCAGCCCGACCAATCCTCTAATGTTATCAACGAATTCGTCTCCGGAGTCTGGCAAGGCTCAGTAACCAACAAGGTTAACGGAGTAACTCAATTATTCGGCGCGGATGTAAAAGTGCCTGAAGTCAAACGAAGCGGCGCAGCGCAAGTGGCGCACACCGCAGGCGAAGTCACAGGCGACTTGATTGACTTCGTGATCATGACCAAATTTGCAGGAAAGGCGTTCGCCAAGTTCGCACCTGAAATCGCCGCTACAGGGAAGGTTGGCGAATACGTCGCGCTCAATCCTGTAGGACGCAACATGGCTGTCGGCGGCACAGTCGGCTTGGTTAACGGGATGGTTTTCACCCCGACCAAAGAAGGCGAAAGCGGTTGGAACAGAATCGGCAGAGGCATCACAGACGGCGCAACGTTTGCTACTCTCGGTGGAGTTGCAACCAAGCTCGCACCGATGGCGGAAGGCACGGGCTTCATGGGACGCATGAAGATGAACGCTTATTCCGGTGCTGCAGCCGGTGCGGTCAACTCCGAAGTTGACGGCTTGATGCATGGACGTCAGGTTGGACTCGGCGAATTGGCTCTCAACACCGCCGGCTGGACAATCGGTAACGTCGCATTCGGTGAGGCTTTGCACGGACTTGGAAAAGTCGGCGCGAAATACTTCCCGCAAGCGAAAGTCAACGAAATTCAACTCGGCAACCTGTCCAACATGAAGGTCGAAGAAGTCGCCGCGCTGCGTTCGCAGTTGAACGCAATGAAAACGGAAGCTGCAAGAGCAAAAGGCGCCACCGCAGAAGCGACTACGGGAGCCGGAGAACAAGCCGTTGTTGCAGGTAAGGGACAACCCGCTGAAGTAAGAGCCACCACTGAAGTGCGTGCGCACAGCGAACACGACGGACACAGCCATGGACGCCCGGACAAGAATTACGCTGGAGTTGTCGAAGAGGGCGCGGCAGTCGATCTTGCCAATCCGCGCCGAGTCCAACCTGGTGAAACAGTCAAAGTTGAAGCGGCCGAAGTGAATGGCGGTCGAGCAGTCGACGCGACCCGAGGAGAGAACAGTCTTCCATCAATGAGAGTCGCCGTCACTCCGAAAGAAGGCGAAGTCAAAGTGCCGGTCGAAGGAGAAGCTGCCGGTGCGAAGAAAGTCGAAGCCGCCGAAGGCGAAGTTGCTGCGCCCAGGGAGCGTGTTCGCAACAATGTCATGCTCGACAAGGGTGAAACCCTGAGCATGAGAGAACTGTTCGCCAAGAATCCTGATGAAGCAGACAAACTTCTCGCCGAATACATGAATAAGCTCCAGAAAGCTTTCCCGCTGGAAGGCGAAATCGAATCGGCTGCAGTCTACAAAGAATACCTCACCAAGCCGGGCGGAACCTGGGACATGGTGGTTCTCAGAGACAAAGCGCAGAACATCGTCGGCGGTATTCAATATCAGGTCATCGACGTAAAAGGACAGCAAATCAATAAAGCCGCATGGGGCGAGCACATCTGGTTGGATGAAGCTTCCAGAAACGCACCGAACTTCTACAACTTGCTCAGCATCGCACGCGAGAGTATTCAAAAAGCGAAGGGCGAAATCGTCTTCATGGAGTTCAACAACCCAGACAAGATGAGCGTCGAACAGATGCTCATGGACGAAGCAGCCGGACTTTCTGCCAAAGACAGAGAGAAAATCTGGGGTCGCACCGGCATTCACGTTCTTGTCGACAGTAAAGGCAAGGTGCTGGAATACGGTCAGCCGGCTATGTCTGCCGACGATCCGCCGGTTATGTTCCTCTCGCTCGGTTTCATCTCGACCAAGCCTTTGGGTGGTCAGTCATTGCCGAAGGAAGATTACCTCAAGCTGATGCATGCGGCTCACAAAACCATTCCGTCGGTCAACGTCGAAACAGACGCAACCGTGAAGTGGTACACAGATGCAGTCAATGCAACCGGCGAAAAGAACTTCACTTTCGTCCCGTTGAATGCTCTGGCAATCGCTCGCGAGGCGGGTCAAAAGGCCGCTCAGGAAGCGATGCAGAGAGAAACCGCCAAGCATATCGCCAAGGTGATGAGTTCGACAGAGCTGAAGGATGCCATTGCCAAACTGGTGGCAGAAAACAGAGCAACGCCGGAAGCCTTGCAAGCTCTCGTCGAGCAAGCAGCCCTCCAGTCCATGCTCGCCGGTGCTCACAAAGGGAAATAGTTCAGCGGACGCCCGTAGTGGCGCATTGCATGCGCCGAATAAATAGATCTCTCTCTCATAAGGAGATAGTTCGTTAGTTCAAACGGCTGGTGCCATGTCCAGCTGACGTCAGAAACACAACCAATAAATGGGTCGAGCAATCGACCCTTTTTGGCTTGCTGCCGAAAAGATTTAACGACTCCAAAACCTTATGTCCGGAAAATGCCAAAACAAATCGTCAGAGTAAAAACACCCGGCAATTGCACGCAAACCCTTGCAGGTTGGGCATTAGCCGAATTGCGCCGCAAGCGGTTCAAAGGAAACTTGAAAGGCAGGAGAAAGCGTTGAAAGCCTCCAAAATTCATACATTTAATCGAAAAATGGGACTTTCACGTATTAACACTGCTGGCAAATTTCCATACCATTTTATCCAAAGGACCGCTCTGCGGATTTCCATTCCCCATCACCTTCGAGAAAAATATGACTGAAAATGCACCCGCGGTACGCCACACCGCGAGAACTCATTTTGGCGGTTTCAGATCTGGAGGAGGCGACGTCTCCCTGGGATCAAGCGCTGGCAGTGATGCCGGCAGTTCTGTGAGTGCTGAAGTCGGTGGTGAGTTGACGTCCCTCACGGGCAATCGTCGTTTTGGATTGAAGAGCGAACGTATCGCCAAAGCTGAGACGACTACCGTAAATCGTGACTGGCGCACAAACAATCTTTTGACAGAGCAAATCGGCGGCGATATGACATTCACGCCGCTCAATGGCGAATATAACTCGATGTATTTGGCTGCCAATCAGCTTGGCAAGAAAAGGGCCGGCGACCAAACAACTGCTCAATCAAACGAGCGCAGCGAACCAAATCTCTATGCTTTCAATGGCGGCAAGCCCGAAGCCGGCAAATTCGACCCGAAGAAGTCTGTGGCGGAACTTCTCACGAATCCCGAATTGCAAGGCAGACTGCGCATCGCCGACCAAGTAGCAAATCCCAATGATGCTGCAAGAATTGCGGACAAACTCGGACCGAACGAAAAGCCAAATATCAAGGTAGTTTATCAAGATCATTCCGACAACAATCCCAATAAGCCGCAAGCAGATTTCATCGTCAAGAAAGACGGAACGATTCAGGTCGTCAATGATCACGAAAGAAATCCCGACAAGGAAATTTGTGTCGTAGTCGAGCGCGCCAAGGGCGAAACCGATGCACCGCCGGCTGCACAGCAGAAAGCTACCGACGAACTGGTTGACTATCTGGCTCAGCGACTGGCCGACAAATTCCCCTACCCGCAAGGTTTAGGACCGGACGGCAAGCCGATTGCGAACGTTCCGATCGAAGATCAGCAAAACTTGGTTTCGGACAACGTAGAGAAAAAATTCGGCAACGGCAACAAGCCTGAAGTGCCAAATCTCCCGCAAGCACCGGAAGTTCCTCAGCCTGCGCGCGACATGTCCGATGCGATGAATCGCACCAGCGGAAGCGGCGGCAGCCGCAATTTCGACCGCGGTGCAGTCGACAACAACTATCCGCAACGCGATGTTCCGCAAGCCGTCAACGAATCGAACGGCGTAGCTTCAGTGAAGAACGCAGTCGCTTCTGTATTCCGAGGCGAGAACGATACGGTCAGAAAACGCAGTGACGGACGTCACCAAGTTGGACGTTATGGCTTGGGCTCCGGACACTTCGGCGGCTGGCTTAGCGACATACTCGGCATTGACCTCGGCGATCCGCCGGATATGGCGAAGCTGCAAGAATTGCTGAAGAAGCATCCTGAATTGCGCCAAAAGCTCGCTGCTGCAATGAAGAAAGCGGCGCAAGGCGGCGAGGATGGAAAAGGCACGAAACTGCCTGAAGGTTTCGCAGACAAATTCCAAGTCGGTCAAGACGGCAATTTCAAAGATCAGAAATTTGTCGATGATTTCATGAATTTCGGCGATAAGCTCTCCGGAACCAAAGGCGACATCACAGGCGCCGAAGTCAACCAATTCATGCCGAAAGAATTGCAAGACATCATGGCCACAAATCGTGTCGAGAAATACGCCAGAGATATGGGCGTTCAAGACCCGAACAAGATGACGAAAGAACAAGCAGGCGTCGTGGGCGTCGCTATGTATCTTGGTCGAATGCCTTCGCAGCAAGAAATGCAAGATCCGTCGTATCAAAAATACGCTTCGGATTTCGCCAACATGTATCAAATGGACCGCGCCAGACAGACCGGCTTGGGCGACATCAATGTCTCCGACGCTAATGGCAAATTGCTCGCGTTGTCGAACGGTCTTGTCGGTCAACAACTCTGGGCGCAAGGTAAATACCGCAATGTTGTACAGGGTGGAAACCTTGGTTGCGCAGCCGCAGTTACCGAAGTTCTGCAAAAAGCCGGATTCAGCTACGCTTCTTCCGCCGGTGTCGGAAACCTCACCGATCAGCTCAAAGCTCGCGGCTGGAAACAAATGCCGGTATCCCAAGCGCAGCCGGGCGATGTCGTCTACGGATGGCGCGGCAACCTGCATGCAGGCGGCGGCAGCGGACACATCGGCATCGTCGGCGAAAATGGCAGTGTTTATCACAACAGTTCCAGAAAAACGACCTGGTCGCACGACAACCTCAACTCCGTCTTCACGAGACGCTTTGGAGGGAACACCTACGTTCTTCGTCCACCAGATGCCCAACGCGCCGCGTAAAAGAAACTGTAAGGTCGACGCATGGCGTCGACCTTTTTTTCAACTCCAAAAGTGCTCCGAAATTCTACCTTTCGGGGCACTCGTCTTTTGTGCGTTTTAGAATGTATAAAGTCGCGCTTGGATGAAACATGAGTTTTGACGGATTTTCAAGCAATGCATTGCGGATAATGGACACTGCTGCGGTTGAAGCAGCGGGCGCGGGGCTGCAACTAATCGACGTCGAACACATTTTGCTCGCACTCTTACGTGAAAGAGGAACTGTCGCATATGATGTCCTGTGGCGTTTTGACTTGAGGTATTGCGACGCCCTGTTGCATTACTCAAAGCAACCGAGGCGTGAAGAAACTGAACGTGAAGGAGCGCCGCATCTCACAGAGAGAGCAACTCTTGTCGTTGTGTCTGCCAAAAAGCATGCAAATGAATATGGAAAACTGGTAGACACAGAGCATTTGCTGTGGTCCGTGTTGAACGACAAACATTGGAAAACGCGTGATTTCTTTGACCACTTCGCCGTTGATGCGACTGCTTTGCGGGCGCAGATCGAAGTTGCCATAGTGCGACGTTTGGAGGTTTCGGTTCCATCTGGAAGCCGTTCCAGTGAGACCATCAGGACTTCTCGAAGCCCGTCAAGAGAGTTGGATAGCTTTTCGGATGAGTCAATTAAGGCTATTGTTCTTGCTGAAGAAGAGTCCCGAAAAATGGGGCATCACTTTATTGGCAGCGAACAGTTGCTGCTCGCCCTTCTTGCAAATGAAGGAATTGCCGGGCAAGAGTTTTCGCGTCTTGATCTGAAACTTCAGCAGGTCAGGCAGGAGGTTCAGAAAGTCATTGGTCGTGGGGCTGGCTACGTTTTCGCCGAGATGATTTTTACTCCGCGTACAAAGCAAATATTCTCAACAGCAAAAACTGTAGCTGCAAGGCACAAAAGCAAGCTAGTAGAGCCCGAGCATATTTTGCTTGCATTGCTCGATGATCCGGAAAATGTTGCATCTACAATTCTGCGAAACATGGGTGTCAATCTTTCGAAATTAGAAACCAAAATATTGAACACTTTCAAGAAGCGAGGCAAGGATGTCTGAGACATATCGCCTCGGGATTGCGTAGATTGTTTTGCATCGGGCATAAACAGTGTAACTCACCTAAGGTGCGGAATGGTTTCTGAAAAGTTGACCGAATACGCAGTAAACGTCATGGCGCTGGCGCGCATGGAAGCAGAGCGCACGGGCAGCGCAAGTGTAGATGTGGAGCACATTTTGCTTGGTCTTCTGGGCGAGGCGTATGGTGTTGCATCAGAAGTCTTGAGGAAAAACGGCTTGCAGCTGCTTGGTGTGCGAGAGCAAATGTGCGAGCAAACAAAAGAAGAACGACTTGCGCAACGTGGCAACTATTCTTTTAGTATCAAGGCCGCAAAAATACTCAATTCGGCGCTCGAATTTGCTATACAAATGGAGAATGAAAACATTGATACTGAGCATCTTTTGCTCGCTGTCTTGGCTGAGAAAAATTGGAAGGTGCAGCGTGTATTTGATGATTTTGGTGTTGACGTAAATAAGTTACGCGCGGACGTTGGGAAAGTAGTTCAGGATCGAGCGGACAATCCTCCTGCGGCTGAGGATGCGGAAACTGAAGGAGCGCCACGAAGAAAGAGGGCAATTTCACCGACCGCAGAATATTCTTGGCCTTCTACAACGCCGATGTTCTCTCACTTTAACGACTCGGCAATTCAAGTTGTGATGCGAGCACAGGAAGAAGCGAGGCGTCTTGGTCACAACTATGTCGGTACGGAACAACTGTTGCTGGGCGTCTTTCCTGATAGTGGAATTGCAGGAAAACTGTTTCGTAACTTGAGCATTACCATAAACGCGGCAAGGTGCGAAGTAGAAAAGATAGTTGGCCGCGGCTCTGGTTTCGTTGCTGTAGAAATTCCATTTACACCTCGCTCGAAGAGTATTTTGATAGACGCCATAGATTCCGCTCGCAGTCGCGGTTCTGAGATGATCGGTGCGGAGCATATTTTGATATCTTTGCTTGATGAAAAAGACAGCGTTAGTGCACAAGTGCTTCAGAATCTTGATGTAAACGTAGAGCAGGCGCGCGGAGATCTGCACGATGCAATGCTTTCGCCCGCCGCTGATGAGTAGCGGAGAACATGTTCGATAAGTTCAGCGATGAAGCGATCAAGGTAATCATGCATGCGCAGGAAGAAGCGCGAATACTGAAGCATAAATGTGTGGGAGCAGAACATCTTTTGCTCGGAGTCGTTGCGTTAGATGCGGGCTGTATTCCAAGAGATCATCCAAGCTGGCGCGGTCTTGATTTGAGGAGTTTTCGAGAATCCGTTGCGCGTGTGTGCAAGAAGGGAACCAAGGCAAGCCCTAAAGAACTTCCGTTCGATGATAGTGCACAGGCTGTTCTCCGAAGATCCTATGAAAATTCCAAGCACGATGTCATTTACGCAAACCACATCTTTATGGCGCTACTTAATGCTCCTGACTTTGAGAACAGCATTGCCGCTCGCGTTTTGAAAGAGTTGCGTATCGAACCGAATGAGGTGAGAATTCCCGCCGTTTACAAAACAATTTTTGGCGAAAGTCCGAGAGTTTCTGATGGGTCGGAGATGTCGCAGGCAGAGGCGAAGGAGCTATGTACGGGTGTTTCGAAAATTGTTCTCTATGCTATGGATGAAACGCGCAGATTGAAGCAAAACTTTGTTGGTACTGAAATGATTTTGCTTGGGCTTTTGATAGCTGGAGCATCCGCGGCACGCGTGCTTGAGGGGTTTGGAGTTACCCTGGCTGATTCGCGAATTTTGATTGAGAAGCTGATTGGCCCGGGAAACGAAATGCTCACGGTAGAGGTCCCTTTTACTCCTCGTGCGAAAAAACTCTTGAAGATAGCACAGGAAGAAGCCTATCAGATGGGGGCTGCGTCGATGGACTCCCGGCACCTTTTACTTGGACTTACGCATGAGCAAGACGGTGTTGCTTGGCAAGTCTTGAGGGAAAAGGGCGTAGATTTATCAGCACTTAGAGAGTCTGTGCTAGCTTTATTTGAGGAGACCAGGTAGAGGTTTGTGAGTGTTCAACAATTTCACTGAAAGAGCTAATCACACAGTGATGCTTGCGGAAGAAGAGGCGCGCAAGCTCGGCCATAAGAACGTTGGAACAGGGATGTTGCTCCTCGCTGTGGTTGTTGAAGGTGGAGCAGCAAGCCGCATTCTGGATGGGTTTGGAGTCAAGGCTGAAAATGTGCGCGAAGAAGTTGTATTGCTCATGGGCAAGGGAGCTGGTTCTGGTCGCGCGGAGCTTGAGTTCTCTGAGAATGCCAAGGATGTTTTTGCTTTTGCTACGGCTGAAGCAGCAAAGCGCACAATCAAAGATGTCGCTGTACCGCACATCCTGCTTGGTCTATTGAATGGCAAAGACACAGTTGCTACGCGAGTTTTTGACGTGATGGGGATAAGGCTCGATGACGTCAAAGTGAAGGCTTTCGAAGAATTGGATAAAGTCTACGGTCCGCGACTTGCCAGCGGCTAGGCGCTATTTCTTACGATCGAATTCTTGGTAGGCGGCGCTGTCGATGGTTTTGTATCGGTACCCGAGGAGCGCAAAGCATCACGGTTTACTGAGGTCACATACTTAAGTATTCAGCCCAAGCAGGGGTTCAATCCAAAAGGGGCGATGCCATGCGACGCCCGGGCGATGCATGGCATCGCCCCTACGGCTCCGGAGATCCAGTTGCAGACTGTGTTTCATAACGCGCGTGCTGACCTAATAGTTACCTTGTTTTGCTTCTACGATAAAGGGTAATAGAATTGATCCCAAAAAACAATGTGGGGGGTGTCGTTTGTAGAAAATATCTGCAAACGACACCCCTTGTCACATGGTCCGCGCGACTGACGTCAGCCTGACGTTGCAGGTCTAGGCGTCAGTCGGCGTTCTTGTCCAGCTCGTCGATGAGACGTTCGAGCTTTTCGACACGCGCGCATGCACCGGCGAACGCACCTTGCGCAGACGCATAGCGAATGCGGTAGGGATTGTGCCGGTAGCCGTATTTGAAGCTCGAGTAGAGCTTTGCCACACGAGCGCGGTGCTCGCGAGCCAGGGCGCGATCGGTCTTCGCCTTGATGAGAGCTTCGCGCCGTTCGGCGGAGGTCATCGCCCGGAAGCGAGCCGTTTCGGCTTCGTCAGCCTTGCGGTTCTCGCGTTCGAGGTAGAAGTGGAAGCCGATCAGCACCGCGACTGGGAGCAGTGCGGCGATGATGATGAGAAGGGTGTTCATTGTGGGTGCTCCCAATTAGAGGGTGAGTTCGTAGCAATTGAGCACGCGCTTGCGACCCTTGTACGTTCCGACTTGCTTGAAGCCGAAACGCGGGTAGTAGCCGTTGCTTCGCATGCCAACCGGAGTCTTGAGGACGACTTTCTCCATGCCGCGCTTACGCGACGCAGCAATCAGTTCGGTGAGAAGAAAGCTGCCAATGCCGCTGCTCTGCATGTCTTCGGCGACGCCGATTTCATGGAGAGTGGTGGCACCGTCCTGGCGGTGGTAAGCGCGCAGGAAGGCGACGATGCGCCCGTCTGCGTCCTCCACCACGCGAATGCGGTGCTGCGATTTCTCGCCGTCGGCATTCTGGTGTTTCACCGCGTCGTCCACAACCACCCTCGGCAAGTAGCCGAAGGAGTTGCGGTTGTTCTTGCTGTTGATGATCTTGCGAATGCCGAGGTAGTCGTCGGGCTGGGCGTCACGCACCTTCAGCTTCGTCGGCAACTTCGACCGCGTTTTCGTCGGCAGCTTGCTGCGATGGGCGATGCAGGAAGGACCACCGGCAAGGAGGCCCAACTTTGATTTGGTCATTGTTTTCCTCCTGTGGTTAGCCTTCGAGCGCTGCAGCGAGCATGCGATCGTAGGTGCCCTGACGTTCGAAGTCCGTCTTGGGCGGGTTGTAGGGCAGCGCGTCGGTGTAGATACGGGCGAAGTCGCCGGCTTTCGCCTTGCGAATTCGAGCGTTCCACACTCTGATGAGCTGTGCGGCGCAGGCGTCGGGAAGCGGCTCGCGGCGAGTGCGGAACTTGCTTGCGAAGCGACCCATCCAGCCGTTGCGGCGAACGTTCTCGAAGATCTCAACGATCTCGGGCACGTCGCTTTCACCGGCGGTGCTGATGATGAACGGCGCCGTTTCGTAGCGGAATGGCATCTTACCGCCAGCGTCCCAGCGAATTTCGCTGCGGTCGGAGTACGGAATCGGTGTCACGGGCGGTGTCAGGTAAACCAGCTTGAAGCCGGCGTCACCACCCTGGACAAACGCGATGCGCGCGCCGTTCAGCTCGTGCACCTTCTTCGGATGCATGAGGTTGGTCTTGTGGCAACCGGTCAGACCGAAGCTGCCGAATTCCCAGAACGGATCCGAGCGCATCTCGTTGGGGCGCTCCATGTGCGGCTGCCGGAGCAGCGCCACAAGCACTGTCTGCTTCTTGGACATATGTTTCTCCATGAGATTTGTTGTGACAAGAGAGCCACCGCACTCGCGCGCAGTGACTCTCGTTTACCTAGACAAACCGCACAGAGAAACGCTCTGCGCGATTACTACTCTTCTTTCGTCACCTGCTCGATTTTTTCCGCGACGATGACGCCCGTGGTGTGCGGGTAGGGCAGACGTGCGCCGAGCTCTCCGCCCTCGTCGGCGAACAGCCAGGCATGCCCTTCGTAGCGGTTTTCCTCAATCCAGGGATTGAGGTAGCTCTCGCAGTGGACCATGCGATAGCCGAGCGCGGTGAACTCTTCGGCCCACTCATCGGTCGTCCAGACGCCGAACTCCTCGTTGACCTCCATCGCCCAGTTGACGACGTAGTCTTTCTTCGAGAGGAATTCGTTGGCTTCGTGCAGCGTCACGCGGAAGTGCGTGGCGCCGGCGAAGACCCGCTCTTCGTACGCGAAGCCGGGTTTTGCCGACTTGCCTTTGAATTCGCGGGCGAACTTGCGGAAGCGCTCCTCGAGTTCTGCGTCCTTGCACTTCAACCACACGAGCTTGTCGCCATCCTTGGGTTTCACCCCATCGCGGATGATGACGCGGCCGCCGACCATCAGCTCCAGCCAGGCATTCTTCAACGCCAGCCGAATCTGGTTGCGGTCGTAGCCGTTGTACGAGTAGACCTCGTGCATCACCGACGAGAAGATGATGGTCGACACCGTTCCTTCAGCGAAGCGCTTGTGGATGATGTTACCCATCACAACTGCGACGTTGTGGTTGGCGTAGTGCTGACCTTCCGAGCGGTGCAGCAGGTCGCGCGACAGGTCCATGCCGACGATCTGCGCCTTCGGGTGAAGGTTGGACAGATGAATCAGCAGAGTGCCCGTCCCGCAGCCTTTGTCGACGATGTAGTTGCCGACGATCCAGCGGCAGATGTCCTGGATCTTCACCGCCATGCTGGCGTCCATGCCCTGACTGTAGACAGCGAAGTCGCGACCGTGCGACAGTTCGCCGTCGTCGTTGAGCAGCAGGTCGCTGAAGAGCGTGACGACGCGCTCTTCCACATCGTGAGCTTCGAAGACCTCGCGGGTTTCCTTCGATGCCATCGCGCGCCAGTCGCCACGTTTGGCCACTGCCTGCAGCAAGTCGATGGGGAGCTTGCCCGCAGTGCTGGGCAGAATCGCCTTGAACCCGGCTTTGGCAAAGTGCTGGTTGACGTCCGGGTTGGACGAGACGAGCACCGTGTTGGTCGGGTCGAGCAACGTCTCGCCGCCCGATTCCAGCTTCACCACGTCGGTGATATGACCGGTCCACGCCAGCGAATCATGAATGTCGGCGGCGGCGTGGATTTCGTAAGGGCGACCGAGCTTCTTGGCGAAGCCCTCCGCGATGAGCTTTCGCTCGTTCGAGTAGAGCGGGTGACGCTTCGTTCCGCCCTGCCCATCCGCCGTGATGACGAAGACCAGCTTGCCGGTAACGTGTTTGAGGGCACGTTTCAGCGAGCGCTCTTGGTCTTTTGTCACGCCATGCCAGCGGCCGACGAGCAACAGATACTTGGGTTTGACACCAAGCGCCGTTGTGATCGCCGCTCCGAGCGCCCGTTGGGGCTGCGCCGGCCGGGGCGTTTTCTTTACATGAGTCTTGCGCATAGTTTTTCTCCTGCAAAGGATACGGCATTCGCCAGATGGCAGCTGAGGAAGCTCGGAGGTGCGAACACCTGCCCGGGACTTCCTTTGCTGCTTCTCTGGCGCTTGCCGCGACCTGGTTGATTGGACATCTCGGCGGAGGAGATGACCACCAGGTCACTCGCTCTGCCTACTGGCGAATCGCCTTCTTGCCCTTGAGGGCTGCGTCCACGGTGCGCTTGGTCGGCTTCACCATGTTGGCGATCACCGCGTCCGTGAACTGCACCGTGTTGACCTGGTTGCCGTTCTTCATGAACCGCGCCAGGTCACCGGTTGCCGTTTTGGAACGCAGCGTCTTCTCGATGGCACGAGTGACGCACACGGCGGCCTCGTCCCAGTCGATGTACTCGAGCATCATGACGCCCGAGAGCGTCAGCGAGCAGGGGTTCGAGATGCCCTTGCCGGCGATGTCCGGAGCGGTGCCGTGGGTGGCTTCGAACATGGCGCTCTTGGCGCCGATGTTGGCGCCTGGAGCGATGCCCAGACCGCCCACCTGACCGGCAGCAGCGTCGGAGATGTAGTCGCCGTTGAGGTTCGTGGTCGCGATGACCGAGAACTGCGTCGACTTGCAGAGCAGCTCGTAGAACGTGGCGTCGGCGATGCGGTGGTTGAGCAAGATCTTGCCTTCCGGCAGCTTGCCGCCATGCGTCTTCCAGAGCTCGTCTTCCGAGACGAACAGTCCCGGATACTCCTCAGCCGCCAGCTCCAGACCCCACTTCAGGAACGCGCCTTCCGTGTGCTTCTGGATGTTGCCCTTGTGCACGATGGTCACGACCTTGCGGCCGTGCTCGATGGCGAACTCGATGGCCGAGCGAACGATGCGCCGCGAAGCGAACTTCGAAATCGGCTTGATGCCGATGCCGGAGTCTTCGCGGATTTCGTGACCGTACTTCTTGGCCACGGCGATGATCTCGCGCGCGCCTTCAGAACCCGCCTCGAACTCGACGCCCGCGTAGACGTCTTCGGTGTTCTCGCGGAAGATGACCACGTCCAGATCCTGCGGGCGCTTCACCACGGACACGATGCCGCGGAAGTAGCGCACGGGACGGACGCAGCTGTACCAGTCGAAGTGCTGGCGCATGGTCACGTTCAGGCTGCGGATGCCGCCGCCGGTCGGCGTGCCGAGCGGGCCCTTCATGCCGATACCGAAGTAGTCGAGCATCTCCAGGGTTTCCGCGGGCAGCGGGCTGCCGAATTGCGCGACCGCTGCATCACCGGCGTATGCCGGCAGCCAGACGATGTTGCGCTTGTCACCGTAGCACTTCGCCACGGCGGCGTCGATGATGCGTCGCGTCGCGACAGAGATTTCCGTGCCGATGCCATCACCGTCGATGAACGGAATGATGGGGCGGGTCGGCTTCGTGGCTTTGCCGTCGACGACCTGGATGATTTCGCCATCCGGGACCGGCTTGCCATAGAACTTTCTGACAGATTTTGACATTTGTTCGGACTCCTTTCGTCAGCGTTTTTTTGACGAAGAACAGTTAGCCCGGCACCAACTCACGCAAGGACGCGCGAGCCAAAGCACCGGACGGTACAGGCTTTCAACCAGGGAAGCTTATGTAGGGGCGACGCATGGCGTCACCCGGGCGATGGGTGGCAGCGCCCCTACAGGTCATACAGCACGAAGCGCGCGCAAGTTCCGCTAGGAAAACCGGCACGGGCGCGTGTCTGTAGCTGTTAGTCAACCCTCGGAGGAATTTCCGAGAGAATGGCCGAAACGATGGTTGGTTCTACGTTGTCGGTGTTTGACTAACTAAGAGCTCCAAAAGTTGAAAGAAAAGAGATACAGCTATGACCCTACTGAGTTTTCCGCCATGTCAAGCAATGCTTATTGCCTAATAATTTACGCAAGCACGCGCGAAATTCCGAAATCTAAGGTTTCTAAGTTCAGCTAGCTGCGATAGGTCAGAGACCGCGCTTAGGTAAACACAAAAAATACAAACCATGGAGATACGCATTCTTGTCTTCAAAAGTCCTCGCGCGAATTTGTTCACTGGCACGTCAAAAGTCTCACAACTATTCGTTTTCCTTGCCGAAAGACTTCTGAAGGGTGAATCTAGCGCAGTTGTGTAGAATGGAAATGAGAGCAACTATCGACGGGTGACGATTCATGTGGCGAACCTCCACACGAGTCCTGCAAAGCACAGCTTGCCTTATGGCTGTTTTGTGCTTCGTCTTTGTGCGCACAACGACACTAGGCACGCATGGCGGCGAAAGTGTCATCAAAGCGTGCGGTGAAATCTTGCACGTTTGCATCTCTGGGTCGCCTGAAGTTTTGCTTGAGAGTAAACCGCACAAAATCTCTCGAGTCGACACTCCAATCAGCACTCGCATTCATCTGAAACCTGTTGACGAAAACTCAGGCAAAGTTGAGGAAACATACCTTTTCTCAAAATTTCAAATTGTTGAGAGGAAACAGCCAATCTGGCTGCTAAATCAAGCTTTGTTGATTTAAGCAAGGTAACTGGAACTGAAACTAAAGCTGGTGGCATCTTCTCTTAAGCAGAGAAGAAAGAACCGGAATTTGTACTCTTGGTGTATTTAGCGCCGGGGTTAAGGTGGACTCAGGAGTTTCTTGATGACAGAACTTGCTCTTATCGGTGATTTGGCTCTGATCTGGATAGTGGCGGCGGTCGCAGGTTATATCTGTGCGCGTCTGAAAATTCCGCTGATTGCTGGTTATACGGGCGTCGGGATTTTGATTGGTCCACACGGTTTGCGATGGATCGCTGAACCTGGAGATGTTCATGTGCTCGCCGAGATGGGTGTAGCGCTTTTGCTTTTCGCCCTTGGCGTGGAAGTCTCGCTGCGTCAAATCCTCAAATGTTCAATCAAGGTCGTCGGTACGGCAGTTATACAGATCGCCTTTACGGTGATTGCTGCCTGGACAGTGGCGCGCCTTTTCGGATTTGCAACTACACCGGCTGCGGGAATTCTTTTTGGATGGATCTGCGCTCTTTCCAGTACTGTCGTCGTAACCAAGACACTCATGGATCGCGGTGAAATCGATGCTATCCATGGACGTATGTTGTTGCCTGTGCTGATTGTGCAAGACCTCAGTCTGGTGCCTGTAATTGCGTTGTTGCCGGCCTTTCAAGGTGCTGGCGACAATTTGACATCTGTAATTCTGCTTGCGCTTGCAAAAGCAGTTCTTCTGATTGGCAGCGTTCTTGTCGGTGCCTATACCCTCGTCCCGGCGCTGCTCAAGCCAATTGTCAAATCTCAACATAGAGAACTTTTTCTTTTGACGATTTTGGGATTGTGTCTCGGCATTGCAATCATGAGTGACAAAGCCGGATTATCGCTAGCTCTCGGAGCATTTCTCGCCGGAATTATGGTAAGTGAATCTAAGTATGGTTCGCAGGCTCTGGTAGACGTTATGCCGCTGCGCGACCTGTTTGCAGTAGTTTTCTTCGTCTCTATAGGCATGCTTTTGAATCCGGCGTTTCTGGCAACTCACGTTGTAGAGGTTTTTGCATTCGTAGGTTTGCTTTTGGTTCTCAAAGTCATAATCGGAACGGCCAGTGCGTTTGTATCTACAAGTAATTGGTGGAGCGCATTACTTTTCGGAGTTGGCATTGCACAAATCGGGGAATTCTCTTTTGTTTTGGCAATGCTTGGCTATCAAGCCAAGCTTCTGGAAGAATCACTCTACAACCTCTTTTTCGCGGCGGCTGTAGTCACTCTTGTATTGTCACCGATTCTGATGAATGCTGTTCCTCGCTTGCTTGGGCGCTTTGCCTCTGTGAAAGCGCGAGAAGAGGCTGGTGTTACGGGTGATGGCGTTGAGGAGCATGGTTTAAACATTTCCGGCCATGTGATAATTTGTGGTTTTGGCAGAACCGGTCGCAATTTAGGCATGGTCCTTAGCGGTGTCCATATTCCCTATGCAGTTGTGGAATTGAACGCGAGCATATTGGATGAACTCGATGCGCAAGATGTTCCTCACGTATTTGGTGATTCAGTCAGCCATCTGGTGTTGCAACGAGCCGGATTAGCTCGGGCGCGCGTTCTTATCGTCACTGTGCCTGATCCACTGGCCGCGTTGACGATAATCAATATGGCAAGGGAAATGAATCCGGAGGTGAAGATCATTGTGCGTGCGCACAGATCTGAAGACATCAATGTCTTGCGGGCGGCTGGCGCAAATGCCGTCGTGCAGCCGGAGTTCGAAGCCGGTATTGAAATCTCCCGACTGACGCTTATGAGTTTGAACATGGGAGATCCGATTATCCAGCGCGCACTACAAGACGTGCGAACACAGCGCTACAGGCTGTTTCAGCCAGACGTTGCCGAGGCTTCGTTGGCTCAGCTTATTGGTTTTGCTCATGACGAATTCATCGGGACCTGGTTTGTTGTCACCAAGTCCGCCATAGTCGGACAAAGCTTGCAGCAGCTGGATATCAGGCGTCTGACGGGCGTGACAATATCTGCTGCACGGCGCGGAAACAATCTTGTCGTTCATCCCGATCCTACTTTCAAGTTGGCTGAAAATGATGAGTTGTACGTTGTAGGAACGCAGGAACAGCTGGTGGATTTCGAAGACACCTATCAAATAACACGCTTCTGCCCCACATCCGAATACACAAGCGATGACATCAGTCCGTCGCGTCTACTTTTGGAAGAAGCTTAAAAGTCTGATGGAGTGGGAGTTTTAACCGCCCAGATATTGGCGTGCGCATTCGGCCAATAGGGCCGAACCCAGGGGCAGCGCACGTTCGTCGATGTCGAATTGCGGCGTGTGGATCGCGCGAGGCGAGTCTTCAATCTTTGTGCCGAGGAAGAAGAAGGCGCCGGGCACTACTTGCGACATGAAGCTGAAGTCTTCAGCACCCATCTCGTAAGTGGATTCGACGACGTTTTCCTTGCCCAGAATGCGTGATGCGACTGAGCGCACGACATTGTTGATCTGCGGATCATTGGTTACAGCTGGGTTGTCTTTTGTTCGTTTGATCTCGTATGAACCGCCCATTGCCTCAACAACCGAAAGCGCTTTTTTCAGTTCTTCAAAAATCAACTCGCCTATTTCCGATTCAAAATAGCGTGACGTGCCGATCAGTTGGACTTCTTCGGCGACGATATTCGGTCTGTAGGTGGTGCTCTTGATGCCGCCGAAAGTTAAAACGGCAGGCTCCAGGGCTGACTTTCTTCGGGAAATGATTGTCTGAATTGCTTGTACTGCCTGCGCTGCCAGAATGACGGCATCAATACCGTATTGCGGATAAGCGCCGTGGGTGGGAATGCCGCGGATACTGATTTCGAAAGTGTCACATGCGGCAAGCATGGCTCCGTCTTTGACTTTAATCTGGCCGACTGAAGTTTTTGGATCGCAGTGGAGGGCAAAAACCGCATCCACGTCATGCATGCAGCCTTGCTCGATCATCAGGGTGGCGCCCGATTTGCCGTCATCGTTAACCATCTCTTCGGCAGGTTGGAAGAGGAAACGGACGCGACCATTCTTGGGAGGGTCTTGTGCCAGAAGCATTGCTGCACCTAGAGCACAGGCGGTGTGCGCGTCGTGGCCACAAGCGTGCATGACTCCAACATTGGAAGAGCAGTACGCGTTTGGGTTTTCCTCCGTGATAGGAAGCGCGTCCATGTCGGCTCTCAGAGCGACGGTTCTGCCCGCATTGGCGTCTCCTATCTCGGCAATTACTCCAGTGCCGCCTACTCCGGGTCGCACATCGTAGCCGAGTTTGCGCATCTTATCGGCAACCAGTTTGCCAGTATTGGCTTCATCAAAGCTCAATTCAGGGTTCTTGTGAATGTGCCGCCGCAGCTCGACAATTTCGGATTTAAACTTTTCGACTTGCGTGAGAACGGGCGCTGGCTCAAGTTTGCTTGACATGGCAGAAATTCTCTTCCTATCGAACGCGTTTTGAGCGTTCCTCAGGGACAAAACCCGCCGATCATACAACGCAAAATGGCAAAGGATACGAGGATCTTGATAATGTGAATATTAGAGGGCTGCGGTGGTATAGGAATAACGGGGGCTATTCGCTTTTGAGCGGGGGAAATCTCGGTTATGGATAAACGTTCTTTGTCGGGCGGCGTATTGGCAATGGTCGTATCTTTGTGTGTATCGGGAGCGGCTTGGGCGCAAGATGCGCCTGCAAATGGCGCCACCGATGACCTCAATACGCGTATCCACAGGCAGCTGCAGCGCATCGAACGAGGCGTGAAAATTGGCGCTATTAACGCCGATCAGGCAAACCGACTGAAGGCTTCCGTTCTCAGTCTGCAAGGGCAGGTGGCGGCAAAGCGCCAAGCGGACGGCACTCTGAAGAAAGAAGATCTAACTCTTTTGGAAAATCTGTTCAACCAGAACAGCAACTTGATTCATTCAACAATAGGAGCTGGTGAGCATAAACCAGATGGCGCCGCAGCCGTGGGACCGGCCTGGACACCAGGAAAGGATGGAGCGCAAAACTCTGCCTCTTTGCTCAAAGAAATGAAGATTGAGAATCGCCGAGAGATGCGCCAGGAGCGTCAGGCGATCGAACAGAAGCTGGAACAGCAGCAACTAGACTACGAGCATCAGATGATTCCGGAGCTTGCAAACCAGAGAAAAGCCATTTTGAACGGCAAGCAGCAATTGAAGGACATCAGAAAAGAGCAGAACGCAAACTAGCTATTTTGCGTCTGTCGTGGTGGTCGCAGCAGGTTCTGTTATTGAATCAGTAGTGTCCGACTTAGAGTCTTTTGTTTCTGGCTTTGACTCTGTTGGGGCGGGTTTCGAGTCTGTCGATGGCGTAGTTGTCGAATCAGTAACCGGCGAATCTTTGGTATCAGTCAGGGTTTTCGTCTCTGGCTTCGCTTCAGTTTCTGTCGTCGTCATCGGAGTGGTGGTGTCGGAATGTTTTTCCTGATGGTCTTGCCAATACTGCCAAACTGATACCATCACCAGTGGTGTCAGGATAAGAGCGGAAACTAGTAAGATTTCGACCCATAGCGGGAAGCCGCGCGGGTGTAATTCTGGTTGATCGAATTTTGTCATTGGTTACTTTAGAACAGGGCACTGTGCGTACTCTCAAGTCTACATTTTTTTCGGCAGTTCTGAGGAAAAGATCTCGAACCATTGCACGAATGTCGCATTGCGAATCAGGCATAAACTATACGACGTAGTATAAATTTGCCAAAAAACGAAATTAAGGGAAAGCGTTGCATTGAGAGGGATTTGGCAAGCATTGAAAGATGCTTTCGGTGAGAAATGTTCTTTGCCACCTTCCCTCGTGTTTGCGCAGGGATTCTTATGCCGAGTTGTGGACACCAAGAACAAGCCGCGAAGAATCAGCGATTTCTCGATGATCCATTCGCGACTTGCCTTGGACATGAAGTCAAAGTCCGAACGACAAACGTCAGACCAGAGCCGAATTACTTGCGGTTCTTGTCGTCGGTTTTGTCGTCTGGCTGACCGGTGTTTCTGTCATCACGGTTGGTGCCGTCACCGTTTTCACCATCACGATTGCGCGGGCGGTTGGCACGTTCCATCAGACCGGCAAGCTCATAAAGCCCCCAGGTGCTGAAGATCATGACCACGAATGCCAGCTTGATGCAATCGACAGCGTATGCCGTTGCGTCGCCGCCGGTGCCGATTGTCCAAAGGACACCGAGACCGAAAGCAGGACCCATGATGGAGATTGTGACGATTAGACCGTAGAAAAACGATTGCCAGAAGCGATTCATAACGGTGCTCCTTATCTCTAGTGGAACGCAAAGGGATGCGTCCTATCAGCCGGTTCGAACTGCGGCTGATGGTTTTCGACTAGCTACGCCAAAACTGCAGGTCGTGATCACAAATCCGCTGACCGACCAAAAACATGTCTTTCCTAGAGCAAGTTACATCCCGGTCGCATCTGCGGCCTGGAAACGAGTGCTTGGAGGAGAAGACTTTGGTTGGGGAAGCTGAGGGTTTGGGAGCTGAAGGGGGTAGCTAGAAGTAACTCGGAGATTAGAACTAATAAGCAGCTACTTACAAGAACTCATGATTGAAGCCTAGACAAGCTGTTTTAAATTCGAATTTTGCTTGTTTGTGAAACGTTGAACTGGCTTGGATTTCCCGTTTTGGTGAAGATGTGGCGCAACTGATCGCAACCGGTTGAGAATTAGCGCGGCTTGTATATGGTGGCTGAAATGGGTGTTGTAAGGAGATTGGTTGAAGCTTGATTTGGTTTTCAATATGTCCTTTGGTTACTGTGTTGATCGGCTTGTTTGAATGTCAAGTGGTAGCGCAAGCCCTGTAATTCATGACAAGCCGGGGCTTTCGTAGGTTGCCACCAACACGGTTCAAGCTCCTGAGAGTGCGTTCTTCGCTGGCGACCGAAAGAATAATTTCCCAAATCTGACCAGTTCTATTTTTTTTGTTTTGTCCACTCTGAGTGACATGCCATCACAAATGGTGCTGATAATCTTTTGAAATGGTGGCACTAACGCACTACCAGTGGTGAATTTCAAAACATTGCAGATGTCAGTATGAAAATTGTGGGAACTTTGCAAACTCCGACTATGTCGACGCTTTCAGCCCCGCTTATATTTGTTGTGGTACCGCCGGTGCTATCGCGAAAATAAAAAGGATAGACAGTTGATTTTTTATACGACATCATTATGATAATGTTTTAGAATCTTGAAGAAATTCTGTTTCAGCGCCACTAGAAGGAGCGATCGATGAAGAGGACAGGTCTTAACGCAATCGTCGCGGGTATTCTGTCCATTGGACTGGTTCTACCCGCGGTAGCACAAAGCTACAACGGTCAACAATTACAAGGACGCGTTACATATGTTCCAGCAGGAACGTCCGTTGACGCAGTACTTACGAGTCCAATCGACAGTGGAGTCGCCAAAGCGGGCGATCTCTTCAGTGCTAAGTTGTATACCCCGATGTATCTCGGAACCGACCTGGTGCTTCCCGGCAACACGGCTCTCGAAGGCCAGATGGTATCCGTAGATAAGAGCGGAATGGCCGGTACCAACGGCAAGATGACCTTGAGATTGACGGCTGCAGTCACTCCTGATGGAGTGAGATATCCGTTGTCTGCGGTTATCACTGCTAACCAAACAGCGTCGGTTGTTCATGAAACAAAAGATGGACAAAGTCTCAAGGGTAGAACCACTTCCAGCACCGTCAAGAGCGGTATTGTAAGAACCGGACTTTGGACTGCAGGTGGCACTTTGTTGGGTATTTGCTTCGCACCTATCGTTGGTGGAGCAGTTGGAGCCGGAGCTATTGCTGGTGTCGCTACTGGTGGCGCCGTCGGTCTCGGCAGCAACTTGTGGCGCAAGGGCAAGGATGTAAAAATCCCCAGCGGCACAAGAATTCAATTCGCTCTCGATCAGCCGATGTCGCTTACACAAAGCGTAGCCGGCGGACCCGCGAACTATCGTTAGGAACGTGGCTTCAGATTACTGAAGTCTGTTGGGTTAGGGGAAACAAGTACGAGGGATCGAAAGGTCCCTCGTTTCTTCTGCGATGGTTTTTGGGCACGTTGCACATCTATTTTGTAGGTGTGATGCCATGCATAGCCCGGCGGGCGGCAAGAATGCCGCTCCTTGTATGTTGAGATTGGTTCAGAAACCGGCCGGGCGACGTATGGGGTCGCCCCTGCGTTACTTTGTCTTCGCGTTTTTTGGAGCGGCTTTCGATGCGGATGCTTCTTTGATCGGGCGCAGGGATGGTAACGCGGTACTGTCCTGACTTTTGACCAATGTGGCGACAACCTCGCGAAGCTTGCTGTCGTTTTTCATTTCCTGGTAAGTCTTTGCCAGTCCTATGCTGAAAGCAGTGTTCTCGGTCGCCCCGGTGTACTTTTGAGTGCCGCTTCTAAATTGAAATTCGGCTTGCAGGTAATGTTTTGCACGCAATTGCTTGCAAGCTTCACGATAGTCTTTCACCCATTGGTCGGGATTATTTCCGTCCTTATCATTCCAACCGCAGCCGCATGCAATTCCGCCTGGGCCGCCCACTTCTAGCTTGGCCCCGCCGTCGGTCACGCTAATTTGAGGTGGCGATTTTTTCCAGAGGGAATTCAGATCTGTAGCTACTTGCTCTTTGACGAAAAACTTCGATAGTGCTCGCTCGGCTTTCTTCATCTCGCTGGTGGAGCCTTCGGACTTCGCTCTGGCAATGGCTTTTAGGTACCAGGGCTTTGCTTCATCATAGCGCTGCTGCATCGCAAACCATTCACCCGCGCCTAGTAGTTCAGAGGAGAAGCACTGACCGACGGATTCATTTTGCTTGAGCGTTTCCTTCAGCAAATGCTCTGCGCGAGAGATGTTGTTCTGCTTCGTGTAGCATTCGATGAGGTCGAATTTCAATTTGTGTTTGACATCGTATTCGGTGGCTAGAGGAATCAATTTTGTCAGCAACTCTTCCGTTGTCGAATAGTTTCCCGCTTGGTATGCCGCTTCTGCATATCCGGCGAGTTCGTTTTTGTATTCTTCGCTGGAATGGTCGCCGAGCGTTTCACGTATTGCCATTACTTTTTTGAAGTATTCAATTGACTGTTGGCGCTCTGGTGTGTTGCGTAAAAGCAGCGCCAGTGCACTTATCACTGGTAACATGTCACGCTCTGCCGCATGTGTTTCTTCCAAATGCGCAAGATGTTTCTTCAGCATGTCAACCGCTTGCTTGTCGAGCTGAAGTTCCCTTTCTTCGTAGAAAATCGATGGTCTTTGCGGGGCAAAACTTTGTGCCAAAGTCACTGTTGTCGCGGTATTGAAGCAAATTGCAGCAAGCAGCGAATGCAGTAACAATCGTTTCATCGAGAACTCCTGAGTGGGTAGGATGCTTGGATTATGAAAACCTTGTGTGCGTCGTGCCACTGAATATGGTGGCGTAGAGCGCTTCCCGTGTTTATCTGACGGGTCACATCGTGCCTTTCGACCAATGTTATGCCCCCTTTTAGTTTCACTTCCAGATTAAATCTGGGAATTTTTCTACGTACTTCCACGATAAGACGACTCGTCAACAGGCCTGCCTTTTGGTACATTGTCAAGCACCTTGCGACAACCAAAACGGTTTCGGCTATCCAGCCGCGTTGAACTCCCGAAGTTCGCGCATGGATTTCAGAACCAGCTCCTGAGAAAGTATCTCTTTGGCATTCGAATCATTTCCCACTGGCAATTTATCTAATTACATGGTCGCCCAGGCCACTGATATGGGCGGCAATGAGCAAAAGTCCGAGCCGTCTAAACAGGGCGATGCCTCCAAAAGCGACGGATTCTTGAGCGAGCTTTTTGGTGACCGCAAAGAGCGCACCTTGGCTGGATGTGCCATTGGGGCGGTTAGAGACGTCTTTTCTGGCAAACTGACCGAAGAAGAGAAGGTTAAACGAGCAGAAGGCAACGACTTCGTCGCCACGATAGCTGCCGACACTGCTGCCATGATGAGTAAGAAAGTGGCAATGGGCGGGCTTGTTCGCGCCACGATGATGGCTGACACGAAAGGTGATGCTCGCGATTTCGCCCTGGGCTTTATGAAAGACGGTTTGGAAGGTGTCGGGCTTAACTACATCGGCAAGATGGCACAGCCGGGTTCGCGGGCATTTGAGTATGCCGGCGCACGATTCGGCACTGGTTTGAAACAGGAAATCGCCCTGCATGCAGGAAGTGGCGCACTTTTCGGCGCTTTGAAGGCAGGGTCCGATCCGCTGGCATGGCGTGACCAATCAGGGCATTTCTCGTTCGAGAGCGGATTGAACAACCTTACCGATTGGAAAAAAATGTCGACCGCCACCCTCTCCGGCGCCGTGATCAACGTCCCGGCGGGCATGCTCGGCATGCGTATTGCGAAATCTTCGACGCTGTCCGTAGCCAACCGCACCGGATCTGAATCTCTGGGAACGGTCACGGGTGGCGTGCTTTCTGGCGGTAGCTCCGGCGCTGTTTTTGGCGGCTTGGACGCAATTGTCCACGGCAAGAGTCTCAGCGAGATCGGCAAAAGTACCTTCGACGGTATGCTCATCGGCGCTGGGACGGGCGGCGTGATGACTGGCTGGCATGCATTCGGTCCAGGCAAAAAGGCACCGCTTGAGAGTCAGATTCAGGAAAAGCTGCAGCCGAAGTCGCATGAGCCTGTGCAGGAGCATCAAATCCAGGAACGCGTGAACCGTCCGGTACAAGACGGACAGGAACCACTCGTCGTTGACGGCGAGGCACCGTCCTTCTCAGAAGCGAGTCGCGTCAAGCTGACTGATAAGCTGGAGAGTCTCACGCCTCAGCAGCGTCAGAAAATGTTCGATACTCATGATGCAGCGTCTTTCACGTCTGCTCCGAAAGAAGGCGTAGCTGCGCTAAACCGTCAACTGGTCCTCGATAAGGCGGGCGTAGTAACGATCACCAGAGTCAAGAACGATCCGGATCTTCCGAAGGCGTTCAAGGATGACGCGGATTTCAAGCAATGGACGGAAGCCCATGTTGAACAAGCAAGAATTTACCGAATCGAAGGCACTGAGGTCAAAATAGTTGTTCCCGAGACGTATGCGAAAAAACTCGATCGGATACGCGAACTCAGAGCGTGGGCGGAAGCTGATGCCCCTTCTTTCGACGGTAAGTCGGCGGCTGAGCAAAAAGTCCTGAAAACAGCAATTTTAGACGGCGATATGGAGCTTGTCAGAGCTGCCTTTGGAGAAAAAGCGGACAACATTGCGCGCATCATCAAGGCTCGAAATGAAGTGGACACGGTCCTTACGAACCAGAGAGCTTTGCCTGAAGACTTTGTCGGTGCAGTGAAGGAACTGCCTGATCCGAGTTTGATCAAGGAAATCATTTTGCTTGACGAGCCATCGCACAGAGATGTCTACAAGCGAGCCAAGGCAGACGAGCTGGGAAATACGTCCTACAGTGCCGGTGCAGATGCCGATCGCAACGGCATTATCACATTCTATGAGGCCTACAATTCCCGCAAGAAAGGAGATACGACTGGAGGAACCATCAACGGCTATCTCGCACACGAATGGTCGCACTTGGTCAAGTTCAAACTCAAAGAGCATAGTGCGCTGTTCAATGAAACAGCTGAGATCGAGAAAGATTGGTATGTTCGCGAGTACGCGAGACGGCAATATCCTGACCATCCCGAGTTGCAGCACCACGAAAATTTTGCGGTGCATTTAGGCGATGAATTGATGGCTGCTGACGCCGATCGATTCTTCATCACGGCCCATAATGCACCGATTCGTACGACAATGCTTGCGAAGGCGTTGCTGGAAGCGATGATTCCTCGAACTAAGGAAACCGTTGTGCATCCCGCCGATTTCCTCGAGCGCATCGATCAAATTCCTGCAAACATTCCTCACCGCGATGCACATGTTGCTCGGCTCAAGTATATTGCCGAAGAAATTGCACCAATTGCAAGAGACAAGCTAATTGACAATATTCACTCGGGCAACCTGACCGAAAGAATTCGCGCATCGCTTTTACTCGGACGTTTCGGAAATCCGAACGATGTTGCGCGTGTGCAAACAGTGCTCGACACATCCACCGATCCGCAATTGCGTAAGGCGCTCTTCAACTCCGTTTCTAATATCGCTGATCGCAATCTCAATGCGCGTTTGAATTTCTTGATCGAGAATGCGAAGCCTGGCAAACCCTACAGAGAAGAGTCTTTAGCTAGCTTGAGCGGCTTCCAACATCCCGAGGCGAAGGCTTATTACGATGTGCTGCGACTATCCGGCAGCCCGAATAATCAAGTCGAGCTAATGAATCTCATTGACAAAACACCACATACCGGACCGAAACAAATGGCATTTGAAGCCATAGTTGGCTTTGCTTCTAAGGCTCAGTATGGAAGCGAGTTTCTGCAATCCTATATCGTGAAATTGTTGCAAACTCAGCCTGATATAAGGCTCGCTGTTATTAACGAGGCGGTGAAACATCCTTCGCTGCCCATCGAGATTGAGATTATGAATCTAAGCCAATCGCGCGATCGAGCGGTTGCACAGCGGGCAAAGCAGGCAGCTGCAGAGCTTGGTCTGGCTAGAAAGTTAGAGAACTATAGCAAGTGGATCAAAGGTGGTAATGATGACCACAAGTGGCAAGCCATTCAAGAACTTGCTTGGCTTGACGACAATCGCGCCATTCCGCTTTTGCTTGAAGTAATGGCAGGCAACAATCCGAAGTGGAGCAGAGAAGCTGTAGAAGCACTCAAACACTACAGTCCAACAATCATCGCGGTAGAAGCAAGACATATGCAGCGCAACGGCAGCACGTTAACTTGGGGTGAAGTTCAGCGCCAACTGAACGCAACACGGCACTAAGCCGGGTGGAACATCTGGAAGAGTTTGTCCATCGAGAAGCTCATTCTGACCGGGCGTCCGTGGGGGCACGTATCATTGCGAGGTGTTGCGATCCAATCACACAGAAGAGAGATGATCGAATCTTCTGATAGAGTCATTCCATTTTTTACTGCTGATTGGCAGGCAACTGACTTTGTTGCTTCCAAAATCACATTGGCATGATCGCAGGTGATTAGCTGGTCCAGCAATTCTTGGATCGCTGCTTCATAGTTTTTGTGCGCGAGTTCCAATGGAACTTGTGTACAGCAGCTGTCACCATCTGCGGTGTGCTCGAATTCGAATCCAAGCTTCGAAAGGGTTTCTTGGTTCTCTTTCAGGCAGGCGGATTGTTCGGCGCTAAGGCGCAAGGGCGCGGAAATCAGAAGGGTTTGAGTGAGTTCTGTTAAGCGTCCCGGTTCGCTTTGCGCTGCTAAAAGGCGCTCGTAAATGGTGCGTTCGTGAGCAATATGTTGCTCGATGATCTCCAAACCTTGTGCAGATTCGACCAAGAAATACGTGTTCTTCAAGTAAGCGAGAAGGCGCCAGCCATCAGGCAATTGGCGGCGTGCTTGAGTTTTCTCTTGTGTGACCGGGATATATGAACCTTCCTCGGCATCTTGCACCGAACGCCCCAAGTAAGTTTCTTCCGGAAAACTTGTCTCCGGTGCAAATTGCATCGTGCCACGCTCTGCATCGGGTTGAGCAGTCGGTAAGTTGAAAGTCAGGCGGTCGCGGAAGCCGAGCTGGCGACTGCGGGCGGGCGCTTCGGCAACTATCGAAGCGGGCTCATGGTGCGATTCTTCAACGGCGTTTTCGAAGCGCGCGTAAGCAATTTGAGCATCGGGGCTAGTATAGACTTCGGGCTCTGCGCTGCGAGATTCGACGATCAAACTTACTGCGGCTAGTTCCGGCTTCGGTTTGGATTGTGCCAGCGCCTGATCTATCTCCTGGCGAGGAACCGAACGCATTGCCGTTACAATCGCGCGTTGAACGGTCAAATAGACTTCATTGCCCTGACTGTATTTGATTTCCTTTTTCGTCGGGTGGATGTTGACGTCTACATGAGATGGATCGATCTCAATGGAGATGACGGCGAAAGGATGCCTTCCTCTGGGAATTAGGTCACTGTAGGCGTATTCCAAAGCTTTGTAGGTGAGCGGGCAGCGAACGGGGCGATTGTTGACCATCGTCAAAATTGCCTTGCGGTCGCCTCTGAAGTGGACGGGTTTGGCGACTAGTCCGCGGACTTTTACGCCATGGGTTACATCCTGATTGTCTACTTCGATTAGTGCTTCGTTTCCGGTGAAAAGCTTCGCTTCTTTGACCACCTGCTTCAAGTCGTTGGAGCCGCTGGTGCGCATGTGCACTGTGCCTTCATGCTCAACGCTGATTGCCACATGTGGATACGCGATAGCGAGACTCTGCACAATTTCTTGGATGTGCGCGAATTCTGTTGATGCTTTTTTGAGGAACTTGAGCCGTGCCGGTACGTTGTAGAACAGGTCCACAACTTCCATTGTCGTACCGGGCGCGCAGCCGGTCTCCGTGCTGGTGATTTTGCCTTCCTGTGCGTCGATGCGGAAGCCGCTGGGCGCGTCATGCAGGCGTGTATAGCAAGTAACTTTGGCGACCGAAGCGATGGATGGCAGCGCTTCGCCGCGGAAGCCGAGCGACGTCAGGCGCCAGAGATCGTCGGCGCTGGCGAGCTTGGACGTTGCGTGGCGCTGGAAAGCGAGTATGGCGTCTTCCGGCAACATCCCGTGTCCGTTGTCGGCAATTGAGATGGTTCGGCAACCTTCCGATATGCTGATCGATATATCGGTTGCGCCGGCGTCGATGGAGTTTTCAACCAGCTCTTTAACGACCGAGGACGGGCGTTCCACCACTTCTCCGGCGGCGATTTGGCTGGCTATGTAGTCAGGGAGAACTTGTACTTTAGGCATGGGCAGATTCTAACAGAGGGCTCCACGTGCGTCCGCATCCGCCACCCATGCCGATAGTTGGAAGTTATTTATATCTTGCAAACTAAATGAATTTCGCCATTTAATGGCTTATTCGTGCAAATGTCTCCGCGAACGAAGTAAATTTAACGCTCATGTACTAGCATTTCAGAACAGCTTTATTTCCGTTCTTAATTTCACGCTGTATATATCGCTCGTTTCAAATTATTCGTTCTAAATCGTCTTCAGTTCGTACAGAAATTCGCTCAAATCAAAGAGGTAAACAAGGCAACATGGGCAGGGACATCGCAATGCCGGACAACGTCGTCCTGGAGCTGGTTGGCGACTCCACTGAGATGGACCCGGAAGTTTTTTTTGAAGAACTGTTGGGGCTTGTTGAGCGTTCGATTCTGCAGGGGCGGCTGCTAATTGCGCTGAAACAGGCGGGACTGTCGCTGGTCGCGCTTGATACATCTACCAAGCCGTACAAGCAGGTGTCGGACTTTCTGGTTGACAATCCTCTGAAGCAGCAGAAGTATGAGGCGGAGGGCGAAGAGGGGTGCTATCGCGTCGAGCTGCCGTTCACCGACGAAATGGTTCAGGAGTTGGAAAACTTTGCACCTGAGCTGGATCTTGACCCGAAAGAAATTGATGAGGTTATTGCGGCGTTCCTCCGGCTGTTTCACGCATTCGTCGGGTTTGAAGTAGACAACGAGGAGTTCGGCTATCAGGCCGCAATACGTGGATTGAAAGAAGACCTCGAAGACTTCCATGAAAAAGGCTGGACGATGTCTGGAATGGCGGGTGTTGTGGACACGCCGGCAACTATGGATTCAAACATCGTGTGGGCCACTGAAGCGAAGAAGCCGAAGGACAGTCCGCTTTTCTGTGTCTTTGATTGATGTTCGAACTGGATGACTAACGCTAACGAAAAGCGAATGCTGCTCTCTGCATTGCTCGCAGCAATTGCAGCAGCGATCGCGGTAATCGGGATGCGCAATTTCGTCTCGTTTGAAACTGAAGTATTCGAGCGGTTGATGATTGCTTTTGGTGAGACTGAGAGCGCGTTGAAAGCTGTCGCAGTTAATGGTCGTTCGTGCACGTTTTGTAGTGTCGCAGTGGCAATGTTGCTTTCGTATGCGGCAACGATGGCTGGCTGGAAGCTAAAAGTGGCAGACAATCAGCGCATGTTCGCATTCCTTGCGGTTTTTATTCAGTTGTTCTGTGTTGCACTCGTCATTGATTGGTCCGCATGGAAATACATGCAAATCAGCCTCACGCCCGTGACTTTCGTTGTTTCTATTTTGCTTGGGCTGGCTGGAGGATTTGCCATTCGCCGTTGGGAGGATGATGATGTGCGCATGCAGTCTCAGTTCTACCAACTCAAGGTGCGCAACAATGAGTTGCGCGATCTGCGATTGCAAATGGTTAGACAAGACGAAGTTGAGCGCAGAATGCTGGCTGCCGACTTGCACGACCAAGTCCTGAATGATATGAAACGGCTGCGCAAAAAGTTGGAAGCGTACGCGAAAGAAAGAACTGATGAGCAAAAAGCAGAGATCGATCAACTGTTAGCGGCGACGATGGTGGAGATTCGTGAAGTGATGGACAGCCTCTGTCCGTCCGCTCTCGAGCATCTCGGTTTGACTGCTGCTCTGGAGGATTGCGCGCGAAAGGCCGCAGAGAAGGGAGGTTTCAAAACGCGTTGTAAAAGCAAAATCGACGAAGTGGATGTGGAAAAACTTTCTCTTGTGGAGCAATCTCTGCTGTATCGTCTTGTGCAGGAAGCGCTCACGAATGTGATTAAACACGCCGAGGCGAAAACGGTTCGCATCAATACCGAAAAGGACGGAGAATTCCTGGTGGTAACTGTTTCAGACGACGGTAAAGGCATCCCCGAAGGTAAGGTGAATGAAGAATCTAGAGGTTTACGCTACATGCGACAGAGGGCAGATCTGATTGGGGCGACGATCTCGTTTCGCGCGGGGGAAAACTTAGGCAATTCCGGAAACCTTGGAACTGTTGTGGAAATTCGGGTAGACCTGGCAGGGAGAACCGCAGTTGAAAGTATTGGTGGTTGAGGATGTTCCAGCTCTGAGAGCTCACGCCGTTGAGGTCGTCAAAAGACTTTTCCCCAAAGCAGATGTAGCTGAGGCAACGAACGGTGCAGAAGGACTGGAGTGCGCGCAAAGTACGTCGCCGGACTTCATTATCATGGATGTTTCGATGCCGGAAATGAGTGGCATCAAGGCAGCCCAAAAGATTTGGCAAGGTTCTCCCCAGCGCAAAATTCTCTTCTGGTCGCAGTATCACCGAGAGGCGTATGTTCGAGAACTCGGCAAAATAGTGCCGGACGAGGCGATTCATGGCTATTTGTTGAAGTCCGAGGGCGACGACAAGCTCGAAGAGGCGATCAATGCGGTTTGCAATGAGGACAACCCTTATATCGACCCTATCGTGCGAGGTGTGCAGGCGCGGTTGAAGTGCAAAGACAATTCGCTCACTGATGTGGAGTTCGAAACGCTCGTAGACATAGCCACAGGACTGACCGATAAGGCGATTGCGGCGCGTCGTCATATAAGTGTCAGAGGTGTGCAAAACCGTTTGTCAATGCTCTTGGATAAGCTCGTCAAAGGCGAGGATGCGCACCTGCGCGAAAGTGCCGGAATGGAGATTTTCAACCCGCGCACGCGCGTGGTCTTTGAAGCGTTGCGCCGCGGGCTTGTGGACCCAGATGAAGTTCAGCAGTTGGAGTCGGATCTCACGGAGTGGTTCGACGAAGAGTTCGACTACCAGCGCACTACGAAGTAGAAGTCACTTTGTCCAGAACGCGTGTGCGGTAGAAATCCTGCCCCGCAGGCGATGCATGGCATCGCCCCTTTTATGCTCCGCCGTCGCTCTCCGGGATTTGCTCATCCTGTGAGTAATTGGACTTCTGGGAGCGTCCAGAAGGGGCGTAGATTTCTGATCCCCGCATAAAGTTAGTGTCAATTCATAAATCCTTAATCGCCACAGGTTTTTCCCGAACCTTAAACCCGGGCGGAGAACACTCTAGGAAGCTGTCATTTGGTCTAGACTTCTATGCCCGGGAGGGAAACGCCGTGACGGACGATTTTGAACAGGCTTTGGCGTTTGAGGCGCTGGCAGCGTCGCTAAAAATGGACCAGAAGGCGGCAGCCGACATGGTCGAGCAGTTGGCGCGCATGCTCAACAGTTGCCTGCCGGATAGCGTAGAAATCAAGCGCGGCGGCAACATTTTTTCCAAAGAGAAACCGGTCGAGCAGATGACGATTAAGTTCGACGACTCCCATTATCAGATTGTCAAAGTGAGCAATGGTCGTTATTCGGCAAAGCACCTGAAAATGGTGCGCGGCGTCGCTTTGAAAACTACTGAAATGCCTTTTGATAAGTGTTTCAACGAGATTGTGGAAAACCTCGCAAAAATGGCGGAAAACAACGCAGCGGCACGGATGGCATTGAACAAGTTTGTACTGGGTTAAGTGACGAACTAGCACCATATGTGGTTTAAATTCAAATCTGATTCTCCCGAAGAAATCGAGCGGAAACGCAGGGCAGAAGCTGCTATTGCCGCCCTCCAAAACGGCGAGGTCATGCCGCGCGCCAAGCACAGAATTGAGCATCACATGGCCAGTGGTGCAAAGCTTTTTTCTACAGACATGACCGTCAAAGAGCACATTCTTATCGAAGAATGTGGAATTCAGCCGCTTGGGCAGGTTATGGGTTCGTGCTTCTATCGCATTGGATTTTGGAATACCAATGTTAGCAATCGCTACACAGGCGAAATTTATGCAATTGCTGAAGCGCATCGGGATGCGCGTCAGAAAGCGGTAGATCGCATGAAAAAGGAAGCGGCATTGTATGGCGCTGACGGAATCGTCAGCGTTCGCATCAAATCTAGCCGCCCGGATTACAGCTCTGATCTCGTTGAGTTTACAGCGATTGGCACGGCCGTAAAAGTGCACAACTGGGAAAAGGAAGATCTTGATGATGAGCCATTCACCAGTGAATTGAGTGGGCAAGAGTTTTGGCAATTAATTCATTCTGGTTACAGGCCAGTCAGCATTGTCTTCGGGATTTGCGCTTACTATGTGAACACTGATTATTCAACCCGCAATTTGACGTCGCGCAGTGTGTGGTTTAACCAGGGCAACCAGGAAGTTCGGCAATGGACTCAAGGATTTTATGAAGCTCGCGAACGTGCCATGATCGGCATGCAGAAAGATATTGAAGATCACGGCGCTGATGGATGCGTAGGCATGTCCGTGGACTGTGACATCGATGACATTGAGTACGAGATCAGCAATACGTCTTATTTAGACTTGTTGATAACGATGACCGCGCTGGGTTCATCCGTCAAGAAGATGAAACGACCGCACAAAGTCATTGAGCGAAAGCCGCTTACGATGCTGAATTTATCTAACAAGAGTTTTGTGAAAATTGGAGGATCAAGGACAGACGAATTGCGAGGCACGATTGACGACGAAGACTTCATGAATGACTACGATTGATACGCAAAAGAGTTTTACAACAGGTTAGAAACAGGCTCGGCAAAAAGCTAAGCAGAGACTCAAAGGGATAGAAAAATGACCAGCTCATCAGGATCCGGAGACCTTCCTCAACACGCTAAAGAGCGCCTTCATCAAATGATGGGTGAAGGTGGACACCGCAAGTTGTTCACTAGTGATTTGACCGTCAACGAATTTCTGCTTGTCAAAGAATGTGGCTTTGAGCCGCTCGGGATGGTCGTCGGCACCTCTATCTATCACATCGGCTTCCAGCAAGCGAAGTGGACGCAAAACATGGAAATGGAAGTGCTCACGCAAGCCATGTATCATGCGCGCGAACTGGCGATGACGCGGATGGAAGAAGAGGCGCATGAGCTAGGAGCTGACGGCGTAGTGGCTGTTCGCTTGACAGTGAAACACATGTCGTGGAATTCAGACATAGCTGAGTTTGTGGCGATTGGAACTGCCGTTCGCCATGTCGATAACGATGGAAAATACAAGGCTTTGAATGGAAGACCTTTCACAAGCGACCTGTCCGGTCAAGACTTCTGGACTTTGCTGCACGCCGGATATCGCCCGGTCGGAATGGTCATGGGCAACTGCGTTTATCACATTGCGCACCAGACGTTTGGCCAGTGGTTCAAATCTGTTGGACAGAACGTTGAGATGACCAACTTCACGCAAGGTCTGTACGACGCGCGCGAACTGGCGATGGAGCGCATGCAAGCGGAAGCCGAAGGACTGCAAGCAGAAGGCATAGTTGGCGTCGATATTCACGAAGGCAACTATGGCTGGAGCACGCATGTAATCGAATTCTTCGTCGTCGGAACAGCTATTGTGCCAATCCGTGCCGACCACCACATTCCGACGCCACAACTTGTGTTGTCGTTGAACGACTAGGCACTGCAGCGTGAAGGTCGCTGATTCGCGTAGCGGCGTATTACATGCGCCTTTCGCGCGGGCGTTATGTATGCCGCCCCGGCAAAAATCAAATGCGTTCCAGCCCCTAACCCTGCTCTCCGACCTTTAAGCTCGGCCGGATTTTTGTGGCTTCCGCTAACCCTGCGAGCTGCGGATGGCGAATTGGATGATTGCTTGGCTTAAGTCGAGTGCCCCGGTGCGGATACTTTGTCTAAGCGAAACTGCGAATTGAACGAGATCGCGTTGGTCGGGGTAGTAGCGTATGAGCGCGAGTTCAAGCGGTTTTGAACTCTCAACGGCAAACTCAATGGCTTCTCTGAAATTTTCGCTGGACAGGTGTTCGAAGTCATCGTAATCCACAAGTATTTTCTTGACGAACTGTGGTTCCTGAGCCAGTTTTGTGCAGAGATCCTTCAATTGCACCAGGCGGAAAAATCCTGCGACTTTGAAAAACTGATAAAGGCTCATATTCTTCTCGAGCACGGTCGGCACCAACCCTGCGGCTTCAAGCAATTCTTCTGTTTTCGATGGCGTCATCGAAATGGCTTTCAGCAGCTCAATCGCTGCTTCCGGGCGCATCATTCCATGGCGAACATCACGTTGCATTCGCAGCGAAAGCGAGAGGTGTTCCGGTCTAACCGGACCTTTTTCTGCAAGAACAACGCCCAGCAAACGTTTACGCTGTCGAGCTTCGCTTAGCGCTTCTTCCAGTTCGCTTTCGGAAATCAGACCGGACTTTGTCAGAAGCTCGCCCAACAATAGCCCCTGGTTCTCTTTTGCGGCAATTTTGTCAGCTGCTTCGCTGAGGTGTTCAAGCCCCTTCTCAAGGCTGATTTCGCCTTTGCGGATGCGTTCCTGCGTCTGAAGAAACTCAGTGAGCAGCTGTTCTGAAATAAGGTCCAGTGTGGTTAAAACACGCCCGAGGGGTAAGCCCGACGCTTGAGCCGCACTTAGCAATCCGCGCAATTCATCCTCGCCAAGGATGTTTGTTTTGGTGAGCAGTTCGCCCAGCCGAAAGCCTTTGCTGGCGAACGCATCGATTTCCATTAGACTCAGTGCATCCGGAAGATTCCAGCGGTTGCGGCGGCATGTTCTTAGCGCTTCGAGCGCATCGTCTTTGGAAATGAAGCCATCGCGCAGCATCCACTGCGCATGCACAGCTGCTAAAACCAATGAATCGGACATCTTTTCTTGGATGACTAATGCTTTGCCGAGCGGAATCCGGCAATTGTCGGAGACAGCTTTACCTTTAGTGACGTCGTTCTCTGTGACGATGCCCGCCTGAGTTAACAACGTGCCTAACCGTATGTCTTCATGCCCGTGTGACATTGGTCAACGTTAGCCCACAAATTTTCTGGACGACCAGAAGCTTGCATGTAGATCGGGTTGCCTGAGAGTCCTTCTGACCGACGATACCGCGGTAGGGTGTAAGTGCTGAATTTATCATGCCCACGTCACGCGGGATTTTCTCCATGTCTAAAACCTGTTTTTGACTATAATCACAGAGATGACAGCTCTGAGAAAGTCTTTAAACAATCTCAAGCGCAAAAATCGGGTGAAAACCTTGTGGCGCAATGGTTTTCTGTCTACATTCCTGGTTGGGACTGGCTTGCTTGGACTTTGTGTTCAAATGACTACGGCCGGAAATGGGCCGCCTGCTTCTCAGGACCTGGGTGGGAAAAAAGTTTCCTCTTCCGCTGCCAAATCGTCATCTGAACCGGCGATTAAAAATGCATGGCAGCTCGACCAGCGTTCTCGCGTTCTCGGCGATCAAACCGTGTACATTTGCCCGACGGGCGTCAAGGCTGTTAATCGCAAGGACGGAGTGACAATCGTTTGTGCTTCTCCGTATGCTGAAGTTGTAACCTACAGTTTGCGTACTCGCAAAATTTGTCGTCAACCGTTCTCACGTTCCGAAAATCCTTACGCCAGGGCTGTTGCTATGTTTATTGGCGTCGCTCATGGTCAAGTTCCTGTAGTGAAGAAAAGAACTTATCAAAAAGGCGGCCTGACGTGGAGCGAGTTTAAGATCACTGAGGAGTACAAGAAACAGCGCATTGCGATGTGGAAGAGGAACGAAGTCACAAGCTCTGAGCCTGCTTACGGTAACCTTGTCAGTTTTTCTTTGCCGATGGAAAAGAAGGCGATCGATTGGGTTGCTCGTTTGTACTGCGTTCCGAAAACCGGCATGATTCCTTTTGACGTAACCTTTTGGGATGTAGATAACGATGTTCATTCGCTGGTGAAGACGTTTCGAATGGTGTCGACAAGGCTAACTGCTTCAGATTTCAAAATCCCTACCGGACTGCATCCAGTGAAAGATCCGCGTTCTGTCATTCAAGACGAAACATCCACGGATGCGATCGAGATGATGATGGGAGGCTCCAAATGATGCTGGTTTCAGAAAACTCTTGCGCTAACTGCATGGAGAAACACATTTTTCTTGCCGCTGCGCTAGGCGATTTCGCCTGCGCTAGAGCTGGTTTTGATGGGCACTTTCGTCAACTGCGCTAGGTTTTAGCCCTTGAACCGGTGAATTATGACTCATGACAACATGAAATGATGTCAATAGTTCTTGAAACCCTTGCAAAGAGCTGGAAGTTTCTTCTGGGCCTGAGTTCTTGAATTTTGGATTTAATCTCCCTCTTTGCTACCGTGGGGTTAAATCTCTCAGTTTTCACATCAAGGCGCAAATAACACTCAAACAACACAAAGTGTAGTCCACAGACAGTTTCAGGTTGATCAAATGCCCGCGTTCTGCGTGCAGCCTGATGCCGTCTGTTTTGCGCCGCTAAAGGGACCTTAGCGAGACGTTTGGGAAAACGTCTATGGGAAAGTTCGTAGCTTGGTAGTGCTGAAACCAGTCTAATCGTCCACTCCCGCTTTCTTCCCTTTCTCAAATAAAGAAGCCTGCCTCACTCCCGGCGCCAAGTTGCACCGGCTAAACGCAGGCTCATAGGAGTTTCTACAATGAAACGAGAAAGGCAAAAGCGTTCGGCTAGCCCCAGCCAGCGCATCAAAATGCACATCTTGGGGTCGGCTGGAGATGTCTCCGGCTCGTTGTTCTATTTCGAGTACTCGCCGCCTGAAGGCAAAATGATCCGCTTCCTTCTGGAGTGCGGATTGCATCAGGAGCACGAGGAAATCAACCGCCAGAAGCGCCTGCCCAAGGGCGTCGAGGCGAAGGACATCAATTTCGTCATCATCAGCCACGCGCACATCGACCACTCTGGTTGGTTGCCTGCGCTGGTGAAAGACGGTTTCCGTGGCGCGGTGTACACTCATGCTGCCACGAAGGACCTCTTGGACTTCTTGCTGCTCGACTCCGGTCGTTTGCAGGAGAATGCGGCTGACCGCGTCAACCGCTTCATCGCCCGCCGCCAGAAGAAGGCGGAGGCAAGCGGCAAGAAGAGCCGGCGAATTCCGCTGAGCGTGCCGTTGTACACACCGGAGGATGTTCCGCTGTGCTTCCCGCTCTTCAAGTCCATCAACTACAACCAGCTCTACAACATCGCCGACGGCGTGCAGCTGCGCTTCACCGAAGCCAGCCACATCCTCGGCGCTGCGGTCGTGACCATCACTCTGGGTAAGGGTGACGAGGCGAAGACGATTTGCTTCACCGGCAACGTCGGTCGTCCCAACACGCCGCTGCTCAAGGAGCTGACGCCGGTCAAACACGCCGACTACGTCATCACGGAGTCGACGTACGGCAACAAGCTGCACCAGAAGCGTGATCGCCTCTCGGTGCTCGAGGACATCGTCAACAAGGCTTATGCGCGCGCCAAACAGAAGGAGCGTGGCACCGGATGCGGTGTCATCGTCATTCCCGCCTTCGCGGTCGGTCGTGTGCAGACTGTCCTGTTCGACTTGCGTACGCTCATGCTGGCAGGTCGTATTCCCAACATCGCCACCTTCTTGGACAGCCGCATGGCAATAGCTGCCACGGATGTTCACCGGAAGTGGGCATCGCTCATGAATGACGAGGCGCGTCAGATCTTCGAAGAAGGTCAGGACGCTTTCAGCCCGCCTCGCTATCTCGAGTGCAAGACTGCGGCACAGACCAACAGGCTTTACGAGAACGCCAGCGAACCGGTGATCATCGTCGGTTCTTCCGGCATGGCTGCCGGCGGCAAGATTCTGAAGCACCTGGAAAAGCGCCTGCCTCAGAAGAACAGTACGGTCGTCTTCGTCGGCTACCAGGGCACTGGTGCGCTCGGCTACGACCTCGTCAACAAGAAGCCCAAGCAGGTGCGTGTGCACGGGAATGTTCTGCCAGTGCGTGCCACCATCGAGTACATGTCCGACTACTCCGGACATGCCGACTACGAAGAGATCATCGCCTGGATGCGCCACTTCGAAAGCAAGCCGCGTAAGACGTTCCTGGTTCACGGGGACGGCGGTGCGTTGGAGGAGTTCAAAGGGCACATCGAAAAGGCGCTCGGCTGGTCGGTTGTCGTGCCTCAGCGCCGGCAGTGCTTCGAGCTGTAAGCAAGTAGGCAGCAAACCGCCGGAGAACAGGCTCTACCGCAAGGCAGGACTTGTGATCCGGCGGTCGCTGACCAAGGAGACCAACTATGCCCAAGATCATTCTCTTCCACCTGGCCTTCTTCGCTGCCCTTTTCGGGCTCGTGATGCCGGGTTTGAACACCATCACGGGGGCGGTCGACTTCAACGGCGGGATTCTCGCCGTGCTGGTCATGACCGTGCTATCAGAGGTTGTGGTGGTTGCCAGCGGAGTGCTCGGTCGCATCCTCGGCGATGCGCTCGGCATCAACCCCTTGCTCCAGCGCAGAAAGTCGGAGGTGGTGTCGTCGCTCGTGATGACAGTCCTCTTCGCCAGCTTCCTGCTCGCCAGCGCGGCGGTCGTTCCTTCCCTCATCGCCGTGACGTTCGTTTCGTCGCTGCTGATGTCGGTAGCCGTCGTGGTCGTGCTCTTCGTTGCGCTTTACGTCAAGCGCGCGATCATCGCCGGTCAGGCCTAACCGCTCCTTCTCAAACCTCGTAGGGGCGCATTGCATGCGCCCATTTGCTGGCCTATCCAAAGCTTGAAACACAGCGAGGAATCCAGCGGTGACGCCTCCATCTTCTTCCAGCCACCAGTAGAGGAAACTCGAATGAACAAATGGTGGAGAAAACTTTTGCCTGGCGGGGAGCGGCTTTCATTGCCACCTCGCCGGGTGACGCAGTGGTTCTGGGTGCTCTTCGGCATCCTGTCGCTGCCGGCGATGATACTCAGCACAGCGCGCATGTATGACACCGCCATCGCACAAGGTGCGAGCTTCGGCGATGCCGCACTGGAAGCGCTGGTTGGGTTCTTCAGTCTCGGACTCGCATATGGACTGCTGGGAGGAATGTTCTTCTTCGTGGTCTGCCTGTTCACTTCGGTAGTGATACCGGATGTGGTGTCGGGCTGCCGAGCTGTCAATGCCGCCGCCCGTCGCGCCCCCGCTGCCTGGCAGCGATTCCGCGACAACTCAGCCCGTGCCACGTCGAGGCTGCGCCAGGGGACGGTGACTATTTTGCGACATCTCGCCGGTCTGCCGGTGAAGATTCGCGCCATGACCGCACGCGATTGGCTGTTCGCGCTCTACTGCGTGCTTGACTTTGCCATGCTTGCCGCCATGCTCTGGTTCGCCTGGGGCTGGGCAGGTGCGGTCGTTTCGTGGCTGCCAGATTGGCTGACCGACCGACATGTCTGGTTTTACCAGTTCATGGTCGATTGGCTTATCTGCATCATTCCGTGGTCGTTGGCGCTCACCGTTCTGAATGCTGTCTTCAAGGCAATCATCAGGCGGCGCAACGGGCGCTGACGAAACTGTTCACATCGGTTCCACAAACAGCCGTTTGCTAAGCTTAGGCTTGGCAAACGGCACAAGGAAAAACATATGAGTCACGACAAACAGACTTGTTCTTGTCACGGCGCCGGCAAAACGACTGGTCCGATCACCCTCAGCACGACGCGCCCCAAGGTCGCTCTGCCGAAAATGATCAAGGTGGCCAAAGCCGACCAGGCTCTCTATCGTCAGGTCATCGAAGCCGCCAAGAAGGCGAGCGAAGATGCCTACTGCCCGTACTCCCAGTACAACGTCGGCGCCGCTGTGCTGACGTTCGACGGCGAGATTCATGCGGGGTTCAATGTGGAAAACTGCGGCTACTCGCAGACGATCCATGCTGAGGAGTCCGCTCTCACGCGCGCCCTCGGCAGCGGTCTGCTGCGTCGCGCTGCCGCCCAGGGCGTCGACCAGTTCCACGCCATCAAAGCGGTTGCCGTCTACGCGCCCAAGGGTTCCGACCCGTGGCCGTGCTGCAACTGCCGCCAATTCCTGGGTGAGTTCGGCTACGACATGCACATCATCGGCGAAGAGCCGAAGGATGGTCGTATCCTCTGCCTGACGCTGGGTCAGCTCGTTCCGTTCGCCTTCCCGATCGAGGAAGTGCTGGCGAGCGTGCGCGGTCAGCGTTAAGAGCTCAAACGCTCAAACACTCAAGCGCTTCCAAACACAAGCTAGAGGCCGGGGCCTAAACGCCCCGCGCCTCTGCTTGTGGTTTGGGAGTAATCGAATATCGCGAACTTAAGAAGGGACGCACTATGTTGGCAGTGCATATAGCAGTCAGCCTGGTGTTCGTGTATCTCCTCTTCTCACTTGATGAGTACGTTACGCACCGATACTTGATGCATCGCATCAGGATCGCGCAGTGGCTGAAAAGCAAGTTTCTGAAGCGGTTGTGCATCAATCACATGTCTCTGCATCACAAGCGCGGCTATCGACACACTGATGACGAGCCGGACGATTCGCTGGCAGACATCATGATCGCCGCAGCAATTGTCGGATTACCGACCGCTCCCATTGTCTGGTACATCGACCCGATTACGGTCTATGTGGCGGGCGTTTTCTCTGTGATTTACGGCGTGGTCTGGTGGCTGGTGCATCTCGAAATGCATCGCAACAAGGGGTGGTTCTATGCGAAGAACCCCGTGTTTCGATACCTCGAGCGGCGCCATCAACAGCACCATCTCTATCCCGACAAGCAGTACAACATTCTTCTGCCGTTCTGGGACTGGGTCTTCCGCACACACCGTGTGCCGGAGGAGCGCCTGTCTCGACGTCAGCGAGCAGCGGCTTTCTGAGGCGCCGTTCGAAGTAGCGTGAAGCGTGACGAAGTGACCGATGCGTGTGTTGGGGACTCTTTTCCGAAAGGATTGAGAGTTCGCTGCTCAGGCATCCGCGTCGCTTCGTTTTTATTCTTTGAATACTAAAACAAGTAGTAAGAAAAGGGTTCCAAAGTATGACCTCAGTAAACCGTGATGCTCTGCGTTCCTCGGGTGTACTCACCTGGTTTTCCTGAAGGGTCGACGCATGGCGTCGCCCCTTCAGCAGTTCTGTTTCTCTAGCTTCCGTGGCGGTAGCGGATCAAAACATCAGCACGGAAGCGATTGTGGCTTGGGTCATTGACGATTACCTGAACAAGCTGTTTCCCTTTCCATGCCGCGATTGTGCGATCGTTGCACATCGCCTGCTCAATCTTCCAACCTGATTGTTGCAGGGCGGCTGAATACCAGTTTTTCACGTCGTTTGGAAACTCCAAGGCGCGCAGTTTCATGGTGTAGCTGCCACCACTTTTTGCATTCGGAAAGTAAGTGCCCGTGACGAAAGTCATTTGACCTGTGTATTGCGGTACTTCCGGAAGTTCAACCATCTGAGTCAAAGTTTGCGATTGAAATTCGTACGGTGAGCGTGCGCTCGCTTGGCGTTGTTGGATAAGTTTGCTCGTTTGTTGTGCACCCTGAGCGTTGCCTGCTGCCAGCGTTGCTGTGTTGGAGAAACCAAAAGTAATCACCATTGCGATTGCTGTGGCGGTGAAGTTTGATTTTGAATTTGCTTTTGACATTTCGAGTCTCTCCTTAATTTCCACTGCCAGCATGTCCGGCGCCTCCGCCCATTCCTGCGGGGCTGCTGCCGACGTTAGGTGTCGGTGTCTCGATTCTGCTTCTGAATTCGAGGGCTCCGAGCAAATTGTTGAAGCCTGAGGATGGAGTAAAAATCGCTTCTTCTCTTCCCAGTCCGAACGACGACGGGTTTGGCATTTCTTGGAAAACGACATTTCTAAAACCTGCATCGCCTTGCGGATTTACGCTTGTACCAATGGTTTGGAACGAACTTGTGATTGTAAGTGGATTCCCGTCGGGCACCGTACCTGGTACCACCCAGGAAGGTGGTGTCGTCGTCAATTGAAGTTTGTTGCCGGTAAGGTAAATGTAGAGGGTGTCTCCTAGAGAAACTGTTCTGGAAGCCAGAAGAGCGTTGATTTCCGCGGCGCTGGCTTCCGGTTTGATTTCACGAATTCGCTGCTGCAATATTCTCAGAATGTTTTGTTCAGACCCACTGCCGTTGCCGACTTGAGAGAGAATTTGACCAACGGTTCCAGCATTTGAAAAGACTGGGGGTTGACCAGCTGCCACAGGAGAAGGCTGTGTGTAGCTAAAGATGCGAATTCCAGTGAAACCGGCTGGAGTTTGAATTGACCCGCCCATAGGAAACAGGCTCCACACATTGGCACGGAATTGTTCAACTGCCGTCAATTCGCTGCTCTGACCAGGAAGCTGATAGTTAGCGCCGTACGCTTGTTCGAATGCGTTTCTCAATGACTGGCATCCGGCATTTGCGCCTGCTCCGTCCAGGCTGGTGTAATCGCATTGCGATGGGAAGCCGTTTCCACCCAATGATGTGATACCTTGCGGATTGCCGAACAAGCCGTCGGTGGGTGGCTGTGGACCAACAGGTGGTGAAACGCTGTTGTACGCTGCCCACCTCTCAATCAAGGTGCGATCTGTCGAGAAGGCTCCGTTGTCGGCGACGAATACGCCGGTGAAAAGTTCGTTGTTCAGCATGTTAGCCGGGTTGGGCGCTGGTGTTGAGTCCAAGGAGCCGGAGGGATTGTTGATGATTATGTAGCCGCGGGGAATTGATGCGGTGAATTTGCAATCCAGGGCACCGACGATTGAGCAGGAGATCGCTCTCAAAAACTGCTGGCTGGCGTTTTCCTTTGCGGCACCTGCGGACTTGAATGAATTGGGCGGTGTTGTGATACCGGAGACAGGAACAGTATTGTTGGCGAAATCGGTCGTAGAAACGAGGTGCGGGCGTTGTCCGGGAAGCACTGGAACCCCTGCAATCGAGCCAATCCCAGGCACTTCGAATGGTTGGTAGCCTGAGAGATAGCGGAATCCGCTGGAGTCGGCCGAGCCGCTGCTGTATGTTGCAGAAGGCACACTAGAGCCGGCGGGAATGATTGTCGGGTCAAGGTATACGTTGGCAGATGCGCCTTTCTTCAAATAGCCGGTCTGAAACTCACCGGCTTTGTGAAGCGGACTCTTCTGTCCGAGCAAGCGCAGGAAGTTGGCTCCAGCCAATTTGTCGAACGGCGTTTGCTGTGCAAATCCATCGGAAAGTTCGTCTGTGAGCCTTTGTCCGATGCTGCTGCCACCGACTTGAAGCGCTTGAATTAGTGTGCGAGCATGTTGGCGCGCTTCAGCAGTGCCTTGCGATTGGGCGTTTAGCGCCACCAGAAGTACTTGCCCGACTACTCGATTGTACGTGCGCAAGTTGATTGTGCCGTCGTCGTCGACCAGTCCGGCGAAGTTTTCTTGTTCGACGCCTTGCGACAAAGTTATTGCCGGCGACTTAATCGCTTTTTTAGCAACGTTCAAGTTGCCCGATTCAGTGGCGTTCTGCAGTTCGCGCATACCGCCCAGCGTCTTCGTTAAGACGAAAAAGCCGACGCCGATTGTGACTATGGTGAGGAGCAAAACGCTGATGAAGACGAACATGCTGCCCTTGGCGTTTCTGTTTCGGCGCATCTAAATACCTCCAGCCGGACCGACGTGTTCGGTATTGGCTTAAGTCGGGGTGGAAAGAAGGGGTGCGGGGTCGGTTACGTTTGATGCACGTACACTATCGGTGCATCCGTGGCAGACCTGTGGCTGCGGTGCGTTTAGCCCGAAAGTTAATGCAGTCCGGGGTGTCGGTGTGGAACTTGGCTCGCTGTCGGGTTGATTCCAATCTAGCGCCAGGGTGGGACATTGGTTGGACAAACGCCGCGCTAGCCACAATTTTTGTGAACATATGCCTTAAATATCGGCTCGCGAGCGCTTGCATTTTCGGCGTTTGAGGCAGAATATAATGCCAGATGGCAGGCGCCGTGCGTGGAAGTCCCCCTTGAACCATTCCGTAGATCTTCCGATTTCGAATTCACCGTTGCTTCTGGCGATGAATTCTCCTGTCCTGCACGAGTTTATTGCGTACCTGACGCAGAAAAAGAGCGAGCAGGAAGCGAATCCCGATCAACATTTGACCATAGAACTTTCGCGCGACTTCATTCAAAGAGTGCGTGAGGGCTTCAAGCAAGACATTCTTGATGGTGAGCGACGACTGCATTTGTTGGCGCATCTTCTAGCTTCGATAATGCTGGAGGGCGAGTTCGAGCTGCACAGCAACGTCATTGGTTATTTGCCTGGAGAGGAAAATCGCCAGTTTCTCATCCGTGAAAGAATCAATCGCGAAACTCTTTATTCTGTAACGGATATCGATCTGGGCAATCACATGCTGGATAACTTTCGCTACCAGCGCGATCGATCCTGGGTACCACTGGCGCTTGCCGCCAACTTTGTCGAATACATTCCGCTGCATCGCCCGATTACCGGGGTGAATCGTTTGACTAGTCGGGTCAAGGCTGAAGAAGAGCTTTCGAACAAGGTCGCCGATGAAATCTTCGCCTTGGACGAACTTGTCGCACGTGATAAGCAGTTGCGTCAGTACAGTAAATTTGTCAAAGATATCTTCGGTATCAAAATAGTATGCGAAGACGACGTCACCTGCATGGCTGTGCATGAGACGTTGAAAAACCTGATGGTTGGCGATATCAACGGAACCCTGGCCAACATGCTCGATGAAGTCGGGTTGCCCGTGAATGAGGATGTTTCGCACCCTCTTTTAGCGTTTATCGAAACCAAGGACTATCTCACATGCGATGCCAGCAAGATGAAACGGACAGGCTGGCGCGCCATCAAGAGCGTTGTCGAATGGAATGATTGCTTGTTCGAGATTCAGATTCAACCACTGGCAAACTACTATTTGGAGCTGGATCACATGGCTGGTCCGTCCCATCGCTCATTCAAGTTTACCCGCGACTCCCTGCGGGATGAAGTCGCAAAGCGCATTCCACTCTACGGCTTGTATCGCGAATTGCTGACGATGCTTTTTAAGGAGTCCAATGCGCCTATCGAATCGAAAAACGTTTCGGTGATTATCAAATAGGCGATTGCGATTTGAAGACATCGCCATAAGCCAAAGACAGAGTCTCCAGTACAGAGGCCGACTTACGAAAGTTTCGCCGGGTATATACCCAGCACGTGACTATTGTGAGGTTTTGAGAATGCTGTTAAATTCGCGGCAGAAATTGGTAGCACTGGCATCTGTTGTAGTTCTGAGTGTAGCCTGTACTGGTGCGGTTTTCGGGGAAGATGGAGTGGACAAACAGGAAACGAAGGTTGATGGTGCAGGAACGCCTGCGTCGATGACTGATGGTACACCTCCTCCATCATCTAAACTTCAGCCTCCTGTGGATGCGGGCTCCAAAAACGAGAAAGAGCAAACATCGGCAATGCCGCCGGAGCAATCATCGACTGCGACTTCTGTTTCGCCAGGCTCCAAGCCGAAACAAGCTCCCGCTGTAAGTGGACAGACTCAGAGTTCTTTTGCGAATAGCTTTTTGAATATCAACCAGGGATCGTCGGCAAAACCAACACAAAAACCTACTGCGGCAGCCAGCACTGCACCCGCTTCCAAAACTCTCAGACCAACGGCTGATCCGTATGCAGCTTACCGAAGATCGTATGGCACAAGGACTTACAGTACATATGGTGGAAACAATAGCCGTATGAATTCTTATGCCAACAATCAGGGCTTTCAGTCCGGCAATAACGCTCGCGGTAGTTTCGGTGGTGCGACAATGCGGGCGCCGGTTTTAGGTACTGGTAGTGCAGGAAACTCGATTTTGCAATTTCAGAGAAATCAAAATCAGGCATTTAAGGAATTGAGCCGTCAGTTTAGCTCGAGGCCGTAATCATCATGTCGTTAACGTGTTGCCTCGAAGGTTTTCAGCCGCGACACTTGGTGATCTTGGTGTAGTCCAGTTTCTCTCAACAGAGAAGACAGAGCTGTCTGCGCGCGTCGTGTGTGTTCCAGGCGCGCATTATGGCACGTTTTTACTCAGTGTGGTCTTTGGATAAGATTATTCGTTTGCGACAATGCGTGGACCAGTTTCCCTGTTAGCACAGTTAGTAATTGTGCTCTTCCTTTCGTTGGCTGGAAAGCAGCGATCCCTTGAGTAAATCACTGGTGATCAAGTTAGTTAGCTTGATCGCGCCCGAGTCGTTTAGATGGACGAAGTCAGAGAAATCTGAAGGACGAAATGCGGCGCCCTTGCTGTAATCGAATGTCTTGATGTTGTAGCGTTTCGCTACTTCCAGGCAATCTCCGGGGAAACGCTTCCTGAGCTGAGGAGGGACTTTTGCCTCGTAGTCTTTGCCCACCGGCAAAAACACAGCAACCAAGTCAATTGAGTTTTCCTTGCAAAGTTTCGCCAGTTTTTCAAAGTAAACAAGTTCATCGGCATAACGTTTTTCTTGCGGGCGAGAATCGACTTGAAACGCTTGCAGAGAGCCAAATGGATTACTCTTTTTTCTCTTGATGTATTCGGCTTGAACCGATTCGTGCAGAGTAGATTTGCGGTTCAATAGTGCGCAAAATTGCTTGCTAAGCCAGTTGCGGTGTTCTGTGCGTTCTTTGTATGCATACGACACGGAAGAGAGAACTGAATCTACACAGAACTGCAATCGCTCAGGATCAGTCAGAAAACGAGTGTCAGCAAAGGTTATTGTGAGCGCCGTTACAAGTGGAGAGCGCCAAACATAGTCCATCGCCTCGACGATTGGTTTGGGTAAAAACTGGTTTTTGCTCTCTGGATGAAGTGATGCGATTGTTTTGTATACCGGTGTATCGCCTATCTGTGGCATGCTCGCGTCGAAGAAATCTCGTGAAACTGTTTCGTAAAGAATCACTTTCGGCTTTTTGCCGAATTCCATCAGCTTGTTGGTCAAGATCCACGCGTCGGAAGCCATAGAGCCTGAATTGGCTAATGTTTTGCAAGTGACTTCCTGTCCGGTCTTTTCCTTCAGCGTTCTTTGCAGGAAAGCGGCGCCTGTGTAGCGGTACTTTTCGTTCTCGGGTAGCCGAGTTAGTGTCTCATCTGCACAAAACGACGCGCAGAGGGCGACAGAAGAGCCTAACACCAACAAATCCGGTCTTTCTTGCGAGCGGAGAAATTCTTCATAACGTGGAAGAGTGGGTGGAGGATTTTGCTTCTCGAACGCTATACGCGCTCCTGTTTCCACTGCCAATATTGACACAATCGACCACGCGCAAATCTGCGCTGTGAGGGCGTTTCTTCCGATCGCTCCGAAGCTTAATTTGTTCAGCAAGCTTTTGGTTTGTTTGCTCAAGTATTGATGCCTAGAACTGGAAGTAAATGAACGGAGTGGAATTATCTGGAAGGAAAGTGATGATTGCGAGGATAACGGCAGTTAAGTATAAGCCCTTTATTGGTGCGGGAATGCGGGCGATCAAACCTGTTTCGCGGGCGCGACCGATGAGTGGTGTGCATATCAGCAAGAGAACGACCATCAACATGGCAATTGGAATGCTAATTGGAAGATCGGGCTTCAATAGTAGGAATTGACCGGCTTCTGCGCGTGTCATGATTGGCGAAAGCAGAACCATTTTGCGAACCATGCTGAATATTGCGCCTATGTCGTTGACGCGGAAGAATACCCAGCCGATGCACACGCAGTGGAACGTCAAAAGCATCGAAAATACATTGAATGTGCGGCTTTCCAGCATTGGTTTGAGCGTTGTTTGACGCTGTCGCCATTCTGAAAACATTCGATGAACGATGAGCAGCAAACCGTGATAGCAGCCCCAGAGAACGAAATTCCAGGATGCTCCGTGCCACAAACCGCCCAGTGCCATGGTCAAAAGTAGGTTTCGGTTGGTCAGAAAACTACTGCCGCGCGAGCCTCCCAGAGGAATGAAAAGGTAGTCTCTGAGCCAGCTGGACAATGAAATGTGCCAGCGTCTCCAGAAATCGGAGATGCTGCTTGCGATGTACGGAAGATTGAAATTGATTGGAATGTGATACCCGAAGAGGTGCGCAGAGCCTCTGGCGATGTCGGTATAGCCGGAGAAATCAAAATAGATTTGCAAAGCGAAAGCGTAGGCGAAGAGCCATGTCTCAAGCGAGCCGTAGGCGAAGTGGGTCTTTGCAAACATGTCAACGAATACTGCGAGGTTGTCTGCAATGAGCAACTTCTTTGCTAAACCAATGACGATGAGCGGGATGCCTTCATCGAAGTACGACAGTTCGAATTTTTTCTTCTCTTGCATTTGCGCCGCAAAATCGTCGTAACGCTTAATTGGACCGGCAATTTGCGTAGGGAAGAACGCGGCAAAAAGACCGAAAAGTACAAAAGAATCAATTGGCTTTTTGCCTTTGTAGAGTTCCACCAAGTAGTGGATGAATTCAAAAACAAAGAACGAAATGCCCAGGGGCAGAATTATGTTGAGAGTAAAGTTTGCGCTTGGATGATGGGTGATTGCGCTGAGAAGTGCTTGAGCGCTGTCGATGAAGAAGTTGGCGTATTTGAAGTATCCGAGGCACAGCAGATTGAGCGTGATGCCGAGCGCGAGTAGGGGCTTCTTATTGTTCTCCGACTTAAAGATGAATTTGCCGAGAACCCAATTACCTAAGGTCATTCCGAAAATCAGCGCGCCAAAAATCGGAATCCAGCTCATGTAGAACAAATAGCTGGCCAGCAACAGCATTGGCAGCCGGTACTTCTGTGGCAAGACCCAGTACAGCGCCACGACGGTCGGCAGGAAAAGCAAATATTGATAGCTTGTGAATAACAAGGCTTCTAATACTTTAAAAAGGAAATCAAGTGATGATGTTAGCACGAGAAATATGACTACCTCGCGTGCTCGGAAACGACCGCTGGTTAATTGTTTCTCCCACTTTTGGTGTGAATTATTGTTTAGTGATTTCCGGTCGTTTCCGCCCTTTTCGCTTGTGGGCGCGTCGTCAAACAGATGTCATTTGCTGTCGCTAGGATGTGCGAATTCCCAACCCCTGAGGGTTAGCCAATGCTAAAGGACATAGAGTCTTTCGATAAGTCGTCCGTCAAACATCAGAGAAATGACGATATTTGGCAGGATCTGGCGGCGAGCATTCACAGACCCGAGCCAGTCTTCAAAGACCCTATCCCGCGCGAGCACCTTTCACAGGAAAACACGAAACTGCCGATGGAGATGGCTGGCGCCGCGATGGATTCGTTGATGTACATAGTTGCCCAGGGGGCCATGATCGATGCGGGTATTGACCCCTCTAGGCTCGCTGACGCAGAAGAGCAGGCTGCCCTTGACAGGGAAGAGGCTGCCATAAATCGAATGCGTACAACGGTTGAAGAGCTGCACCCCGGACAGCTGAATACCGTACTCGCCATTGCTAACAAGATGTTGGAAGGGTCTGGCGTGAGCTTTGCTACAAATCAATTTGGCGGAGTGGCTCTCGTTGATGGTAAGAGCGCGATATGGAATCTCGGCAGCCCTACTCCAGCTGCGCAGGTTTATAACTAAAGCTCTTGAAATCTTTCGAATAAGCAACGTTTAACCTTTTCTGCGATCTCAAATGATGCGCCTTGAAGGCTGAAACTCTTTACTTTCACCTTTCTGCTTGTCACCTGGAATTAGCCGACGGTCATTTCCAACTTCTTCTAAATTGTGAGCCGGCGCCTTGCGGTCGACAGCGTACTTGGCAGTACCGGTTGGTTTTGCATCACCTGCATTGCGGTCGAAAGAGAAGGGGGTAATTCGTCTTTCCTTTTGCTGCCACGAGACCCAACCAAGCTGCCCGCCGGCATCAACACGTCTTGTGGTGCTCAAAGCGTCGTAATTCTCTTTGAGAAAGCGAATCGCATCACGCTCTTGCTTGGTCAAATCCCGCATACTCTCCAATCGCTCAAGATTCTCACGCGTAAGTCCATCTTGACCGTTGGTCTGTGGGTCTTGCTTTTTAAGCTTATCCATCAAGAATGGCAATTGCTCTCGTGCATTTTTAGTATCTCTTGCCAGTTCTCCTTTTGACTCGTGTTTGTAATCGTTGTGGGATAAATCACCAAGCTGTATCTCAAACTTTGGAAGGTATTGATCTGCTGAGTCAGTTCCGGCTTGAAGTGCCGGAAGCTTTGCGGAAGCGAAGTCCTGGTAAAGACTTCGACTGAGTTCTGAACTTCTGGCTTCAATATTTCTATCAGTGTTTTGGTATTGATTTGATGCTTCGAAATGCATAGAAACGACCTCTGGGATGTGTCAGGCGCTGTTCTGATACAAGGGCGGGACGGACATGCATTCACTATCTCTGTCTGTAGTGAGCAAAGGGTGTCTGTGCTGTAGCGAAACTGTGACGGCGCATTAAAACCGAGGTCGTCTCTGAATTTTTGAATATATTAATGCATATAGTAATATTGGTTTTTAAAGAGAAATGGACAGCCCCTCCAAAAGTGGACAGAGAAATTTCTGGACAAAACTCGCCAGTAAAAGGAAAATTTGGAGGCGACATGAAGAAACCCAAACCCAACCAATACAACTACGAGTTCAGGCAGAATGCTGTGAAACTGGCGACTGCGCCTGGTAGGAGCGTGCAGTCTGTCGCGTCGGAGCTTGATGTGCCGGCGTGGAAACTCAGAAACTGGATTAAAGAACACGAGCAAAAACTAGAACGGAGCTCGGAAATAGACGAACACATCAAAATGCAGCGGCGAATCAAGGAACTGGAAGAAGAGG